>VFSW01010017.1_pt1 | contig 13472 bp, 10 predicted proteins | sample 5358111 | NCBI WGS metagenome assembly VFSW01 (sample SAMN11554181, study PRJNA540505) | mine drainage metagenome | isolation source: sediment from site ElyBrook_90M | place: USA: Ely Copper Mine, Vershire, VT | collected 2017 | reverse complement strand
CGCCAGGGGCTGTCTCACAATTACCACCGGCGCGGCGAAGCCGGGCGCGCCGGGAGGGAGCGTATATGGGACCGGCGCGGGGTGCGCCACCGCGCCCGGCGGGACGTTTTCCGGACCTGTGGGCGGAACGAACCGGGGCGTTATTGTGGCGGGAGCAGCACCCCCCGGTGCAATCCCCGGAGGGTCGCCCGTCGGTGCAATCCCCGGAGGAGCGCCTGTCGGTACCATCCCGGGCGGTGCGTTTGCCAATCCTGTCGTGGTGACAGCGCCGGGAGGAGTCATCGTCGCGGGGGCATCGCCCACCATCATCTCCACACCTCCAGGCGGCGCTCTGACCGGCAGTGCGGGCGGAGCCTTCACAAACCAACCGTCGAGATTGCGGTAAACATTGCGCCACATTTTCCCGGCGTCTGGCTGTGTGCGGCCCGGCGTCTGGCTATGTGCGGATAAAGTCGGATAAACGGGGTGGAACGCCGCTCGTCAGGTTTGGCGATCTCCGGGAGTGGCAACCTCGCCCTGCTGGAGGGGCGCGTGGCCATCGCGTTCAGGGACGAGGGAAAGGGATGTGCGCGTAATTTTGGGCGCCGTCACCACCTCCGGAGCGTTCTCTTCTTCCAATGTTATGCTCGCGCGATAAATGATGTTGACCATCCAATCGGCAAAGTTCGGATCGAATCCCTTCATTGCGGCGCCCACCTGCTGGCGAAAAGTTGTCTCGATCAACGTCTGCTGGCCCGGCCAAATCTTGAAACGCACTCGAAGATAGTCCCAATCGCTGTTGGCTTTTTCCAGCTTCCCAATTGCCGGCGCCTCTAAAATGATTTCGCGAAATTGGGTCTGCAACCCGGACGCAATTGCCGCGATAGCGTGGCGGACTTTGGATGGATCCGCCGTTCGCGGGACCTGAATATCCGCATACGCGTATATTCCGCCGTGAGGGAACCGGCTGACATTTCCGATATTGCGGTTGGGCACAAAGACCTCCTGATCGTAAAAGTTTACTATCTTGGTAAAGCGCAAACCGATTTCTTCCACCCTGCCAATCGTGCCGGACAGGTCCACCAGCTCGCCGACATCCATTGCGTTGGAGAAGATTAGCGTGACCCCAATCACGACGTCCTGGACCAAACCCTGGGAACCAAAACTGACAGCCAGACCAATGACGGAGGCGCTGGCCAAATAGGTGGCCAGATTGATATGAAACTCCTCCACCAGCACAAATCCGAACGCAAGAAAATAAACGATGAAGGTCAGCCCGCTGATGATCAGCCGGGTCAAGGTTACAAACTTCGGCTGCTGGGTGACGAACATCAGCGGGTTCTTCTTGGCATGGCGTTGCAGGATAAACCATTCGCTGAGATGGCGCGCGATCTTGACCACCAAATGGACTCCCAACGCAACCGCAACGATAAAAGCGATATGAAGCCCAGGCGAGGTCCCCTTCCAAATGGCATTCACCGACGAGTTGTTCCACACTTCCGTCAAAAATGTCTGGTTGGTTTGCATAAAACTACTTACCAAACTCCATCGGCCCACGATCGGCAACAGGGTCTTCAAGGGGGACGCCTGCCCCTGTGAGCGGGGTTTCCCCCAATTGCGAGGCCGCCCTTCAAAGACCATTGTAACATAGAAGGAGATAATATGAAAACCTCGATCTGGAACCTGAAATTTGAAATCTGATATGAGCGTATCCTACAAAGCTTTGGTCCTGAAAAACGATCGTCGAACTTGCCGGAAAGCGCCGCGAGCCAAACGGCTCAGAGGCGGTTCTCCGGCGCGTTGGACTAGTGGAACCCCTGTGGAGAAACCATCGGAACCCAGGTTTCAAATGGAGACGATGGACGGCGCGCCAGGCTCTTACGCGCCAAAATGTTCCATGAGGGTTCTTCTTCAAAATTCCAAGACCTTGAAGTTCTGCGGCGCAGGAGATCGTTGGACGAACGATTCGGCGCGAGCGCGTGATTTTCACAATGGCTGGTGGGCGGCCATCCACGCGTTTAGCATGAACCCGCGCCACTTGGTCATTCATTACGAGTTTAATGACGAACGCTACAATCTGGAGATTCCAGTTGTGGCGTAGTCTGAAACTGAGAAGCGGCCTACTGAACCTTTGTCAAAATATAAAAGCGTTGCGTAGTGGCGGCGTTATTGGTGTCGGTCCATGTGGTTGTCGCGTTGACGCCTGAAATATCCGGGCCGGCAACGAGCCATGCGGGATCGTTTAAATTATTTTTGTAGTAAATGCGATAAACGGAGTTTAATCCGCCGGCCCAGGTGAGGGATGGCATCCCGCCGCTCATTTGAACGGTGGTCAGCGGAACAGCGTTTCCAGCCAGGGCCATCGTTGCCGTGCTTGGGGCGCCCACGGAATAATTCGCGTTGGTATCCAAGCTAAGCACGATGTTTTGGGGCGCGGCAACGTTCGTGGCGGGGAACGGTGTCACAATCACGGAAACGGATGTCGAACCGGCCGGAAAGCTAATTGTGGGAGCGGCTTGTCCCGCTTGGGACACTTGGTAGTCCTGTCCTGCCTTGGCTGTTCCGCCGAGCGTGTAATTGACGCTCAACGCAACCGAAGGATCGCCTGTTCGCAGCAGTGTAAATTCACCCGGGGCCGCTCCAACCCGCGAGGCGACAGCGGTTGTGGCGCTCACGGTTATGATGGGATTGGTTGCGCCGGTGGAATTGGTCGCGCCGCTCATTTGATTCAACGTCCCCGCGCAGTCCCACGTTGCGCCTCCACCGTAAAGCGTGAAGGCCATGCCGTTAAGAGTATCGCCTTCCAGATGCACCGCGCTGGCGGGCACTGTCAATTGCGCCCACTGTCCCGGCGCCGGCAAAGCCCCCATGTTCGTCCGGCTCACCGTGCCATCGACGCCGAATGTGAGGGCGTTCGCGCCCCAGTAGGCGCGATGCTCCCAACTCCCCGTTTGGTCGGCCCATTGAAGCATGGCTTCCGTGGGCATGTGGGCCGGGTCGAGATAAATCCAGGCGTACAGCACACCGTTGGTTTCCACCGTCAAAGTCGCTGTCGCATTTTGGAAAAAAACTTGATGTTCGCCGGAGGCGACGGCGGATTGCTGGTCGAGTTGACCGGAATAGGGAGCCGGATTGCTGGCCGCCCAGTTCCAGGAATCGCCGCCGTCCGATCCAGCCACGGCGCCCGTAGGGACGGAATCGTCCACCCAAATAATGTTGGGGGAGTTGGCTGTAAAATTGTTGCTGGCAAATACGCGGCGTCCGTCTGGGAATTGCGCCTCCGCTTCAACCCACTGCGGCCCATTGTTGACAGGGGCAAAAGTGAAAGCTTGTCCGAAGGCCGGTTGTTGATCGCGCGCCTCCCAAGTGATGCGAGCCTGGCTGAGGTCCAACCCCGGCGCCTGCATTGTCACCGTCAAACTCGAGCCCACAGGCACCACGCCAGACGGGACCGTCAATTGCGCCGGCACAGCCTTCCACGGCTGCGCCTGATACGAGGTTTGCGCGGCCAGGAATGCAAGCGCGCCCAATCCCCGCGCTTGATTGAGGACGACCATCTCTGTGCTTACGTTCCAACTGTCGGCCCAACGATCATAAAAGGGATACGGGGCCGTGCCCGCCCCATCCGAGGGGAAGCAAAGCGATTCCAATTCCCCTGCGTAATCCCACAAATAACCGAAATCGCTCTGAATGTTGCCAATGGGAATCCCGGAAGGGGGAAGCGCCCGAATATCATTCAATTCCCATTGGCTGACGATGCCACGCTGGCGTTTCCAGCCAAGCCCGGTCACATAAGAGGCGTTAACCGGGTTGCAGCCGCCTTCATAGTTCATGTTCGCCACCAACCCGGCCAGATAATTGGTGTTGGGATTAAGCTGGTAGGCGACGATCATGTCAAACGCCTGGTCCGCCGAAAAATACCAGCCGGCGCTCTGAACGGCTTTGGTGGCGGCGGGGAAACTTGTGCCGTATGCGCTTTGTTGCGACCAGGCCAAAACGTCGTTGCCCGCCTGGACAATTTCCTTCTGGCATGCGGCCAGGAATGTCGCATTCAATTGGTTGGTGGAAGCCACGCGTCCGCTCTGGACGGCAAAAGCGTAGCTGCGGATTGCGTGGCCGTAGGATTCGGACATGTGCCACCAACCCCAGCGCCAGGTCGCCGGATCAGACGGGTTAAACCAGGAAAGCAGCTTTTGGTGGGCATCGGCGTCTCCAGTGGCGAGAAACATCTCGCATGCCGCCCACGCCATTTCATCGTTGTCGGCAAAGTTATCGCCGTAAGAAGTGATCTTTTGATAAGCGCCATTCTTGCCATGTTTTGCAATGGCATTTGTCAGGAAACTCCAGCCCAATTGGGCTTTTTGCAAATAGAGGGCGGCGGCGGCGGGGTAAGTGGCCTTGAATAATGGCGAGGAAGCGCATTGCGCCAGCGCCGCGACAGCCGCGGCCGTAACCGAGGTGGTTTTGGGCCACACGACCTGGGGGTCGCCGTCTTCGGGGGTCACATTGCTTTCATACTCGCGGTTTACCGGATAGACCAGGAAATAGAACCCTCCGTCGGCGTCCTGCAATTTGGCCAGGTAATCGGATTCCCATTTTGCCTCCTGCATGACGTCGCTGATGCCATCGCCGCTTTCGGGAATGCCCAGATTGTCCAATGCGGCAATGCCGGGCAATGAATCAACTTCGAACATCAAGTAATGAACCAGGCTGGCGCTATTGATCGTATATTTGCTGTAATCGCCGGCGTCATGGTGTCCGCCGGAGATATCGACCACCCCTTGGTTGACAAACGGAAAGAGTGCCGCCGTCGGGCTGGTGAGAAAAGGCGCGATTTGAGGAGGATTCTCTGTGTTGACGGTCAGCGCGTAATTGGAAACCGTTGTCCATGTGAAGGGAAATGTCGCTGACGACGCGGGAACGCTGGCGGGCGCGCCGTGGCATTCAGCGTGGGCAAAACGGGTGTAGGGCAGGCCCATGCTGGCGCCGCAACGTTGATGATAAAGACCCAGCGCATAAGCGCGAGCGAAGGTCATGCCGACTCCCTCGTCAATCCGGAATGGCATCGAACCGCCCATCCCCGGCACAACCAGCCGATACTGCCCGGGCGTGGAAAAACTCGTGAAATCGGCCTGATAAACCTGCTGATAAGGCGTCGGTGTGTATTGGTAGCCCACGTCGGGCCGCGATGTCAGCGATCCCTGGAAAACTTGAGCGCCTGTGCTGGCATCGACAAGCGTGAATCCCGCGTTGGTCGAGATGGCCACTTCGCCAAGACTGCCGGCGTAATAGCCCACCATCGCTTGTTTGGAATAGTTCGGCAGGTAACCTTCCTGGTTCACATGAATGGCCGGATTGAACCGCAACGGATCGGCTGTGGAAACAAACTGCATGTTGGACGCCCAAAGTGTGCTGTCGGTATTGAGAACCTGGACCTTCTGGTTGTCCGCGATTGGCGCGGCCAACTGCAAGTAAAGAGAGTCGGCCACGCGCAAATCGTAGCCGGCCATGGGCGCGTAGAGCGGGCGGCGCTTGAATCCAACCGCCGTCACCCCGATGGTCTGGCCGTTGGCCGTCACCGAGAAAGCACTCGCCGCGGGCGCGGCTAGCTGCGACCTGGCATTCACAAAGTTCCAATTCGTCACCGGAGCAGGGTCGGCCTGCTTGGTGGTGATTAAATCCACTTCCAGCAATGTAGGCGTCAGAATGTGCAGTCCATTGGCGCCGTCCAGCGGCAGTTGCAGGAGCATGTCGTCCACAGGCGTGAGGCCGGGGATCGAATTGGCGGAACTGGCGTCTGCAAAGGCATTGGTCGTGGGAGACGGGCTTGAGGCAACGGTCGTGCCGGACGCGCCTGTTGTTGGGGTGCCGCCTGTCGTGGCCGGTGTGCTGTTGGTCACCGTGGCGCCTGTCGTTCCAGCACTTCCGGTGCTTGCTGGCGCGCCGTTGGTTCCTGTGGTGCTGGTGGTGATGTTTGTTTCTGTGGCGACGGCAGTTCCCACGCCCGACGGGGGCGGCGGAATAGCCGCCGTGGAGGCTGCGTCGCCCACGTAATCCCAGTTCGCGGCCCCGTTGAACAGGCTGAAGGCCATCCCGCTGACTGCGGAGCCTTCCAACGCCACCGCACTGGCGGGAACCTTCAATAGTGTCCATTGCCCGGGCGCCGGCATCGGCCCCATGTAATAGCTGCCAGGCGTCCCATTGACGCCGTAAGTGATAAAGGCGCCACCCCAGTAGGCGCGATGCTCCCAGGAACCGTTGTTCCATTGCAGCATAATCTCGCTGGGCACATTAGCGGGGTCAATGTAAACGGCTGCAAACAAGACATCTCCAGTGTTGATCGAGAGCGGCTGGCTGGCACCGGAGAAGTAAACTTCGTGCAATCCGGCCTCCACGCTCGATTGCTGGGACAAGGACCCCGAATAGGGCGCCGGGCTGCTGGACACCCAATTCCACGAATCCCCGCCGTCGGCGCCAGGCTGCGCCCCCGCTGGAAGCGCGTCATCAAGCCAAACAACCACATTATTGCCTGCGGCACTCGCAACAGAAACTGGCGCCACGACGCCCAATGCCAACAGGCCCAATCCGAACAGTAGGGACTTCTCCATACCGTGTATAGTGGTTCACCTGATGCGAACGCGAAATCAGCGGAGGGCGCAATTCTTTGTCAGAAGGCCGGAAGCGGCCTGTAGGTGTCTGGCTTACAAGCAAGAAAGCGCAATGCACTTAGGGTCCGTCAAGAAATAACGTTTACAACATGACGCAGGTATTTTGCCGGCTGGCAAGGCGCGAGCGAGGCGCATATCCGCACGGATCTGTAACGAGTGAGCAACGCCGCCAGCCGCCAAAAGAGCCAGTCAGGTTGTAAATGTTATTCCTTGACGGACCCTTACTCGCGAAGGAGTCCGGATCGCAATGGAATTGAAAGAGCGCCTGGGAGGTGGAAATGGCGTGGAAAAGACGCCGGCCCTCTCGAGATTCAGCTACCTTTGTATTCTCGCCGTCCCGCCCCGCACGATGTGCATCACTTCATCGAGGGTCACTTGCGAGGTGTCGCCGCGGGTGGTTTGCAGCAAGGCGCCGTGGGCCGCGCCAAAGTTGACGATCTCCTCCGGGTTCATCCCCGTGCAGAAGCCGTACGCGATTCCGCTGGAAAAACCGTCGCCGCCCCCGACGCGATCCTCGATCTCCAGGTCGTTGAATTGACGGGCCTCGTGGAATTTGCCCTCGTGCCATAGAATGCCACCCCAATTGTTGACCAAGCCGCTCTTGACCTCGCGCAGGGTCGTGCAGACGGCCTGAATGTGCGGATAGGTCTCAACCACCCGTTGGACCATCCGCTTGTAGGCTTCGACGGGCAATTGGCGCAAATGAGCGTCGGTCCCTTCAACCTCGAAACCGAGAACTTTCTGGAAATCCTCCTCATTGCCGATCAACACCTGGATGTGCGGAATGATTTCCTTGGTGACGGCGATTGCCTTCTGGCTGCTCCAGAGTTTGCCGCGGAAGTTAAGATCATAGCTGGTTATCGTGCCGGCGGCGCGCGCGGCTTGCAGTGCCGCCCGTGTGAGGGCCGCGCTGTTGTCCGAGAGCGAGGCCATGATGCCGCCGGTGTGCAGCCAAACGGCTCCCTGTTCGTGGAAAATCCGCCGCCAATCCATCTCCTCCGGCTTCATCAGGCTGATGGAGGAATGGCCGCGGTCGTACATCGTCACGCTGGGGCGCACACCGGTGCCGACTTCCGTAAAATTCAGCCCCACGCGGCCTTTGCGCCCCACGCCGTCGAATTGCTCCATGAGCACGTTGGAAACATCCACGCCCGCCGTTCGCGCGTGATTGATGATGATGCGCGCCACGGGGTTGTCCGGCAATTTGCTGACGAAGCCCGCCCGCAGGCCCAGGCGCGCGCAAGCGTAGGCGACATTGAATTCACCGCCGCCAACATCCACTTCGAGAGTTTTGGAAAATTCGATCCGGCCATGGGCCGGGGGCGCCAGGCGCACCATGCATTCGCCCAGGGCCAGAATATCGAACTTGCACTTGGCCGCCTCACGTAATGATAAAGACATAAGCGATTGATTTCTTTCGAGCCGCATTCTGAGAGAAACGAGACGTCCGCGCAACAATTGTCAGCGGCCCGTTCATTTTGCGTCATTTTCTGATTCCGCAACTCCCCGAAAGCGGCTAGATTCATTTTATGTTCGAGAGCACTGACCATTACGGCGAGGCGGATCAATCGTCGGCAAAGATCAACTTTCCTGAAATGGATCTGGTTGCCTCGCTTCGCAGCGTCGTCGAGAGCGCCGGGTTGGATCCCAAAAATCTGTGTGCGGCGTTGCAAGCGGACGAACAAGGACATGTTACAATCGAAAACAGGCGGTCGGTTTTCGTGTCCGACGGCGAACAGGCCGTTGAATGGCCCGTCGCCTCATTGCGCGAACTGTTCCGAGGAAACCGGAAGCCGCCCCCGGATATCGAGCGTTATCCTCCGGCGTACACCCCGTACTTTTACTTTGTCGAGAGCCACTTTTTGACGCTCTGCGGCGGCAGAAGTGTCCCAACGGATCAGGAGATGGAGGAGGTTTATTCAATGCTGCGGCGGCGGCCGGATGCGAAGAGCGTCGGCAAATCCCACGACTTTCTCTGGCAGGTGGCGGCGCTCCTTTTGGGCTGTTACGTTCTGAGCGAGGCGGAGTTCGAGGGGATTTTTGCCGCCTTGTTGGGTTCGGCCCGGAGATGGGGACTCAAGCCGATTTCACGCAACTACGCCGAGTTTTTGAGAAAGAACATCTCACCCGTCGAAGAATGATCCGCCCTCTCCGCGCCGGCGCGGCATTCCGGCAAGGACGACATTGCGGAGAGTCACTCCAAAGCCCCATCTTTATGCAGTCCATTTCACCCGCCGTTGAAAGAATGCCCAAACCCTTCAAAGCCATCGCGGCGATGAGTGAAAACCGGGTGATCGGGTATGGAAACAAAATTCCGTGGCATTTGCCGGAAGACTTCAAATGGTTCAAGAAAATGACCGTCGGGCAAGTGGTGGTGATGGGCAGGAGAACGTTCCAATCCATCGGCAAACCGTTGCCCGGACGCATCACGATTGTCCTCAGCCGCGGCGGTTTTGCCCATCCGGGGGTGCGAGTCGTTTCGGCCCTGGAACAGATCGAGCCGCGCGATCCGCTCTGGGCGGACCGGCAAATCTTCATTTGCGGCGGCGCCGAACTTTACGCGCAGGCGCTTCCGTTTTGCTCGGACCTTTACCTGACCCTGGTCAAGCGCGCCGCCGCCGGCGACGTCTTTTTTCCGGCGTTCGAGGAATCGTTCGCGTTTTTTGAGGATATACTTGACACCCCGGATTTTAAAATCCTCCGTTACCGGAACGTCAACTGTTGAAAGGAAGCGTGAACTCCCCTGATCCATCCCCGCGCGTTCCTGCCGCACCGCTTTCAAGCCCCGGGCCAAACCCGCCGTCCACCCTTTCGCCGCCGGCCGACGACGGCCCAGCGACGGAGAAGCGGCCGGAGATTGTCCGAAAAAAAACGCTGGAGTTGACACGACTATTCACCGTTCAACAACATGCTGGTCTATGCCGTCAACCCGCTGGCAACTTACTTCGCCACGGCCAGCCACTGGCGAAAGGCCTTTGGCCGCGTCATCATGGAGGACGCGCGCCCGATGGTCATTCTGGCCCCGCACCGGCCCGTGCTTCTGGTGTAGGACATTGCCGATACCGACGGGCCGCCATTGCCGCAAAAATTGCGGGTTTTCAGCCGGGTTTCGGGCCGGTTGGATCCGATGGTTCTTGAGCGCGCGCTTCGTAATTGCGAGCGCGAGCGCATCCAGGTCGAGCGCAAGCCGATGGGCGGACTGAGCGGGGGTTATGCAACCGCGCGATTGAATGATTCGCGATGGAAGATGCGTATCCGCATTCGCGAAGACATGGAGACGGCCGCGGCCTACGCGGTGCTTTGCCATGAGTTGGGCCACATTTTTTTGGGGCACCTCGGCGCCGACGCCGACGGCTGGTGGCCGTATCGCGTCAACCTGCCGCATGCTGTCACCGAAATTGAGGCTGAAGCCGTGTCGCATATTGTTTGCCGCAGAGCCGGCATTATCACGCACGGCGCGGAGTATCTCTCCAGTTTTGTGGAAAACAGCGACGATCTGGATTCGATCAGTCTGGATCTGGTCAGTCGCGCCGCCAGCAGAATAGAGACGATGGGCCGGCGGCTGCTTCCTCCAAGGAGAGCAAGCGTGGACGAGCCGCTCGCGGGCTGGCCCGGATATGTCACAGTGCGGTAGGGCGAGGCTCCCGCCGAGCCGTCTGACATAGGGCGCCCCGGCTCGGCGAGTCTCACCCCACCGAAAACGCTCCTGCGCTAAATTCCAAAAATCGGTGGGGCGAGGCTCTGTCGAGCCGTGACTGGATTTCCGGGGACAGAATCAGGGTTCGACAGAGTCTCACCCCACCGAAAACGCTCCTGCGCTAAATTCCAAAAGCCGGTGGGGCGAGACTCTGTCGAGCCGTGATTGGATTTCCGGGGACAAAATCAGGGTTCGACAGAGCCTCGCCCCACCTTGCGTTTCGTTGGCGTTTTAAAGCCTGTGTGAAATATCCGGGCCACGAGTCACAGTTTCCCGATTGACGCTTGGAATTTGAAGTTTATCTGAAGTTTGGATTTTGGATTTTGGATTTTCAATTTTTCACCCTCCGCTCATTCCTTGTTTCTGGCCATCACCTCCGCGAGCCTCACCGGGCATCCTCCCTGGCGGCGGCTTTCATCGGCGGCTTCCATGAAGGCGTAGATTTCCAGCGTTTCATCGGGCGAAACGGGCGCGACACCCGTTTGGAAAAATTTCACCACCTCGCGCAGAAACGGCGTGTAATCGCCCTCCAATTGCTCGTCTAAAACATGCTTGACACCAAACACCGCCACGCGATAAGGCGCGGCGGCGTTGCGAATGCCCCGCACCGTCCCGACCCTCCCGTCGCGCCAGACGCCGGTGACAAGATGGGTGTCGGCCGTGGCGGCGCACGACACGCTTTGGCAGCCGATTCCCATGATGGTATAGAGGGCTTCGGTGGCGTGGATGCCGTACCAGAATAAATCCGGATGATGCGGCTCCAAGTGAGCGGGACCCACCGAGCTGGCGCCCTTGACGCCGCCGACATCAGTTTCCCTCATCCGTTGCAGGTTGGGATAATAGCGCAAAGAAGAGGCGCTGAAGATCGGCACACGGGCCTGCCGCGCCAGGCGATAAATCTCAATGGCGTCGCGCAATGTTCCGGCGACCGGTTTGTCAACAAACAGCGGTTTGCCGGCTTTTATCACCGCCCGCGCCTCCTGCAAGTGGGGACGGCCGTCCACGTTTTCCACCATCACCGCATCGACCTGTTGCAGCAGTTCATCGAGGCTGTCGACGATTTTGACGCCGTAATTTTCCTGGAGTTCCTTGGTAAAAGCCGGGACGCGCCGCATGCTTTCCTTCGGCATGTCCGCGCTGCCGCCGCGCACGGCCACGACGACCCGGGCGCCGGGAATAAAATTCTTGTCGTGGGGATCGTTGAGGCGCCGGGTGAATTCAACCGCATGGGAAGTGTCCAGCCCGATCATTCCAAGGCGAATGTCGGCGGCCGCGGCCGAGCCGGCGATTAGTCCGCCTACGGCAATTGCAACCACGGCGATTCGATGATTTATCATGGGCTTCTTATGCAACAGCAACGAACGCTAACACAAGGCTTTCCATCGAGAGCCAAGGATGCCGGCAGCCCCCGATCGTTGTCATTTCGGCTTCGCATAAGGCGCTTCATTTCCATCGGAATGGAATCGGATTGCCACATAATTCTGGGTGTCCTCCAAACGAAAACCCTCGCTCTGAATTTCTTTTGCCAGCCCCGGCATGTGGGCCGCGCCCCACGGAACCACGATGTGTTTGGATTGCGAAAGCCGGGCGCGGATTTCCCGCAAAAGATGCGCATTGCGCTTCTTGAGCAGATCATCAAAAAGTTCCTCCTGAAGGTCCGGCGGCTGCTTGAATTGCAACAGCGCCAGCAACGTCTCGGGATTCAGCCCCTTGGAATGAATGAACATCACCAGGTTGAGCACATCAATCGTGTTCGTTGTGAACTGGTCAATATCCACGTCCGCCCGCACCATTTCCCCTTGGGGCGGCTTGAATTCCTGATGTTGCTCGCCCAGGCCCAAAGCCGTCGCCATGCGTTTGTAGCTGATTTTGTTCGTCAGCAGATTTTTGCTGTCCGTCACCCCTTCCATTAGAATGACCGAGTTGGTCGGGAAGGATTGCAGCACTTGCCTGTAAAAATCCGATTCGGCCACATGCAACATCGGAAACAGCTCAATCGTCTTGCCGTCATTGCGAACGTACTTTCGGGCCTGCACCGTGATCCCGCCCGGACGCAACGCCAGAAAACCTTCGCTGAAGTGACCCGCCGCGCACGCCGCGCAGACAAAGAGATAAACCATAATCGCGGGCATCAACAAAAAAATGTTCGCCAACAGAAACACGACCAGATTTCGCCAGCTAAAACCCCGCCCTCCAAGCCAGTCCTCTCCGACCAGCGGCCAGCGAAACTTAAACCCGCCCTGCAAGGCATGGAGAATGCCCGCCGCGAGGATGACCTGGCAGATCGAGATGCCCAGCACGACCTCGGGAATCCGCCGATAGTAATAAATCATGAACGGAATCACGGCCAGCTCGGCAAAAAGATAGAAAAGTGTGAGCGGCAAGAACACCCGTTTGGGGATCATTGGAGTCAGTCCCATCATCCCGTAGATCACAATTGCCACAAGCAGCCCGAAGATGCTCACCAGCCCGCGAAGTATTGACAGCACATGAACGCCAAACAAAACACTCAAGGCATCATCCGCAAGCGAAGCCAGCGCATCCGCCAAAAACAGCGCCACGAAAATACTCAGCACAATTGCCAGCGCCTTCCGTCCCGACCCCGCGTTGGGCTTCGGCCCGGCTGGCGGCGCCGGCGCCGCTCCAGCCGCCAATGGAGGCGGACCGGCGATTCCCGGCGTTCCAGGCGCCGGCGCCACCGGCGGGACATCGCGGGCCGGCGGATTGTTCTCAAACGGCGGAATTTTCGGGTCAGTTTCCATTACGGCGGCTGCGGCTGCCACTTTGATAGCTCGTTTTGCACCCCGACGGGCGGAGCGCCTCGGCCAACTCCCCTCAGAAGGCCCTCCGTACGGCCCATGATGCCGGCAACCACAGAAATCTACTTAACATGCGCGCTTAATTCAACCTTAACAAACCGCCCACACCCTCACGCGCGCGTCCAAAGCGCGCGGCGGGTAACGACCGCCGCATTCCAGGTAGGGCGAGGCTCGCCCTACCGCGACGGAATTGAGACGATGCGCAATTATTTATGACGCTGGGATAGGGCAGGCATCCTGCCTGCCGGTTAACCCGGCTTCCAGCCGGGCGCTTCTGGCATCGGTGCTGAATAGTTACGGATATTGAGG
>VFSW01010016.1_pt1 | contig 13472 bp, 12 predicted proteins | sample 5358111 | NCBI WGS metagenome assembly VFSW01 (sample SAMN11554181, study PRJNA540505) | mine drainage metagenome | isolation source: sediment from site ElyBrook_90M | place: USA: Ely Copper Mine, Vershire, VT | collected 2017 | reverse complement strand
CTGCTTGCTCTGCCGCTCCATCCACTCGCTGAAGGGAGCGTGGCCATCTTCGGTTTCGTAGATCAGAATTTCTTTGGGCGTAACCTGCACTGCGGCCCTCGTGTATCTTATAAATTACAACTCTATCTGAGACGTGTCAAGCTGCCTTCCGCATCGTCGACATATAATTCCAAGTTAAACTGTTGATTTATCAGGGTAGTAATTCTGAGCGCAGCGAAGAGTCCCCGCATTTTGTCCGTGGAGCGACACAGCACACTATCGTTGAAAATGCTCTACTAGCTGCTCGGCTGATCTGGGTCGGCGGACGGCTCGACAAGACGTTGAAACTCTTCCCATCCGCATCCATCCTGCGTTGTGGGACAGTTGCCGATTCGCAGGGCCTGGTGAGCGGGAGGGGCCTGTAGGCTCAAGGGCTGCATCCTGCGCATCTGACGGAGCGTCTGCGTCGTCATGGAGAGACGCACCACAACCTTTCCTTCGCGGGTCTGCCAAAGGGCGAAGGCCATCTGCATTCCCGGAGGCGTATCGTCCCGCCGTCCATCGAGGTCCCAATGCAGGCCAAGCTGCGCGGCGACACTGGCCAGGTTGGTATCGTGCCCCATCAGCACGACCAGTTTGTCTCCCGGCTTGCCAATGGCCCCTTCAACCGGTCTGCCTTCCGCGCCCTGTTGCAGCGTCTTCGCGATATGCCACAACAGGGTGGAGGGGTGCGCTGTGACCCGTGCCGGAGTGCGGTACTTGAGGTTGAAGTAGGTCGAACGCAACTGGATGAACCGCCGCACCTGGGCCTCGGTCAGTCTGCCCCATCCGACCGAGTGCAGCGGCATCCCCTCGGCATACTCGAGCAGAAAGTCCTCTGCGAAGTTCGAGGCCAGCGGCAATGGCCCGCGCTGGGCGGTCATCGAACCGCCCTGTCCGTGCGGTGCGCCGACGGGCGCATCCAGCAACTGGACTTCAGGCGCGTGCGCGGGGTTGCACTCGACGTGCCGATCGCACCCCAGGAGGACATGCTGCATCTCGGTCAGCAACTCCGCGTCCGTAGGCAGATGGGACGCGCGTTCGGTGGATGCCGCAAAGGCTGCATCCGAAGTCTGCGCCTTGCCGCCAGCCGTATCGGGATTGAACAAGGGATCTTTCACGCCGTCGGCGAGGGAGTGCACCTCTGGCGCGCACTCCGGGAAAAGCCCCTTGGCCAGCGCCCGTCCGCTCTCGACCGTCCTCTGATCGGTGTCGGCCCAGATGGTGATCGCCGCTGCATTGGCGCAGCCCTTCGCCGCAAGCAGTCCATCCTGTGCCAACTCCGCACGGTCGTAGCTGCCAAAGCGTTCGATCAGGTCGAAGCCGTGCTGCGTGAGATACCCCGGAGCCACCGGCCATTGCGGCCAGGGCAGAGCTGAGTAGCGATTCAACTGCTCCTGGCTCGATGTCGGCGACCGCACGCCATGACGGCTGAGCAGCACCACCATCTTCAACTGGTTCCCGGCAGCCACCGACGCGGACAACTTTCCTTTGTGGGAGGAGCGTATCTCCGATGCCTGCCCCAAAATGCCGGGTGGAAGCAGGACTCCCGCAACACACGCAAGAAACATTGCAACAAGCCTGCACACGGTAGAAATCTCCTGTTGGTTGGTGACGAGTGTCCGCTTTTCGACTGGAAAGCGGGCGAATGCAGAGGGGGCCGGGGAACAAGGGATGAGGAACAGACTGAGTATGCGGGGGGAAGGGACAGAGTAGGTCAATCCCGGGTTACTCGCCGGTTAAGAACGAGTGAATTCGCGAGCAAGCGACGCGGCGGGTTGCGTGGAAGCGCGCGGAGCGGCGTCTCCCCAGAGCAAAAGTCTTCTCGGCGCTGCGTCTCCCGCTGCCAGGACTGCGTATTCCTTTGTGGGGGGATGTTGTGTGGGGATTTTTCGGGACAAGGCTGGAAAAGATTTGTCCATAGGCAACTATCTTCGCCAGCCGGGGTTACAGGAGTGAAGACTTCCTGCAATGAGTCGATGTTCTGTTTGCGCGGCTTTTAGTTTATTTAAGCGACATTGCAACCTAAAGAAAGGCTTCCTATGAAGCGACTGATCTCCATTTCGCTTGCAATTTTTATGATTTTTTGTCTGCTGATCGCCACCGACCGCCGCGCCTGGGGCTACGTCGATCCTGGCTCGGGGTTGATCGCCTTGCAGACCTTTGCGTCGGTGGGGGCGGCCTACGCCTATGTGATCCGCCGCCGGATTCGCGCCTTTTTCGTGGGCAAGGAGAAGGAAGCAACCTTAGAGCTGCCGGTGGCGGGCAAGACATCCGAGTCGCGCAAAATCGCATGAGTTCTGCGTCGCCGCGCGCCACATTTCGCGATCCCGCCGGTTCGCTCCGTTTTGAAGACGGCCAGGTGGTCCGCAGGATCGGGGCCACATCGCGCGCGGACGCGCTGGATCTGCTTGGTTCCCGCTTCTGCCAGACCATGCAGCAGCGCGGCGACCTGATCGCGGCCACGATCGACGACTCGGACGCCGGTCTGCGTCTACTGCACCCCAGAATTCCGGTTCCCACCTACCCGTGGGAGTGGACTGCAGCGCAGTGGTTGGCGGCCGCTGAACTGACGCTGAGCCTGTGCGAAGAGGCGCTTGCCGCTGGTTGGATTCTGAAGGACTCCACTCCGCTGAACATTCTCTTCGTTGGCCCGCGGCCTGTGTTCGTCGATATTCTCTCCTTCGAGCGCAGGAAAGTTGCCAGCGGCGGTCCGCAATCCGCGATCTGGCTGGCGTATGGGCAGTACGTCCGCACCTTCCTGTTGCCGCTGCTGATGGACCGACTGCTGGGCTGGCCGCTGACTCTCAGCCTGTTCAAGCGCGACGGATACGAGCCAGCCGACTGTTATGCCGCTCTTGGCTGGCGTCTGCGCCTGTCGCGCGCGGCGTTGTGGCCGATTACTCTGCCGACTCTGCTGGACCGTCGCAAGTCGGCTGGCGCGGCACAGAAGAAAGCCGTTTCGCCGATTTCCGCTTCGCCGCAGAAGAAATCCCGCGCGCTCGATCCTGAGGTGGCAACTCAGATCCTGCAACGCACCCTCAGGAAGCTGCGTCAACGCACCCTGCGGGCCATGCCGCGGAGCGCCCGCTCCGACTGGAGCGACTATCCGCAGACCCTGACCCATTACACCCCCGGAGAGAGCCGCCAGAAGCTGGACTGGGTGCGCCGGAAGCTGGAATTTTCGCAAGCCGGTCGCGTTCTCGACATCGGAGCGAATACGGGCGAGTTCAGTGCGTTGGCCGCTTCGCTGGGCGCGGAGGTGGTTGCGCTGGAGCGGGACGAGGCCGCCGCGAACCGTCTGTTTCAGATGACGCGCCAGCGCAATCTTTCTGTCCAGACGATCCATGCCGACCTGGCCCGACCGACCCCGGCCGTTGGCTGGGAGAACTCCGAGTCGATCGACCTGCTGGAACGCCTGGAGGCGCAGTTCGACGTGGTTCTGCTGCTCGCGGTGATTCATCACCTGCTGCTGATGGAGCAGATTCCGCTGCCGGAGATTCTGGCGCTCTGCCACCGTCTGACCCGCCGCCACCTTGTGGTGGAGTGGGTCCCCGTCGAAGACCCCATGTTTCAGAGCCTGCTGCGCGGTCGCGGCGCACTGTACGGCTCGCTGAGCGAGGCCGATCTGCTGACCGCCTGCGTCGGACGCTTCCACTTGCTCGACCGGCAGACGCTGGACAATGGACGCGTGCTGTTCTTCTTTGAGAGGAGCGAAGAATGCTGAAGAAGTTCTGCCAGTGCCTCGGCTTCTCCTCGCTGGTCCTGGTCTTCAACTACGGCGACCTGCTGGGCGGCGGCGAAGACGTGCGCATGCACACCCCGTTTACCCTGGCCAGCATCTGCGCCGCGCAGATCGCAGACATCCTGCTGCTTGCGCTGCTGTTCTTCATCCCTCTCGTCCTGCTGGCGCGCACGCGGTTCTATCCCTGGGTGCGTCTGGGACTGGCCATCGCCGTCCCGCTCTACCTCTGCTTCATGTCGTTCAACCGCAGCGTTAGCATGATCGCGCTTGTCACCGTTGTGTGGACCGCCCTCGTTGTGCGCTTGTTTCTGCACTCTGGCAAGCAATATCACAATCTGCTGCGCATCGGCAGTTCGATCGTCGCCTTCCTCGCCGTCTTCGCGCTGGCCAGCATCGGGCAGCTCCTCTGGGTCGCCACATGGAAGCCCGCACCCCACCAGATCACAGCTACCTGGGAGACCTCCGCGCAACCTCCGCGCCAACATCCTCTGCTAGTGTGGATTGTCTTCGATGAGCTTTCCTACGATCAGGTCTTCGAGCATCGCGCGCGGGGCCTCGACCTCCCCAACTTCGACGCCCTCCGCGCCCAGAGTACGCTGTTCACCGACACTCAGCCCGCAGGCTATTACACTGTCAGAGTTCTCCCTTCGCTGCTCACCGGCAACCTGGTCGACGATGTCCGCTACTCCTTCCACAACCGCCTCTCGGTCCACCAGCCCTCCGAACCCGGATGGCACCTCATCGACGGAAGCCACTCGGTCTTCGGCGACGCCGAGCAGAATGGTTGGCGCACGGCCGTCGTTGGCTGGTACAACCCCTACTGCAACATCTATGGCGATGCCATTCAGAGCTGCTACTGGACGAACCACGACATGCAGGACGGCCTCATGGCCCAGAGCGCCTCTCTTGCGGACAACATCCGTGTCCCGCTGGTTCATCTCGCCCGCGAAATTGGGTCTCCCGCCCACGGAGAACGCGACTTCTGTACCTTCGACGTCCGCCAGCGACACGTCACCCAGAGCGACCTCCAGCAGCACGCTCTCCAACTCCTGCACACCGATCAGGCCGACTTCGTTTTTCTCCATCTTGCCATTCCGCACAGTCCCAACACCTGGAGCCGCGCCAAGAACGAGTTCACCGACCAGTGCGGCAGCTCCTATGTGGACAACCTGGCCCTCACCGACGGCGTGCTCGGCCAGATTCTCGACATATTGAAAGCCTCGCCCCGCTGGAGCCAGACGTCGCTGATCGTGGAGGGCGACCACGGCTGGCGCACCCCAATCTGGCGTGGCCGGGCCGCCTGGACCCAGGAAGACGAGACGGCTTCCCGCGGCGTCTTCGATCCGCGCCCCGCCCTGATCGTCCACCAGGCCAACCAGAGCCAGCCGCAGAGCGTGGCTACTCCCTGGCCTCTCATTCAGGTTCACGGTGTGGTCGAACAGATACTCCACCACCAACCGCCCACCTTTTAAAGAGCTGCTTTTCGCTGGCGTCAGTCGATCACACGGCGTAGGAACCCTCGGATGCCGAACCAGGTGAGCACCGCGAAGGAGCAGGTGAGCATCGCCAGTATCGGCTGCGGGTTCATGTGGTGCAGCCCCGGCGTGAGCGCCGCGCGCAGGCCCTCACTCATGTAGACGATGGGGTTGATGAGCACTCCGTACTGAAGCCATGGGACCGCTTTCAGCGCGGCCCACGGATAGTACACGCATCCAAGGAACGTGATGGGCATGACGACGACGCCGAAGATGAGGCCGATCTGGTGGGGGCGGACGCTGGTGCCGATCACCAGGCCAAGCGCTCCCGATGTGAGGCTGGCCAGGGCGAGCACGACGATGAGGAACGGCCAGCTATCGACGTGCGCGTAGACCGGCGTGGCGGGGATGTAGTAAGCCAGAGGGAAGACCACCGCCGCGCCAATGATGCTCTGCACCGCGGAGAAGACGATTTTCTCGATGGCGACAGCGGCGACCGGCAGAGGACACATCACGCGGTCGTCGATCTCGCGCGTAATGCCGAACTCCTGCGCCAGCGGGAGCGCGACGGCGGCGATGCCGGAGAACATGATGGCCACCGCCATCAGGCCGGGCAGCAACACGGTGGAGAAGTTCGTTCCGGCAGCCCCGGCCATCGCAGCCGTAGGGTTCATCGTCGCGCCGCCGTTCATGTGCGGCATGATGTAGGTGAAGACGAAGAGGAAGAGCAGCGGGTTCATGATGACACGCACGAGGAACGCAGGCAGTTCTCGACGCAGCACATACAGGTCGCGCAGAAAAAGTCCGGCGAAGGCGCGCGCATACAGAACCCACTTCGACAGGGTCAGGCGGTGTTCCGGCACTGAGTGAACGGTTGCGTCGGTTCCGGGTTTCAATGTCGCCATGGGCTTCTACTCCCGCAGATCGCGTCCTGTGAGGCGGATGAAGACCGTCTCCAGGCTGGTTTCGGTAATGGTCAGATCGTGCAGACCATACGGGTTGCTGGCGCGGACGATCTCGGGCAGAAGGCCGTCGGCGCTGTCTGCGAAGACAAGGACACCGCTGGGCGTGGACTCCACTTCGCGCACGCCCTGCATCTGTCTCAACTTTTCGCCCAGGGGCGCGGCGTTGGCGTGATGGTTGAGTTCGAGGGCGTAGATCTTCTGCGCGCCGACCGAACCCTTCAGCGCGGCGGGCGTGTCTTCGACGAGGATCTTTCCGTGGTCGATGATGGCCACGCGGTCGCAGAGTTCGTCGGCCTCCTCCATATAGTGCGTTGTCAGGACGACGGTGATCCCCTGCTCGCGCAGATGGCGCACTGCATCCCACATCGCGATCCGGCTCTGCGGGTCGAGTCCGGCGCTTGGCTCATCGAGGAACAGCACCTTCGGTCGGTGCGCAACCGCGCGCGCGATCTGCACCCGCTGCGCCAGTCCGCCGGAGAGCTGCGATGGATACGATTCGGCGCGTTCAGTCAGGTGGAACTGCTGTAGCAGTTGCCCTGTCCGCAGCTTTGCCTGCGCGCTTGAAAATCCGAAGTACAGACAATGAAAATAGATGTTTTCGTAGACTGTGCAGGCGCGGTCGAGCGTGTTGTGCTGGGGCACAATGCCCATCGACCTCCGTGCCAGCGCCGGCGACTGCGCCACGTCGACGCCCGCGATGTACACCCGGCCGGAAGTTGGCAGGACGCGCGTGGTGCAGATGCCGATGGTTGTCGTCTTGCCCGCGCCGTTGGGGCCGAGCAGACCATACAACTCGCCCTCGCGTACGTTCAGGGCGATGCCATCCACGGCAACGATGCGCTGTTTCCCTGCATAGACCTTGCAAAGGTCTTCGATCTGAACGATGACTGCCAAATTCTCCCCACCCATTCCATCGGTCTTGCGTGATCCGATTATAGGCACTGGCGCGGAGGGACCGCCACGCACAGGGGGCGGAGCAAGCGCTTCCATGCAAGCAGGCCGACGCGGGAGCGAGTGCAATTTTTGCGGGTCGGAGTAAAATCAGGGCATGTCAGATGGATTGGAAGCAAAATCCGTAGGGAAGCAGACAGCGCAGGCGGTCGCACCCCAGACAGACCCTGCAATCGCCCAAGCCCGCGAGGCCGAACACAAGCGACAACGTCAGGCACTGGAACTGCAGCGCGAACGGATTCTCTCCGAGCGGACCTGTAGCCCGCATCGGCGCAGCGCACTGACGAACGCGCTTGCCGACATCGAAGAGAAGTTGACCGAACTCGGCTGGACGGTCCACCTGTAGCGTTCGGCCTGAACCGGGAGGGTTGCGCATCGCGTCGCTGCGGCGCAAAGGCTGCCGTTTCGACGAGAACGGCGGAGACTGCTCCGCGGCTTATACTGCTCAGACCCCATCATTGCTCCGCGGTGACGATGTTTCGCCGTGCCGGTGGAAGACCGTCGAGTTGGCCTGGTCGATGGTGGTGAGAACGATGGTGTGGATGTTGACATGGGCTGGCCTGCTGGCGGCCCAGAGGATTGCATCGGCGATGTCCTCCGGCGTGAGCGGCGTGATCCTCTCGTAGACCTTGGCGGCGCGCTGTTCATCGCCATGGAAGCGCACTCTGCTGAAGTCTGTTTCGACCATTCCTGGGTCGACCGAGGTGACTCGCACGGCTGTGCCCATCAGATCGATCTTCAGCCCCTCGCTGATCGCTCGTTCCGCGGCCTTGGTGGCGCAGTAGACCGCGCCATTTGCGTAGGTGGTGTGTCCGGCGGTCGATCCCAGATTGATGATGTGTCCGGCGTTGCGCGCGACCATTCCCGGGACCACGGCGCGGGTTACAGCGAGCAGGCCCTTGAGGTTGGTGTCGATCATCTCGTCCCAGTCTTGCGGGTCGTCCTGGTAGAGCTTGCTGAGTCCGCGGCTCAAGCCCGCATTGTTGACCAGAATGTCGATGGCCTTCCAATCCTCGGGCAACCGCTGGATGGCCGCATCGACGGTCGCGCGGTCGCGGACATCCAGCCGGAAGAGGGAGACAGACTCTGCGCCCGCCTGCATCAGCGGCGCGTCCATCTCCTGGAGCAACTGTAGACGCCGCGCGCAGAGCAGCAGCCTTGCACCGGCACCGGCAAACGCAAACGCCGTGGCCCGACCGATGCCCGAACTCGCCCCGGTAATCAGAACAGTCCTGCCCTTGAGAGATCTCATTCTTCTCTTATAAATCACCCGCGATGGAGACACCGGCGCATCCCAAGACGGCTGGCGTTCTTCTATACTGACAGTGCATCAACGCCGCGCGCGGAGTGATGGAGAAGGACGAAGGGAGTTCGATGCGAGCACTTGTAATCGACCGTCCCGGTGAGGCGCGGGTCGTCGAGATGGAACGTCCGGCTGCCGACCCGCTGGAAGCCACGATGCGCATTCGTCGGGTTGGTCTGTGTGGGACCGATCTGAGCACCTATCTGGGCAAGAACCCACTGGTGACATATCCGCGGATTCCGGGCCATGAGGTTGCCGCAACGCTGGAGCATGTGCCCGCAAACGACCTCGGTCTGGTCGCGGGGATGGACGTGACTCTGTCGCCGTACACAAGCTGCGGCAAGTGCAGCTCCTGTCGCCAGGGCCATTTCAACGCGTGCCGGTACAACCAGACACTGGGGGTACAACGCGATGGAGCGCTGATGGACTTCTTTGCGATGCCTCTGGAGAAGCTGTACGCGGCCCCGTTGCCGGTCGAGGAGCTTTGTCTGGTGGAGCCGCTGACGGTGGGCTGCCACGCAGTCGCGCGCGGACAGGTCGGCGCCGCGGACACGGTTGCCATCTACGGATGCGGCGGAGTCGGTCTGGGCGCGGTGGCGGCGGCGGCATTCCGCGATGCGCGCGTCATTGCCATCGACATCGACGACAAGAAACTGGCCATCGCCAAGCACGCTGGGGCGCGGGACGTGATTAATTCCAGCCGCGACGACGTTCCCGCGCGGTTGCGGGAGATCACCGGAGGCCACGGCCCAGACGTCGTCATCGAGGCGATCGGCAGGCCCGACACCTATCGCGCTGCGGTCGAGGAGGTCTGCTTTGCCGGACGCGTCGTCTACATCGGATACAGCAAGGATGCCGTCCCCTTCGAGACGCGTCTGTTTGTGCAGAAGGAGTTGGACATCCGCGGCTCTCGCAACGCCTTGCCGCAGGACTTCAAAGAGGTGATCCGCATGTTTGAGCAGAAGCGCTTTCCCACCGCGGAGGCCATCAGCTCGACCGTGCCGCTGGAAGAGGCGCCTGGGATTCTGCGCGCCTGGAGCGAGAACCCCGCTGCGTATACCAAGATCATGATCGCGTTCGACTAAGGACCGGCGAGCAACCCATCTCAAGCGAGCGCGACTTGTTCCGAGACGGGTAAAGTGCCCGGAGACAAAGCCCTCGCAGCCGTTGCATCCGGCACGCCGCACTCTGGTCAGATTTGCCGTGAGCGTTTATACTTCGGGTATCGGCACGGCCCAAGTGGCCTGGGGTGCCGTGTGAGCGAGGTGCATCTTCAGCGAATGTCTGAATGAGAGTACGCTCCATGTTTCCACCGGCGCACCGCCAGATTCCTGTGCCGGGTCGGACGACGGTTGCTCAAGAGTGCGTCTGCCGCAACGTCTTGCCGGTCGCACAAGCGCGATGTTCCATTCCGCTCTGGACGATCTTGCCACGACGGTGTTCCCCTCGGACTGTAGCGTCTGTCGCCGACCTCTGCTGCGCTTCACGGTCCTCCCCATCTGCGACCACTGCCGCTCCGCCGTCCCTGCGCAGACTTCAGCGCTGTGCCGCATCTGCGGCGAGGCCCTGGACATCGATATGGAGAGCGCGCGTCTCGCCAGCCAGTTGCTCGACGAGGGAGTGCTGTGCGATGTCTGCCGCGCCACGCCGCCGACGTTCGAGCGCGCCGTTGCCTACGCCGTCTATCGGGACGAGATCCGCGAGATGGTCCATCTGCTCAAGTACGAGCGGATGAGCGGTGTCGCCAAGCTGCTGGGCGGAGCGCTCGCCGAGTCCATCCTGACGTTGCAGGCGGAGGCCGCACGGGAGCTGGTCGTCGTCGCCGTGCCTCTGTTTCCCGGCAAGCAACGCGAGCGGGGGTACAACCAGTCCGAGCTGCTGGCCGACGCGGCGATCGAAGAGCTGCGCCGCACCGCACCAGAGTGGCGGCTCCGTCCGCAGCACACGCTGCTTGCGCGCCACCGCGACACCAGGAGCCAGTTTGCGCTCAACCCCAGTGCTCGCAGAAGGAACATCCGGGGCGCATTCCGGGTGAACGCGGAGACGGTCGTTGCAGGTTGCGAGGTGCTGCTGGTGGATGACCTCTTCACCACGGGCGCGACCGCGCGGGAGTGTTCGCGAGTGCTGCGTCAGGCTGGCGCGGGCAAGGTCTGGGTGGCCACTCTGGCGCGCGCACAGACCCCGCACGTCGCCCTGTGGGACGACACGCAGACGCACTCCGCGCAGGGGTTCGGATAGAGGCGATACGGAGGAGCAAGGAAGTTCAGCGGGCCGCAAGATCCACGGCATCAACGGATGCGGGTTGGGACCGGAACGAGGAGGGGTTGAGCGATGCAAGCGTCGCAGACAGCGTCGAAGGTGCGGAAACAGCGGGTTGGCGGAGGCCGACACGCGGGACATGCCAATGGCCACAGCTCTCCGCGACTGACAACGGAGCTGGACGTGCGCATCGGCGTCTTTCGCCAACCGGCGATGCAGACCCCAGTGCTGGTGCTGAACGCGTCCTACGAGCCGATCAACATCTGTGGCGCACGGCGCGCGCTGGTGCTGGTGCTCAAAGGAGTTGCGCGCACCGAAGAGGAGCAGGGCGCGGTCCTTCATGCGGCGCGCGTGAACGTGGCCATGCCGAGCGTGATCCGACTGCTGGAATACCGCAGGATCCCGCACCAGACACGCGCTCTCTCGCGCAAGAACATCCTGCTGCGCGACCGCAATGCCTGCCAGTACTGCGGCATTGTGCTGACGACCGGCGAACTCACGCTCGACCATGTTGTTCCGCGCTCGCGGGGCGGCCTCTCGACGTGGGAGAACCTGGTTGCCTGCTGCCACGACTGCAACCGGCGCAAGGGAAACCAACTGCTGCACGAACTGACCGAGATGAAGCTACAACGCGAGCCGCGGCCCTTCAGCCTGCACACATCGCGCCACATCATGCGCATGATCGGATCGGCCGACCCGAGCTGGCGGCGCTATCTTTACTTCGAGTCGGAGCCGGAGATCGCTTGCGTCGCGTGACCCGTCGGTTCACTTTGGCGGGAGTGCGGGCTGGCCTGCGTCCGGAGGCTGGTTCTGGGCTGGATTCTGGTTGGCGGGAGTCTTGTTGTTGGTGATGTCCTGGCCGTTGTAAATGATCCGGCTGGTGGCGCGGAACTGCTTGTAGTCGGTGTACCGGACGACGGAGCGCATGTGAACGTCCTCGCTGAGCGCGCCGTTCTGCGCGGCGAAGTGGAGGACGCCCTCGGACTTTGTGTAGGTGGGGAACCAGTACTTGCCATCGACCTGTTCGTAGTAGGTGGTGAAGGGCGGTTGCAGGTCTTCGTGACCGGGGCGCGTGTCCTGCGGAACGGTCTTACCGTTGACCAGGACGATCTGGAGGTCCTGCTGGTCGACCCAGACTCTGCCTTGAAAGTAGTGCTTGTTCTTTTCCAGGACCTTCGGGCCAGCGTCGAAGACGTAGGTGTCGATCTCATCGACCTTCTGGCGACCGACGTAGGTGACGTCGTACTGGGGAAGGTCGTCGGTGGTGAGGATGAAGGGAAGGCGGTGCTCGATCTCGTCGAAGTCGGTGGGCGACATCATGACGCGTTCGAGGGTGTTCTGCGGAGCGAAGACGATGTGTTCCTCGCGGCGGCCACTGGGCGAGAAGGTGATGTCTGTGACCTGCCGGTACTCGCCGTCAACCTTATTGGTGTCGTCGTCGATGGTGTCGACTTTGACGGACTGGCGGAAGGTGTAGTTGTCGCGGGCCTCGGCGAACTGGCTCTCGCGGGCGGCAAATTTCTGGACGATCTGGTCGGGTGTGATGCCGGTGGGGGGCGTAGTGTCGAGCTTGCCGAAGCCTTGCTGCGCGGCTGCCTGTAGTGTGAGCGGAGACGCCGAGAGACCGAGGGCGAGGAGAATAATGTGCGCTTTGGCGAGCAGTTTCATCTGTGCTGAACACTCCGGCTGCTGTCCCTGCCTCTATTTTACAGGACTGGAGAAAGTACTCTGCCAGGTTTTCCTCTGTTGTATTTGATGCGGATGAGTTGCTTTCGGCCCGACGAGGGTTTGGCGACGGTGTGGGCGCGGACCGTGGATGGCGACGAGGCGGGGGGTGGTAGTCTATCGGCTATGCAGGCCCGACCGTCGGTGTTGCTTTCCGCACTCCTCTTGCAGCTTCTGTTGCTCTCTGGGTGTGGCAACAAGATAGTGATGATCCCGGCACCGGAACAGGCCCCTCCATCTGGGCCGCCACCCCTGGCCGGACAGGGCGGCACGGTGACGCTTGCTCCGCGCTACGCGGCGCTGGGAGAGAGCGGGACGCTCCAGTTTCAGGCCAATACGACCGGCGGCGGCACGCTGGAGTGGCTGGTCAACGGCATCGCCGGGGGAAACTCCACGGTTGGCACGGTGAATGCGAACGGGATGTACACCGCTCCCGCGACGCTTCCGCTGAGCGAGAATGTGAGTGTAACCGCGGCGCTGTCGGCCTCTCCGCAGACCAACTATGCGACCTCGGTGGTGTCGTTGATCCAGCCGGGCGTGGTGACACTCACGCTCAATCCGCAGGTTGTGACCTACTCGATGTATCTGCCTGCGCCGGGGAGCGTGACGATCGACTTCGGGCCGACCACCGGCTATGGGTTGACGACGGGAACGCAGACGACGCCTTCGCCCAACGGCGGGGAGGTGGGCATCTATGTGGCGGGGATGCAGGCGCAGACCCTGTACCACATGCAGGCGGAGGTGGTCCTTGACGATGGCGCGACGTATGCGGACACGGACCAGAGGTTCACGGCGGGAACGCCGCCCGCGACTGCGCAGGTTGTGGCCTCGGCGCAGAATGGAGGCACTCCGCAGCCCGGAATCGAGATGTTCGATACGCTGATACCGCACGAGGCGGCGCAGGCATTCGCCACCGATCTTGCGGGCAACGTGATCTGGACCTACAGCTACTCGGGGACGTCCGCGGACCTGGTGCAGCCGATCAAACTGCTGCCGAACGGGCATTTTCTGGTGCAGATCTCGTATGCCTC
>VFSW01010015.1_pt1 | contig 13473 bp, 16 predicted proteins | sample 5358111 | NCBI WGS metagenome assembly VFSW01 (sample SAMN11554181, study PRJNA540505) | mine drainage metagenome | isolation source: sediment from site ElyBrook_90M | place: USA: Ely Copper Mine, Vershire, VT | collected 2017 | reverse complement strand
TGCTGAATTTCAGTTCTATACAATCCGTCTTTTTTGCCTAGAGGATGCCGGGCTCTAAACATTCCTTCGCGAACGCTATGACGACGCCGAGCGAGATCGTATCGTAGCCGTACGCGGCGGACAACTCGTTCGCTTTCGCCAGCGCGATCAAATCGTCGATGCCTTCCAGCGACCCGAACGCCGCGAGCGTTTCGTACTCCGGTCCGCCGTAGAGCGGATCGACCGCGCCATGCGCGCTCTCCTTCACTTGCACGACGCGCTTGCAGCGTACCGCGCACGCGAAACACGTCTCCTCTTTGACGAGAATCGACGCGCTCATCGTCTGCCCGGTGATCTTCTCGTTCGCGTCGAAATGCCCGTCACGGAAATTGTACGACGGCAGCCCGCCGGCTTTGCTGAGCGAACGCACAATGCGCGCGGTGCCGTGGTCGTGCAAGCCCGCGACCAGATCGAGATGCGCGCCCATCCATTTGGAAATTGCCTGCACGCCGGCGGGATTCGCGATTTCCATCGCGCCTTTGCCCGGCTTGGCGCGCACCACGATGCCTTTCAGATTTTTCGATCCCATCACCGCGCCCAAGCCGTTGCGCCCGACGAAATGCGAGCGGTCGTTGACGATCGCGGCAAAGCGCACCAACTTTTCGCCGGCAGGACCGATCAGCGCGGTGCGAATCGCGTGGTCGTTCAGTTCCACGCGCAGCGCGTCTTCGGTTTCGCCGGTCGTCTTGCCCCAGAGGTGCGCCGCGTCGCGAAACTCCGCGCCGCCGTCGTGAATCCAGAGGTACACCGGTTTCTCTGCGGGCCGGGTGACTACGATGCCGTCGATGCGGGCGCGCTTCAACTCCGCGCCCCAATAGCCGCCGCCCTCCGCGTTCCCAAAGCCATCCGTCAGCGGCGATTTTGCGCCCACGCCGTTGCGCCCTTGCCCGGACACCGCCGCGCCCGTCAGCGGTCCCGCCGCGAAGACCAGAACGTTTCGCGCGTCGAACGCGTCGATGCCGCGCGGCAATTCAGTTAGCAAATAGTGCGCCACCATCCCGCGCCCACCGAGATAGGTGCGATAGAACGCGTCATCGTGCGTCTCGATTTCAGATTTGCGATTCGTCAGATCGACGCGGAGAATTTTTCCCGTATAGCCGTAGGGCATTGATGCCTCCCTGCTCGCGATTGTGCGTCGCACATCGGATTATACCATGCGGCGAAAGCGTTCAGCAAACCGTCAACAAGCAAAACCCCCTCTCGGGTCCGAGAGGGGTTGCTTTGCCTTTGTCAGGCGAAAGTATAGACCGGTACCGCGACAGTCGTCTTCGGTCGTGCGTTGCTGGTCGCAATCTTGTCCATCTCGGCGAGGATGTCAGGAGCAAAAAAGATTTCGCCGCATTGTTGGCATACTTCGGCAGGAACATCTTCGAGGATAAAAACTTGATTGCCCCAGCGATGAATGTGCTGAATACGTTTCGACGTCACTTTGCCTTTGCAGAAATAACATGTCGTCATGTTAATCTTCCTTCCTCTTCCGCCAGTCAAGCCATTCGTTGGGATCGGGGCGGTACAGTGTGATCACCACCATAACGTCTGCAAGCGAAATGCCGCAGACAAGATGGATAGGTTTGGATTCGCTGGTGAAACCCAAAGCGAGACAACTGGCTCCACGTGGATCGTTCGCATAATCTTCGATAATCTCGCATTGCTCCGAGAGTAACGCGTCGACAATTTCCTGGTGCGTAATCTGATCGGCTTCGCGTTCGCTCTCGGCATGACCGCTAAGGCGATATTGTTTTGATCTGACTCTTGCTTGGATCAGGTTCTTGATGTCTTCGGCAGTCATTAAGTTCCTCGTGCGGCAAATTATACCGCGCTCCACACTGTGCGTCAACCACCGGCACGATTTTCGCGACTGTTTGATTTTCGCATTGTTTCCTGTTACAATAGAATCATCTTCCAAACAACGAGGTTCACCGATGCATCTCACCCGTCTCGCGCTCACCAACTTTCGCAACTACGCGCACCTCGAACTCGACCTTGCGCCGGGCGTCACACTGCTGCAAGGCGACAACGCGTGCGGCAAAACCAGTCTGCTCGAGGCGATTTTTTATTTGGCGACCGCACACTCGCCGCACGCGGGCGCAGAGCGCGAGCTGATCCGCTGGGGCGCGAGCGAGGAGCCGATTCCCTTCGCGCGCGTCGAGACCGAGGTTGCCAAGCACAATGATACGCGCACGCAGTTGGAAATCGTGTTGGTGCAAGCCGCGGAGGAGCGAAATCACGAAGCGGAGGAAACGCGCAAGAGCAACGCCCGCGTGAGCAAGCGCATCAAAGTCAACGGCGTCGGCAAGCGCACGCTGGACTTGTTCGGCGAATTGAACGCGGTCCTCTTCTTGCCCGAAGACCTCGATTTGGTGTTCGGCTCACCCGGCGAGCGCCGCCGCTATCTCGACAACACACTTTCGCAAATCGACCCGCGCTATGGTCGTACGCTCTCAAAGTATAATCAAGTCGTGGAGCAACGGAACAGTCTGCTGCGCGATTTTCGCGAGCGCGCCTACAATCCGTCCGAGCTTGCCATCTGGGATCGGCAGTTGATCGATGAAGGCACGTACTTGATCGTGCGCCGCGCGGAAACGATTGAACGCTACAATCAACTGATTGCCGACATCCACCCGCACCTGACGGATAGCCGCGAAGCATTGCGCTTGGTCTATCAACCGAGCGTCACGCTGGAGGCGACCGCGTCTTTGGCGACCGAAGGAACGCGCGCGACAAAAGTCGCCGCGAGCTTTGAGGAGCAACTGGAAACATTGAAGCCGCGCGAACTGGGCGCCGCGCTCACGCTCGTGGGTCCGCACCGCGACGACGTGCGCTTTCTCATCCAGCGCAATCACGGCGCATCGCCGAATCCTATCGACGCCATCACGTACGCGTCGCGCGGACAAGGGCGGACGATCGCGCTGTCGCTCAAACTCGCCGAGGTCGCGCTGATGAAAAAAGAAACCGGCGAAGACCCCATCCTGCTGCTCGACGACGTGATGTCGGAACTCGACGCGTCGCGCCGCGCCGCGCTCGCGCAAACCGTCATCGACGCGCCGCAGGCGATCATCACCGCGACCGATTTGCAGGATTTCACGCCTGAATTTCTCGAACGCGCGCGCGTCCTGCAGGTGTGTGACGGCGCAATTTTGTAGGGGACGCACGCCGTTGCGTCCCGCGTAGGAGCGCAGCGTGCGCTCCCTACGCAATCGGTTTATTCTTTGGCGCGCCGCCCCCGCGCGGGTAAATGCCGGGCGTCAATGCAATTTTTTCCACAACGATCAGGTGCCGCGGCTCCAAGCCGGGCAGTTGCACTGACACCACCTCGCGCAGTCGTCCGCCCAATTCCTTGATCGCGCGCGCGGCGCGCCGCACTTCCTCGTCCACATCAATCCCCTTTTGTGCGACAAACACTCCGCCCACGCGCACGAACGGCAACGCGTATTCCAATAACGTCGTCAAGCCGCCGACCGCGCGAGCGACCGCGGCGTCGTATTTTTCGCGGTGCGCCGGCTGGCGCGCCAACTCTTCGGCGCGTGCGTGCAGCGCGGTGACCTCACTCAAGTTCAGCGCGGCGATCACGTGCTTGAGAAATTCAACTTTCTTGCCGGTCGAGTCCATCACGGTCACGCGCAGCGAAGGCAGAGCGATCTTGAGCGGCAAGCCGGGAAAGCCCGCGCCGCTGCCGATGTCGATGAGCGTTGCGGCTTTTGAAATCGCGGGCGCAACCGAGAGCGAGTCAAGGAAATGCTTGACGATCACATCCTCGCGTTCTGTGATCGTGGTTAGATTGAAACGCGCATTCCACTCGACCAGCTTACGATAATAGAGCTCGAACGCCTCGAGCTGCGTCGGCGATAATTCGATTCCAAATTCGCGCGCGTGTTCGGCAAGAGTCGTAAGTGACATCGGCTGGATTATACCACAGGAAGTAAACGTGTTATTGCGAGCCGCCGCGATGACAAAGAGAATATGATTTGTCACGCGCCAGCGCGTGTGCTATACTCCAACCGAACGCGCGCGCAAAGACACGCGCTAGACATCGAAGGAGATTGCAATGAGTACTCGGGCTGTAACTCGAACCATCGAGCAAGTCGATCCAGAGATTGCCGCGATCATCGAACGTGAGCGGCGGCGGCAGAAGGAGGGCTTGGAACTTATCGCTTCAGAGAATTATACGAGCAGCGCGGTCCTGCAAGCGGTCGGTTCCGTCCTCACCAACAAGTACGCCGAAGGGTATCCCGGCAAACGCTATTACAACGGCTGCGAATTCGTCGATCAAGTGGAATCCCTCGCGATCGAGCGCGCCAAGAAACTTTTTGGCGCGCAGCACGCGAACGTGCAGCCACATTCCGGCTCGCAGGCGAACCTCGGCGCGTACGTCGCGCTGATCCAGCCCGGCGATACCGTGCTGGCGATGAGTCTCGCGCAGGGCGGGCATTTGACGCACGGCGCGAGCGTCAACCTGTCCGGTCAACTCTACAAATTCATCGGCTACGGCGTCAATCAGGAAACCGAGACGCTCGATTACGACGACATCGCGCGGCTGGCGCAGACGCATCGCCCCAAGTTGATCGTCGCCGGCGCGACGGCGTACCCGCGCCAGATCGATTTTGCGCGGATGCGCGAGATCGCCAAATCAGTGGGCGCGCTGTTTATGGTCGATATGGCGCACATCGCCGGTCTCGTCGCCGGCAAAATCCATCCCGACCCGGTCGCGGTGGCGGACGTGGTGACGACGACCACGCACAAGACATTGCGCGGTCCGCGCGGCGGTATGATTTTGTCGACCGAGGAATTTGGCAAGGCAATCGACAAGGCGATCTTCCCGGGGACGCAGGGCGGACCGCTTGAGCACGTGATCGCCGGCAAAGCCGTCGCACTGCAAGAAGCGTTGCAGCCCGCGTTCGTCGATTACGCCAAGCAGATCGTCGCGAACGCGCGCGCGCTCGGCGAACAACTGCACGCGCGCGGCATTCGCCTCGTCTCCGGCGGGACCGACAACCACCTGCTTCTTGTCGATCTAAGTGGGCAGAAGGTCAGCGGCAAGGACGCCGCGAACGCGCTGCAAGCCGTCAGCATCACCTGCAACAAGAATCTGATTCCGTTCGATGCGCAGTCGCCGAACGTCACCAGCGGCATTCGGCTCGGCACGCCGGCATTGACCACGCGCGGGATGCGCGAGACCGAAATGCGCCAGGTCGCGGATTGGATCGCGGATATTGTTACGCACATGGACGATGCCGCGCTGCACTCAAAGGTGCATGATGCCGTGACGCGCTTTGCGACCCAGTTCCCGATGCCGGGAATTGATATGTAGCTCTATTCTTCGCCAGTCAGCTTCTTGATCGCCTCGTCCACGTTCAACTCTCCGCGCGCGATTGCGTCGAGGATCGCCTGACGTTCCGGCGTTCCCGCCGCGGGTCCGCGCGGTTTCTCTTCCGCATGCGGCTCGCGCGGCGCGGCATCTCGGTCGCGGCGGCGTCCGTCAAACGGGAATCCGGAATACTGATGTCTGCCGTGACGGCGAATTCCGGACTCGTTGAGCGACTGTTCAACCGATTCCTTGACTTGATCGGCAATCTGACGCCCCATCTCGGCGTACTCGCGCCCCATCGCCGCATACGGCGCGCTGAATGCCGCCGCATGGTCGAATTCACCCGCGCGCAAGATCAGATCGCCGCGGGTCGATTCGACCTGTATCTTGGGACCGCCGCTGCCCAGCGTACCGCGCAAATGGTTCTCGTCGCGTTCGGCGATCCGGATGTTCGCGCGCGTGACCAGGTCGCCGCGCGGCGCGTCCAATTCCAGTTCCGCGTTGGCGTCTGATGGAAGATTGAGCACGACGTCGCCGTCCGCGCGCAAATTCACTGCGGCGACCGCATCGAGCGAAATCACCGCGTCGCCTTCAACGTCGGGCGCGTCCACCGCGCCGCGAATTCCTGAAACGATCAGGTCGCCTTCCACGCGCGCGATCTTCACGTCGCCGTCGATCGCGCGGATGCTGACGTCGCCGTCAATCGTGTTCGCCTCGATCTGCTTCACCCCGCGCGCTACAAAATCGCCCTCCCACGCGCCTTCGCCTTTCAGCGACGCGACATCGCGCACGGCTAGATCGCCCGCTAAATCTCGGACGAGCGTCGCGCCGGTCAGATTGTTCAGCGCCACGTCGCCGTCGATCTCGGCAAGCTCGACGCTGCCAGACAAATCTCGCACGGCAACATCGGCGTCGCATTGGGTAATCGTCACCGCCGCCGCGCGCGGCACCCGCACTTTGACCCGGCTGGCGTTCTCGATGACGATGGTATCGCCCGCCTGCCGCGCCGCATCCTCCACGGCGACCGTCCGCGCATCGTCCCAGCCGAACACCGCGACGCGCTCAGCGCACCCGCGAATTTCTACGCGCGGGTTTTCGGAAACATTGAATTTCTGAGTCATCTTCTATCCTCCGCAACTCATTCTGGAATTTCGCGGGCGCATCATTCGATAAACACTTCGACGTGCTCGCCGTCTTCCTCGTCTTCCACGTCGACCACCTTGCCTTCGCCGCCGCTCTTGATGGCGGTCATGATTTGATTCATGTCCAGCCCTTCCAAGCCGGCGGGCGCGAACTTGGCGCCCATCTTCAAGCCGACATCGACCAAGCCGAGCGGAATGTTGACGTTCACTTTGCGTCGCCCCGTCTTCATGTCCGTAACGCGAACGCGGAACCATTTTCCGCTCGTCGCCGGCGACGGCTGCGGCGCGGAAGATTCGCGATCCTTCTCGCCGAGCGCGCCCAGCAGTTTGGCGCCTTCCTCCGCGGTGACTTGTTTCGCTTCGATCATTTTCAAAATCTGCATACGCTCTTCCGGTGTTGCCATTCTCCACCTCCAAACACTTTGGAATTTAACCAACCCTTACTCAGCTACAATCGGAGCCGCCGCGGGAGCACCCGTGTTTTGCAAAACGAACGCGGTTCCTACGGCAAGCAGGATCAGCGCAAGCGCGCCGACCCCGAAATACATTCCCATCGGCAGAATCGTCGGAACCAGGGCAGGAGTCATAAAGATTGCCACCATCTGCCCGGCGACGAACGTACTTTGGAAAAGACCTCCAAACCTCCCCAGCAATTCCGGCGGCGCACTCACTTGGAGCAACGTGCTCGATTGAACGCTGATCAAGCCATTCCCCAAACCGCCGATCAAGCAGCCGATGATGGCGAGAGATTTGGCGAGCGTCAAATCTGCCGCCAGCGTTGCCAACGCGAGGAACGCCGGGATGCCGGCGAGCAGCACCAGCCCGACAATCGCGTCGCGCCATGGCTTCGACGCACCTTTGAGAAACAATAAGCCGGTGGATACCACGACCGTCCCCACGCCGATCAATCCGATCAAAATGCCAAAGAATTCTTCGCCGCCTCTCAGAACATCGCGGGTGAAGATTGACGAAAGGACGTCGAAACCCATGAGGATAAACGTCACCGCAAAAGCCAGCGCGAACAATAGCATCAGCCGCGGCGATCCGCGCAGCACCCGCCAAGTGTCCGATTCGATTTTCCCGCTTGCCTCCGCCTGAGCCACCTTGGTCCTGCGCGCTGCCGGCGGCAATGCCGGCAACCGGCTCAGAATGAGCGCGGACAGCGCAAATGAAATCACATCTAGGATCATCGCGTTTTGAGGACCGATCAATGCCAGGATTAGACCTGCCAGCATCGGCGCACCGATTTTGATCGTGCCAGACAATTGCGAGAGGAACGCGTTCGCGTGCGTCAGCTCTGCGCGTGGTACCAGATCGACGATCGCTGCCTGCCGCGCCGGCATCAGCAGCGAGCCGAAGGTCGCCTGCAGCGCGAGGAGCGCGTAGATCAACTCTATTTGCCGGACCAAAATCAAACCGATGACCGCCACGCCAGAAAGCAACTCGCTCGCGATCATCAGCCATTTGCGGTCAAAGCGGTCCGCCCATCGTCCGGCGAGCGGGCTGACCAGCAACATCGGGAGCAAGCCGGCAAGGAAGATGCCGCTGCTCTCGGCGACTGAACCCTCGCCGCGAAAAACGATGAGCGCGAAGATCGCCATCATGGTGATCCAATTGCCAATGTTGCTAACCGACTCCGCCGTGCCCAGGATCAGCATCGAGCGATTGCGAATAATGCTTGCCACGTTCGTCTTCCTTTAACTGAATTTCGCGCTTGTCGTCATCTCGAGCGAAACGAGAATCTCAAACGATATACACCTGCACGCGCTCGTCATCCTCATCGACATCGATGGTCAAACCGCGCCGCTCGTTCAATTCCCGCTCAAAGGCATCGAGGATCGCGTTCACGTCGTCCCAATTATCAAACACCATCCGGTTCCTGCCCACGCGAAAACTGCTCTTGGGCACGAACCACCGCGCGATCCAGAGCGCCGCGCGCGCCAACCCCAGCGGCAGCGGAATGCCGAAACGAAAGTTGTGCCTCTCGGCATCCTTGACGTTCACAAACAACCAATGCCCCGATCGCGCGCTCGCGGCAATCGCGAGCACCAGCGAACCGAGCAAAACGATGGGCAGCCCCAGCAGCCACCACAGAATATTCGCATGCACCGTGGCGACGATGATCCACGCGCCGAATCCGACGAGCAGCACGCCGGCGAGAAGCGGATAGACCCACAACCGGCGAATCCACTCCGGCACGTCGCGCGCGTCCTCGCGCGGCGCGTCAGCGCGTTCGATCACGGGGCGCGGCGCGTTCAAGCGCGCGTCCGCCTCGCGCGCATCGATCTCGCCGCGCTCCAGTTGTTCCAAGATGCCCAGGGTGTCTGAATTGTCCATCGACAAAACCTCCATGGCTCAGAGCGCCAACGTCATCAGCGTCAGCACGTTCTGCGCCTTGAATCCATTTTGTTCCAGCGCCGCGATCCATTCCGCGTGCGTGCTCGTCGCATAGGCGCGCATCTCGCGCGAGGGGAAACGCGCCAGCGCGCGCAGCGCAAAGGCAAGCAGATCATCCTCCACGCGCCCACGGAAATCCGGCTGTACCGCCAGCGACACGCGGTGCGGCGTCGCGATCTGCTGTCCGCGCAACAACAGGAGCGCGGCGAGCCGCCCGTCCATTTCGAGCGCCCAGCGTCGCGTCGTCTGCCCGGTAAAAAAATCGCCGACGGCTTCCACCATTCGGTCATCCCAGGTGATCGTGAAATCGCTTCGCGTCGAATGATAACGTTGAATCGCCGATGGCGTTGCCGCGCGCACCAGGTCAGCCGCCGCGCGCTGATCGACTTCGCTCAAGCGGCGCAGCGCGACGGGATGCCACATTCCTTGCGCCCCACCGCGCGACGCGGCGCGGGTCCACTCGCCGCGCGTTTCGATCTCGCCGAATCCCAGGTCTCGATACAGCTTGACCGCGCCGGGATTCGTTGGGCGGACGTTGAGCAGCGCGGTCTTGACGTTCAGGGTCCGCAGGTGCTTGATCGATTCCTGCATCAGCGCGCGGGCAATCCCCTGACGGCGCGAGTTGGACTGGACCGCCACATTGGTGATCACATAGCGATCGAGCCGCCCTTCGTCCGGGCTGAGCGTCACGTTCCCGACGATCTTGCCGCCCTCGATCCACACAAAGCCCGTCGTCATAAACGGAAACCCTCGCCCCTAGCTGAGCGTCCACAAAAAGATTCCCAATTCGCGCAGCAGCGGCGACTGCGCGAAAGGAAAGTTGTGATCGGGGCGAAAGGATTCTTCGAGCAAATGCGCGACCGCGCCAAAATCTCGCGTCGGCTCGAACAAACGCGCGCCGCGAAAACTCGCTGCGGATTGACTCGCGACTCGGGCAACCACGCGGACTCCTCTAATCGCCTTGCAAGAACTTGACCGCGTCTTCGGCGGAAATCTTGCCGCGCGCCACTTCATCCAAAATCGATTTGCGTTTTTCCGGCGACACCGCGATCACTCCATCGTCCTTCGGCTCCGCACCCGGCTCGTAGCCCATCGCGCGGATGACTTCGGTCAGGCGCGCGCGTACCGTCGAGTACGGCATTTCCAGTTCCTCGCCCACTTTGTACGCGTTGCCGCGATTCTTGATGAACGTTTCGACAAACTGCATTTGCTCCGCGTCCAACCGCGCTAATCGGCCGATCGTAAACTGCCCGCCGATGTCGGTGCCACACGCGCGGCATTCGAGCCGCGTGATCGTCAATTCTTCGCCGCAAACCGGGCATTTTCCAAAAACTGGATGCATTTTGCAATTCCTTTCATAATTCCTCCAAAAATTTTACCACTAATGTCAATATTTGTCAATACCGAGCAATTTTTTGGTATTTTTGGAAAAGATTGACGATAAACAAAAACCTCTCGCATTATGTGCCGAGAGGTTTTGGATCCGCTTGGGATGTCACAAGAGCGCCACGAGATCATTGTGACCCGAACTTGATCCGCCCAATCGCGCGATGGTCGCCGCGTCAAAGCCCACCATCAAAAGTGGATTGACGATTTCCGTTTTCAAATCCGGCACGAACGCGCGGAGCATTTTGCACGGCTGGGTCGATTGAACCGCGTACGCTCCGAGGCGTGCCGGCAACACCAGCGTCTGCCCCTGCCCCGCCGAGACGCCCGACGCCAATCGCGGACCGTAGCGAATCTCCGCCGCGCCGCTGAGGATCGACACGATCTGGAACTTGCCATTCGTCGTCAGCCCGTCGGCGCGTTGATCGATCGCGCAGAGCGTCAGCGCAAAGTACCGGCACGCGACCAGGAAGCGTTCGTCGAACTGCGCGTGGTGCAGCACCAGCGACGGAATCTTCGGCTGTTCAACTCGGGTGCCTTCAAACACGCGCAGCGATTGATCGATGTGGAGTTCGCGTCCCTTGCCCTGCCGATCCCAATCGTAAAAGCGATACGTGATGTCCGAATTCTCCTGAATCTCCGCGAGCACGATGCCTTTGCCGATTGCGTGCACCGTTCCCGCCGGCACGAAGACAACATCGCCGCGCTGCACAGTCACCGCGGACAGAAGATCGACCAGATTCATGTGCTCGAGCGCCGCGACGACCTCTTCCGATTTCACCGCGCGTTTGAAACCCAGGATGAGCCGCGCGTCCGGCTCGGCGTCCAGGATGTACCACGCTTCGGTTTTTCCAAAGGGCTGACGCTCCATCGCTCGCGCGCGCGCGTCATCCGGATGCACTTGCACCGATAAATCATCCTGCGCGTCGATGAACTTGAAGAGAAGCGGAAAGCGCTTAGCACCGGCAGTACCAAGAATCCCGTCGGCGTCCTGGTCGATCAGACTCTGCAGCGTGTGACCCGCGCGCGCGCCATTCTCGACGATGCAACCTTCCCACGCCTCCCACGTCTCGCCGATCCGCGCGTCGGGTGGCAGCGACTTGGCGAGCAAGCGCTCCAGGTTTCGCCCGCCCCATACTTTTTCTTTCAGCGCCGCCTTGAGCCGAAGCGGATAATAGTCGTTAGTCGTTAGTCGTTGGTCGCTAGTCATTCGTCGTTTGTCTTTGGTCGCTCGTCGCCGCTTCGAACTCGGCGCGCGTGATGAACTCGCCCTTGTCCACTTTTCGTTCAATCACCTTCCGCTGATTGTCGAAGCGTACCTCCGCGCGCATCAGCATAAAGCATTTGTTGTCCATCATCTCCTTGTGCAACACATAGCCGCCGTTTTCGTAATCGATGCTCGGCTCGTTGCGCAGATCGACGCGCACCGCGAGCGGCGTGCCGCAGCGCGCGCAGCGCACGTAGAGCCACAGCGCGTTCGGGTCGCCGCCAGCCGGCGCGGCAAACAGAGATTTCACGCAGTCGAGGATTCCCATCTTGAACTCCGGACAGATTCATAATTGGTAATTTGCAATTCCTAATTCGCAATTCGCAGTTGCGGCACGATGAACAGGAACAACGACGCGAGATCGAGCGCGAGCAGCGCGACGTAGAGCAGCACGAAGAAAACGCGGTGATACTCGCGCGCCACGAGTTCGCGCAAGCCGATCACGCCGAAGAGCGCGATCGGGATCAGCGCGGGAAACAGATAGCGTCCCTGCAACTGGAAGAACTCGAAATTGTAGCCGATGTAATCGATAACTGCCGCGACGAGCGTCACCGCGAGCAAGCCGATGCTCCACCACTGCGGCGCGGTCAGCGCGGCGCGGCGGCGCAGAACGCGCAGCGCGTACAGCACGAACCCGAACGCCGCCGCGCCTGAGAGCACTTCCAGCACAACGTAGATGCGGTCGCTGATGAGCACGCCCATCCAGCCAAACTGCGCCCAGAACGATTTGAACGTGACCGCGAAATAATCGAACAGGATGTGATTGAGACCGTACCGCGCGATCATCTCCGCCGTCGTCGGCTGTCCGAGCACCACCGCGTTGTGCCGCGCGAGTCCGAGCGGATCGGTGACGCCGTAGGTGAGCATGTTGCGGATGAACATCGGCGCAGAAATCAATGCCGCGATCGCGAAGAGCGATACCAAACCAGTGAGCCACCGAGTTCTCGCCACTCGCCATGACTGTGCGCACTTCGCACAGCCACCACTCGCCACTTCCGCGCCCACCAGCAGCAGCGCGCCTGGCATATACGCCGTTGACTTAGTCAGCAGCGCCGCGCCAAACAGGATGCCGCCGAGAATCACAAAACGTTTGTCGCTCACCGTATTCTTGACGCGCTTGACCGCCAGCAGGAGAATCAACGCAAGGACGAGAACGGCGGCGATGTCGTTGGTGACCGATGCGCTGACCGCGATGTACATCGGGACGGCGGCAATCGCGCCAACCGTCGCCAACGCGAGCAGCGCATCGTTTGGAAAAATCTCGCGCGCTACCGCGAACGCGACGAGCAGCACCAGCGCGCCCAGCGCGACGCCGAACAGCCGCAGCGCGAGCACCTGCGCGTCCACGCCTCCCGCGCGCGCGGCAAGGTACACTGGCGTCGCAGCGAGATAGTACAGCGGCGGCTGGTACGACTCGTAGCGGATCGCGTCAACCGACATCGACGCCGGGAATTTGGCGGCTTTGATCTGCTCCAGGTAGTTCTGGTCATAGTCGCCGTGCTGCAAGATCGGCAGCGTGCCCGTATCGCCGATGGCGCGGATGTAATTGAAATGCGCGGGCTCGTCCGGCGCTTGCCATTTGGGGGTGTAGACGGCATACAGCGCGGCGAGGAGGGCGTAGACGAGGAGGATGAGAAAAAGAGTGGGTTGGCGCAACTGCTATTTGCCCTCGGCGGGATGTGATCGCGCGGCAAGGTCGTCAATGAACGCGGTCACCTTTCCGCGCCATTCTTGGAATGTTTCGTCCACGCGCTCTTTGGGAAAAGTGCCTTGATATTTGAACTGAACATGCAAGTAACTAATGAACTCGCGGAAACGCTTGTTGAATGGTGCGGGCAATTTCTTGGGGAGTTCACTCCAACGCGTTTCTTCGTCCAAGACTAGGAATGTCATCGCCGCGTAACGGACGGCATCGAACAGCAGATCGAACGCGAGCC
>VFSW01010014.1_pt1 | contig 13474 bp, 12 predicted proteins | sample 5358111 | NCBI WGS metagenome assembly VFSW01 (sample SAMN11554181, study PRJNA540505) | mine drainage metagenome | isolation source: sediment from site ElyBrook_90M | place: USA: Ely Copper Mine, Vershire, VT | collected 2017 | reverse complement strand
GTCAACCTCCTTTTCATGCTCTCTTTCTCTTTTCTGGTCACTACGCTCCTTTTCCTCACTTACGGAAACATGGAGGGACTTTTGATCGTGGATCTTTTTGCCTTTGTCTTAGTGGGTGTTCTTGAGTATTTTTCGACGGCAATAGTGAATAAGAGGGTCAAGCTGAGTGTCTAAAACCACCAGGAAGATCATCGTCGGCATCACCGGCGCCAGCGGGGCGATTTACGCCCTTCATACGGTACGGGCCCTGCTCCGGGAGGGAGTGGAAGTCCATCTCGTAATCTCAGACTACGGCGCATACGTCGTGGAAAGCGAGACCGACTTCAACTTAAAAGGGGGAAAACTTTTGGAGAGCTTCAGGGCTGAATATGAGGATATCCCCCCGACCGGAGACATAATCCGGTATTCCAACAAGGACCTCGCGGCGTCCATCTCTAGCGGCTCTTTCCGTACCGAGGGTATGATCGTCGTCCCCTGTTCAATGAAAACGCTCGCAGGGATAGCCCAGGGAATTACCGGAAACCTGATCGAACGCGCGGCCGACGTGACCCTCAAAGAGGGGAGAAGACTGGTGCTGGTGCAGCGAGAGACTCCGCTGAACAAGATACATCTCAGGAACATGCTCGCGGCGGCGGATGCCGGTGCCCGCATCCTCCCGGCAATGCCAGCTTTCTATCAGAAGCCGCAGACAATAGCGGACCTCGCCGATTTCGTGGCGGCAAGGATACTCGCCCTTTTCGACATCGAAACAAAATTGTACGAGCCTTGGCAAAAGTCATAAAATATATTCCCGCCCTGTTGACGTTGCTGCTCATCGGTTGCGCGGGTCATTTCCAGCCATCAGGGGTGCAGATCGACACCACACCGCCAAAAATTCTGATGTCATCGCCGACGGTCAACCAACCTAATTTCAATTCCCGCGAAATCCGGATTGAGTTCGATAAGTATATGGTCGAGCAGAGCGTTGAAAGCTCTATATATTTTCCCCCGTTCGCTATGAAGGATCTGCAATTCGATTGGTCGGGCAAAGAGATCTACATAGAGATCAAGAAACCCCTAGATACAAACAGGACGTATATACTGACGATCGGGGCAAGGGCTCAGGACACTCGCGGTAATTATCTCGGCAAAGCCTTTAACATAGTCTTCTCCACCGGTGCGCACGTGGACACGGGTATGGTCACAGGCAGGGTGTACGCGGAGAAAGCCCAGCCATACACGGTGGCGGCATTCCCGGTCAATCCCGAAATTGACACACTGAATCCCGGGACCGCGCTCCCGCGGTACGTAACGCAATCTGACGACAGCGGCAGATACGTGCTCCAGGGCCTCGCAAACGGGAAGTACCGGTTGATCTGCTTCGATGACCATGTGCGGAATTTCACTTACGCGCCGCAGCTCGACCTTTATCCATCTGCCACCCATGACGTAGAATTAACACCGGCAGAGCATGAAGTGCCGAATGTGGATTTCACGCTCGGATTGGAGGATACTTCACGACCGCAGCTTTACAGCGCGGAACTGGCGAACGACGGACTGATGCTCCTCAAGTTCAGCGAGCCTATCGATACCGCTCACATTCAGCCGTCGTTTTTCGTCGTCCGCGACTCTGTCACCGGAGATACTATTCCGGTTGACTTCGCGGCTAGACTAGAGTCGAACGAGTTTAACACTGTTATAAGAACGCGGTCTTCCCTCCGTCTTCACACGAAGTATTTCATCACTGCCACGGACAGCATAAGGGACTTAGCGAAGAACCCGATGTCCGTCGGGAATAGCACGGTCGTCACTCAGCCCGACAGCGCATCCACCGTGATATCCCCGTATTTCTTCAGCTTCGCTGATTCCCTGAAGGGCGTGACTTCGTATGACACGATGTTCTGCCAGTTTGTTATCCCATCTATGGATGGATTCCCGACAAATCCGGAAGTGTCCCTTCTCGACAGCAGCGGTAAAGCTATGGCAGGATTCGTTACGCGAGAATCGCCCACAATGTTCGGCCTTCGTCTTGGAAATCTCGTGCCGTCGGAATGGTATGCGTTGAAGCTGAGTTATCGCGCGCATGATGGGGAAGGCGAGAAGGATTCGGTTGTGATTCGCAGGTTCATGATGGCTGACTCAACGACTCTCGGCGATGTTGAGGGAAATGTCACACCGGTGACCTCAAACAAAAGGATAGTCGTGGTCGCGGACCGGCAGGGGGGAAGGGACTTCTATGTGTTTGCCGACAGCTCCGGCGCATTCAAGCTGGACGGTATACTCGCCGGAACATATACGCTCCGTGCCTATCTTCAGCACGGTAAGGGCATGCACTATTACTACGGGAGGAGTTATCCGTATCGCTTCGCGGAACCGTTCGGTGTTTACAAGGACCAAGTGAAGGTGAGGGCGAGGTGGACTACGGAGGGGATCACGATCAAGATGCACTGATCGTGGAGAGTGTCTGCCGGGGGCAAGGTGCAATGTTTAACCGGTCGAAACAGCCCCGGTGAAGTGTCCGGCAAGACTCAAAAGTGTCTCCGGACAGGGAATTCAAGTGAGTCCTACCTAGCAGTTGAATTTGTGGTCATGGTAGTATAAAATCGTTTAAACGGTGCGACAATATTCCGCCACAGCCGCGGGTTCAGTGGATCCATCAACTTTCTTGAAAGGGATAATACTGTGAAGACTCTTATTTTGCTGATTGCTTTGATGCCTGCAGCCGCGTTCTGTCAGGGGTTCATGCCAAGGTGGGAGATGTCTCTCTCGACCGACGCGAATTCTTTTTCGGATTCCAGAGGATCTCATAACCAGGTCTCCTTAGCGTTTCGTCCCGGTCTGTTCATCGTCGACGGCCTGTCTGTCGAGCCTGAACTTTTCTGGGGAACCACGAAAGGCCGGGCCCCCGCCTTGAACCTGAGCGGCAATACCTCTTACAGCTACGGGATGGGTCGCAACATGTTCGTGCCTTTCGTGCTCGTAGGATATGGAGCCGGGAATGGCTTCCCGTTTTACGAGCCTTTGCAGAGAAACGCCAACTACCTTTCGGCAATTACTTTTCTCAACGCCGGCGGCGGGCTGAAAGTAATGACGCTCGGTGGTAGGGCGCTCATCCGGCTTGAGTATCGCTACCAGGCTTTCAGAGCCGATCTCTACGGTTTCAAGGAAAACGTGTTCGCGAGGCGGTTATTGATAGGGTTCTCCGTTCTACTGTAAAAATTGACCGAGAATTTATTGGCCCTGTCATCAAGGGCGGGATCTGCCTTCTTAGCGGGTGAATTGCCGGTGGAATTGGAAGAGCCATCGGATCACTGCAGGCAAGCCCGTTTGCAGGCAAATTGTCCCTCTGGCACGCCGCGATAATGTGTTGAAGATGTTCTCTGTTTGGCAGATTTTTGAAACGCATGCTGGACTTGGAATTGTAATATGGAAATTCTCGGAGGAACAGCCGGCTGGAGTTACGACGATTGGGTGGGTCCGTTCTACCCCGAGCACCCGCCCAAAGCGTTTTCCCGCCTGGAGTATTATTCCAACTACTTCGACTGCGTCGAGGTCGACAGCACTTTCTATCGTCATTTCCCTCCGAAGGTCGCGGAGAAATGGCTCGCGGAGGTCGAATGCAACCGCGATTTCGTATTCCTGACGAAACTGTACAAGAGTTTCACCCACGGCATTCACAAAGTGGGGGACGAGCTGAACTCGGACAGGCAAATCGTACTGGAGTTTCTCCGGCCTTTTATGGACCGGCGAAAGCTTGGAGGCGTGCTCGTCCAGTTCTCGGAGTATTTCAGGGACAGCCCCTCTTCCAGGGAGTATATATTATTCGTCTCGGATCAGTTCGGGGAAATACAACTGTTCTTCGAGCTCCGCCACACATCATGGTACACCCCGCAAGCGGGAGAGTTTCTCAGAGAGAAAGGTATAAGCGCAATTGCGATAGATCAGCCGTTGCTGAAAGGGATGGTCGAGCTCATCCCCGAGATTGTCGGGGAGACGGGATACTTCCGGCTCCATGGGAGGAACAAAGAAATGTGGGAGATAAGCAGGAAAACGCTTGCGGAGGGGAGAGCGCCTTCCGGAGGGTCAGGAAGAGATGACCAAGGGAGAAACGACAGGTACAATTACCTCTACAGCAGCGCAGAACTGGATGAGATTGAGGGAAAAATCCGAAGAGTGGCTGAGAGATGCAAGCGGATATATGTCGTGGCGAACAATCATCCAATGGGCAAAGCTGTCGCGAACGCGCTTGAACTTGTGAAACGACTGCGGAATCAGGAGCGCGTCAGGATGCCCGATACCGTCATCAAATATTTCCCCGAGCTGGAGAAGATGGCGGAAAGAGTGAACGCGACCCCGAAGGACAGCCTGTTTTGATGAGAAACCGGCCCGAACTGCACGCGGATTATTCTGGTTTCTCTAGGCTGCGCATCTTATTTTTTCATGTCCGCATCCAAGCTGCGAGAAAATTCCTTTATACCTTATTATTAGATAATCATGTTTGAGCGCGACTACATATTACGCATGTTTACAATGCTCGGAAGGGCACTGGCGAGAATACTTTTCTTCAAGGAAACCAAGAACTATGATGCCGCGCTCCTTGAAGTGGAAAACAGCGGCCTTTCATTTCTCGGCCTGAACACGGAAACAATGGAGCGTCTGCCGGTTGACGGGCTGAAAGATGTGCTCGGCTCCGATCCGCTCCTTCTTCAATCCAGATTGTACACCGCAGGAGTCCTCCTGAAGGAAAAGGCCGAGATACTGGGGTCTATGGGAAAGGAGGATGAGAGTGCCAGACTGTACACGAAGTCCCTCCGTCTCCTCACCGCTGAAATCAAGGGCATCGAGGAAATTGACGGCCGAAAGGCAATCGTCACGGTTGACTCGGTCATCGACAAGCTGAACGAGTATGACATTCCCGACGACCTGAAGCGCCGACTCGTTGATTATTACGAATATTCCGGTCGGTACGACAAAGCGGAAGACTTGATCTTCGAGATGGTTGAAGATAATCCGGGATTTGTGCCGGACGGAATATCATTCTACGAGAGGCTGCTGGGAAAGTCCGACACGGAACTTGACAATGGTCGGCTCCCGCGGGACGAGGTCCTCGACGCGCTCGCCGCTCTGCGCGAGAAGTCGACGGGCGTGAAGTAGAGATGATGTTGTCACAATCGTTTATAATGCCGGTGTGCGCGGCAACCCAACCGATATTACAGGAGTAAAATGTCAAAACAGAAAGTCGATGATACAAAACCTCAATTGAAAATGACTCAACAATCGGACCTCTCTGGACTGAGCTTGCTGGGAAAGAGAACCTCGGCAAAAAGACAGCTCGAAACGTTTCCGAACCATCATCGCGGAAGGAATTATGTCGTTACTCTTAGAACGGACGAGTTCACCTGTCTCTGTCCAGCAACGGGTCAGCCTGACTTCGCGGACCTTACAATCGAGTATATCCCTGACAGGAAGATCGTGGAATCAAAATCTCTGAAACTGTATCTCTGGTCCTTCCGGAACGATGGTGTCTTCAACGAACACGTCGCGAATGTAATCCTTGACGACCTGGTCGCGGCCCTCTCCCCGAAGTGGTGCAGGGTTAGCGCGGACTTCGCCGTAAGGGGCGGGATCGCCATCAGCGTGGAAGCAGAACATGGAAAAAGATGAACACGCCTGCCCACCCTGAGAGCCGGGAGCGCTGGCTTCCGGCCATCGCGGCGATCTTCGTAACAAGTCTCATCGTTTCCAACATCATCGCCGAGAAGCTGTTTGCTTTAGGCCCGGTCTTTCTCCCTGCCGGCACAATCGTCTTTCCAATCTCTTATATCTTCGGCGACGTCCTCACGGAGGTCTACGGCTATGCGAGGGCGCGACAGGTTATTTGGATCGGGTTCGCCTGCAATCTGTTTGCGGTTGTAATTATCCTCATCAGCATCCATCTCCCTCCGGCGTCGATATGGGATTCGCTCGGTTCGCCGGCAGAATCGCAAAGGGCGTACGCGGGGATATTCAATTTTGCTCCGCGCCTTCTCGTTGCCTCTTTCGTCGCTTATCTCGCGGGAGAGTTCCTTAATTCCTACGTTCTCGCGAAGATGAAGATTGCCACCGGTGGCAGGCACCTATGGACTCGGACCATAGGTTCAACTCTCGTCGGACAGCTCGCCGATTCCGGCATCTTCATTTCTCTCGCGTTTTCCGGGATGGTGCCGCTGAGGGGGCTCGAGGCGCTCGCGATTTCGCAATGGCTGGTGAAATCAGGTTACGAGGCTGCAGCCACTCCGTTGACTTACGCCGTGGTTAATTTCCTGAAGCGCGCGGAAAACCGAGATCATTTTGACTACGGCACTAATTTCAACCCTATTATTTGGAATCCCCCGGCCGGGGATTAACCGGGAAAAAGAGGGGCGGACTGTCGCCGCCAGCGTGGAAGTGCATGGAACATGCCGAAACGCCCTCCTTTCAGCCTGTTTTCGTCGATTGCATTTAAGACCGGGAAAAACTAAATTTTAGCCAAAACAAAGGTGGAAATTTGTACGCGTTATTGGTTGTATTGGAAATTATCATTGCCATCCTCTTGATTGCCGTCGTTTTGATGCAGTCGAGCAAAGGCGGCGGCTTGGCGGGTTCCTTTGGAGGGACAAGCGCGAGCTTTGGCAATATGTTCGGAGTCAGAAAGACGGCGGACATTCTTTCGAGAATGACAACCATTCTCGGCACGACGTTCATTGTCCTCGCTTTCCTGATCAACCTTTTCTTCCTTCCGAACAAGGTCACGAGCGAACAGAAGAGCTTCTTACAGACACAGGGTCAGCAGCAACTTCCTGCCCAGCAGGTTCCGCAGGTTCCGCTTCAAACCCCTGCGAGCACGCCGCAGAAGTAGCGGGTTTTTTTTGTAATGCCTGAACCCGCCCTCATCCTGCTTGTCGACGATGAGCAGGCAAACCTTGAATTATTCTCCGCAATACTTGAGGACGAAGGCTACCGCACGCTAAGCGCGAAACACGCGGCTGTCGCACTGCAGCTTCTCGAGAGCAATAAACCCGACCTCATCATAAGCGACATCTATATGCCCGAGATGGGCGGGTTCGAATTCTACGAGAAAGTCCAGGGCATTTCAGAACTTCGTCCCATCCCGTTCATCTTCCTGAGCGCCCTCTCGGACCGCGCACACGTCCGCGAAGGGAAGGAGCTCGGCGCCGACGACTACCTCACGAAACCGATTGATATCGACGAGCTCGTCACGACGGTGAGAGGCAAGTTGAAGCGCGCCGCTTCCATGAGGAGCGCGATGCAGAACGAGTTCGAAGCGCTGAAGGAACAGGTTCTGTCGACGCTCTCCCATGAACTCAATACGCCGCTGACATATATAATTGGGTTTTCCGAAATAATCAGCAACGCGGCGTCCTCAATTACAACGAACGAGCTGAAGGAGTTTGCCGACCTGATCCATCACGGCGGTGGCAGGCTGAAAAACCTGGTCGACGATTTCCTCATCACCATACAGATCGACTCCGGACAAACAAAGACATACTATGAAACCGACAAGCGGCAGTTCGACCTGGCGAAATCCCTTCCGATGTTGCAGAATGAGTATGCGCCCCTCGCCGCGGAGAAAGGTTTGGAACTCAGAATAATGGCCGACAACGAATTACCTGTCTTCGCGTCGGAAACTCTGGTGCGCGACATTGTCGGACGCCTTCTTTCGAATGCCGTCAAGTTCACTTCGAAGGGTTCCGTCTCGCTCACCGCAGTGAAAGAAAACGACCACGTCAGGATTGAGGTAACGGACACCGGCGTCGGGTTCCCGGAGCAGGATCTGCCGAGGGTCTGCGACAAATTCTGCCAGGTCAATAAAGACAAGCAGCAGCAACAGGGTGCGGGTCTCGGTTTGTACATCGCGAAGAATCTCGCGTCCATAAACAATTGCAGCTTTGAAATTTCCTCGTCTGAAAACTCCGGAACAAAAGTAACCCTTCTAGTCCCCGCACAGTAATCATGCTTCGTGGGGCTGCCGTCCTAATGTTCCTCTTCTCAGCGTTCTCCGGTTTGCGGGCGCAAGACTCCGCGCGCGCATACATCATCAACAAGATTTTCATCGAAGGCAACAAGACCACCAAGCCTTTCGTTATTCTTCGAGAACTCCCTTTCAAGCCCGGGGATACGGTAAACACCCGTGAGATAGAGTTTGGCCGGGAGCGGATTTACAGCACAGGCCTGTTCACCAGGGTCCAGGTCCAGCCTGAACCGGTCTCCGAAAACAGCATCGATCTCTTGATATATGTCGAAGAGAGGTGGTATCTCTGGCCTTATCCCGTAATCGGGTTCCAGGACAGAGATCTCAGAAGGTTTTACTGGGGCGCCGGCATTGTGCACCTGAACTTCAGGGGGAGGGACGAAAAACTTGCCGGTATGTTCGCGCTCGGTTATGACCCGTTTGGCGCCGTGATGTTCCGGAGCCCGTCTATAGGACCGCACGAAAACTATATCGTCTCGATGGGAGCCAGTTATTCTCAGGGGAGAAGCGTAGGGATTCAGCCTGGCGCCGCAAGCGGTGAATTCAACGATACATTCGGCGAAATGCACGCCGATATCGGGAGGCGCTTCGGCATCTACTCGACTCTCACTCTCGGAGTCTCCTATAATTATGTCTCGAGAAATTCGGATACGACCAGCTTCACCCTTTCGCCGACCGGGACGGACGTCTTTGCTTCGCTGAGGCTTTACTACACGTACGATTCGCGAAACCTGAGGACTTACGCGACTCAGGGCTCATATTTTTATCTGGCGTTGGAGAAATTCGGCCTTGGTGAAAGCGTCGTCGATTTCGGGAGGCTTTCCTTCGATCTGCGTGACTATACTTCATTCCTTGAAAGATTTACGCTTGCCGCCAGAGTCCACTGGGATCTCGCTGAGGGGCCGCGAATTCCTCAGTACAATCACGTCTTTATCGGATACTTTGAAAGAATCAGAGGGATGTTCAACACCGTATCCGAGGGCCAGAGTATCGTCGGGGCAAACATGGAGCTTCGGATACCCATTATAAAGCAAATGTACATCGAGATACCGGACTTCCCCCTGAAGGAGTTTATCTCGAACAGGATCGCCCTCTACTGGAATTTCTTCGCCGACGCCGGCGAGACCACAGGGAAGGGGCTGCATGTCAATCTTAACGACGCGCTCTACGGGTATGGCGGCGGGCTCAGCCTGTTGCTGCCGTACGATATCATACTGCAGTTCGACTACGCGCGCGGAAGCGACAGGCATTGGGAATTCATTTTCGATTTTGGCGCAACAATTTGATGGAACAATTCATATTCAAAGATGAGAACCGTAAGACGCTTGGAGACGGAAAGAAGGCCGTCGTTCTTGTAGACGAGGAACACTTTCACCTTTCGCGGGTGCTGCGCATCAGGCTCGGTGAGAAAGTCCTCGCGACGAACGGTTCAGGAAAAACTCTGCTATGCGTCGTGAGCGCGATAGGGAAGAGCGAATCTGAATGCGAAGTGGTGGAGGAATTCGATGATCTGAACTCGCCTCCCATGAAATTCTGTATCGCGATGTCTGTCTTCAAATCGATGTCGAAACTGGAAATCGCCCTCGAGAAGTGCACGGAACTTGGTGCGGGCAGCTTCTTGTTATTTAATTCTGAGAGGAGCGAGAAGGTCCGGCCCAGACTCGACCGGCTCGAAGGCATCATAAAGTCCGCGGTCAAGCAGTCGCTGAGGAGCAGGTTACCCGGTCTGGAATTCGTTGAAGGCCTCGTTGAGGCCGTTGCGTTTGGCCACTCCTATGATGAGAGGATCGTATTGCACGAGAAATCCGGTAACATGATCAAGAGTCATATTTCGCAGATGAAGACGGACGGGTCGGCCATAGCCATGATCGGTCCCGAGGGCGGGTTTTCGGAAAAAGAAATCGCCTTACTCGTTGAAAACGGATATAAAGACTTTTCACTCGGCAAACCCAGGCTGAGATCCGAAACGGCGGCGATCGCCATCGCGTCGCTTTTCTCTGCGTACTGAACTGACATTTACCGATCCCGCCATAAATTTTGAATTAGCCCACGCCTTCTTATTTTAAACTATGCAGGATGAGAATCTGAAAGATTACCAGAATGCCAAAGACGCGCCGCTGCACCGCGATATCCGGGAGCTCGGCGCCATGTTGGGTAAAGTGCTCATCGAGCAGGAAGGCAAAGCCTTCTTCGATCTCGAAGAAGAACTCCGCTTGCTTACCAAATCGCTGAGATCCAATTATTCGGAAGATTCAAAAGCTGAAATCGATAAAATCATAAATTCACTCGATCTCGATAAGGCAAGCAGGATAGTGAGGGCGTTCCTGTTCTATTTCCTCCTGAGCAACACTGCGGACGAGGTTCACCGCATCAGGAGGCAGCGCGCCCACGCGCTTTCCGACGCTACCCCGCAGCGGGGCTCCATGGAAGAGGCGCTTATTGAACTTGCCGGCGAAGGACACGGCCTTGATTTTGCGAGACAAATTCTCGAAATGACGACGGTGGTCCCGGTATTCACGGCTCACCCGACTGAAGCGACGAGGCAGACGGTTCTTCGCAAAACGCTGAACATCAGCGAACTTCTCTTGAAGCGCGAGATCTCCACACTCACGCCCGACGAGCTCGCGGATCTCCGCCGGCAGCTTCACGCAGAGATCACGATGCTCTGGCAAACGAACGAGATTCGAATGAACAGGGTCAGCGTCTACGATGAAATCAGGCGCGGGCTCTTTTTCTTCAGCGAAATACTCTACGATACGATCCCGATGTTCTACGACAGGCTGAACAGGACGCTCAAGAAGGTATACAATTCGGACACACCCGCTCCCGTTATCCTGAAATTCGGATCGTGGATCGGCGGTGACAGGGACGGACACCCGTTCGTCACGGCGGAAGTGACGAGAACGGCGATCACGATGCAGAAGAGGCAGATACTCTCGTCGTATATGAAAGACGCCGATATCCTGTACGAAGCAATGAGCAGCTCCACGAGACTCGTGGGAGCTTCCAGCGGCCTGATGGAATCGGTTGATTCAGACAAACGCAGTCTCTCGGACCAAATCAAAGAACAGGACCTGAAGGACCAGACCGAGATCTACCGAGTCAAAGTCTTCCTGATCTATCACAAACTGAAGAACACGCTGGATGAGCGCGGCTACCGGTACGAGTCCGCCGCGGATTTTATCCGCGACCTCGAGTTGATGCACGGCAGCCTGATCGCCAACAGGGGCGACGTTATAGCGGAATCGAGAATCCTCCCGCTCATCTATAAGGCAAAGACTTTCGGGTTCCATCTTGCATCTCTTGACATCCGGCAGAACTCGGCAGTTCTACTGGGTGCGGTCTCTGGTTTGCTGAAGGCTTCGGAGGTTGAAGACGGCTTTGAGGAACTCGGCGAGGAGGGGAGAATCAAACTCCTTACCCGGGAAATTCTCAAGGCAAGACCGCTTGTCAATTCGAATATGTCTCTTGATCCTGATTCCTCCGAAGTGCTCCAGGAGTTCGAGTCGATGAGGTTTGGAAAGGAATCCGCCGGAGAAGAGACCTGCAACGATTATATCATCAGCATGAGTTCGGCGGTCAGCGACGTCCTCACTCCGCTCCTGTTTGCGAAGGAGACGGGCCTGGTCAGGGTGAGGGACGCGAAGATAGAGGTATCGAGACTCGATATCCTCCCGCTCTTCGAGACAATCGAGGATTTAAGGCACGCCCACGTGGTTATGGGGAATCTCTTCAGGAACCCGGCCTACGCCCAGCACCTGAGGCTCAGGGGTATGACGCAGAAGATCATGATCGGCTATTCCGACAGTAATAAGGACGCCGGTATAGTGGCTTCCAGTTTCGAGCTGATAAAAGCGCAGATAAACCTCAAGAAGGTCTGCGACAAATTCGGCGTCGGCCTGATCCTCTTTCACGGCAGGGGCGGCAGCGTGTCGCGCGGCGGTGGCCCGCTGAACCAAGCCATCCTGTCCCAGCCCATTGGCACCATCGAGGGAAAGATCAAGATAACCGAGCAGGGTGAAATGATTTTCGTGAAATACTCCATGCCGGAAATAGCCCTGCGCAGCATCGAGCTGACTTCGTCGGCCGTCATCCTTTCGACTGCCAAATACAAATCGGGAAAGAAGAACTTCGCCGGCAGGTATCTTTCGCTGTTTGGAGAGATCTCGGACACGGCATTGAAACACTACCGCGAACTTGTCACGCATCCGGGATTCATAGAATACTTCAGGCTTGCTACGCCGATAGACGTGATCGAAAAGATCGAGATCGGCTCCCGCCCGCCTTCTAGAAACAACGGCACCGATCTGAAAAATCTCCGTGCCATCCCCTGGGTCTTTGCCTGGACCCAGAATAGACAGCTCATTTCGGGCTGGTTCGGCTTCGGCTTTGCCCTCGAGAAAGCGGTTGAGAGAGGTATCGTCAGCTGGGCGGATCTCAGGACAATCTATAACAAGTGGGAGTTCTTCAAGGCGCTGACCGATAACGTGGAGATGGTCCTGAGCAAAGCTGACATGACGATCGGCGGTGAGTACCTTCGGCTTTCCGGCGGTCAGGGCACGGCAGAGAAAGTCTTTGAGATGATCAGTGAAGAATATGAGAGATCGAGGAGGGCGGTTCTCAGCATTACCGGCGAGAAGAACCTTCTCGATTCAAACCCATCGCTTCAACGCTCGCTCCAGCTCAGGAATCCATACATTGACCCGATAAGCCTTGTGCAGATAAAATTTCTCCAGATCTACCGCGACGAAAAATCGGAAAACGGCAGACGACAGGAGATTCTCGACCTTCTGAGGTCGACGGTGAACGGGATCGCCGCCGGCATGAGGAACACCGGCTAAATGGCTCTCAGCTTCCGGCGAGCGTTCCTGGCTTTCGCCGCAGCTCCCACAGAAATAGCAGTAAAACCGGCGCGTACTCAAAGACCAGCACCAGGGTGTAATCGTTCCATACGCCGGTCGTCTGGTAGGTGAGTATCGTGAAAGCCGTCAGGCTTGACAATCCGGCATACGCAATTCCACTCCATCTCGGCACGAGAGGAAGAAGCACTACCAGCCAACCTATGTACCAGGGGTGAACTATCGGAGAGAAAATAAAAAGAAGGAAGATTGACGTGTATATTTTGGTGAGGAGATCCCTCTTGCTTACAATCACCGGGAGGTAGGCGATCATGAGGAGTATAGCGCACATCAAGCGCGCGCGCTGGTTGTCGCGGACTAAGGAGTCGAGTATGTGGAAGACGACTCCGTTGAACGTCCAGTTCTCCGTGAACTTCATCAGTGCCTGGAACGGGCTTCCTGTGAAGACGTATGGCAGATAGAACGCCCCGAAAAGAAGAACCGGTACGGCCGCTGCCTTGAGCCGGTTCAGCGCGCCTTTCTCGTTGAAGAAAAGTACAGGTACTACGATCAGCGCCAGCGGTTTAATCAACATGGATAACCCGATGAAGAGGTACGCAAGGGTCTTTCTCTCGCCGAAGTAGAA
>VFSW01010013.1_pt1 | contig 13474 bp, 11 predicted proteins | sample 5358111 | NCBI WGS metagenome assembly VFSW01 (sample SAMN11554181, study PRJNA540505) | mine drainage metagenome | isolation source: sediment from site ElyBrook_90M | place: USA: Ely Copper Mine, Vershire, VT | collected 2017 | reverse complement strand
ACCCGGTTATCCGATCTGGCTTCTCCAGGCTCATTCTTGGATGAGAAAATGCTGGCCCGCGCGCCTTCCTGTCCGCCCGCGCCGGCCGGATTTTTTCCTTGCATTTTTGAAACAGCCGTTTTAAAATGCTGTTTTAAATGGCATCCAGGAGCAAGTCCCCCCCCGGCGTTTCGCGCGACGCCACCGAAGAGCGCCTCATCGAAACCGCCGGCCGCGTCTTCGCCGAGTCCGGCTTTCAGGCCGCCAAGGTGCGCGACATCTGCGCCCGCGCCGGCGTGAACCTGGCCGCCGTCAATTATCACTTCGGCGACAAGCTGGGCCTCTACAAGGAAGTCCTGCGCCACGCCGCCGGCGTGGGGGGAAGCCCGGGAGCCTTCGATCCGGCCCTGTGGCGGCCCCGGCCCGCGGCCAAGCTGCGGGCTTACGTGCATAGCCTGCTGCAGCTCATGTACGGCGAAGGCCTGCCGGCGTGGCCGGTGCGGCTCATGACTCACGAACTGGCGCAGCCCACCCCGGCCCTCGACGGCGTGGTAGACCAGATCATCCGTCCCCGCTATGACGCCGCCCGCGCCCTGGTGGGCGGCATCATCGGCCGCCCCGCCGGCGACCGCGCCACGCGCCTTTGTACCCAGAGCGTCATGGGCCAGATCCTGGTCTACGCGCACGGCCGCGAAGTCATCCAGCGCCTGTGGCCCGAGCTTCGCTTCACCCCCGAAACTCTGGATGCCATCGCCGATCACATCGCGGCCTTCTCCTACGCCGCGCTGCGCAGCTTCGCCCGGCGCAAACCCAAATCGCCATCGGCGGCCGGGGCGCACTCCGCGCCCGCGCGGCCGCGAAAGAGAATGCCAAAATGAAACGGAGAAGCATCCTTCTTATCGTGCTGGCGCTGGCCGTAGGCGCCGTCGTCGTTTGGCGCGTGGTCTTGGCCAGGCCGCGCGGCCCCGCCAATACCATCTTCCTCAGCGGGCGCATCGAAGGCGACGACTCGGCGGTCGCCGGCAAGGCCACTGGCCGCCTGCTCCAGGTCACCGTGCGCGAAGGCGACCTGGTCAAAGCCGGCGACGTCATCGCCGTGCTCGACGATCGGCAGTTGCGCGCGCGCGTCGCACAGGCCGGCGCCGCGCTGGCCCAGGCCGAGGCGCGCCTCCAGGGCGCCCGCCGCCAGATCGCGGTCCTTCAGGAACAACTCAACCAGAGCACCGTCGAGACCGGCCAGTCCAAGGTCGATTCCAGCGGGCGCGTCAGCCAGGCCCAGGCCCAGTTGGCCGCCGCCGAATCAGACCTCGCCCAGCAGGAAGCCGCCTACAAGCTGGCGCTCTTCGATAAGGACGCCTATACCCGGCTCGAACAGACCGGGGCCGTCTCCGAACGCCAGGCCAAACAGGCGCAGACCACCGCCGATACTCAGGCCGCCCTGGTTGCCTCCACCCGGCGGCGCCTGGAAGCCGCCAGGGGCGCGCTCACCGCCGCCGAAGCCACCCTTTCCAATCCCGATATCCGCGGCCTGCAGGCCTCCACCATCCGCCGCCAGATCAGCCTGCAGCAGTCCGAGATAGACAGCGCCGCGGCCGACGCCCAGCGCGCCCGCGCCGCGCTCCAGGAGGCCCGCGAGAACCGCGGCGACCTCACCATCACCGCGCCCTTCGACGGCACCGTGGTCACCCGCACCGCCGAGCCCGGCGAAGTCCTCGCCGCGGGCGCCCCCGTCATCACCCTGCTCGACCTGCGCAAGGTCTACCTGCGCGGCTTCATCCCCGAGGGCCAGATCGGCAAGGTCAAGGTGGGCCAGCCCGCGCGCGTGTACCTGGACTCCAATCCCCACCAGCCGCTCGACGCTTCCGTGCTGCGCATCGATCCGCAAGCCACCTTCACGCCCGAGAATACCTACTTCCAAGACGACCGCGTGAAACAGGTGGTGGGCGTCAAACTGGGACTCAAGACCGGATTCGGTTACGCCAAGCCGGGCCTGCCTGCCGATGGCGAGATCCTGACCGCGGGCGGCGCATGGCCGGAAACGCGCCAGCAGTAGCCCGGCCAAGGTCCTAAAATGGAGACGGCCGCCAGCCCCGCCATCGTCACCCGCGACCTGTCGAAGAACTACGGTCCCGTGGAAGCCATCCGCGGCATCGATCTGCAAGTCCGGGAAGGCGAGATCTTCGGCCTCATCGGCCCGGACGGCGCCGGCAAGACCAGCACCTTTCAAATCCTGGGCGGCATCATGGAGGCTTCCTCCGGCGTGGTCGAGGTATTCGGCAAACCCGCCCGCGAATCGCGCGCGGTGGTGGGCTACCTCACCCAGACCTTCAGCCTCTACCCCGATCTGAGCGTCGCCGAGAACCTCCGCTACGTGGGCGACCTGCGCCACGTGCCCGCCCCGGAGATCGCCGCGCGCGGCGACCGCTACCTGCGCATGTTCGATCTGCACCGCTATCGCGGCCGCCTGGCCGGCCGTCTGAGCGGCGGCATGAAACAGAAACTGTCGCTGGCCTGCGCGCTGGTGGCCCAGCCGCGCGTGCTGCTGCTCGACGAGCCTACCACCGGCGTCGATCCCGTTTCGCGGCGCGAATTCTGGGACACCCTCGCCCACCTCGCCGCCGGCGGCCTCACCATCGTGGTGGCCACTCCCTATCTCGATGAAGCCGAGCGCTGCCACACCGTGGCGCTCATGCACCTCGGCCGCATTCATCAGACCGGCACGCCGGTGGAGTTGCGCGAGAGCCTGGGCATGCGCCGCCTCGAAGTCCACACCGATAATCTGGCCGACGCCGAGGACCGCCTCACCGAAGCCGAGGACGGCGTCATCGGAGACGTGCAGCGCTTCGGCGACCGCCTGGACGTGATCGTGCGCGATCCCGAGGCCGGCCGCGCCGCCGTCCAGCAGACGCTGGCCAAGGCCGGCATCGCCGTACGCGACATCCGCGTGGCCGATCCCATGCTCGAGAACACCTTCGTCGCACGCCTCCGCGCCATGGGCCAGGAGATGCACGTGCCGCCCTTTCCCGGGCGCCATCCGCACCGCAACCTGGCCGGCGGGGTGGCCATCGGCGCTGAGAACCTGACCCGGCGCTTCGGCGATTTCACCGCCGTCCACAACGTCAACCTGAACGTGCGCCACGGCGAGGTGTATGGCCTGCTCGGCGCCAACGGCGCGGGCAAAACCACCACCATCAAAATGCTCTGCGGCCTGCTGCCCCCCACCTCCGGCGTTGCCCGGCTGGCCGGCGGCAATGGCGGCATCCGCTCCGAAGCGGTGCGCGCGCTGGTCGGCTACATGTCCCAGAAATTCTCGCTTTATGACGACCTCGCCATCGACGAAAATCTGGAGTTCTTCGGCGGCGTGTATGGCGTGCCGCAGGACGAGATCGACGAAAAGAAGCGCTGGGTGCTGGCCTTCTCGGGCCTGACCGGAAAGGAGCGCCAGATCACCGGCAGCCTCCCCGGCGGGTGGAAACAGCGCGTGGCCTTCGGCGCCGCCACCATGCATGAACCCTGCGTCCTGTTCCTCGATGAGCCCACTTCGGGCGTGGACCCGCTGGCCCGCCGCGCCTTTTGGCGCATGATCAACCGGCTCGCCGACATGGGCGCCGCCATCCTGGTCACCACCCACTACCTGGAAGAGGCTGAGCAGTGCAACCGCCTGGGCTTTATGGTGGCCGGCGAACTGGTGGCCGAGGGCGCTCCCAGCGCCATCAAGGCGGCCCAGGGCGGACACCTGCTGGAGCTGCGCGTGGACCAACCGCAGCGCGCCGCCGACGTGTTGAAGGAAAGCATGGACCGCTGGCGCGTGTCCCTGTTCGGCGACCGGCTGCACGTCATCGCCGACGAGGACCCCGGCGCCGCCGGCCGCCGGCTTACGGAGCGGCTGAGCGCCGCGGGCGTGGCCGTGCGCGACATTCACGAGGAGAGCTTTTCCCTCGAAGATGTCTTCATCGCCACCGTCGAAAAAGCCCGCCGCGAGGGCAAATTCGCCTCCGAGGACTAAGCCCATGAGACGCATCCTATCCCAGGCACGCAAAGAGCTGACCCAGTTGGTGCGCGACCCGCTGGCCCTGGCGCTGGCCCTGCTGCTGCCGCTCATCCTGCTGTTCCTGTTGAGCACCGCCATCTCCCTGACCGTCCACAACCTGCCGCTGGTGATCCAGGATCTGGACGATTCCGCCGCTTCCCGCCGCCTGGCCGACGCCTTCCGAGCCTCCGTTTCCTTCCACGTGGTCTCGTGGCCGCCGGACCGCCAGCCAGATCAGGCCCTCGCCGCCAACGCCGCGCGCGGCGTGCTTATCGTGCCCAAACACTTCGCCCGCGACCTGGCCCGCGGCCGCAACACCCAGGTGCAGTTGCTGGTGGACGCCACCGACTCCAACACCGCCCGCATCGTCCAGGGCTACGTCAACCAGGTCACCCAGGCCTTCAACCGCACCTCCGGGGCACTGCCCGCCGCCATGCCCGTGGGCGCCCAGGTGCGCCTTTGGTACAACCCCGGCCGCGACTCCCCCAAGTTCTACAGCCCCGGCATCTTCGTCATGGGCATCTCCATGTTTCCCGCCTTGCTGGCCGCCCTGGCCATGGCCAAGGAGGGCGAGCAAAAAACAATTCTCCAGGTTTATGTTTCGAGCATCTCCGCCCACGAGTTCCTGCTCGGCAAGATCCTGGCCTTCATGGCCGTGGCCGCCTGCGAGTGGATTCTCGGCATGATCGCCCTGCTCACCGTCTTCGGCCTGCACCTCGCCGGCGATCCCACGCCCTTCATGGTGGGCAGCGTGCTCTACGCCTTTTGCGTGGTCAGCTTCGGAACCTGGGTGGGCGCCGGCATCCCCAACCAGGCCGCCGCCATTCAAGTCGTCGCCCTGGGCGGCTTCCTCCTCGTTTTCCTGCTCTCCGGCCTGATCTTCCCGGTCGAGAACATCCCCGCGGGCCTGCGCTGGGTCTCCAACATCGTGTGGGGCCGCTATTACATCGAAATCGTCCGCGACGCCCTGCTGCAGGGCGGCGGCTGGCCGGCCATGTGGTTTTCCGTGCTGATGATCGCGGCCCTCGGCGCCATGTTCTACGCCCTGGCCTGGCTGAGCATGCGCCGCATGCAGGTGAAAGCATGAGCCGCTTGCGCGCCCTGATCCACAAAGAGTTCGCCCAGATCCGCCGCGACAAGCGCCTGGCCACCTCGCTGATCATCCCGCCGACCCTGCAGATCCTGCTGTTCGGCTTCGCCCTCGACGCCACCGTGTCCCACCTGCGCCTGGGAGTCATCGACTGGAGCCGCACGCCCGAGAGCCGTGAACTGGTCTCCACTCTGACCGAAAGCAAGAGCTTCCGCCTGGGAGGATATTACGCGTCCGTGGCGGAATTGCAGAACGCCATCAGCCGCGGCAAGCTGGATGCCGGCATGGTGGTGCCTTACCAGTTCGCGCGCCAAATCCGCCGCGGCACGCCGGTGGACGTGCAGCTTCTGCTGAACGCCGCCAACGCCAACACCGCCACCATTGCGCAAGGCTACGCCGAGGGCGTGATCCTGTCCTACAACCAGAACCTGGCCGCCGAAGGCATCCATCCCCGCGTGCTCATGGTCGGCGCATCGCCGCCGGTCCGGCCCGGGCTGATCACCACGGTCACCGCCTTTCTTTATAACCCCGGACTGGTCAACGCCTGGTTCATCGTCACCGGAACCTTCGGCGTGCTGTTGATCCTCAACGGCTCCCTGGTGGCCTCCACCGCCATGATCAAGGAGCGCGAGCGCGGCACCGTCGAGCAGTTGCTCATGACCCCCGCCAGCACCACCGATATCGTCATCGCCAAAATCACGCCCTTGTTCGTCCTGCTCATGGTGATGGCCACCCTGGCCATCGTCATCATGCGGCTGTTCTTCGCCGTTCCCGTGCGCGGCAGCATCGTCCTGCTGGTGCTCAGCGCGGCCCTCTGCATCCTCTGCGGCATCGGCATCGGCACCTTCGTGGCCACCTTCACCAAGTCGGCGCAGCAATCCCAGATGACCGCGTTTTTCATCAACCCGCCGCTGGCCACCCTGTCCGGATCGCTGACGCCGGTCGAGGCCATGCCCGCCTGGCTGCAGCCGGTCACCTGGCTCAACCCCATCCGTCATTTCGGCATCATCGCCCGCGCCACCCTCCTCAAAGGCAGCGGCATCGGCGTCCTGTGGCCCAATTTCCTGGCGCTGATCGGCTTCACGCTGGTCATGCTCTCGTTGAGTATCTGGCGTTTCCGCAAACAACTTGGATGACACAACCATGATCAAACGTTCTTTTGTGCTCCTGCCGCTGGCCGTCCTGCTTCAAGGCCAGGCGCCACCGCCGGGCCCTTCCGCCGCGCAGTTGCCTCTCTCCGGACGCGGCGGCCTGGGCGGCTCGGTGAACGCCGTGCAGACACCCGTGCCCGGCGTCACTTCGAGCGTCAACACCCTGAACACCTCCGTCAACGTGCAGGGACCCTACGCCGGCAGCGTGCCGGGACGCGCCAAGCCCTTCTCCGGCAAACTGTCCCTGCGCGAGGCGGTTACCCGCGGCCTGGAATACAACCTGGGCGCCGAAGGACTCACCCAGGCCATGCGCCAGGCCCGCGGACAGGCCCGCGTGGCCCGCGCTTCCCTCCTGCCCAACGTCAACGGCTACCTGCGCGAAGCCGTTCAGCAGACCGACCTGCAAGCCATGGGCTTCCGCCTCAACCTGCCCTTGCGCGGCTTCTCTTTTCCCACCGTCGTCGGTCCGTTCAACTACTACGATCTGCGCGCCACCCTCACCCAGACCGTCGCCGACCTGACCGCGCTCAACAACTACCGCTCCGCTCAGGAACTGGTCAAGGCCAACGAGGGCGCCCTGCGCGATGCCCGCGACCTGGTGGTGCTGGCCGCCGGCGGCGCCTATCTCCAGGTGATCGCCGCCCAGGCCCGCGTGCGCTCCGCCCAGGCCCAGATCGATACCGCGCGCGCCATCTTCACGCAGACCCAGGACCGCCGCGCGGCCGGATTGAATCCGCAAATCGACGTCAATCGCAGCCAGGTGCAGTTGCAGACCCAGCAGCAGCGCCTCATGTCCCTGCAGAACGACCTGGCCAAGCAGAAGATCAACCTGGCCCGCCTGGTGGGCTTGCCCCCGGACGGCAACTTCGAAATCACCGATGAGATCGCCTACTCCCCGGGCCCGGACATGACCCTCGAAGAGGCCCTCAAGCAGGCCTTCGAAAATCGCGCCGATTTACAGTCCGCCGAAGCTCAGGTGCGCGCCGCCGAGCGCACCCGCAGCGCCGCGCGCTGGGAGCACATGCCCTCGCTGGCGTTCTCCGCCGACTATGGCGCCATCGGCATCAACCCGGGCCAGTCGCACGGCGCCTTCACCGTGGTCGGCACGCTGCGCATCCCCATCTGGCAGGGCGGACGCACCGAAGGCGAAACGCAGGAAGCCGACGCCGCCCTCGCCCAGCGCCGCGCGGAACTCGCCGACGTGCGCGGCCGCGTCGAGGCCGACGTGCGCGACTCGCTCCTCGATCTCGAAACCGCCGCCCACCAGCTCGAGGTCGCCGGCAACAATCGGAAAGTCGCGCGCGAAACCCTTACCCTCACCCGCCAGCGCTTCGAAGCGGGCATCACCGACGCGGTCGAAGTCACCCAGGCCCAGGAAGCCGTCGCCTCCGCGGACCTGGATTACATTACCACCCTCTTCGCCCACAACCTGGCCAAAGTGGCGCTGGCCCGCGCCACCGGCAAAGCCGAGGAGCGCCTGGCCCAATTCCTGAGGTAGGACAGGCTTTGGCCGGTCGTGGGGCAGCCAATATTGGCTGCGGACCCGCTTTCCAGCGGGTCCCAGCGCGGCACGGAAAACGTGGGACGGGCTCTACCCGTGGTCTACCGGGCGCTCTGCCGCAGCCACTCCTGAAACGCGTCGCGATACAGCACGATGCCCTTCCGCGAGTAACGCAAATAGCCCTGCCGCCGGAAATAATTCATGTAGTGCGTCACGATCTCCCGCGACGTGCCCACGTACTGCGAAAGCAACTCGTGCGTGAACGGCGCCATGTGTGTCGTGCCGTCCGCTTCCGGCGCGCCCATGCGCTCGGAAAAACGGATCAGCGAACGCGCCAGCCGCCGCGAAATATTGTCCGCCGAAAAGCTCTCGATCCGCTGCCCGAAATCGACGGTGCGCTGCGCCAGAATCTGCAACAGCGCCACCGCCAGCCGCGGCCGCTTGGTCACGATGTCCTCGATCTCCGCGGCCGTCCAGGTCATCAGCTTGCAGTTCTCCAGCGCCGACGCCGATTCCGCCCGGTGCGCCAGATTCAACAGCGCCGACTCCCCGAAGAACTCGTCGGTCTGATAGATGTCCACCACCACCTGATGCCCGTCGTCCGCCATGCGGGACACCCGTACCTTGCCCTCGATCACCAGGTAAATGCCCGTGGACGGTTGGTCCTGGCCGTAGATGTTTTGACCCCTCCGGTACTCCACCACAGCGGAGCACGGCAGATGGGCCAGGGGATCCTCCAACGAACGTTGCGGTGCGATCACTCGCGCGATACTTGCCATGCCGAATCCTCCAAGCGTTCTTGTATTGGTGCCATTGTTTGGATGCGTTTCATTTGGGCTGCGCTTCCGGCGCCGGAGCGCAGGTTCGCGAAACCGTCTTCAAACTTTCGACGGTCAGAACCGCAAGAGGTTTCACCTCCGAAAGTCTCCCCGTCACGGTCACCTTCTCGCCCATGTGCCGCGCGAAATTGTCTTCTGGCGATCCCGCCGCCGGACGCAAACGGGCGGTCGGCCGCAGATCCGTGTCGGAGGTTAGAACGTATTCCCCGTCGCGCTCATCCACGCAGCCCGTCATGGAAGTTTTCGCGGCCCGGCCGGATTGCGCTGGGGACGCGGCCGCTCCCGCGGCGAGCATCGCGATGAACCACAGGTTCCGCATTCTACTCTTCTTCTTCGCGCCTTCCATGCACTTGGCGTGCCACTCCGCCGCGCTGCTAACTGTCTGGAGCGTTACATTAGGAACCAAACGCCTTAGTACAGTCTCGCACGAAAATGTGCGATCCCTGCTATGTAGAGCTTTCCCGCGCCGTGCAGTATTTTCTGCACCGCGCGCCTGCACCCGCACGCGGCTAGCCCGGCCCCGCGAACCCGCTATATCATGGAAGAACCCGATCATGCGCTACCTGCTGCTCGTCCTGGCCCTGCCCCTCTGCGCAGCCGAATACTCGGCGCCCGCTGGAATCCGGCCCGCCTTGCGGCGTCCGGGCGCGGCCAGCATCCTGCCCGGCGGACGCATCATCGCGCCCTTGGGCCATCAGTACATTACCGGACCCGGACCCTTCGGCCTGGCCATTAGCGCCACCGGGAAAACCCTGTTGTCCGCCAACAGCGGCCCCGACCGCTTTTCGCTCACCGTGCTCGAGCAGGAAAAAAGCGGCGCCTGGCAGGTCCATCAACTCGTGGCGCCGAAGAAAAAGAAATCCCGCACGCCAGGCGCTGAGAGCGGCGCCAGGGACGATGAACAATGGCACAGCGTCTTCATGGGGCTGGCCTTCGCCGCCGAACACACCGTCTACGTGTCCGAAGGCAACACCGGCCGCGTCCGCTTAATCGACATCGCCACCGGCGATGCCCGGCGAATCTACGATTTGAACCAGGATGGCTTCGCCGACAGCTTCACCGGCGACCTGGCCTTCGACTCCGATCGCGGCATCGTCTATGTGCTCGACCAGGCCAACTTCCGCCTGGTCGCCATCGACGTGCGCAAGCACCGGGTGCTCTCGTCCGTCCGTCTCGGGCGCCTCCCCTTCGCCCTGGCGCTCTCGCCCGATAAACGCACCGCCTACGTCACCAACGTGGGCATGTTCGAGTACCGCGCCCTGCCCGGGCTCGATCCCCATAACCTGCGCGAAACCGGTCTGCCCTTCCCGGCCTTCGGCTTTCCCTCTCCGGAAGCGCGCGACGGCGTGCGCCGCGAAACCGGCAAAGGTCTCATGGATGTGCCCGGCTTGGGCGATCCCAACGTGCGCGAAGCCAACTCCGTGGCTGTGGTCGGCCTGGACGATCCCGCCGCGCCCAAGCTCGAAGCCTTCGTCCACACCGGCGTCCCCTTCGGCGCGGGCGCCGATGGCGGCAGCAGCCCCTCCGGCGTGCTGGCCACCGCGGACCGCGTGTTTGTTTCCAATGCGCATAACGATTCCATCACCGTCATCGACGCCCGCACCAACCGCATCACCGGCCAGATCGAAATTCGCATTCCGGGCCTCGAAAACCTGCGCGGCGTCCTGCCCACCGGCATGGCCTACGATCCGGACACCGGCTGGTTGCTGGTGGCCGAGGCCGGCATCAACGCCGTGGGTGTGATCGACACGCGCCAATCCAAGGTGCTCGGCCATCTGCCCGCGGCATGGCTCCCCAGCCGCGTGCTGCTCGACGCCGGCCGGGTCTTCGTGACCAACATGAACGGACAAGGCGCCGGCCCGAATGTCTGGCAGGAAGGCTTTCCATCGGACTCCGGCCCCGGCGCGATGTTCATCGGCACCATGCGGCGCGGCAGCATTTCCTCATTCCCGCTGCCGGATGCCGCCGCCCTCGCCGCCGCCACGCAGGCGGTCATGGACAACAACGGCTTACGTCCCCACGGCGCCGCGCCTGGTTCCGATACCGCCGCGCAGGGCCAGGCGCTGCCCGCCGCCGTGAAATACGTGGTGCTCATCGTCAAGGAGAATCGCACCTTCGACGAAGTCTTCGGCGACATCCAGCGGCTCGCCAACGGCGCCGCGGTCATGGGCGCGCCCGGCATCGCCCGCTTCGGAACCATGGGTCACGCCACCGGCAAGGGCAGCCGCCTCAGCTTGCAGCGGGTCAACGTCACCCCCAACCATCACGCCCTCGCCCTCCACTGGACCTTCAGCGATAATTTCTACGCCGATTCCGAAGTCAGCGTGGACGGGCATCACTGGCTGGTGGGCGCCTATCCCGACGCCTGGACCGAAACTTCCTTCCGCGCCTCCTACGCCGATGGCCGCGATTTCCGTTTCCCCACCACCGCCCCCGGACGCTTCAGTTTCGCCGAGGGCAACTCCTCCGTGCATCCCGAGGAGCAGCCCGAGAACGGCGCCATCTGGCATCACCTGGCCCGCCACGGCATCCCCTTCCGCAATTACGGCGAGGGCTTCGAGCTCGCCGGCGGCGATGAAAGCCCCGGCTACAAACCCACCGGCGCGCGCTTCGTCATCAACGTGCCCATGCCCGAGCCGCTCTTCAGCAACACCTCGCGCGACTACCCCATGTTCAACATGAACATCCCGGACCAGTTTCGCGCGACGCAGTTCATCCACGAGATTCAGGAGAAATACGTGAAGGGCGGCGAGCCGTTTCCGCGATTCATCTATATTCACCTGCCCGACGATCATATGACCGAACCGCGCCCCGCCGACGGCTATCCCTACGAAGCCTCCTACGTCGCAGACAACGATTACGCGCTCGGCCGCATCGTCGAGTTCCTCTCGCAAACGCCGTGGTGGCGCCAGATGGCCGTCTTCGTCACCGAGGACGACGCGCAGGGCGGGCGGGACCACATCGACGCCCACCGCACCGTCTTCCTGGGCGTCGGGCCCTACTTCAAGCGCAACTACGTCTCCCACGTCAACACCAGCTTTCCCGGAATGCTGAAGACCATCTTCCGCCTGCTGGGTTTGCCCCCGCTGAACCTCTTCGACGCCGTCGCCAGCGACCTGGGCGATTGCTTCACCAGCACGCCCGACTACGCCGCCTACCACGTCGCGCCCGAGGATAAGCGCCTCTTCGACCCCGCCGCCGCGCGCGAACCGCTCGACCCGCGCCCGTCGATAAAAATGGACGACCCCGCCGAAGTAGTGCGCTAGTTCGTCCGCCGAAATTACACAACTCTTACAAAGCGGGCGCCGGTTCCCTGCTAGCTTGAAAGCATAGTGCCCTCAGACACCACTCAATCCCCCGGCCGCCTCGACCTGGTCGAGTTCCCCGATTCCAGGCAGGCCCTGAACTGGCCCACCTCCCTGTTTCTGGTCCTCCTCCACATCGGCGCCATCGCCGCCCTGTTTATGTTCAGTTGGGCCAACTTGGCGGTCACCCTCTTCCTGCTCTGGTTCGCCACCGGCCTGGGAATCAGCATGGGCTACCACCGCCTGCACACCCATCGCTCCTACCAGGTGCCCCTGGCCCTTGAATACCTGTTCGCCGTCTGCGGCGCCCTGACCTTCGAAGGCGGCCCCATCTTCTGGGTGGCCACCCACCGCATCCACCATCAGAAATCCGATCAGCCCGGCGATCCCCACTCGCCGCGCGACGGCGGCTGGTGGGCGCACGTCGGCTGGATCCTGCTGGGCGATGCCAAGCACAGCAATACCCGGCTCATGTCCAAGTACGCGCCCGATCTCGCCCGCCATCGCTTCTATGTCTGGCTGAATAACTGGCACTGGCTCCCCAATGTCGTGCTGGCCGGCCTGTTGTACGCCATCGGCGGCTGGTCCATGGTCCTCTGGGGCGTCTGCCTCCGCACCGTCGTCGGGCTGCACGCCACCTGGCTGGTCAACTCCGCCACCCACATGTGGGGATCGCGCCGCTTCAATACCCGCGACGATTCCCGCAACTCCTGGTGGGTGGCCCTGATTACCTTCGGCGAAGGCTGGCACAACAACCACCACGCGCATCCCACCTCCGCGCGCCACGGCCTGGCCTGGTACGAGTTCGATCCCTCCTGGCTCCAGATCCAGGTGCTGAGCTTCCTGGGCATCGCCAAGAGCGTCAAGGTAGCCAAAGTCACCAGCGAATTCTCCCAGCGAGACGCCGCCTAGCCCGTGGCGCAGGCTGTCAAGCCTGTGCAGGGCCGGGATTCATCTCGGCTTTCGCCGCTCCCCCTACAAACGCCGCCAGCTCCGCCGTCACATACACCGGCGGCCGCGCCACAAACCGCGGAAGCCGCTCCCACACCGCCCGCGCCACGCCCTCCCACGCAGGCTCCCGCACCCCGCGCTCGATCACCACGCACGCATCCGCCCGCTCCAAAAACCGCCGGCTGGACGCCTTGAAATCCGGCTGCGCAAAGTCCAGCACCACCAGGTACAACCCAGGCGTCAGAAACTCCACAATGCTGTTGGATTCCACGATCAGGTTCTCGCTCGCCGCATATACCTTGCGAATCGCCGGCATCGCGCTCGCCAGCCCGCCCTCGGCCGTGCGCACCCAGTACGCCTCCCGCGCGCCGGCCGCCAGGAAGCGCCCGGTGTCGCCAGGTCCCGGCTGCCGCTCCCGGTCCATGGCGTAGCCCTGCTCCGGGGCCGCGAAGCCGTGCCCCAACTGCGTGATCTTCATGGCCGTCCAGTTGGCCTCGGGCAGCGCCCGGATCAACCCCGCCGCCACCGACGTTTTGCCGATGTCGCGCGCGTGCCCGCCCACCACCACCAGCATCAGGCCCTCTGTGCCGGCCGGCTCCCCGCCCCGCCTTCCAGGTGCGCCAGGCGC
>VFSW01010012.1_pt1 | contig 13475 bp, 15 predicted proteins | sample 5358111 | NCBI WGS metagenome assembly VFSW01 (sample SAMN11554181, study PRJNA540505) | mine drainage metagenome | isolation source: sediment from site ElyBrook_90M | place: USA: Ely Copper Mine, Vershire, VT | collected 2017 | reverse complement strand
GCCTTTTGCAGCATACTCTGCACCCTTCTTGTCCTTCTCATACTGTTCGGCCTCTGGCTCATTTGCAAAACTATTGCGCCAGTTGGACACCGACTCTACGTTACTAAAAGGGACGGCGTAGGAGTTACCCTGCGCGTCCTTCATGTGGTAGAGACCTTCGTTTTGGGGGTTCGCAGAGGAAAGTTCTTGGAGGGACGGAGGGGTAAGGTCGTCGGGAGCGTCCTGCGCGGGCTGCGAGATGGGCTTCGCGATGTGCGCGAAGTCGTCCACTGGCGTCGGCGCTGCGCTTCCTTTGGACGGCGGAACAGGCTTCGCAATGGCCGCGAAGTCGTCGACTTGGGTCTGTTGGCTCACTGGGGCGTGTACCCCTGCGCCGTGATCGCGTCGCTCACTTCCTGCCTCGACTTGCCTTTGTACTTCGGAAGATTCATCGCGTCGGAGATACTGACAATCCCCTTGGACGGAGCATTTTGAGGAGTCGCTTTCGGCTTGTACGAGTTCGCCGTTTGCCGGGCCGCCCGCGCCGCCAAGCCAATATCTGAAACCAACTGGCGGCGGAAACCTGGATCGAGCGTCCCATGCAATGCACGATCAATCGCGTTCTTTGCCCGCGTGTCCAGCCTCCCAGCCTTGTATGCCTGCTGGATTTCAATGTTCGTCATGCGCCCGGCCCCGGCAATCTGGGCGCGAACCCAATCGAAGACAAGGGCTTGATCGCCTACTGGCGTGGGACTCTTGAGCCGCTGTACCGCGGCGTGGAAAGCAGTGTCAAGCGTATCGGCCTGCTTGCGCGCTGCCACTTCTTCCGTCGTGCCCTTATGGCCGAGTACGCGGTCGCCGGGGGTTCGGCTGGAGGTGCGGGCGTCCGCGGGCGGCGCGTGGGGGCCGCGGGGGCCGTCATGGGGCCGCTGACCGCTGGGGCGCCACCCTTTCCCCCTTCCGTCGCAGCCATCGTGGCTGTCGTGTGCGTCTCCGCAATCTGGTGGACGTTCCCTTCGCTGTCGACGTAGTGGAAGAATCCGCTCGTCATCCGGCCAGAGAGCGAGGTCGGCGGCGCAATGTCATTATTCTCAGTCCCAGGAATCTCTTGGTTCGTCTGCGGATTGAGCATCACGGACGAGAATTTCCCATCGGCGTTATTCTTCCATGCGCGGACAGGCTTAGTATTCGCTCCCGCCGTCGACAGCGGCCGCTCCGTGTCGGGAATCTCATTCCCTTCGGCGTCCACCTTGTACTCGAGCGTGTTTCCCTTCGCATCCTTCCGGTAGCGCGTGAGTCCGGCTACTGGAACCTTCTGCGCACCCGGAGGCCACAACACCTGCTTCGAATTCTCAAAGGCTGTCTGCTGCTCTGGCGGCAACTTCTCGATCTGTTCTTTGCTCATCCCCGCATATTTGTTGTAGGTCGCCAATGCTTGTTCATGGCTCAGCTCATTCTGCGCGTGCAAATCCTGATACTGCGACTGCTGCTGCTGCTGCTGCCAATATCGGTAGGCTTGCGGGGTGTTGTAGCTTTGGACGCGAAGGACTGCTGGGTCGCCTATCTTTTGGGCTACCATATAGGCCGTCTGCGCTACTTCGAGAGGATCGGCGTTGGGGTCTGCGGCGACCTCCTGCGGCGACCGCTGCGGCTTGCCCTTACCCTTTTTCTTGCCCCCGCCCTGCTGCTCAAGAAGTTGACCGCGGAAATCCTGCAATGCACTCCACGAACCGTTACTCGCCGATACAGCCTGCTGGTATTCAGGGGAACTCGTATCCACTCGCCCCGTAGACCTGTACTGTCGATACGCTATCTCGTTGAGCCGCTGCGTATCCGCCTGATACGAAGCGTTCAGGTCGTCGGACTTCTTTTTGAGCTTGAGGGCCTTCCACTGCTCTGCCTGGGCGTGCCCATTCACGATCCCGCGCAGAACATTGTCCGCAATTCCGGCGATGGCCCCACCGCTTGAAATAGGTCCGCCGTTGAACTGGTATCCCGGTTGCCCTCCAAAGGGAGAGGGCTTCGCTGGCATCGGTTCCGTACCCGGCATAGGCTGCTGCTGCGGCAACTCAGGCGCTTGGTACGGGTTTGCGGAGGTAGGATCGTAGGTGGATTGGATCGGCATCTCGTCAAAATCCTAAAAGCTGTAGATTGGCATCTGTTGCATAGGAAGCGACGCATCGGAGGTGACGTTTGTATTCATATTGCCAATGCTCGCACTTCCCTGAGCAACAGACGACCCGAACGAAGATCCGCCAGAAGGGTCAAAGAAACGCCATGGATGCTGCGTCCCCAGCGGCAGAACTCAACGCCCCTAACGTATTCCCCTTTTGCTGAACCTGAAGGCCTTGTTCCTGCAATGCCATCCCTCCCGCTGAGCCGTAGCCTTGTGTCGCCTGTCCGCTAGCCGTCTGTGATTGTCCGATACCCTGGCCACTGAGGCCCGCGAGTGCGTTGAAACTCCCGTTGTACCCTGCGGTCGCGGCATTTCCTACCGTAGCCCCGCGGTTTACGTCCACACCTTCGAGGGCAAGATTCTTTTCACCGCCGGCGGGACCGTTCTTGAGAATGTTTTGCTTGGCCCCTGCGGCGGCGGCGTCAGCCTGTTGCGCCACGGGCGCAATGGCCTCTGAAATGCTATAGGGGTTGCCCGAAGCGAGCGCCTGATAGTGATTCTGCGCGGCGGTTAATCCGGGGAGAGATTGATTGAAGAGGGTCTGCGAATCCTGGCTCTGGGTTTGCGCGATCGACACCAACGCGTTCTGGTCCTGTTGCTGCTGAGCGTTCGCCGCGTTCACTCCGCCCTTCCCCAAAATTGCACCCTCCCGTCTTCGCTACTACCCGACAGCGTAACATTTAGCAGGGCTTGAGGGGATTCTTACGGGGGAATTATTTAGACAGCACGCGCTGCAGCAGGTTATTTTCGTATTCGTTGCGGCTTAAAGTGGAAAGAGCCCCGTCCACCAGCTTCCCATTCCGCATCATCCAGTTCGGGATCGTGCAAAGGTCGTGGAACCCGAACTTAGCCATGTACCGGGCGGTGAATTCGTTGGTCGTGTACCGTATGCCGTGGATTTGCTTCACATTCAGTTCACCGAAGATTTGCGCGATCCCGAGCACAGTGAGGGTTTCCATCTCTTCCGAGCCCCAGAATTCCTTCAGGAACCCGTACCCGCTGATCGCCATCGCTTCCCCGTCCATGCCGCCTGTCTTGACCGGGGTGAAGTGGATTCCAGCCGTCCGAAAGGTTCCGTCATCCTGCCAGATGCCCATGATGCAGAGGGGGGTCTTGGCGAGGTAGGAGGTGATGGCGTTGTAGCTGAGGTCTTGCATGCCGCAGAAGAGGACGTCCAAAATCCCATTGCCGGGGCGGGTCTTATGGAAGCGGGAACCCTTCAGCATGTAGTAGAGGTCATGGAGGAAGTCTTCTTTGAACGCGGGGTTGGTGGGCGAGTACGGAATACTTTGCAAAAATCCGTACTTATAGTTGTCTTGTTTTAATGCTTCTATTAGACTCACGGGCTGCTCCTATTCTAGTCGATATTCATGAACTTTCCGTGCCTCTTTTCGGCGGCAGCCTTCCACGCCAAATGTGCCTCCAGTTCGGTCGGAAACCATCCCAGATAGACAGAGCGGTTGTTGATGGATATGCGTGATGTAAATCCACCATGCTTGTAAAAGTGCGCCCCTCGTAGCCAGCGGGTTTTTGTTCTACGTTTATTGGCTGCGTTCTGGGTGGTTGTAGCTGGACGCAGGTTCGACCCTCTGTTATCTAGTGTATTTCGATTTTCATGATCGCCTTGCATCTTGTCTTCGCGCGACAAGCCAATAATCTGCCGATGCATGAATATGTGCTTTACTTTGCCGTCCTCCCAAATAGCGCGGGCAGCGTAGTGAGATTTTACGTCCTCGCTGTAAAAAGCGTACCAAGTGTAGTCGTTCAACCACTCGTACAGGAAGGCGTCTACCACCGCAAACAACCTTTTCGTCAAGGCGATATGGCGAATAGTGAGATCCTCGGGCTGACTTATTGCTCCACGACGCTCACGGGCGCGAACGCGCATCTGATGGCCAAAAACGAAAGGTATGGGTTTACCTTTTACATGCCCCCACTTTACGCGAGATGAATCAGCGATGTTTGTTTTCTCGCCACATCGGCAATGGCAGTAGCCATACTCCACTTCGCGTGGAAAGTCGGGCGTGACATAATCAATCAAGGGGCAAGTATCCTGTTCGGTCAGGTTCATGGGTGCCGTGTCCAGCGGCATACAGCTTGCCCCATTTTACAACGTTATGACCGTCCACACCAATCCGCCAATGGTGAACATTACTGTCGAATAGCCTAGTGTTCTCACTAAAGCGTACGACGAAGTAGTGTAAGGCGATTCTCCCGCAGACCCATCTCTTCGGTATCTCGCATGTACGTACTTTTCATAAGAAGCAGTCGTGTAGACCATGAACAGGATTCCGTAGACGGCCCCGGCCAGAGAACAACTCACCGCAGCCAGCGGAAGCGTCAACCTGGCCCCGGCGAACGCGATCAGCGCATCCGCAACGACCATGCCCTGCGTGATCCTCAGATAGTGGCCGAGCAAAAGCGTGAACGTCGATTCGGCCATACTCCAGTCCCACTCCCACCGTTGATTCGGGAGAGTGAGACGGAGCACCGTCCAGATAGTCGCAGGGATGGCGAGGAAGATGAGGAATTCCATGTGCGCTCCCTTAGCGAACGGCTTGTGGGCCTTGGGGACGAGGCTGGGCAATTCCAGCGGTGCTCACACCGTCAAACCCATCCTTGGCGCGGCGAAGGGCCACGATCGCATTCAGCCACAGACCCATCGGCTCATCGGTGATGGAATACTCTTCCTTCGCGAGAATGGCTCCAGCGGTTCTCGTCTGGAAACTGATGAGATCTCCGAGCAAGTTGGAGAGTTGGGTTTTGGTCGGGGTATCCGAGAAGTTCTGCGCGTCAAGCTGAAGTTTGATTTCCATTCGTTTCCTCGTCGTTGAATATGGTTTGACCTTGCAGGGCCTTTACTGCGGTTGCTGCCTTCTTGCGGTTGTCGTGGTTCTTGAGCATCTTCGCATGGATACCGCGAAGCCACTCGGTTGTGCTTCCGTTGTACTGCTCTTGCAGGGCTTCCGGGGTAATCCCGTGGGTTTCAACCGCTCCCTTGACAGTCTCGTTCCCGGCCGTCTCTTCAACATGGCAGTCGATGGAGATGTGGCCTGTTACGCCGTCTGCCGAGGTTTTGATTATTTTGAGCATCGCCTAATGAGTGAAGTCTAACTCTCATCTCTCTGTGCTTGCAAGGAAAATTTACAGCCTGGTCAAGAGGTGGTTTCCGTTGTTCGCCGTTGGGGGCGTTGCGCCAGCGGCAGAGGTCGTCAAATCAATCCCCGAACCATTCACGGATACGACCGCGATCAGAACGCTTCCGTCCTTGTTGGCGGCTATTCGGTTGCTTTGCGTGTCTGTATCGAACTTCTGAGAAAGGCTGAGCGTTTGACTTCCGGTTCTCAGGAAATAATAATAAATTGCCCCGGTAGCTATCGTCCCACCCGACGTGGTTGCGTCCACTCCCGCCTGAGCATAAGTGAACGATGTAGAACTGATGATCGTCGCAACTACAAATGTGCCGTCGAATGATGAGTCCGAAGCTCCAGATACCGTCACTGAATCTCCCGACAGAAGCCCACTCGGGCTGGACACTACCGCCGTCACAACGCCACTGCTACGTGTGAGCGAGACGATGCTGATTGGCGTCGCCGCCGTCAAGGTGTCACTGCGCTGCGCGTAGGAAACGAGAGACCCATCTACTTTCTGATGGCTCCCGGCGCTTACCGTGACAGTGAATCCGCTCGCTGAAATCGTGGAGGTATTACTTGTCGGCGCGACGTTGGCTACGCTATTCAGGAACGTCGAATACTTCTCCTGCTGCTGTCCGTCATTGACGCGCCTTAGTGTGCGAAGCGGATGACTCCCCCCGCCCTCCAGTTTCGGCGCAATCGCCGCGGCGCTGTAGTTTGCTTCCGCATACGATTTGCTCACCGCCTCATGCTGAGGCCCGACACCACCCACATTCAGAATCTTCGCTCCCTGTACGTCGATTCCAGACGGCTGCACGACTGGCCCCGCCGTGCCGATGTTGGCATTGACGGCTTTGGTCAGTTGGGTTAGGAAGGTATTCAGGTTGGCGATACCGGATTCTGTCTGAAGATCCTTGAGGCTAAACTGCGTTAATTGAACTGGCGTGGAACTGGGGTTTGCCATCGTTGACTCCTAGCACAGAGTTGCGCTTTCTGCGCTTCTTCCGTCGTCCGTCCTCGTAAAGATAGTCGGCATCGAAGAGGCGGACGATCTTCTCCCGGCCGAGTTCGTGAGCATCCATCCAGTTGAGAAAGCAAGTATTGCAGTACGGCTTTCCGCCGATCGTCCATACCACTCGCCTCTGATTGCTCAACGATAGGCGACTGCATTTCAGCGTGCAGCATTGCGTCACGAGACAACCTCCAGTGTTTGCCACGATGAACCCCCTGTTTGAATCGGCTTCCACTCCAACCTCGGAGCACTCCAGTTTTGCATCGGCTCCGCGCTGGTCACGATCATGCGGAAGGTGCGGAACTTCAACGCCGGGAACCGCTCACGAATCACCGCTCGATCCGGTCGCGCCGGGAGTGTGACTGTGTAATACGGCGTCAGACTTCCGTCCGCGTAGATCGAGATCGTGACTGGAGCCGTTGCCGTGTAGTCGAGATAGACCTGCTTGCACACCTTCTCAACGTCAGTGTTGAACTTGATCCAGTAAGTGTCCAGCGTCGTCCGATCCGCCGCCAACGTCGCCGCGTAGATGTTCATCTGGTAGAGCACCGGCGCCGCCGTCAGGCTTGCCGTGATCTCCGGGCTGCACTTGTAGGACTCCTGCCCGTCTCCCCCGTTCACCGCGAGTTGAATCTTCTGGCGCTGCGTTGTGTTGATCTTCCCCAGGTTCAACGGCGCAATCCCATCATCGAAGTTGAGAATTACTTCCATGTCTTGCCCATTGGTATTCGCATCCACTTCCACCGTGTTCCAGTTTTTCGGGAAGTGAGGTGCGCCAAGGTCTTCAAATGGAGCCTGAAGATCGAAGTCAATCGGCGATTTCGTCAGAAGCCCGTAAGCCCATCCGCCATCGTCGTAGTCCCCAATTTGATCCTGACAGATGGCGTAGCCCGACTGGGCACCCGCCGTCATGTACTTCGCATAAACCAGAGTGTTGGTATCCTGCTCGAAATACATCGCAATGGCCGGCACGTCATCGTTGCGCCAACGGGAATACTCCGTGTCCCAGTTCACCCGCACGTAGTTCCCCAGCGTGTCTTTGTACGACGTGAAGACGCAGTTATTGTAGAACGCCATCGTCGTTGAACCGATGTTCGTATTGTCCGCCAGCGGCAACGGGGTCTGCGCGATGTCTTGGAATATCCACTCGATATTGAGGGAACGATAGAGGCCGTCCGAGCCTCTGAATTCCCGTATGCCGTCAAGACTTCTGTACCAGATGGACCCTTCCGTCTGTACCCAACCTGTCTTCGACGCGAGGCCATGGATGGATCCGGTGGGCTGGGCATACGGTGGGTTTCCGGGGCTGATCTGATACCACGTCGTCAGTGTGGCCACAAACAAAGTGCCGCGGAAGTTAATGACCGCCATGATGGGCGATTGAGGGGTTCCGCAGGGGATGTAGTTCGCCGGGCTGAAGTTCTCCGGGTAGCCGGGGTTGGAGTAGTAGAGGTAGTGTGGGTTATTAGGATCTCCAGCCACCCACAGTTGCCCGTAGGCCGCCGTCACGAGGTCGCAGGGCTGTTGCGGGATGGAGAAGACCTGTACCTGCTCTCCGGCCGCGTGCGTAAGCCGGAAGACGCCTGTAAACGTCCCCACGCCCCCTGTAACGACGGAGACCTGCTCTAGATTCTGCGGAGTCCCCACCACGACAAGCTGGTTGGGCAGGAAGGTCGCCGCCTGTGCCGTAGTCACGGTCTGCGGGGCAAAGACGCTGTACGGGGTGTTTCCCGGCCCGGTGGTGGGCGCGGTGAGGGTGGTGACGATGGGGTTTTGCAGCGAACTTGTGATCGGCGCGTCCTTGGCCAGATTCAGGATGTCAGACTGCAGCAGATACATATCCGCGATGATGTCCTTGTAGGAGAATGTCCCTCCCCCGGTCACGTTCGGAATCTGGTCGAGGTAGTACCAGTTCGCGTTCATGTACCCGCCCCGGCGGTAAAGTCGGATATGCGTCACCTGGGGGTCGGAGGAATACTGGCCGGTGACGTTGATGTTCTGGCAAAGTACGATCGGAGCTTCGTAGGATGCCGGGTATCCGAACTGCTGACTGAAATACTGCTCACCGCTTGGATTGGATTCCGTCTGAGTGTTGGCGTTAAAGTACGTGTGTCGATAGTCGTAGCCGGTCCCGCCGAAGCTCGAAGGCCCTGCGTTCCAGATGAGGTACAGGCCATTGCACGCGAGCGTCACTGAAGAGTTTGTGGTTGTGACGGCTTCAATTTGCCATCCGGTCACATTGCCCCACTCGAATCCCGGCTGCCCTGCATTGCCCACCGGAAGGAAGTTTGCTATCGGGATATAGACCGTCGACCATGCTCCCTGCCCGGTATTCGCTTGCGTCGGCTGCAACTGGTTAACGATGGCTTGGGTCTGCTGTTGGGTAGTGGATGAATTTTGCCCCGCGACCACGCCAAGGCTGAGCGCAAGAATCTCTGCCGAGGTTGTCGAGTACGCATCGGTGCTGTTGTTGAGTCCGCCCTGATAGTAGGCCGGGGACACGCTCGACTGGTAGTAGGACGACGTGTAGCCCGAATTGTTGATGTCAAACTTAATGTTGACCTGCGAGATGCCGGATGGGTCTGAGAGTTGCATTGCGAAGCAGATGAGACTCTGTGGCGTGACCTGATTGTTTTGACTGAGGTCGACATTGACCGTTGCCCCCACCGTCGCCGTCGTCCCCGCGGCAATCGTTCCCGTAGCGTATCCGCCAAGCACAAAACTTGTTGCCGAACCCGTGAGCGTTCCGATCACTGCTGAGGCTGAGAATTGATCGGGGTTTGGAGAGCCGTAGAGATTGAACAGGTTCACCAGTGGCCCGGTATTGGCCGTCGCCAGCGCCCCATTGAAAGCGGCGTTGAAGTTGGAGACCGTTCCGCCAAAAAGGTAGAAGTCGTTCACCGCCGTCGCCGTCGAAGCCCCAACTGTCCCAATCGTAATTGGGCTCCAGCCGCCCGTATTCGACGTTGAGTAGTGCCCTGATGCGTTGAGAAAGTTGTCAATCATCAGGATGTCGGGAGCATACTCGGTTGCGTTGGCCGGTTCGTTTGGTGGCGTGATACCCCAGGTCGAAGGGAGGCCCGTCCCCGAGTCCTTCAGCATCACACTTTGATCGCCAATGAACAGGTACGGCTGGCTACTCGCAAAGCAGTTGAGCACCGCCGAGCCGAAGGGCTGGCCGGAAAGCCCTGTGTAGATGTTGGTGTACTGGCCTTGCGTGTCCCCAACTCTGCGATACAGTCCAGACCCCGAACCAGCATAGCGATAGGTTGCGGCGTTGTATTTCAATCGTGTGAGGGTTTGGATTGGGTCGGGGAGGAAATAATTGACGCCCGCGCCCGTGTCGCTGGGGTCACGGTTGATGATCTGGCTTCCAAGGCGTGAAGAAATCGCGACCTCTTCTCGCTCGAAAGCCCCCAACATATTCACATAATTTCCTTGCGGGAAACGATCTGTCGCGTACCGAGCTAAGATCCCCTTACTGGCAAAGACAAACGGATTGGAAGTGTATTGCGCGTCCATCACTGCCCACCTTTCAGAGTCAGAGACAAGCCCGTCAGAAAGCGACTCGTCGCGGCCACGCCACGCTTGTAGCGATCAGAGCAGTATGCGGCTCGCGCTGGGTCTTGTGCTACTCCATTTTTTGTCCATGCGTACTCCAGTGTTTTGAATTTTATGATCGGGACGAGGACATCATTCACCAGAAATCCGTCAAGCAAGCCGAGCGTATCCGTGTCTCGAATCGAGCAGAGAAGTTCAGCCTGAAAGTTAGAAGCAGGTTTACCCCCGACGCCCCACTGGTACGTTCCGGCGCGATCTTCAAACCACGCTTGCGGCAACCCCACATAATCATTCCGCCATGTTCGATTCGCCATCGTAAGTTCTGTCTGCGTCGCTTCGTAAAGCCGAGAGAAGTACAGAATCGATCCGCCTGCCGCGGTGCCGTTTGCTTTAATCTGCGGATACGAAAATGAAGTCGTGCTGATGACCGTTCCTATTTCGAAGACGCCCCCATATCCCACTGTCGGGCTTTGAATAAAGATCGAACTCCCTACCTGAAGCCCATGCGGCGCGCCTGTCACCACTGTAGCCACGTTGTCTGCAATCGTGATGGACGTGATTGGGCAAGAGTATTGCGAAGCGGCAACCCTGTTGATCTCGATGCAGTTTGTCGGAGTCGCCTGGAAAACCTGGCCATAGGTGAGGGCTTGCTGAGAAAACTCGTAGTAGCAAGGACAATCCGTGAGAAATTCATTCTGCGCTCGCGCCAGATAGGTAAGCATCTCCGTCTGTGTGAAGATCGGATCGGTTGTCTGCTGCGTTGGGAAGGTTGGGGCCAATACGATCTCTCCGGGATTATGCGCGTTCGCGAACGCCGTGGTGTAGACCGAACCATGCGAGTCGATGCCGGTGACTGTCACGACCTCTTGCGTCGAGAGCCCCCAACCTACGACGATCATGGCGCCGACATAGAGAGCGTTGTTCGATCCGAGAGTGAGGACTTCCGGAGGGCCGGAACCGTAGCCATATTGGCCGTAACCGCCAGTGCCGTACCCACCCGGACCAACGTATGAAGTCAGTGTCGTGTAGACCACCTGCTCCAATAAATGGAGTGAAATTTCCATCAAAATATCGGCCGCAAGCCTATATCCAACGCCCGGATTAGCCATCTACCGACCCCTTCGCTGGATTTCCAGTCGGACGATATTGACGGCAAGCAACGTAACCCCTCCCCAAAATATACAACTCCAAGTGAGATTTAATGCGTTAAGGAGTTGGCCGAGGGTTATGGTCGTCATGAGAGTACCGTCTCGAACCACTCTCCCATGGTGAAGTTCGCTGTCCCGCTGGCCGATAACTGATACTTCCAGCTGGCGGGGATGAGGATGGAGAAATGAAAATTTGCATTAGCCTGCGTTCCATCTACCTGACTAGAGAATGGAGTTGTTTCAAGCCCTGTGGTAGCTCCGCGTGTAATAGAGCAGACTCCGGTCGCTCCACCCGCCGTTGTGACCAGATAGCCTTCGATCATAATTGGAGACAACGAAGTGTTCTGGTATGGGCCGCCACCAATCGTGCGTGTGTTGGCCCCGGCTGGGCCAAGGTCTCCTCCGGGCGTGGCTGTGATGCCGCCGCCGCTGGCCGCCGCTGTGACTCGGCCATAGGTGTCGACCGTGACCGACGACAGAGTGTAGCTTCCGGCCGTGACGCCTGATGCAGCCAGCCCAACGTCGCTGCTGCCGTTACCCGCGTCATCCACGGCGGTCAGTGGGGCTAGAAAGTTGATCTTGCCGCGCTGGGCCAAGGAAGCGGCTGCCTGCTGCACCGTCTGGTAGAAAGCTATCCCGGCTGGCAACGTGGCGCTGGGAATAAACTCCGTGCCGTTGCCGAGCAGGATGTAGTTATTGGGAGCCGCTCCGTTGACTTGGAATCCAGTCTTAGCATTGAACACCGATCCGATTGCAGTTCCGGACCCGTTACCCACCGTGTTCGTGTCGAAAGAGAGTGTGCCCGCCGCTGTGCGCGAGAGGGCCGTATCCCAGACGTTGACCGCGACCCCAAACCGAATGACCGGAGTGGCCCCGTATGCCTGAAGGGAGTTGATGTTGAGGTAGGTGCCGGCTGGCTGCGCGATGGTCTGACTTACGGTGGGATTGAGGAGTGCTACGGTCGCAGCAAAGGTGTTGAGCGCTGTCCAGTTGTCATTCGCTGGTGTGTTCCAGGTGTCATCGCCCGGATTAACCCCATAATCAAAAGCGGGAATAAAGAGGTTGAGTGGAGCTCCAGTAGTCGGCGGTAATGCCATTCAAATCCCCCATGACCAATCAAGTGATGCCCCACGGAGAACCCACGGACATGATCCGCGAGTTCTCCGCATAGGCGATAGTTCAAGTGGCCCGAAATCATCTTACGCTACCGAGGCAACTTCTTCGATAGGTTCCTTGCTTGGTTTCGCCTCTACAGGCGCGGTTGTTTCGACATCTGCGGTCTCTGCCGGGTGCAGAATATCCCAATCAGCGGGCTTAGGAACTCCGAAGCGGCCCTTGCCTCCGCAAATCGAACACGTACTTTTCATCTCGCCGCTTCCCCCTGCGACCGGGACAACCGTCTGCCCGGCACCCTTACAGGACAAGCACTCTGCGGTGTACCCACGGCAGTAGCACCGCTCGCACGGCATGGGCGTCGAAGGGTCGTCATTCGTACAGTGGCAACGTGACTTCTTTCCGTAAAAATCGGAGATCGGCATAAGCAGGTATCCTCGTCTCTGGTAAAATCAAGATGTGCGGCCAGCCTGCACAATTCCATTCAGGGTGGAATATGACCAACCAACCGCAAGCACAGTATAAATCACACCCCAAGTCCGTACCTTACAAAAAGCGCATACAGCGACCAGAAATACCACAGCCGACTGACCCTACGATTCGACATATACCCTTGTCGCGTGATCAATTCTGCATCGTCAGCGCGCACCGGTACGATTGGGCAATGCAATGGAATTGGAGTGCTAGTCCTATAGATGGAAATAGGGGATATTACGCTGTACGCTATAAGCGCACGTGGATAGATGGAAAGTGGAAGAAGAATTTCATCTACCTCCACAAGGAAATATTAGGGATACCTCAAGGCGATCCGCACATGGGGGACCATAAGAATCGATGCTACCTAGATAATAGGGATGAGAATCTTAGATTTGCGGACGGTAGACAGAACCGCCGTAACGTGGGAATTAGCACGCGGAATAAAAGTGGATTTAAGGGCATTTCGTGGTATCCGAAATACAGCAAATGGCTGGTCAGGATACGGACGGACGAAGGACCACTTCATCTTGGGTATGTGGAAGATAAAGAGGAAGCGGCTCGCACATACGATCGTGCTGCCATCAAACACCATGGGGAGTTCGCCGTACTCAACTTCCCCCGCGAAAACTACCTTTGAGTAGTAGGGTTACTAGTGAGTTTACTTCCCGTCGCGCCGTCGAAGATGAACGGGTCGCGGCGGTCTTCGAGAGCGGTCAAACGTTTAGCGTCTGATAAATATTCTTGATAAAGTTTTGCGCCTTCAGAGGCTTCAACGCCACCCTCTTTCAATCGGCAATACATAGCTGCATATTTTTCTAAAGTGACTTCTTGCTCGTTGTGAAAGATTAAAGGCTCATCCCCCAAATACGGCCAAA
>VFSW01010011.1_pt1 | contig 13476 bp, 12 predicted proteins | sample 5358111 | NCBI WGS metagenome assembly VFSW01 (sample SAMN11554181, study PRJNA540505) | mine drainage metagenome | isolation source: sediment from site ElyBrook_90M | place: USA: Ely Copper Mine, Vershire, VT | collected 2017 | reverse complement strand
CTATTGGCGAAAAAATCACTGAAGTTCAAAAAGTATTTAAATCTATTTTTAATTTTAGTCATGATTTTCCAACTGATGGGTCAGACTTTAACTATCTATTGAAAGATAAAGATGTTCTCAATTTTGGTGAATTGTCCTTAGAAGTTTTGTCTGTTCCGGGTCATACTCCAGCTTGTATGGCTTATAAAATCGGCGACACTATTTTTGTAGGGGATACTTTATTTATGCCAGACGTGGGCACCGCCCGCTGTGATTTTCCGGGTGGTGATGCAAAACAATTATATCATTCAGTACAAAAAATACTGTCATATCCCGATGACACTTTATTATATTTGTGCCACGATTATCCTCCACCAAACAGACAGACCCTTCAACACAAATCTACAGTTAAAGAACAAAAAGAAAAAAATATCCACCTTCACAGTGGCGTCAGCGAAACAGAGTTTGTGACTATTCGAAATAATCGTGACAAAACTCTAACCTTACCCAAACTCATCTTCCCTGCCATTCAATTGAATATTCGTGCGGGTAAAATACCTACCCCAGAGAGTAACGGAGTAAGTTATCTTAAAATCCCCTTAATGAATTCAAGATGTTGACCTCCTTTCCTGCCAAAGACTGGACCGTCCAGCCTTAGAACTAACCGCAACAGATGTGGACCACTTCGTCTACAAGCTTGGTCCCGCGATGAAGCCGGCAAAGCCCCTCGGGGCAGGCGGCCCAACGACTCATCAAACCGAGCGCGCGCGTCTGGTGCGCGACATCCTCGTGGGCAAGCAACCAAAAATGCTGAACATCAATTGGCTGAAGAATCATGAATTGTCGCGAAACTGAGCGGAACAACAAAGGTGTTTGGCAATTTCAATATGTAGTTGCTGTTTTAACGGGTACTGGTGTGCAAGCTTAACTCACAACCACAGCCCTACAACCCCCATAAACGCGATGGTGCAACCTTAGTTTAACCAAAGGTCAAAGGTAGAAAAGAGAGGAATGCGACAGGCGCAGGCGGAATTCACCAGCAGTTGCCAAGGTAAAATACCACCTTGATACGTCACCGCCGTTACTGGGGCTTCAGGGGATACAAAAAATAAAAGCACTAGGCTGGCTTATTATATTGGTGGTGGGACGCAACCCCGTGTCAATTTAAGTTGTCCCAACGCCTGCGAGCTATTGCGGGCCGCTGCGAAAACCTACCAAAACCCCTTAACCCCTTATTCGGCAAGCATCTTAACAAGAAAATCGCCGGTTGTTTCGTTGCCGGTAGAGTGGATGCGGACGCGGGTTCAATTGCGGAGATCGGAATTGAACCCGCCTCCTAGACTGAGTGTTTCAGCGAAGCTCGTACCAGACACCCCGTCCGCTACCGTGCTGGTTCAAGTGTCCGCGTTCAATCAACGTGCGGAAATGTTGCTTGAGTGTATTGCGGCTTGCACCGGTCAGTTTAATTGCTTCGCCAATCGTGACGCGACCATGCTCGCGGGCAAACTCGACGATTTGCAGTGAAAGTTCCGGCAAGGTGGCCAGCACCAGTTTTTCGCGCTCCACCTTCTTTTCCAGTCGCTTGACCTGCTCGGTCAGCGAACGTAGGAAAAACACCAGCCATGGTTGCCAGTTCGGGGCATCGCTGCGAATCGTCCCTTGGGTTTGACGTAGTGACAGATAGTAGGCTTCCTTGCTTTGCTCGATGACGCTCTCCAGTGAACTATAGGGCGCGTAGGTATAGCCTGATTGCAATAGCAACAGGGTTGTGAGCACGCGCGAAAGGCGACCGTTGCCGTCTTGAAACGGGTGAATTTCCAGAAATACGACGACCCACACCGCAATGATGAGTAACGGATGCAGGTATTTTGAATCGCGTTCTTCCTGCACCCATGTCACCAATTCGTTCATCAAACGTGGCGTGTCAAAAGGTGAAGCTGTCTGAAACACGATCCCAAGCTGTGTGCCGTTTTCATCAAAGGCGGCGACGCTATTGGATGTGGTCTTGTAGTTGCCGCGATGCCATACATCCTTCTCGCTGTAAACGAGAAGATTCTGGTGCAACTGCTTAATATAGTTTTCGGTGAATGTGATGTCTTTCCACGACGAAAAAACTAGCTCCATGACCTCTGCGTAGCCTGCCACCTCTTGTTCGTCACGACTGGTGAAGTTTTTGATCTGCAGGTTGGACAGCAATCGCTCGACCTCGCGGTCGGACAATTTACTGCCCTCAATCCGGGTTGACGAGCCGATACTTTCGATAGTGGCAACGCGGCGCAGGGCAGACAGCCTGTCGGGGGAGAGCGTCCCCAAGGCACGCCAAGCCCCCTTGAATTCATCAATTCTAGCGATCAGTGACAGAATGTCCGGGGTGATATGGATTGTGTCGGTTTTAATCATGGAACCAATGATACACCCAATTACACCCATTTCAAGTGCGCTATCCAAAAACACACCCATTTACACCCAAAAGATCAGAGCATGTTCAGTGGCGGCTAAATGCTTCATTGGATCAGGGAAAATTCAGACTGGCGAGATCACTTTTGTGTCGATCAAGGAACACAGATGCTGGTCGAGTAATTGGGGGATACGTCCTCCGGAGATGAGCAGCATCCCAGCTTCCATATTTTTCTCCATTGCATGCCCCGTCAGATTCGCGCCCGTGATGAAACACACTACGCCATCTGCAATAGCAACCTTTGCATACATCCGACCATCAATAAATAGTTCGGTCTTGTCTTGCCACGCAAAGAGTTGTGCTGGTGGAACCAATGTTCTCATCTTTCCGATTATGTCGATGTTGATGCTTCCGCCGTGACCCATTGAGGACTCTAAGAGCATAAAGATGCTGACACCTCGGTTGCTGGCCTCATTGAGAGCTTTTATAATGCCCTAGATGATCAACCTAACCTTGCTACCTCCGTGGATAATTATGGCGATTTTGGATGATACGCTGCCAGATGATGCGATCCTATTCGATATGGCGGTTGATTCACCGTTGGTATGGGTGGCTCACAGCATGGCAAATGAATAGATTGCTTACCCATTTTCCCTTCAAACCGATTATCCGAGTCTGCGCGTAATTCGCTGAAAATAAAGGAGGTAATTTTTGACCTTAGCGGACTTCGACTTGGAGGGCTTGAGAGAGTCGCCGGAGAATATCCCTCCATGGAGAGAGAATAGCCGCAGAGATTGAGGGCAGTGGTGAGATGAGAAGTCCGCAACCTATTGGAAATTAAGCCACAGTGCGCGGGGTTTGTGGAAAAAGAAAAGGACTCAGAGAATGTCTGAGTCCTTAGTTTTGGTGGGCCGTCAGGGACTTGAACCCCGGACCAAAGGATTATGCTTACTACTACAGCTTTCACTGCCTGTTTCCAGTTTGTAGTCTGGACTGTCTCTTGTCTTTACGACCTACCCGTACAGTCTCTACACCTTCCTCTTAATGCTAAGAGGCTTGGCTCGGGATTACCACGCTTTACAGCACAGGCTTCCCCGAATTTGAGTAGTTCTACATGCCAGCAGAGCTAACTTACTCACATGCAACCCATTCACTGTCGACCATAGCGTGCGCTTTAGGTCGACCGTACTTAAGTCCTCTGCTCTAACCAACTGAGCTAACGGCCCATATAACTTGTTTATTATACAACATTGCCAGCAATCATCAAAAACAAAGTGCTGATTTGATGAGTTTTGACTTCATCACGATCGGGAATTTTAACTGTTATGATCCTCTCACCAGTTTTTTATCTTACTACCCGATTAACTTTCATTATTATCGATGAAACTTCTTAATCTTTCCGAGCGTGACGGATGTCGCAGTTTTCTCAGAGCTTTGGCTTCAATCTGACGGATCCGCTCACGGGTGACGTCAAACTGTTTCCCCACCTCCTCTAAGGTATGATCTGTATTCATCTCAATACCAAAACGCATTCTTAACACTTTAGCTTCACGCTGCGTTAATGAATCTAAAACATCTTTAGTGGCCTCTCTCAGACTGGCATAAAGAGCTGAATCAGAAGGCGCTAAGGTTGCTGTATCCTCAATAAAATCACCCAAATGGGAGTCATCATCATCGCCAATAGGAGTTTCCATCGAAATAGGTTCTTTAGAAATCTTAAGGATTTTTCTGATTTTGTCCTCAGGCATTTCCATTTTTTGCGCTAGCTCCGCTGGATCTGGTTCAATACCTGTTTCCTGCAGAATTTGACGAGAGATTCTATTCATCTTATTGATAGTTTCAATCATATGCACAGGAATACGAATGGTTCTAGCTTGATCCGCAATGGATCGAGTAATAGCCTGGCGAATCCACCAAGTGGCATAAGTTGAGAATTTATAACCTCGTCGGTATTCAAACTTATCCACTGCTTTCATTAAACCAATGTTTCCTTCTTGAATAAGATCCAAGAACTGTAAACCGCGGTTGGTGTATTTTTTTGCAATAGAAATCACTAAACGCAAGTTAGCTTCAATCATTTCGCGTTTAGCCCGACGAGCACGTGCCTCACCTGTGGACATTTGACGAGCGATTTCTTTCAAATCCTTAATAGGTAAACCAACATCTCTCTGTATAGCTAATAAGTTCTCTTGCTGTTCAACAACATTATGTTTCAACCTAGTTAATGCTGTGCTATAAGCCTTACGCCCTGAAGCCTCATCCGTTATCCACTTAGTATTGATTTCATTACCAGGGAAAGATTTGATGAAGTGATTACGGGGCATACCAGACATATCCACACACAACTTCATAATTTCTTTTTCGTGTTGACGAACGCGTTCCACCAAATGACGCAATCCATTAGCAAGGCTTTCAACTTGTTTGGCTGTAAAGCGAATACCCATCAACTCTTGCGAAATACTTTCTTGCAAATCTTTATAGGCTCTACTACGTGTCCCTTTTTCAGCCAAGGCTTTTTTCATGCGCTTACTAAGACGACGAATGGAGGCAAAACGCGCTAAGGCATCAGCCTTAAGTTGCTCGAGATTGGCGTTACTAATGGCACCACCTTCACCATCCTCACCTTCTTCTTCAATGTCTAACTCTTCTTCGCTAGACATCATTTGCGCTTCAAGTTCTTCCTCTTCGCCGTTGGGGTCCACTAGACCATCTATAACCTCATCAACTCTTAGTTCATCTCGCTCAACTTTGTCAGCGAGTTCCAATACCTGATCAATGGTGGAGGGACAAGAAGAAATGGCCTGAATCATGTGCTTCAAGCCATCTTCAATACGTTTAGCAATTTCAATTTCACCTTCTCGAGTAAGAAGGTCAACAGTACCCATCTCACGCATATACATACGCACAGGGTCAGTGGTTCTGCCAAACTCAGAGTCGACGGAAGATAAAGCCGCTTCCGCCTCTTCCACGATATCCTCATCAGCGACCGCTGGAGGAGCATCAGACATCAATAGCTGTTCACTGTCAGGGGCCTCGTCATAGACGGCAATACCCATGTCATTAATCATCCCGATAACAGACTCGATCTGTTCAGCATCTAGCATGTCATCAGGTAAATGATCATTAATCTCTGCGTAAGTGAGAAATCCACGCTCTTTACCTAGTACCACTAAATTTTTTAGGCGTGTCCTTTGTTCTTCCAGATCAGTTTGGCGGGATTCGGACTTAGAGTTATCGTTTGCCATAATCAGTGACACCCCTTTTTATAGTTAAAATCAAATAAAGAAAGCCTTAAATTATACCACACATAGTGGTAACTAACCTTTCTTTTTAAGCGATAAAAGTCTTTGCAATTCAACAAGTTCCAACTCACTCAAGGACCTCTCTCGTGAAAATTTCATCAGTTCTTGAACCCTCGTTGCAACATAAGCATCCTCAAGACGTAATAAGCCATCTTGGTAAAATCCATCTAGTTCCTCTTGAGGCGTATGCTCGAGGGCGATCCATTCGCGTCTAATGGCTTTCTCTACTAATACAAACTGGTCATGGCCACGCAATAATTCAAGTAGCCCTTGAGGAGAAATGGTGCCACTTTGTTCACGTAATAAATTTACCACCGTCATCAGTGCCTCTTCATCCTGCCCTTTGAGGGTATGTCCTGGGTAACCGCAACGCTCAAGTAAGCTCGGATCAATGATCAGTGCCACCATCATTCGCGCAGCAAGACTCATCGGTTGATCGCGCCGTTGCACCAAAGGAGATCTGGTAGCGGTAGGCACTGCTTTCACTTCACCTACCACGCTTTTAACTAAATCTATGGACACACCAAGTTGCTTAGCCACTGCTTCACGAAGTAACATCGACATAGCAGGAGCCTTGATTTGCTCTAGATAGGTTTTGGCTTGTGTTAGCACCTTAGCGCGGCCTTCCATAGTAGCTATGTCCGCGTCCTCACGAATAACCTCAAAGAAATACTCTGAAAAAGGAAGTGCCTCTTCAATTTTTCTTTCAAAAGCCTCTTTACCATTAACCCGAATAAAACTATCAGGATCTTCCCCCTCTGGTAAAAACAGAAAAGTGAACTCTTTCCCGTCTTGCAACAAAGGAAGCCCCACCTCAAATGCTCTTTTTGCAGCTCTTCTGCCCGCCTTATCTCCGTCAAAAGAGAAGACAATACGTCGCGCGAGTCTCATCAACTTTTGCAAGTGGGTTGCCGTGGTAGCTGTACCCAGTGTTGCCACAGCATAATGCACGCCCCATTGGGACAGCGCCACAACATCCATATAACCTTCGACAACAATTACTTGGGAGCGTTCGCGGATGGCCTCTTTGGCCTGCGATAGACCATATAATTCGTGACCCTTCTCAAAAATAGCTGTTTCCGGAGAGTTCAGGTACTTAGGTTCATCCTGTTTGATAACTCGTCCACCAAACCCAATCACTTGCCCTTTGGCATTGAGGATAGGAAACATAATACGGCCACGAAAACGGTCATAGCGCTTGCCTTCGTCGGCTTGAACGACCAACCCCGAATCCACCCATGAGTTATCACTATAAACAGGAGACAAACCCTCAAGATTACGCCACTGATTAGGAGCAAAACCTAGGCCAAAACGAGCCGCCACTTCACCTGACAAACCTCTATTTTTTAGATATTCAATGGCCTCTGCTGAGAGCTTGAGCTGCTCACGATAATAGAGCATAGCAGTGTGACATCGATCATACAGTGAAGTGAATTGATCTTGCTCTTTTGTCTGCTGAAATTCATGTGCTTGACTTTGCGGGACTTCAAGACCCACTTGAGAGGCGAGCTCTTCAATAGTTTCCACAAAGTCTGCACCGGTATACTCCATCACAAAACTAATGGCCGTGCCAGTGGCGCCACAGCCAAAACAATAATAAAACTGTTTTACAGGACTAACTGAAAAAGAGGGACTTTTTTCTTGATGGAAGGGGCAGCGAGCAACATAGTTACTACCAGCCTTTTTTAATGGAATATAGCGTTCAATCGTGTCTACAATATCGACTCTGGATAGCAAAATCTGGATGAAATCGCGCGGAATCACCCGTCTCTCCTAGTGTTGATAATTAATGTGTGCCAAGTACTTGTTTAACAAGTTGGGATATTTTAGCCATGTCAGCGCGCCCACTCACTGTAGGTCGAAGGATAGCCATGACCTTTCCCATATCAGACATCACACTGGCTTGAGATTCGGCCACTGCCTGTTTGACGAGATCATTAATTTCAGTTTCAGTTAAGGGCGCTGGAAGATATTTTTCAAGAACAGTGACTTCAAAGGCTTCTTGTTCCACCAAATCCATACGATTGGCTTTGGTATATTGATCTATCGAATCACGACGTTGCTTAAGCATTTTTTCCAAAATAGAGAGAACTGCCACATCATCCACATCAACTCTCTCATCAACTTCTTTTTGCTTGATTGCCGCCAAGAGCAAACGCAGGGCCCCAAGTCTCTCACTATCTCGAGCGCGCATTGCACTCTTCATGTCTTCAGTGATTTGATTTTTAAGCCCTGCCATGGACATTATTCAACCAATCTAAAACAACTTTGGGGGTAACATTTGACTGCGTAAACGCTTATAACGTCGTTTTACTGCAGCGGCTAGCTTACGTTTACGCTCAGCAGTGGGTTTTTCATAAAACTCACGAGCACGTAATTCGGTTAACAGGCCTGTTTTTTCAACTGCACGCTTGAAGCGACGCATGGCTACATCAAAGGGTTCGTTCTCTTTAACACGAATGTTTGGCATTCAATCCTCGGAAAAGTAATCATTAAAAACTCTAATTTTAACATTAAAACTCGAGTTTTGTCACTACACAGGTTAGAATCTTCATTTTATCTCGATTTTTAGCATGGTTAGAGTACTTGGCATTGAAACTTCCTGTGATGAAACTGGTATTGCTATTTATGATAGCCATCTCGGTTTGATGGCTGACCATCTTCACTCACAGATCAAATTACACAATGAATATGGGGGTGTGGTACCAGAACTCGCTTCACGCGATCACATTCGACGGATCTCCCCTCTCATTAAAGATACTTTGCAAACGGCCAATTGTGCTTTGTCTGATCTATCAGCAATCGCCTACACAGCGGGACCTGGACTGGCCGGAGCTCTATTAGTGGGCGCCTCCGTGGCTGAAGCCCTCGCCTTTGCATTAGATATTCCAGCCCTTCCCATTCATCATTTAGAGGGGCATCTGTTATCCCCTTGTCTTAGCACTACACCCCCTCAATTTCCTTTTGTAGCCTTACTTGTTTCAGGAGGTCACAGCCAGTTCATGAGAGTGGATTCTCCAGGGCGTTATGAGTTATTAGGAGAGAGCGTGGATGATGCTGCTGGTGAGGCATTTGACAAAACAGCCAAACTTTTGGGACTTCCTTACCCTGGTGGTCCGCATATTGCAAAACTCGCTACCTTGGGCAATGACCAGCGGTTTAACTTTCCCCGACCAATGATACACAGCGGTGATTTAATGATGAGTTTTAGTGGGCTTAAAACCGCCGTATCCCTAGTGGTGGCACAACATACAGAAAAAGATTACGCGGATATCGCCGCCTCCTTTGAAGCAGCCATTGTAGACACCCTATGCTCTAAGGCGGCAAAAGCCCTTGAAAAAACTCAATTAAAACAGTTGGTAATTGCAGGAGGGGTTGGTGCCAATCTAAAACTCAGGGAGCGCCTCGGCACCACCATCAGAGGGCTTGGTGGTGAGGTATTTTATCCGCCCCTGCATTTATGTACAGACAATGGCGCGATGATTGCCTTTGCCGGCGCTCAAAAAATACTGCTTCAACAAAAACCACCTATTAACCACAGTTTTTCAATTTATCCACGCTGGGATCTACAAGCCTACTCTGACCTCTACCGCACCTAAGAGCTAGGTTGATTTGACACACACCTTACAATTTTTATCCTGTCGATAGTGCATTGTCTGTGTATCACAATTTAGAGCATTAAATAGCACAAGGCGACCCACCAAGCTCTGTCCGACTCCGGCTAACAGTTTTAAAGTCTCAATAGCCTGCGCACTCCCAATCATCCCTACTAATGGTGATAAAACTCCCATGGTAGCGCAGGCTTCATCTTGACTGTGATTGTTATCAGGAAACAAACATTCATAACAAGGATTCTCTCCATCCCGCGCATCGAACACAGTTAACTGTCCATCAAATCGAATAGCTGCTCCGCAGACTAAGGGGATTTTATATTGAACACATAAACGATTAACGAGGTGTCGAGTGGTGAAGTTATCTGAACAATCGAGTACCACATCTACAGATGGCAAAACCATTGCACCCAAACTTGCCGTGAAGCGTTCTGCATAAACCTTAACAATCACAGCAGGGTTAATTCTTTGAATTGCCTGTTGGCAGGCTATCGCTTTATTTTCTTGAATATCTTGTGTGGAAAAGGCAACTTGTCTTTGTAAGTTAGTGAGGTCAACTTTATCATCATCCACAAGACTGATTTCGCCCACCCCACTCGCCCCAAGATAGAGCGCCGCAATGGAACCTAATCCTCCCACCCCGACAATCAGAATTTTCGAATTCCTGATTCGCTTAACCCCTTCCACATCCACTTCATTGAGAAGAATGTGACGAGAATAACGCAGTAAATCCTCGTCACCGAGTACTTCATTCATTTAAATACTATCTTTTAGCGTTAGCATGTTGTTTCAAATAAGACAAGGCCTCTTCCAACTGAACATCTTTTTTGCCGTCTGTTTTAGCTGTCTTATTGGTTTTCTTACCCATTTGATGAATCTGATCCATCGTGGCTGGGACGTCCTTAGTTTTTGCCGTAACAACCGGTTTCTTGCCATCGTTAGGGTTAGCTAAGTGACCCTCAAGATCTGCCTCATGAAGACCAAAGGCCTCATCAATCACACCCGGTTCAGCCACAACCACGTCAGGAGCGATACCTTTTGCTTGAATGGAACGTCCGCTTGGGGTGAAATAGCGTGCCGTAGTTAGCTTTAATGCCGTGTTATTACCAAGGGGTAAAATGGTTTGTACAGAGCCTTTACCGAAGGTCTGCGTACCTATAATGGTTGCACGGTGCTGATCTTGCAGCGCCCCAGCAACAATTTCAGAGGCAGAAGCCGACCCACCGTTGACTAACACCACTAGAGGTACTTGTTGTGCAGCCTCTGGCTCACCTTCAATATAGTCTGGACTGTTGGCGGAAAGTAGGTAATTTTGTGGCGCAACCGTTAAGCGCATTTTTGCATCAGGAATGCGCCCTTCCGTGTACACCACTAAAGTATCCTTGGGCAAGAAAGAGGCAGCCACACCAACCGCCGCATTTAATAAGCCCCCCGGATTATTTCTTAAATCGAGGACGATACCTTTGACATGGCCTTTGTCTTTCTTGTACAGATCATCAATGGCTTTAGCCAAATCTTCACCGGTACGCTCTTGAAACTGGCTGATGCGAATGACCCCATAGCCTTTTTCAGGAGTAGTCATGGTAACGCTTTTGGTTTTAATGATATCTCTCACCAAAGTAAAAGTGAGAGGTTTGGGAGTGTTTTTACGCAACACGGTCAACACAATACTAGTGCCTGGTTTTCCGCGCATACGCTTCACTGCATCATTAAGCGTCATACCCTTAACGGCTGCATTATCAATTTTAAACACCAGGTCTCCTGTTTTAAGACCTGCTCTTGAGGCAGGAGAGTCATCAATAGGGGTCACCACTTTAACGAGACCATCATCCATGGTCACTTCAATACCCAAGCCACCAAACTCACCCTGAGTGCCTTGTTGCAGTTCTTTATAAGCCTCTTGATCCAAATAAGCTGAATGGGGGTCTAAGCCAGATACCATGCCAATGATGGCTTGTTTGAGTAACTGTTTATCATCAACAGGCTCCACATAATCAGATTTAATGCGTCCGTACACCTCAGTGAAAGCTTTCAGCTCATCGATTGGCAAGCCGTTACTAACTGAAGCGGAGCGATCCGCTACCGCAGAAAAATTCAGAGTTAGGGCGAAACCGATTAATGCACCCATTAATACTAACCCTACTTTTTTAAAATGACTCCCCATAACATTCCTCTTTATTTAATTAACGTCCTCCAACCCAACTCAATGGATCGAAAGGCTTACTTTGATATCGTAGTTCGAAGTATATCCCTGTTTGAGAATTACTGCCTGATCGACCACTGGTGGCGATGGTATCGCCCATCATCACCTCTTGCCCCATAGTCACCACTATAGACTGAGCATCACCATAGAGACTCATATATCCTGAACCATGATCAATGATGATTAAGTTTCCAAAACCACGCAACCAGTCAGCATACACTACACGACCTGTGGCCACCGCTTTGACAGGTTGCCCCTCTTTCGCCCTGATAAAAATACCATGCCAAGTTAAACCAGTATCTAAACGTGGACTACCAAATCGGTTACCAAGTTCCCCCACAAGGGGCAAATGTAAGTGGCCCTTTAACCGTTGAAAGACATCATTAGCCTCCGTTGGCGTGGGTAAAAGTGTATTTTTTCCTATATTTCCCTCAGGCAATGGCGAAGAATTCTGATTGTTATGCTGGATTTTTTTCCTGTGGAGCCTAGCGGAGCGTTGTTGTGCTTTTTTCTCTAACAATCTGACCAGTTGTGTTAAGGCCTTTTCATTTTTAATTAAATTATCTAATCGTTGCTGTTGTCCTTGCTCAGTTTTAGACAATTCTGCATACAACTGATCACGGGTCTTTTTCTGTTTCTCTAAAACCAGAGATTGTTGCTTGAAAGTTAATTCAACTTGTTTTAGCTCATCCACTTTAATTTTTTGTTGTTGTGCAATTTTTTCTAGGCGTGTTGCCCGAAATAAGGCTAGCCTAGCTGCCACATCTTGGTCTTGTGCCAGAGCCGATAAATATTCTAAACGCAACCAGAATTGAGGATCCGTTTGTACTTCTTCTTCCTTGGTCACAGATAGGGCATGTTCATAGCGCTGATTGATTAAAGCACCCAAATTTGATTGATGAACGCTTTGTTCTAAACTTGCCTGCTGAGTTTCTCGTTCTAAATCTGCGACGGTTTGCCTGAGTTGTGTTTCGCGCAACTGAAGCTGATAGCGTTTTTTTGCGCTGGCGTTGATGGCAGCTTCAAGCTGCCTGATTTGGTGTTGAACTACAGTTCGATTATGCTGGGTTTGATTGAGATCTTTTTTTAATTGATGTATTTGTTTTTGTACATGATTTAAATCATGTTTGGGGGTCGCTGTGGCTACCGATAGCCACAGCAAACCCATCATCAAACAAACAAGTCGTTTCATTTAAACTGTTGCTTTGCCCTGTGCTGCTACGGCATGCTGTTGTTTCATGACTTCCTGCGCATCACCAAGATAATAATGGGCGGTACCCATTAGTTCTTCATCCAACTCAATCACCAAAGGTATTCCTGTGGGGATATTAACTGAGACGATGCTGTTTTCGTCAATTCTCATCAGATGCTTAAACAAGGCCCGAATCGAGTTGCCATGGGCTACAATTAACACTTGCTTGCCGGCATGAATATCCGGAGCGATATCCGAATGCCAATAGGGAAGAACCCGTTTTACGGTATCTTGAAGACTCTCACCACGGGGAAAATGATCTCTAGATACATGAGCATAGCGTGGATCAACGATCTCGTAGCGTGCATCATTAATGGCTATCAAAGGAGGCGGAATATCATAACTGCGACGCCAAATGAGTACTTGATCCTCGCCGTATTTGTCAGCGGTCTCAGCTTTATTGAGCCCCTGTAGATCACCATAATGACGCTCGTTAAGGCGCCAATCCTTGGTTACTGGGATCCAAAGCCTATCCATCTCTTCAAGGGATAAACAAAGTGTTTTAATGGCGCGTTTAAGCAGTGATGTATAAGCTATATCCGGGAACAAATCAGCCTCTTTCATCAATTTCCCAGCTTGGCTTGCTTGTTTTAACCCAGCCTCTGTCAAGGGCACGTCGGCCCATCCTGTAAATCGATTTTCATCGTTCCACTGACTTTGTCCGTGGCGCAATAAGATGAGTTTCTTCATAAATGTGTTTAAATATTTAATAGTCAATATTATATTTTAAC
>VFSW01010010.1_pt1 | contig 13477 bp, 16 predicted proteins | sample 5358111 | NCBI WGS metagenome assembly VFSW01 (sample SAMN11554181, study PRJNA540505) | mine drainage metagenome | isolation source: sediment from site ElyBrook_90M | place: USA: Ely Copper Mine, Vershire, VT | collected 2017 | reverse complement strand
GGGCCACGGGGCTGCCGTAGACCAGGGTGAGGTTGGCCAGGGCGTCGCGCCGCGCGTCCTCCGCCGTGTTGCCGCGGCCGGTGCGGACCAGCAGCGTCTGCGTGGGGTCGGGGTGCTCGGGGTCGTCGGGCTGGTCGCGCTTCTGGCCGACGAGCTTCACGGCGCACATCCACGGCCGGTCGCCGCCGACGTGCACGGGCTCGCCCACCTCGACCCGGGTGCCGCCGCGGTGCTGGACGTGGAAGCGCCCCGTCCGCGACTTCGGCTCCTCTTCGTCGAACGTCGCGCCTGCCGGTGAGGCGCGCTCGCCGGACTTGCGTCCGTCATCCCCCGAGTCGGTGGCCATCGTCTTCTCGGCCCGCACCATACCACCGCGCTATGCTGCGTGGGCAGCAGCCAGCGGAGGCGAGGCATGAGCGAAGCCAGCCAGGATCAGGTCGGCCAGGCCCTCTCGAAGGTCCAGAAGATGCTCGACCGGCTCACGGCGAGGGGCCAGCACGCCGCCGCGTTCGAGATTGCCCGTGCGCAGTTCTCGGCGAGCGTGCGCGCGTCGTGGCCGGCCAACCTGTCGGCGGTCGCGTCGGCCATCGACAAGGCCCTCGCCGACGGAGGCGCTGCCCTCACCGACGACGAGCGCCAGGAGCTGCGCCAGGCGGCCGAGGTGCTGCGCAAGGTGCCGCACCCGTGAGGCTCAGCTCCCGCTGACGTGCACGACCAGCTCGCGCCGGTGCGGGCGGGCGCGGTGCTCCCACACGTAGAGCGCCTGCCAGGTGCCCAGGGCCAGGCGGCCCGCCGTGACGGGGATGGACTCGCTGCTGCGCGTGACGGCCGTGCGCAGGTGCGAGGGCATGTCGTCGGGGCCCTCGTCGTCGTGCTCGTAGTCGTCGCTCTCGGGCGCGACGCGCTCCATCCAGCGGCCGAGGTCCCGCAGCACCGCGGGATCGGCGTTCTCCTGGATGACGAGCGAGGCGCTGGTGTGCCGGAGAAACACCGTGCACAGCCCCGTGGAGACTCCGGCCTCGGCGACGATGCGCGCCACCTCGCCCGTCACGTCCGTGAAGCCCCGCCCGGGCGTCTGGACCGCGATCGTGCGCTGGTGGACCTTCACGTGGCGCGCGCCCCGGAGAGAGTGCTCCTCAGAACACGTAGGAGACCGCCAGGTCCAGCAGGTAGACCGCCGAGCTGTAGCTGCCGTTCTCGGAGGGCGTCTTGCTGGTCGACGCGTACGTGTTGAGCGCGCTGTCGGTGACCGTCACGGGCAGGTAGTAGAGGTAGGTGTACGCGGCCATCGCGTAGAAGTTCTTCGTGAAGCCGTGGCGCAGGCCCAGGGTGCCGAAGAGCCGCTGCGAGTCGAAGACGAGCGGGTCCTCGTAGGCGGACTTGATGGACGGAGTCTCGTACGCGAAGCTCCCGAAGATCTCGGTCTGGGGCAGCACCCAGTAGGCGCCGCCCACGCGCACCTTGAACGTGTCTTGCCCGTTGCGCGGAACGTTCTGCTGGATGTTCGACCCCCCGAGGGTGCACGCCGTGCCCGAGACGACGGCGCACTGCTGGTTGAACACGCTCCAGCGCTGGTAGGTGCCATCCAGCCGAAGCTCGGTGTCGGGGGCCACGCGCCAGGCGCCGCCGAGGCGCCAGACGTCGGGATAGGACTGGTAGAAGTCGGAGCTGCTGGCGACCGCAGGGTTGCCGGGCGCGTACTGCTGGAAGGTACCCGACAGCTTCATCTGCCCGAAGCCAGGCTGGCTGGTGTACGAGCCTCCGATGTGCAGCGTGGGCGTGGGCTCCCAGTACAGACCCGCCGCGCCCCCGGCCTCGACGCCGTCGACGTTCAGGTAGGAGCGCCCCTCGGAGACCTTGCCGTTGTCGGTGATGTCGTCGGAGCCGTCGAAGTTGTGCGCCCGCGTGTCCTGGATGCTCGAGTGGATGACGCTCGCGCTGATGCCGATGCCCAGGTGCAAGGCCTCGATGCGGTAGGCCAGGGCGACCGTGCCGTAGAGGGACTGGAAATTCGTGGCGATGGAGGCCCAGCGCTGCGGGCCGTCGTAGGCGCCGGGCGCCCCGGGGTAGTTCTGGTAGGCGGGGAGCTTGTCCCAGCTCACCTGGCCGCCGAAGGGGACGTAGCCGGCCACGCCGAGGCGAAGGTTGGAGCCCCCGAAGTCCGTCACGAACCCCAGGAAGGGCGCGGCCAGGACGTTGAAGAGCGTGGCCTGGCCCGTGTTGGCCGCCTGGTAGGTGGGGTCGGAGGCTGCGGTGCACGTGGCCGACGCGGCGCCGCAGCTGGGCGAAAGCGCCGACTGCGCGCGGTTGAACGACAGGGAGCGCGCGGCGAAGGTGCCGTCGAGGGTGATGTCGCTGCCCTTCATGCCGGCCATGGCGGCCGGGTTGTAATAGACGGAGTAGGCGTTCGACATGGCCGGCTGGCCGTGGTCGGACCCGAACGTGTCGGTCAGGAAGCCGCCCGCGTGGGCCGTGGTGGAGACGAACGTGGCGGCCATCAGGGCCGCGGAGGGGGCAAGAAGCAGCGGGCGCTTGTTCGACATAGGCGGCAAGACCGATCGAGCGATGGTATTCATGAAAGCATGTCGATGTCGAAGAGTTCGTTGCTCGCGGCGCCGTCCGACACGCCGACGGCGACGACGAGCTGTACCCCCTTGACGTCCCGCGCGCCGTCTGCCGCATGCGCGTCCCTGTCCTCGCGCAGCCGCGCGCTCCTGGCGCTGGTGGCGCTCGCGCTGCCCAGCCTGGTGTGTGCGTCCTGCCTGAACCCGAAGGACGACTACAACGACTACGTGACTCGGGCGGCCGACGCCCAGGTGCCGGCTCCGCCCATCAGCACGGAGGCCAGCACCGTCGACGTCGCGTCGCTGCACGCCCCGGACGGCGGCTTCAGCGACAACAACCTCGTGATGATCTGCGTCGCCTTCCAGCTCGGCGCCGACATCTCCAAGGCCCTGCTCTGGCAGACGCAGATCGTCTACACGGGGGGGGCCAGCGGTGGGACGGTGAGCTTCCTCTCCAAGCCGCTCGCAGCCGGCTCGACGAGCGTCGACAGCCCGCTGTCGGGCCCCGACATCAGCGTGACCAACATCAAGGTCACCGAGCACGGCTACGCGGCCATCAACATCGCCCAGAACCTCGACTTCCCCGCATCCTTCAACGCCATCACCGGTGCGCCCGTCGAGCTCCAGCACGCCCAGGTCCTGCTGCAGATGGAGTCGCCCACGCAGATCTGCGCCAACCTGGGCGGTTTCATCCCCGAGCCCGCGCCCGTCACGCTCGACCCCACCCAGAACGCCTGCATCTTCCTGCCGACCGACAGCGGCGGCCACTGGGCCACGGTCCAGACCGCCGACGTTCACTGCCCCTGACGCGCATCGTCATGACCCCCTCGTGACAACCATCACCTTGCCGGGTGCGTGACCCCGTCTCACCATGTAATCGTGGTGCCAGCTTCACTTACGACGTCCCCGGCAGGGTTCGACGAGAGCCTCCTCATCCTCTCCGATGTCCACCTGGGCAACGACCTCAACGATCACGCGCGTGCCGCGGGCGACGAAGGTCACGTAGCCTCCGCCCGCCGCTCCGAGAAGGTCGACACCGACCTGGCGAGCCTGCTCCGCCACTACGCGGCCACGCCCCCCGCCGGCAAGCGCTGGCGCCTGATCATCGCGGGCGACTTCATCGACTTCATCGGGATGGCCATCCTGCCGCGCGACCGCGCGCTCGACACGCCGCCGAGCGAGGAGGAGCTCGCCCACGGCCTGGGCAACGCGTCCGACCACGGACGGGTGAAGCTGCAGGCGGTCGCCGCGCGGCACGCCGGGGTGTTCCAGGCGCTCGCGGCGTTCGTCGCGGCGGGTCACGCGCTGACCATCGTCCACGGCAACCACGACGTCGAGTTCCACTGGGACGGCGTCAAGCAGGAGATGCGCGACCTGCTCGGCCGCCTGTCGTCCCTGGCGGGCGACGAGGCCGAGGCCTTCCAGGCGCGCATCGAGTTCGCGCCCTGGTTCTACTACGTGGGCGGCGTCGCCTACGTCGAGCACGGCCACCAGTACGACACGCTCTGCTCGACGGCGCACGTGATGGCGCCGCTGTCCCCGCTCGACCCGCGCCGCATCGCGCGCAGCTTCTCCGACGTGCTGCTGCGCTTCGTCGTGCGCCCCACGCGGGGCGTGCCCGAGTACGGCCACGACCGGCTGGGGCTCATCGACTACGTGATGATGGGCGTGCACCTGGGCGCGCGCGGGCTGGTGCAGCTCGGCACCCGCTTCTTCTCGGCCGTGTGGGAGCTGTTGCGGCTGCGCCGCGCCTACGTGACCACCGCCGCCCGCGCGCTGCGCGACGAGCACGAGCGCAAGATGGCGGCGCTGGCCGAGCGCACGCGCATCGGCATCGAGAAGCTGCGCGCCATCATGGCGCTCCAGGTGCCCCCGGTGACGCAATCGGTGCCGAAGATCCTGGCGAGCGTGCTGCTCGACAAGCTCGCGCTGGCCATGGCGAGCGCGACCGCCATCCTCGCGCTCGTCATCCTCGGCCCGCGCCACGTGTGGTGCTGGGGCACGGCCGCGGCGGTGGCTGCCGCGTGGGTCTTCACGCATCGCTACCTCGGCCGGCAACGGCGCCGCTGGTTCGGCGAGCACCTCGACAACGACCAGGCCCTGATCGACCGCGCGGGCCATCTGTCGACGCTGCTGCCCGTGGCGTTCGTCGTCATGGGCCACACGCACCAGCCCGCGCGCGTGCCCGTCGGCAGCGCCGAGTACATCAACGTCGGGTCGTGGCACGAGGCCGAGCCCACGCCGGACGCCCCCGACGTCCACCGCGCCGCGCGCACGCACCTGGTCATCCAGCCTGGTCCGAGCGGGCCCGTGGCGGAGTTTCTCGCCTGGAAGGGCGACGGGCCGAGCAAGTTCTCGAAGGACGGGTAGTCCTTACCGCGACTCGTACACGTGCATCGCGGGCAGCTCGATGCCCGTGAGAAAGCCTCCCTTGCCGGCGCCCGTGTCGAGGCCCACGCAGCAAGGGCCGGCCCAGATGTCGAGCGGGTCTTCCGGCGTGTACGTGCTCAGCTCGGGCGGCAGGTAGGCCGTGGCGGTGTGGCCGAACACCACGAGCTTGCCGCGGTAGTTGCGGAAGAAGTGCTCGTCGCGCAGCCAGAGAAGGGCCTGAGGCGTCTCCACCTTGGACGGATGCAGAAAGCCCTCGCCGTCGCGCGGCAGGCCGGCGTGCACGTAGATCGCGTGGTCGTCCTCGTACCAGTAGGGCAGGGCCTTCATCCACTCGACCACCTCGGGCGGGAAGAAGGCGCCGGTCATCAGGCTCCTCTCCTCGCCGGGCTTGAACTTCTCGTCGGGCTCGGGCGGCGGACGGTCGAGGAACGAGCGCATCGCCGCGAGGCACCCGTTGCCCGGGGGAAGCACGAACTCGGGCCAGCCGCGCTCGATGACGCGCAGCCACGCGTCCTCGTGGTTGCCCCGCAGGGCAATCACCTTCGCCGGCCCCTTCTTCTGCAGGGCACGCACGAACGCGATGACCTGCGCCGAGCGGGGGCCGCGGTCGACGTAGTCGCCCACGAAGACGACGGTGTCGGTCGTCTCCAGCCGCGGCAGCCGCGAGAAGACGCGCTCGAGTCCCTCGAGGTCGCCGTGAATGTCGCCGATTGCGAAGGTTCGCCCCACCGGATCGATACTACTCACGCCGTGGCCGGCTTGTCTTCCCGCGCGAGCCGCTCGATGACCGCCAGGGCCTCCTCCACGTGTTTGCCGGCTCGCAGCTGCGAGACGAAGACGTGCTGGACGACGCCCTTGCGGTCGATGACGAACGTGGCCCGGCCGGGCATCAGCCCCAGCGTGGACTTCACGCCGAAGAGCTTGCGGACCTTGCCGTCGACGTCGGACAGCAGGGTCATCGGCAGCTTGTGCTTGCCGGCGAAGCGGTCGTGCGAGGCGAGCGTGTCGGAGCTGATGCCCACGACCTCGGCCCCGGCGGAGGCGAACGCGTCGTACCGGTCGCGGAAGCCGCAAGCTTCGACCGTGCAGCCGGGGGTGTCGTCCTTCGGATAGAAAAACACGACGACGGCCTTGCTCGCGGTGAGCTCGGACAGGCGGACGGGCTTGCCGCCGGAGCCGGGGAGGGTGAAGTCGGGGGCGCGGTCGCCGATGGAGAGGGTCATGGTCGGAGTAGCAGCTTCGATGCTCGAGTGGGGGCCGGCGTCTCGCTGCCCTGGCCGAACTCGTAGCCCAGGATCATCTTGAAGACGACCCCCTCGCTCGATGACGTGAGCCCCTCGCCCACGCCCGCGTTCAGCTCGAAGTCGGCGAGGGAGAGCAGATCGACGCACTCGAAGATCTGCTGCTGCTCGTCGCTCCACGGCGCGATGTTCGTGAGCGGCCCCAGCGTCGCGTAGTACTCGATGCCGAGCGCGACGGGGCCCACCGTGCGCGCGACCTTGAGCGCGGGCTGGAACGATGGGCCCTGCGAGGCATCGGAGCCCGCGACGGGCTGGTCGAGGATGGGATTCAGGGCGAAGAGCCAGTCGTCGTCGTGCCAGGCCACGATGGGGCGGACCTCGCTACCCCACTGGTCGTGATCGTAGGTCGCCGGCAGGTACGAGACCTCGAAGTTGACGCCCAGGCGCCAGTGCGAGTCCCATGTGGGAGGCGTCACGAACTTCGACCGAAGCTTCACGCCCGCCCAGTCCACGACGCCGGCCTCCGTGCGCGCGGCGCCCTCCAGGTACGCCCCCAGCTCCCACCACGGCAGGATACCGAGCGACGGCTCGAGCGTGGCGTGGAACTGACCGTGCAGCGGAGCCTCGGGCGGCGTGGCGACGGTATTGCCCGTGGCCCACTGGTTGAGGTGCAGCTCGATGCCGGGGACGCCCGGGGGGTCTGCCGTGCCGTCGTAGACCTGGATCTCGAAGGGATCGCCGGCGCGCGCCTCGGTGGCGAGGAAGGTCGCCCCCACCACGATGAGGGTGCGTAGGGGACGTCGCATGGCGGGCGGATACTATTCTCCGTTACCCGAGGCACACATTCATTGTCTGACGAACCGCATGGGGCGGTCGTAGGTGCGAGTGCGCGCGAGCCTTTTCGCCCTCTTGCGGCCCCGCTCGCGCGGTGGACCGCCCCTTGCTACGTAGCTGGTCATGCTTTTCGGACGACTCCGCGTGCCCGTGGAAAGGGCCAGTACCCCCGAGCCCCGGGACCGCCACGCGTCTGGCTTTCACGTCGTGGGCAGCGAGCTCCGGGGCGAAGCGCCCCACGGTGACCCGGCGCGTCCCGTTTCGCCACGGCTCTCCCTCGTGCCGGCAGGGCTGCCCGAGGAGTTCGCAGGACTCGATCGCCTCGACCGGGACGAGCTGGACGAAGTGTAGCTACTTCAGGCTGGCGAGCAGCTCGTCGGCCTCGGGGAACCGGTGGGCCTCGTGCTTCGAGAACACGCGCGTCTCGCCGTCGTACACGTCGAAGATGCCGCCCGAGCCCTTCACCAGGGTCACAACGGCTCCTTTGGCCTTCTCGATCTCCGCGGCCAACCTGACCGCGTGGCGCTCGTAGCCTCAGGCCGTGCAGTAGACGATGCGGACGCTCATGCTGGACTCCTAGGGCCGTGCCCGGTGTGTCGGCGTGCTATCAGCACGCCGACCTTAGCACGGCCGCCAAGGTCGGCTAGGTTGCGCCGCCAGCCATGGAACTCCGCGCCGATGCCCACATCCCGTTTCCTCGCGACGTCGTATTCGCCGCCTACCGCGACGAGCTCGATCACGTCCTGAAGTACCTTCCGAACGTGCGCGGCATCGAGATCAAGAGCCGCAAGGAAGACGGGCCGCGCATCGAGATGGTCAACATCTGGCACGGCGGTGGCGAGATCCCGGCCGCGGCGCGCGCCGTTCTGAGCGAGGCGATGCTCTCCTGGACCGACTACGCCACTTGGCACGGCGACGCCTTCGCGTGCGACTGGCGCATCGAGACGCACGCGTTCACGGAGGCCGTGAGCTGCGGCGGGCGCAACGTGTTCCTCGAGGACGGACCCGGCAAGACGCTGCTCCAGATCCGGGGCAAGCTCGAGATCGACGCGAAGAAGATCCGCGGCGTGCCCGGCTTCCTGGCGGGCAAGGTCGGGCGCACCGTGGAAGACTTCCTCGGGGGGAAGATCCAGCCCAACCTCGTCGAGACCATCAAGGGGCTGGAGAAGTACCTCGAGAGCAAGAAGGATCGGAGCTAGAAGCTCAGCAACCCCACCTGCTTCTCTTCGTGCCCACCCGCCGGATTGGGGTTCGGCCACCAACGCTCGGTGGAGCCCTGGCGCATGACGGTCAAGCGGAGCAGATCCAGCTCGAGTGCCGCCGTGAAGCCGAGCGCCGCAGTCTCGCCCCCCAGGTCGTAGAACGTGGAGCTGAACGCGAGCTGGAAGCCCCACGGCGACCCCAGCGTGACGATGCCCAGGAATGGCGAGCTCGCGTACGCGCCGCCGCCCCAGGTGCGCCAGAGCATGCCGCCATCGAGTGCGACGCCCCACGAGCCGCGCGCGAAGCCGCCCGTCGCGACGCGCAGCGTGCCGCCGACGTCCGTGCCGAGAGTCACGTAGGTCGCTCCCCGGTACATGATGGCGCCGACGATCGAGCCGAGCGGCGAGGTGCCGACGCCCACGGAGTAGGTGAAGGCGCTGGAGGTGTCGTAGGCGCTGTTCCCCTGCGCCAGCTGCATCGAGCCGCCGCCACCCACGGCGAAGAACGAGCTCACGTCGGCGCGCGCGTCGCTGCTGGCAGCGGCCACGGCGAGACAGCCGAGCCCCGAGCTCGCGAGCACCGCAGAGAGTCGTCGTCGCACGGCGCGCGATGGGTACCACGCACCGCGCGCCGGTTCAAACGTGCCGCGGCGTCGGCTCCTTCACGCGGTCGAGCACGAGGCTCGCGACCCGCTCGCAGAAAAGCAGGGAGTTGTGGCCGCGGTCCGGCACCACGACGACGTCGCCGAAGCCGAGCATCGCCGTCGCCACGCCCACGAGCGTGTCGTCGGAGCCGACGATGGACGTGTGCGGGACGCCGCATGCCGAGGCGCCGGCGCGCAGGCGCTCGAGCAGCGCGCTGCGCTCGTGGAGGTCGGCGCCGACGAGCAGGCGCGGGACGTCGACGCCGTGGAAAGGGGCGCCGAGCGAGATCGTCTGCGCGACGCGCTCGCGGCCGCCGAGCTCCTGCACGTAGTAGCGCGCCACGACGCCGCCCAGCGAGTGACCGACGATGGTGACGCGCGCCCCCTGGGGCAAGCGATCGACGAGCTTGCCGAGGCGTCGCGCGATGCGGTGGATGCCCGGGCCGGGCGCGTGGGTGAAGCTCGCGACGTGCACACCGGCGCTCCCCAGGTGCGCCCGCAGCGGGCGGAACACGCCCGCGCTGGCGAGGAAGCCGTGCACCAGCACCACCACGTCGTCGCCCGCGCGCGCGGCGGGCACCACCGTCGCGAGGTCGCGCGGCACGAGCGCGATCTCCTTGAGCGTCGCGATGCGCTCGGGGCCGATGAGCTGTTCCAGGGCCAGCGGCATCGCCATCGCCATCGTGACCATCCAAGGAAGCACGAACCGTGCGCGCGCCGCCAGTTTCCGGCTAGGCTCCGGCGCCCCGTGACTCAGCCCATCCCGCAGCCCGAGCGCCTCGTCTTCCAGCTCGACCTCACCGTGGCCGAGGCGGACATCGACATGCTCGACCACGCGAGCAACATCGCGTTCGTACGCTGGATCCAGGACGTGGCTCTCGTCCACTCGGCCGCGGTCGGGCTGAGCTTCGAGGCGTACCAGCGCCTCGGCGCCGTCTTCATGGTCGTACGCCACGAGATCGACTACCTGCGTCCAGCCCTACGCGGGGACAGGCTCCAGGCGCGAACTTGGATATCCAGCGTGCGCGCGGCGAGCTGTGTGCGCTCGACGCATCTGGTGCGCGCCTCCGACGAGCAGTTGCTCGCGCGAGCGCTCACCACCTGGGGCTTCATCGAGATGGCCACGGGCCGCCCGCGCCGGATCCCCGAGGAGGTCCGCGTGGCGTTCCGCGGATACATCCACTAGGCCCATCCCCCGATGACCGACGAAGCCAAGAGGGCGGGCGAGGGCGACGAGGCCGACCGCGCGCACTGGACCGCCGTGGAGGAAGCCACCGAGCTGCTGCACGAGGAGCGCTATCGCGAGGCGCTGGCCGAGCTGCGCGGCGTGCTGACGGACGATCCGAAGAACCCGTACGCGTTCTTCTTCCTCGGCGTGGCCTTCTTCGAGGTGGGCGAGGTGGAGGCCGCGCGCGACGCGTACGAGGCCTGCGTGCGCCTGGCGCCCAGGCACCTGGGCGCGCGCGTGGCGCTCGCTCACGTCAAGCGTGCCCTGGGCGACGTGCGCGGGGCCATCAAGGAGGGCATGGCGGCGCTCTCGCTCGCCCCGGGCGACGGTGACGCCCTCTACGCCCTGGCCCTCGCCCACAAGGCGCGCGGCGACGACGCAGCCGCGCGCCGCTACCTCGAGGCCTTCCTCGGCACCAACCCCGAGTTCGAGGTGGCCACGGAGGTGCGCGGCATGCTCGCCGAGATGCCCGGCGGCGCGCCCGCAAGGCGCGACGACGAGATCGACAACTGAGCGCCGGTCAGCGCGCTACTGATTGCAATTCTGGAACAGGAAGTCCGCGCTCGCGGGGCATGCGACCTCCGTCGGCCCCCCGTCAGGCCCCGTGGTCATCTGGCCACCGCCCGCGACCGCGTGCAGGCACTGGATGTGACCCCAGATGCGGCCCGCGGCGATGGGCGGGTTGTCGGGCACGGGCTTGCCCTGGTAGGTGTACGTGATCGTGCAGTCCGACGAGGAATACCCCTGGTTGTCGCTGTAGAAGGTGGCCGAGATCCCGGAGGCGCCCGAGGTGGTGACCGCGCCGGCTCCCTGCGGCGACGTGATGGTGATGTTGCCGCCGGGATTGCCGGCGACCCCGACCGACAGCTCGATGTCGAACCCGTTGCCCTGCGGGTGCACGGTGCAGGTGACGGTGGCGGTGCCGCCGCCGGTGCTGCCCTGGTCGGCCACCCAGGTGGGCGTGCCGCCGGTGGGGGTGCCGACGTTGAGAAAGCTGGTGTCGGGGCTGGGTAGCGTGATGCAGGGGCTGCCGCCGCCGCCGACCTCGGGCGCGACGAACGCGTCGGGCGGGGGGTTGTTGGTGCTCGAGCACGCCACGGCGGTCGCGCAGGCGGCCAGCAGGCCCGCCCGGCGCAGAAGCCCAGCATGACGAGCAAGACGTCCAGCAAGATCAGGAAGAGAAAGAGTCATCCGCGGATCCCCTTGCCAAGTGCCTGTCGATTCAGCCTGCAATCCTGCGGGGGAGCATAGCGCGCAAGGGCGCCGGTGCGCGAGTATGTACGGCCGAGGATGTCCCTGTCCTGCTCCTTGCCCGGCCTCTGCGTCCGCGCCGACAACCTCGAGGTGCTTCGCCTCGTGCCGGACGGCGCCGTCGACCTCGTCTACGTCGATCCGCCGTTCAACACGGGGCGGCGGCAGGCGCGCCCGCCGCTTCGCACCGTCCGCGACGATGCCGGCGACCGCACGGGGTTCGGTGGCAAACGCTACCGCACGGAGAGCGCCGGGCCGTCGCGCTCTTTCGACGACGCGTACGGCGACGACTACCTGGCCTTCCTCGAGCCGCGCCTTCGCGAGGCCTACCGCGTGCTGTCCCCGACCGGGAGCTTCTACCTGCACCTGGACTGCCGCGAGGTGCACTACGCGAAGGTCCTCTGCGACCGGGTGTTCGGGCGCGAGGCCTTCGTCAACGAGATCGTGTGGGCCTACGACTACGGCGCGCGCACGCGGCGCCGCTGGCCGGCCAAGCACGACGACATCCTCTTCTACGCGAAGGACCCCGCGCGGTACTTCTTCGACGCCGACGCCGTCGATCGCATCCCGTACATGGCGCCGGGCCTGGTCGGTCCCGAGAAGGCCGCGCGCGGCAAGCTCCCCACCGACACGTGGTGGCACACGATCGTCAGCCCCACCGGCAAGGAGAAGCTCGGCTACCCCACGCAGAAGCCGCTCGGCATCCTGAAGCGCATCGTGAGCGCGTCGTGCCCGCCCGGGGGCGTGGTCCTCGACTTCTTCGCGGGCAGCGGCACGGCGGGCGCGGCGGCGCGCGAGCTCGGGCGGCGCTTCGTGATGGTCGACGCGAGCGAGGACGCGCTGGCGGTGATGCGCCGGCGGTTCGCGGGGATGAGCGACGTGGCGCTACTGGACGCGGGCGGCCGCGGCGAAGCCGGCCTCGAGGTCCGAGCGCAGATCGCGCGCGTCCTCCAGGCCGACCGACAGACGGATCAGACCGTCGCCGATGCCTAGCGCGCGGCGCGCCTCGGCCGTCAGGCTGGCGTGCGTCATGACGGCCGGAAGCTCGGCCAGCGACTCGACGCCGCCGAGGCTCTCGGCGCAGGCGAAGATGCGCAGCGCCTTCAGGAACGCGCTCGACTGCGCGAGCGTGCCCGCCAGCTCGAAGCTGATCATCCCGCCCGGCCCCTTCATCTGGCGCTCGGCGACCGCGCGCCCCTCGTGCGACGCCAGGCCCGGATAGCGGACGCGCACGACCCTCGGGTGCTTCTCCAGCCACGCCGCGAGGCCCCGCGCCGTCTCGACGTGGCGCTGCATCCGCACGCCGAGCGTCTTGAGCCCGCGAAGCACCAGGTAGCAGTCGAACGGGCTGGGAACGCCGCCCACCGACTTCTGCAGGAAGCGCAGCTTCTCGGCGAGCGCGTCGTCGCTCGTCATGACCGCCCCCCCGACGACGTCGGAGTGGCCGTTGAGGTACTTGGTGGTCGAGTGCACCGACATCGTCGCGCCGAGCGCGAGCGGCTGCTGCAGCATCGGCGTCGCGAACGTGTTGTCGACCGCCACCGGCACGCCGCGCTTGCGCGCCACCGCGGCGATGGCCGACACGTCGAACACCTTGAGCATGGGGTTGCTCGGCGTCTCCATCCACAGCAGGCGCGTGCTCGGGCGGATGGCCTCGCCCACGCGCGCGGGATCGGTCATGTCCAGGAAGGTCGCGTCGACGCCGAACTGCTTCAGGACCTTGTCGAAGATGCGGAAGGTGCCGCCGTAGACGTCGTCGCCGCAGAGCACGTGGTCGCCGCTCTTGAGGGTGAGCAGGATGGCCGTGGTGGCCGCGCAGCCGCTGCCGAACGCGACGGCGTGCCTGGCGCCCTCGAGCGCCGCGAGGCACCCCTCGAGCGCGGTGCGGGTGGGGTTTCCGGCGCGCGAGTAGTCGTAGCCCTTGTGGCCGCCCGGGCCGTCCTGCGCGAACGTCGACGAGAGCACGATGGGCGTCATCACCGCCCCGGAGACGGGGTCGGGCGCCTGGCCGGCGTGGATGCACTGGGTGTCGAGCGCAGTCTCGAACGGGGCAGACGACATGCCGGGCGTCGTAGCACACTCCCCGTTGGCACCCCCCACCCCTCCGCGCCGGCCGGGCGGT
>VFSW01010009.1_pt1 | contig 13478 bp, 13 predicted proteins | sample 5358111 | NCBI WGS metagenome assembly VFSW01 (sample SAMN11554181, study PRJNA540505) | mine drainage metagenome | isolation source: sediment from site ElyBrook_90M | place: USA: Ely Copper Mine, Vershire, VT | collected 2017 | reverse complement strand
CCGACCAACGGATTAACAGTCCGTCGCTCTACCACTGAGCTACCGGGGAACAAAATTTGAGGCGCGGATTGTCGGGAAGCCGCGCCCTTAAGTCAAGAAATCGCTACGCATGGCCGGCGATCGGGTGAGGGACGTATGCGGCCTCGAGCTGCGCGATCTCCTCGGCGTCGAGGTTCAACGACAGGGCTGCGGCGGCGTCGGCGAGGTGATGGGGCTTCGAGGCGCCGATGATCGGCGCGGTGACGTACGGCTTTTGTCTAAGCCACGCGAGCGCGATTTGCGCCGTCGGGACTGCGCGGGCCGCCGCGATCGAGGCGACGCGTTCGACTACTCGACGGTCGGCGTCCTCGGTCGACTCATACAGTTTGTCGCCATACCCGTCGGCGTGGGTACGCCGCGTCGCGGCGGCCCAGGGGCGCGTCAGACGGCCGCGCGCGAGCGGGCTCCACGGCAGCACGCCGATGCCCTGGTCGGCGCATAGAGGCATCATTTCCCGCTCCTCCTCGCGATAGAGGAGGTTGTAGTGATTCTGCATCGTCACGAAGCGTGTCCAGCCGTTCGCTGCGGCCGTATACAAGGCCTTCGCGAACTGCCACGCGTACATCGACGAGGCCCCGAGATAGCGCGCTTTACCCGCCTTGACCACGTCGTGCAGCGCTTCTAGCGTCTCCTCGATCGGAGTATCGCGGTCCCAGCGGTGGATCTGGTAGAGGTCGACGTAATCGGTGCCCAGGCGGCGCAAGCTCGCGTCGATTTCTGTGAATATGGCTTTGCGCGAGAGGCCGCGGCCGTTCGGCGCCGGGCTCATCGGGAAAAACACCTTCGTCGCGATCACGACCTCCTCGCGCCGACAGAAATCCTTGAGCGCGCGTCCGAGAAATTCCTCGGACGTGCCGTCCGAATAGGCGTTTGCGGTGTCGAAGAAATTAATGCCGAGGTCGACGGCCTGTTTGATCAGCGGGCGGCTTTCATCCTCGGCAAGCGTCCAGCCGTGATCGCCGCGCTCGGCAACGCCGAAGGTCATGCAGCCCAGACAGAGTTCCGATACCCGCAAACCCGTGCGCCCGAGGTTCTTGTATTTCATTCGAAACTACCCATGGGTTGCATGCGTGGCAGGGGATGCGCCGCCAAATGCGAGCTGGATCGCATGGGCACGCAGGTCCGGCGGCCACATGGCCACGAGCTGCGCAAAGCGGGCGGCGTCATCGGCGAACAGCGCCCGCGACGCCTCTTCGAAATTCGGCAGATCGCCGGCGATCGCGGCAATGAACCGATAGGCCGCTCCCTGTACCTCGCGGCGCCGATCGGACGCATCGTGGGTGCGGCGCGCATCCTCGACCAGCTTGCGCAGGGCCACGGACGCACCGCCTGGTTGGGCGTTGAGCCATTCCCAATGGCGCGGCAGCAGCGTCACCTCACGCGCGACGACGCCGAGCTTGGGACGCCCGCGGCCGCGGGCGTCGGGGTCTTTGAGCCCGGAGGATAGGCGGGCGAGGACTTCGTCATCGCTGCCGCGGATATCGACTTCGACGAGCCGGCCGGTGGCATCTTCGTAAATTGTCACCGGCTCGGCGGAACCCCGGTCGATCGCAAGCTTGGCGGCAATCGCCACCTGGTTCAAAGGGCCGGTCAGTAGCCGGCGAAAACCGGCAAAGGCGGTGCAGATCGGATAGGAGATCGTGTTCATCGCTAAATAATACCCGGATCTTATCGCTTGATGCAATAAGATCCGGGTATAAAGACAGGCCTTAGGCGCGCTTTATCTGCGGGGCGGTAATCACGCGCTCGATCCGCTGGAGCGCATCCTCGAGCATCTTCAAGCTGCAGGCGAACGAAATCCGCATATGGCTCGGTGCACCGAACCCGCTGCCGGGGACGACGGCGACGCCGGCCTCTACCAGCAAATATTCCGCGAACGCGTTGTCGTCCTTGAGTCCGAGCATACGCATCGCGCCCTCGACGTTGGCAAACGCATAGAACGTTCCGGCGCCCGGGCGGCAGGAGATTCCCGGTATCCGGTTCAGGCCCGCGACGACGAAGTCGTGACGCTGCTTGAACGCCTTGTTCATCTCCATGACGCAGGATTGGTCGCCGTTCAGTGCGACGGTCGCCGCGCGCTGCGAGATGCTCGATGCGTTCGAGGTCGACTGGCCTTGGACGGTGCTCATCGCGGCGACCAATTCCTTGGGTCCGCCGCAATAGCCGATGCGCCAGCCGGTCATCGCATACGCCTTGGATACGCCGTTGATCGTGACGGTGCGGTCGTAGAGTTGCGGGTTCGCCTGCGCGAAGCTCGTGAATGGTTCCGCCGCCCAGTAGATGTGTTCGTACATCTCGTCCGAGGCGATCACGATCCCGGGATGCTTGGCGAGCACCGCGCCCAGGGCCTGTAGCTCGGCTTTCGTATAGGCCGCGCCGGTCGGATTGCTCGGGCTGTTCAAGAACAGAAGCTTGGCGCGCGGCGTGATTGCGGCCGCAAGCTGTGCCGGTGTGATCTTGTAGCCCTGCTCGGGGCCGGCGTAGACGCTGACCGGGACTCCGTCGGCGAGCAGCGCCATGTCCGGATAGGAGACCCAATACGGCGCCGGGACGATGCATTCGTCGCCCGGATCCAATAGCGCCGCGCAGACGTTGAAGCACGTCTGCTTCGCGCCGGAGGAGACGATGATCTGACTCCGATCGTAGATCAGACCGTTCTCGCGCTTGAATTTCGCGATGATCGCGTCCTTCAGTTCGACTGTGCCGTCGACCGCGGTATAGCGCGTGAATCCCTTGCGAATCGCATCGACGCCCGCATCGGCGATGAACGTCGGCGTATCGAAATCCGGTTCGCCGGCGCCGAGGCCGATGATGTCCTTGCCTTCGGCCTTGAGCTTGGCCGCGCGCGCCGTCACGGCGAGCGTCGGAGACGGCTTTACTTTCTGAACGCGCTTGGAGAGGGACACGGCCAAGGGATGATTCCTCTGTCGGGAGTGGGGCGGCGCAGTGTACGAAAAATGGCCGGAGCGCGCCAGCTCGAAGGTTCGCCGGTTGCCGCCGGCATGAGAGAATGCGCATATGAGTTTTGAACTGCACGCGGATTACGCGCCGGCCGGCGACCAACCGGAGGCCATCGCCAAATTGATCGACGGGCTCGCGAGCGGACTTGCGCACCAAACGCTGCTCGGGGTCACGGGCTCCGGCAAGACGTTTACGATCGCGAACGTGATCATGGCGCTGCAGCGCCCCACCTTGGTCCTCGCCCACAACAAGACCCTGGCCGCCCAGCTTTACGGCGAGTTCAAGATTTTCTTTCCGAAGAACGCGGTGGAGTATTTCGTCTCCTACTACGACTACTACCAGCCGGAGGCGTACGTACCGGCGTCCGACACGTTCATCGAAAAGGACGCGTCGATCAACGAACACATCGAACAGATGCGCCTGTCGGCGACGAAGGCGCTGCTCGAGCGGCCCGACTCGATCATCGTCGCGACCGTTTCGGCGATCTACGGCTTGGGCGACCCGAACGCTTATCTCAGCATGGTGCTGCACATGTCGCGCGGCGACCGGCTCGATCAGCGCAAACTCCTCAAGCGCCTCGCCGACATGCAGTACACGCGCAACGAGCTCGATCTGCAGCAAGGCACGTTCCGCGTGCGCGGCGACGTCATCGACATATTTCCGGCTGAATCCGAACGCGAGGCCGTGCGGGTCGAGCTGTTCGACGACTCGGTCGAAAATTTGAGCCTGTTCGATCCGCTTACCGGCGAGGTGATGCGGCGGGTGCCGCGCCTGACGATTTATCCGTCGACGCACTACGTGACGCCGAAAGAGCGCATCCACCGGGCGGTCGAGGAGATCCGCGAGGAGTTGCGCGACCGGCTTCTGAATCTGCAGGCCGCGGGCAAACTGGTCGAGGCGCAGCGGCTCCAGCAGCGCACGGCGTTCGACCTGGAAATGATGAACGAAGTCGGCTATTGCGCCGGGATCGAGAATTATTCGCGCTATCTGTCCGGGCGCGCGCCCGGTGAGCCGCCGCCGTGCTTGTTCGATTATTTGCCGGCCAATGCGCTGCTGGTAATCGACGAAAGCCATCAGACGATTCCGCAGCTCGGTGCGATGTACAAAGGCGACCGGTCGCGCAAGGAGACGCTCGTCGAGTACGGATTTCGCCTGCCGTCGGCGCTCGACAACCGGCCGCTGCGCTTCGATGAATTCGAAAAAGCGGCGCCGCAGACGATTTATGTGTCGGCGACGCCGGCGGCGTACGAAAGACGGGTCTCGGGCCAGATCGTCGAGCAGGTCGTGCGCCCGACCGGCCTCATCGACCCGGCAGTCGAGATACGCGCGGTGCGCGGCCAGGTGGACGACCTACTGTCCGAGATTCGCCTGCGCGTCGAGCGCAAGGAGCGGGTGCTCGTGACGACGCTGACGAAGCGCATGGCCGAAGATCTGAGCGAATACCTGGGTGAACACGGGGTCAAAGTCCGCTATTTGCACTCGGACATCGAAACGGTCGAACGCTCGGAAATCATCCGCGATCTGCGGCTCGGAAAATTCGACGTGATCGTCGGCATCAACCTGCTGCGCGAAGGGCTCGACATGCCCGAGGTGTCGCTCGTCGCGATCCTCGACGCCGACAAGGAGGGATTCCTGCGCTCGGAGGGTTCGCTCATACAAACGATCGGACGCGCCGCGCGCAACATCGAGGGCAAGGCGATTTTGTACGCTGATCGCCGTACCGGATCGATCGAGCGCGCGCTCGCGGAAACCGACCGGCGTCGCGCTCGCCAGATCGAATACAACCTCGAGCACGGCATCACGCCGCGCGGCATCGTCAAGGCGGTCGGCGATGCGATGGAGGGCGCACGCGGCTTCGAGGCGCACGCCGCCGCCGCGGCGATCGCGGCGTTCGTGCCGCTCGCGCCGGAACAGGCGGCGAAGCGCATCAAGAAGCTGGAAGGCGAGATGCTGCGGCTCGCGCGCAATCTCGAGTTCGAACAGGCGGCTCGCTTACGCGACGAGATTCATGCGCTGCGTCAAGCGGCGTTCGGCGTACCCGACCAGCTCGTCGGTTAGGTTTCGGCGCCGTACCGGCCGCCGGCGGCTCACGGGCCTCTTTCATGGCGCGCGCGAATCCGGTATCGTTCGCGCCCTCTAAAGCGCGCTTAGCTCAGCGGTAGAGCATCACCTTGACATGGTGGGGGTCAGTGGTTCGATCCCACTAGCGCGCACCACCCCCTCGTTTTTAGGCACCGTTGCCGAAAGGCGGGCGGCTCTGTTTTGATAAGATGCGCGCTTATGCCTGAAATCACACTTCCCGACGGGAGCCGCCGTCAGTTCGACGGCGCCGTCACGGTCGCACAAATCGCGGCCAGCATAGGCGCAGGGCTTGCGAAAGCGGCGCTCGCCGGCCGCGTCGGCGCGGCTTTGGTCGATATGTCCTACCTCGTGGAGCACGATGCGGCGGTCAGCATCGTCACCGACAAGGATCCGGAAGGCCTCGAGATCATTCGCCATTCGACCGCCCATTTGCTCGCGAATGCGGTCCAAGAGCTGTTCCCGGATGCGCAAGTGACGATCGGCCCGGTCATCGAGGACGGCTTTTACTACGATTTCGCCTACAAAAGACCGTTCTCGTCCGACGATTTGGCCGCGATCGAGCAGCGCATGGCCGAGATTGCCGCCAAAGACCTGCCGATCCTTCGCCGCGTGCTGCCGCGCGACGAGGCGATCCGGCATTTCGAACGGATCGGTGAGCATTACAAGGCGCAAATCATCGGGTCGATTCCGGCCGGGGAGTCGATCAGCCTTTACGGCCAGGGCGATTGGGAAGATCTTTGCCGCGGCCCGCACGTTCCCTCGACCTCGAAGCTGCGTGCGTTCAAGCTCACGAAGGTCGCCGGCGCTTATTGGCGCGGCGATTCGCGCAACGAAATGCTGCAGCGGATCTACGGCACGGCGTGGGCGAGCGAAAAGCAGCTGAAGGATTATTTGACGCGCCTCGATGAGGCGGAAAAGCGCGATCACCGGCGCATCGGCAAGGAACTGGACTTGTTCCATCTCCAGGAGGAGGCGCCGGGCGCCGTCTTCTGGCACCCGAAGGGCTGGGCGCTATTCCAATCGCTGATCAGTTATATGCGCGAGCGCCAAGCCGCCGCGGGCTACCTGGAAATCAATACGCCCGAGATCATGGACCGCGAATTGTGGGTTCAGTCCGGCCATATAGAGAAATTCGGCGAAAACATGTTCATGACCAGGACGCCGGACGAGCGTACGTTCGCGATCAAGCCGATGAACTGCCCCGGGCATGTACAGGTATTCAAGCAGGGTCTGCGCAGCTATCGGGAATTGCCGCTGCGTCTGGCCGAATTCGGCAAAGTCCACCGCTACGAACCCTCGGGCGCACTGCATGGCCTGATGCGGGTGCGTGCGTTCACGCAGGACGATGCGCATATCTTCTGCACGACCGACCAGATCACCGCAGAGTCCGTCAAGGTCACGGAACTGATCTTGAGCATCTACCGCGACTTCGGCTTCGAGGATGTGCGCATCAAATTCTCCGACCGACCCGCGCAGCGCGTCGGCTCGGATGAGATCTGGGACAAATCCGAGGCGGCGCTCAGGACGGCTGCGGCCGCCGCCGGCATCGAAACCACGCTGAACCCGGGCGAGGGCGCCTTTTACGGCCCGAAACTCGAGTTCGTACTGCGCGACGCGATCGGGCGCGATTGGCAATGCGGCACGCTCCAGGTCGATTTGAACCTGCCTGCGCGGCTCGGCGCGACGTTCATCGGCGAAGACAGCCACAAGCACACGCCGGTGATGCTGCATCGGGCGATGTTCGGCTCCCTGGAGCGGTTTACCGGCATTTTGATCGAACACCATGCGGGAAAGCTCCCGACTTGGCTGTCGCCGGTTCAGGCCGTAGTCATGGGAATTACCGAAAGGCAAGAGAAATATTGCCTAGAAGTCGCGGAAAACCTGAAAAATCAGGGGCTTCGAGTCGAAACGGACTTGAGGAACGAGAAGGTTGGCTTTAAAATCCGCGAGCACACAATTAAGCGCGTCCCTTATCTGCTGGTCGCCGGCGACCGGGAAGTTGAGGGACGCACCCTGGCCGTGCGCACGCGCAGTGGCAAAGACCTTGGGGCGATCGAGCTGGATGCGCTCGTCTCCGGGCTTGCCGACGAAGTCGCGAGCCGCGGCCGTCATGTTTTGGAGGATCGCGTATCGCAACGTCGAAGCGCATAAGGCGCAATGAGGAGATCTCCGCACCGTCGGTGCGCGTGATCGCGGCAGATGGAAGCCAAGCAGGGGTCATGACACGCGCGGAAGCGCTGCTAATGGCCACCTCGCAATCACTGGACCTGGTAGAGGTCTCACCGATGGCGGAGCCGCCGGTGGTTCGAGTGATGGATTTCGGCAAATTCCTGTTCGAACAGAACAAGAAGGCGCACGCGGCGAAGCGCAAGCAGAAGCAGATTCAAGTTAAGGAAGTGAAATTTCGTCCCGGCACGGAAGAGGCGGATTACCAGGTCAAACTGCGTAACATCGTCCGCTTCCTTACCGACGGCGATAAGGCCAAGGTAACTTTGCGTTACCGCGGCCGTGAGCTCGTGCACCAAGACATCGGTCGAAAGCTCTTGGCTCGCATCGCGGAGGATCTCGCCCCCCATTCGGTGGTCGAGCAAAGCCCGCTGATGGAGGGCAAGCAGATGATCATGGTGTTCGGGCCCAAAAAGAAGTGAGCGGCGGGCCGTAAGGCCTGTCACCCCGCCTGTAGCGGCGCCGGTCGTTCGTCCTGGGATGACGCCGGCGTTTGTGATCAGGGCTACAAAATCAGGAGTCGATCATGCCCAAGATGAAAACCAAACGGGCTGCGGCGAAGCGCTTTCGCAAAACGGCGAACGGCTTCAAACGCGGTCAGTCACACCGTCGTCATATTCTGACGAAAAAGCCAAGCAAGCGTAAACGGCAGTTGCGCCGCGAAATGCAGGTCCACGAGACCGATCAGCATCGCGTCGTGCAGATGCTTCCGTACGCTTGAGTGACCAGGAGTAACAGAATATGGCAAGAGTAAAACGCGGCGTCATCGCCGGCCGACGGCACAAAAAGATCCTGAAGAAAGCGAAGGGCTACTACAACGCCCGACGCAAGGTCTTCCGCGCGGCAAAACAAGCGGTCATCAAGGCCGGACAATATGCGTATCGCGGACGGCGCGAGAAGAAGCGCGAGTATCGCGCGCTGTGGATCACGCGCATCAACGCGGCGGCGCGCTTGAGCGGCTTGACCTACAGCCGTTTGATCGCGGGCCTCGTCAAAGCGGAACTCGCGATCGACCGCAAGGTTCTCGCGGATCTCGCGGTCCACGATTTGCCCGCGTTCGCGGCAATCGCCGAGAAAGCCAAGGCGAGTCTGGCGGCCTAAACCGACGCCGGCGGGGCGGTCGGGGCTTTAGGGCAAGTCCCGTCCCGGCCGTTTCCGCTTGCCGCGCAGATCATGGCCGTAGAACAGTCCCTGTCCGCATTGGTCGAGCGTGCGCTCGCCGAGTCCGCGGCGTCGGCGGATCTCGCGGCCTTGGACGAGGTGCGGGTGCGGCTGCTCGGCAAGAAGGGCTTGCTGACCGAGCAGCTCAAGAGCCTAGGGAAGCTTCCGCCCGCGGAGCGCCCCGCAGCCGGCCAGCGCATCAATGACGCGAAGGCCGCGATCCACGAAGCCATCGAACAGCGGCGCAGCGCGCTCGATCAAGCCGCCCTCGACAAGGCGCTCGCCGCCGGCAGCCTCGACGTGACTTTGCCGGGGCGCGGGCAAGCCCAAGGCGGCATGCATCCGGTGACCCGCACGCGGCTGCGCATCGAGCGCATATTCACGCAGGCCGGGTTTCAAATCGCCACGGGCCCCGAAGTCGAGGACGATTTCCACAATTTCGAAGCCCTGAACATCCCGAAGAATCATCCGGCGCGGGCGATGCACGACACGTTCTATTTCCCGGACGGCCGTCTCCTGCGCACGCACACGTCGCCGGTTCAAATCCGCGCGATGCGCACGCAGAAGCCGCCGTTGTCGGTGATCGCGCCGGGGCGCGTATACCGCTGCGACTCGGACATGACGCACACGCCGATGTTCCACCAAGTCGAGGGCTTCGTCGTCGGCGAGAACGTCAGCTTCGCCAATTTGAAGGCGATGCTGCACACGTTCGTCGAACGCTTTTTCGAGACGTCGCTCGGCATGCGCCTGCGACCCTCGTATTTCCCGTTCACCGAGCCCTCGGCGGAAGTCGACATCGAGTGCGTGTTCTGCCGCGGCGGGGGTTGCCGCGTCTGCAAACAGAGCGGATGGCTCGAGATATTGGGCTGCGGGATGATTCATCCGAATGTCCTCGATGCGGCCGGCATCGACAGCGAGCAATGGCAGGGCTACGCGTTCGGCATGGGCATCGAGCGGCTCACGATGCTGCGCTACGGCGTCGACGACCTGCGCTTGTTCTTCGAAAACGATTTGCAGTTCCTGAAGCAATTCCCGTGAAAATAACTACGCGCTGGCTCGAGGAATTCACGCCGCTCGGCGCGTCGCCCGCGGAACTCGGCGCGCGCCTGACCGTCGCCGGACTCGAGGTCGAATCGATCGCGCCCGCGGCGCCGCCATTCTCCGGCGTCGTCGTCGGCGAAGTGCTCGGCTGTGGGCGCCATCCGGATGCCGAGCGTCTCGCGGTTTGCCAGGTGACCACCGACGGCGCGGATCGGCTGCAGATCATCTGCGGCGCGCCCAATGTGCGCGCCGGCTTGAAAGTCGCGGTCGCGAAGATCGGCGCACGCTTGCCGGGAGACTTGACGATCAAGCGCGCGCAGCTGCGCGGGCTCGAGTCGCAGGGCATGTTGTGCTCGGCGCGGGAACTCGGCTTGGGCGAGGAGCATGACGGCATTCTGGAATTGCCGGAGGAATTCGCGGTCGGTCGCGACGTGCGCGAGGCGCTGGATCTAGAGGACACGATCATCGAGGTGAATGCGACGCCCAACCGCGGCGATTGCATGAGCGTGTTCGGCATCGCGCGCGATTACACGGCCGCGCAGCAGCGGCGCTATCTCCGCTACGAGACGGCGGCGGTCGCGCCGCGCCATGACGGCACTGTCCCGGTCGTGCTCGCCGTGTCGGGCCCGTGCCCCGTGTTCGCGGGACGCCTGATCCGCGGCATCCGCGCGGGGGCCGGGACACCGCTGTGGCTGCGCGAGCGCTTGCGCCGCATCGGCGTCAACAGCATTTCGCCGGTCGTCGACGTCACCAATTACGTGATGGCCGAGCTCGGCCAGCCGCTGCATGCGTATGACCGCGCACGGCTGTCGGGAAGCATCACGGTGCGCTGGGCGGCGGCCGGCGAGCACGTGACCCTGCTCGACGACAAAGAATACGCGCTTGAAGCAGATTGCCTGGTGATCGCCGATGATGCGGGCGCCGTCGGCCTCGCCGGCATCATGGGGGGCCGGCACACGGCGATCTGCGATCAAACGACCGACGTATTTCTCGAGGCCGCTCATTTCACGCCGGACGCGGTCGCCGGCCGCGCGCGCCGCATGGGGCTTTTCACCGACGCGGCGCAGCGCTTCGAGCGCGGCGTCGATTCGAGTCTGCCGGCGCGCGCGATCGAACGGGCGACGGCGCTGCTCCTCGAGATCGTCGGCGGCGAGCCCGGACCCGTCGACGTCCAGCGCGCCGGGGAGCCCGCGAGCCCGCGTCGCGTGCGCCTGCGGCGCGAGCGCCTTGCGCGGGTACTCGGCGCCGAAATTCCGGATACGGAAGCGCGCGAGTGGCTCGGTGCGATCAGTCGCTGCGTCGACGACACGCCGTCCGGCTGGCAGGTCGAGGCGCCGAGCCATCGGTTCGACATTTCGATCGAGGTCGATCTGATCGAGGAGATCGCGCGCCTGCGCGGCTTCGACCGCATCGCCGAGCGCCATGCAATCACGCCGCAAGTCGCGGGTTGCGCGGGCGAGTCGCGCATATCGAACGAGCGGCTCCTCACTGCGTTGATCGATCGTGGCTACCGCGAAGCGATCACCTACAGCTTCGTCGATCCCGTGGTTCAGCGCGCGCTGTTCCCGCAAACGCCGAGTCTCGCGCTCGCGAATCCGATCTCCGCCGAACTTAGCGAGATGCGCGTCTCGCTGTGGCCGGGGCTGCTTCAGGCCTGCCGCGAGAACCGCCGGCGCCAGCAATCGCGCGTCCGGCTATTCGAACTCGGCCGCAAGTTTTGCGTGGGCGAAGCCGGCCTCGAGGAGGTCGACTCGCTCGCCGGCATCGTATGCGGCTCAACGTGGCCCGAGCAGTGGGGGAGCCGTGCGCAGGCCATCGACTTCTTCGACGTCAAGGCCGATCTTGCCGGCTTGTTCGCATTGACGGGTAATGAAACGCTGATTCGTTTCGAGGCGGCGGACATGTTTTGTCTGCGGCCGGGAAGGAGCGCGCGGCTCATGCTTGAAGACTGCGCGCTCGGTTGGCTCGGCGAATTGCACCCGCGGCTCGCGAAGCAATTTGACATATCGCCGGCGCCCTTGCTTTTCGAAATAGAAGTGGAATTGAGTTTTGCTTCGAAGAGATTGTTATTTAACAAGATTTCGAAGTTCCCGAGCGTTCGGCGCGACCTCGCGGTCGTCATCGATGAACATGTCACGCTCGCACAATTGCGGGAAAATGTTAGTGTTAGTGCTGCCAACGTCCTCAGCGAATTAATCGTATTCGATGTCTATCGCGGTCCTGGGATAGATTCTGGACGAAAAAGTATCGCTTTAGGCTTGATTTTGCAGGACTCTTCCCGCACTCTTACCGACGTCGATGCAGACGCCGTGATGACTTCCGTGGTCGCACGGTTGCGGGATGACTTAAGCGCCACGATAAGAGACTAAATAAGCATGGCAGCCCTGACCAAGGCGGAAATGGCCGAGGCCCTATTTGATCGCTTGGGGCTCAACAAGCGGGAAGCGCGTGAACTCGTGGATCTGTTCTTCGAGGAAATTCGCGCCGCGCTATCATCGGGTGAACAGGTGAAATTGTCGGGCTTCGGCAATTTCGATCTGCGCGACAAGAATCGGCGCCCGGGGCGCAATCCGAAGACCGGGGAGGAGATTCCGATCAGCGCCAGGCGCGTGGTGACTTTCCGTCCGGGGCAAAAACTGAAGGCTCGCGTCGAGGCGTATGCTGGAACCAAGCAACAATAGCGAACTTCCGGCGATACCCGGCAAGCGCTACTTCACGATCGGCGAAGTCAGCGACTTGTGCGGCGTCAAGCCGCATGTGCTGCGCTATTGGGAGCAGGAGTTCCCGCAACTGAAGCCCGTGAAGCGCCGCGGCAACCGGCGCTATTACCAGCGCCAGGATGTGCTCGTCATCCGCCAGATTCGCAGCCTCCTGTACGAACAGGGCTTCACGATCGGCGGTGCGCGCAACCGGCTCGCCGGCAGCGATGCGCAGACGGACCTCAATCAGAGCCAGCAGCTGATTCATCAGATGCGCATCGAGCTCGAAGAGCTCATCAAGATCCTGCGCCGCTGATCGCGCCATCGGCGCTCGGGCGATACGCGCGCGAGCGCCCGGGGTGCGCGCGCGTCGACGGGAATTCGGCACCCAATTCGGCGTCCAATTCAGCTATCATCGCGGTCTCGGTCGGGGCGTGGCGCAGCCTGGTAGCGCACTTGCATGGGGTGCAAGGGGTCGCAAGTTCGAATCTTGTCGCCCCGACCAATTCTTTACCCGCGGTCAATGCCATCAACGAAATATCTCCAATGCGGCGCGTACGGGGCAACCTGTTCGACGGCTCTCCGGTCGTTGAAATGGGACCGTGCGGTCAGTGTCCGCACAGGGCGCGGTGCGCAGCGGAACTCGAGGCCTGTCGGCAGTTCATGGTCTTCTGGCAGTTCGGCGGCGACATCCGCTGGCGCTCGGCGACGCGGCAGCCGACGCACGAGGCCTACCGGCGGCTGTTTCCCTAAGTCGCGGTGACGGCGCGCCCGGGCTCGTCGCGTAAATTCGTTCGTTGTCGAAATAGCCCAGGTGATCCGGGTCGTAGCGCAGGCCGGTAATCAGCGAGGTCGATGGCGCGAGTTGCCAAGTCACGCGTCCGTATACGTCATAGATCTTGCTCTCCGGCTTGACGTAATTGTCGACCGCCGCCGGCGTGAAGGTGCGGCGCCGTCGCGCGGCGCACGCCCTCGCGCTGTATTGCTTCTATCAGCAATCGGGTCGCGGCCCGCGCTTGAATCCGGACCCGCAGGCGGAGCCGAGATAATGGTCGTCCCGGACGATGCCGCGGCCGCTGCGAAAGGGCACGACGGAAAAGACGCCCGGCCGGCCCGTCGAGCGCGCATAGCCGAACGCCATGTAGGCGGTCGCGCGCTTGATGCAACGCGTCAAGCAAGCCGTAGGATTGCACTCCGGGTATTCCGCACACGGTATCGACGTCGTGCAACAGGAGGGATCGTACAATCGCTTCCCCGCCGGATCAGGTC
>VFSW01010008.1_pt1 | contig 13479 bp, 12 predicted proteins | sample 5358111 | NCBI WGS metagenome assembly VFSW01 (sample SAMN11554181, study PRJNA540505) | mine drainage metagenome | isolation source: sediment from site ElyBrook_90M | place: USA: Ely Copper Mine, Vershire, VT | collected 2017 | reverse complement strand
AACCAAACTGCTACTCAAAGTGTGGAATGCATCCGGCTACCCAGGTTACTGGTATCGCATTCAATTGCAGCCTAAAGATGTTACCGCACATACGTAGCCTGATGGTCGCTGCAGCCCTGCTTGCTGCCTCGAACATCGGCGCAATGGCAGCACCAACATCGAATCCGTGTGAGTTGATCACGCGCACGGATGCGGCAAAAGCACTGAGAAAGTTGCCGCGGCCCGGGGTTCATGCGCCGAGCAACACCTGCGCCTACTTCGGCGCGTCCACCGGCTACGTTCGCATATCGTTCATGGCGGGCGGCATGAGCGGCTTTAAGGCCGCCCGCAAGAATGCGTTGCCGAATGTCGTCGATATCGGCGGCATCGGTAGCGCAGCCTATTATATCAAAGGCGAAGGTGAGATCATCAACGCGGTTTCGCACGGCACCTGGTATGCGGTCACGCTACACTTTCAAAGCGATGACATGAACCTTGCCAACCCGCCCAAACCTCTGCCGCAGGAAATCGCACTGGCAAAAACTGCGGCTTCGAGACTTTAGACGATGGACGCCGTGATTCGCAGATGCTTGCGTACCACTGCGAGCGCTGTTCTTCTTCTCGCTGCGTCGCATGCGCAAAGCAGCGCCACATCACCGATTAACGGTAGACCGACAACGGCCTCGATCGTACATGCTCTCGGAAACGCTCTCGGTGGAATATCGAACATCAAGAAAATCCAGACCCTGTACTTCGAGTTTAAAGAACTCTCCGTGCACGCACTACCCGCCGGCGATATACAGACGGATCAAATGCGCCTACATCTCGTCGGCAGAGAATGGCTTACCGCTTCGGGCGACGATCACACCGAGTCACGATCGACGGGCGTTATGGCTCCGCCGTTTCTTCAAGTGTTTCAGGCCGGAAGCTCACCGCAAGGGTGGACTCTTGTCGGCGATCAAGGAGTTCCGAGTGGAAACTCATCCGGCGCGCTGCAAGGCCCGGATTTAACGCGCGAAATTTCGCACGTTTACTGGACAACCTTCGCCTATCTCACGACCTCCGGCATTCCCGGAACCGTCAAGTACAAACCGACCGGCGGCTTCGATTATCTTCTTGTCATGACTCCGAAAGGCGGAGAGCCGATCGATGCGTATCTCGATGGAAACTCATTTCTCCCCGTTAAAGTGCAGATCGAAGACGGATCCTATAACATGGTGCTCGAGCCAAAGAATTGGAAACTCGTCGACGGAGTTCGCTTCCCATTTGATTTGACCGTGCAAATTGTTGATGCACAACTCACACTGCATTACACATTTACAAAAATCGCGCTCAACGTAACGCCACCGAAAGGAGCGTTTACGCAGCCAACACCGGCGATTTAATTATTCGAAGGAGTTGTTCCATGAAATATATCGTCGTTTTTCTCGTGCTCATGCTCTTTCCGTCAGCAATTATGGCGCAATCGCTCCCCGGCGGATTCCGACCGGCATACGTCGAGGGCATGGTCATAGCCGGCGATACCGGAAAGCCGCTGGCTGGAGCCAAGATCGATGTCGTTGGTGCGAAGGTAACAAAGAAAAGCATCAAGGAACAAAATGGCTGCGGAACGGGCTTTGCGATGGCCGCTAGCAACGGAAATTTCTCCGTCGGCGTTGGGCGAAACAATCTTTGTGTCAACAAAAAGCACCCGCTTAACGGCAAGTATTTCGTCACCGTTTCGAAACGGCAGTATCTTCCGCAAGTCATGCAGATCGATTTTGGAACGAAAAACACAAGCGTTATCGGCGGCTTGATCTTCCGGCTTCTTCCGGCGCACGCGAGCATTCAAGGGCAAGTATTTTCGGCCGGTAAGGGGCTAGGCTACGCGCATGCGTGGGCGATGAAAGATCCGTATGGGATGGCTCTTCATCCGCCTAAAGGACACGAGCTGGTCCTTATGAGCGAAATTCCAATGGTGCGAACCGACGCCAATGGGAAATTCACCATCCCCGTGTCCCCTGGAAATTATATCGTTATGGCATCAAAAAGCGGCTATCAGTTGATGACCAAGACTAACGATCCGGCAATGCAACAAATGTACCAGAGACTGGCGTTAAATCCGTATATGTCCGGCCCGATGCGCGCGAAACTACAGGATTTAAACCAGCCGCAACTCGGCGTGCACGTTGGCGTCGCCGTAGCCCAAATTGCGCGCGCAACTCTCGCCATGGTCAAGGCTTCGCCACCTCCTCATCCACCGCGCGGCATGAAATAGCCGGCCTACGCCCCATACAAAATAGTCCTCGCGGGCCAAGCGCGATCATCGCCCAACAATGTCTTGTTTTTCACCGCGCTAAAGTTTGGCGATTCATTAAAAGGACCAACCGAGATTTCCGTGGTGCGATCGAGAAAATTATTGGGTCCGGGAAAATTTGATCCGTTTAAAGACCATGTTAAGCAGTTCAATTTTTTACTTTATGGATATCCAGGTGGCGTTGGCTGCCAGCATCGAGGAAATCACATTTCTAATTATTATTGCGCGGATCTGATACATTCGTTCACCGATCCAACCGCTCTGCCCGGCGTGACCTACTACTACTACATTTTCGAGTCGGCGCCAAGTTATGTCGCCCCTGGTGGGAAAATCAATGGTAACGAAATCGGAAGACAATATTCCAACGCCGTGCAACTCGTCACGCATTGAGGTTAGGGCTTGGCTCGTATCGTGATATCTTGCACGAGCCAAGCATTGATCTCGTTGATTTCGGGTTCGCTGATTTCATGAGCTATGGGATAGTGGCGGGACCGTAAGGTGGCGCCACTCTTCTCTTGCAAATATTTCGCACTTCGCGTGACGAGATCGGCGGGAATGACGCGATCGAATGAACCGTGTCCGTGAAAGACGGGCACATTTTTTAGCCAATCCTTTTCCATCGAGAGATCGGTTTCGAAGGGCAACGTTCCGCTTAAGAGCACGGCACCGGCAAAACGCGTCGGCTGATCCAAAAGCAACGCACTCGCCATCGCCATCCCTGCGCTGAATCCCAACAGATAGATCGCTTGCGGTTCGGAGCGCCCGCTCGCGAGCGAATCGAGCCACGTTTGCATCCATGTGAGCGTGAGTCGCAGGCTCTCCGCGATGTAGCGGCCCGGACTCCGGCTTTCGCACCAGGTATATCCGCCCTCATCCGTAGGCAACGGCGCACGGACGGAAGCAACCACGATACTCGCATCGATTGCCGGCGCAAGCGAGAACAAATCATGCTCATCGGCCCCGCGGCCATGCAAGAGCACCAACAACGGCGGCCGTTTCGTTTGCGCCCCCTGCGCCTTCCGCCACCGAACAACCGGCGGCTGTGACGCGCCTGGCGCAATGAATTCACCACTATCGGACTGCATTTGCCGCCTTCAACGCCGTGATCTCCGCTTCGGAGAAGCCAGCACTTTCAAGTACTCGCCCAATGAAAGAGCTTTTCCCAGCACAATACGCATCAATATCGAAGGGAAAATGTGCTGCTAACTCCTTCTTAAGTATGGCGTATTCGTTCGTAAGATCGCTGTGTGATCGAAGGTGATCGCGAAATGCCAAGTGGTATCGGATCTGCATGGACGATTCGTCGCAGACATAGAGATGGTGAGGAACGCGATGATTATGCCGGAATGCCTCACGCCCCGGTAATCCTAAATCGCCGATATGTTCGTAGCCAAGGGTTCCCAAAAGCTGGATCGCCATTTTCACGTCGGCGGCATGCACGACGATATCGATATCGATAATGGGTTTTGCTGCGAGGCCGGGAATGCTCGTACTCCCGACGTGCTCAATCGAACGTGCAATCGAAGAAACGACCGGCCAAATGCTCGCCGATAGCTCGTCAAACAGAGCAGGCCAGAGTGGATCATATTCTACGATTTCAATCACGGAAATCACGTCCTCTTTGCATTACGGTCCAATCTTATCGGCATGGCTTGTGGCGCAATCGCGCGTGACGGCCAATGGCAACGCAAAGCAAAAGCTATGCCCGGAAACCGGAATGGACCCGATAACATCCGCATGCGGAGCCGCGTACCAGAAATTTCCCTGCGCATCGAACGCAATGCTCGAAGCATCAATTCCAAACGGGACGAAATACATTCGCTTATTAAACTCTTCGATACGGTTCACTCCCGCAGCCGAATACCAGACGTTCCCATCAGGCCCGACGGCAAGCCCGCCAATTTGGGAGGGTCGAGAAGAAACGAAGGAAGCAACTACCGTACCACACGGTTTCGCGTATGCGATGGTGTTTCCAAATCGATCGGTAAACCACATCATGTCGTTACGATCGACGATCGAATGACGAACAGTAAAATTCCGAAAAGGAAGTGCAATGCGCGTTACCTTTCCGGCGTAGGTCATATAGGCCACACTTCGCGACTGCAGAACCCAAATGCCATTACGGCCGGCGCGAATCCCCTGGATATCGGAAAAACCCGGAACCAGCGTTATTTTATGTTGCGAATCTATTGCGGCGAGTGCATCTTTATCAGCAACCCAAATGCGACCATCCGCGCCCGTCGCAATGGCTTTTAAACGCTTAAGCCCACTTTTCACATGAGTGTCGTTGCCCTTATCGTCATAACCAACGACGGCCGAGTATTCCGATAACAACCATAATCGCCCATCCGGCCCAATCGTCATTTCCTCATCGGCATTAGCGTCGAACGAAGGCGCGCCAAATGCGTCAAATTCCGAAAGGCTGCCATCTGGGCTAAAGCGGACTAAACGGCCGACGCTCGATTCGAAAACCCAGACCGCCGACGAGGATGCAACCATGCTTTTTGCACCTGCAAAGACGGAAGGAAGATTTTCGACTTTTACCGTTCGGTCGGGGCGCACGATATCAACACGATTTCCGAGCGGATCGAGCGCCCAAATGGTACCGAGCGGTCCCCGAAGCAATTTCTCCGGTCGATTATATGGGGACCCTTTTGTTTTCTTGGCACGCGTAATCATAGCGGCGGAGACGTCGTAGCGAAATACGGAAAAATTTCTAGCCGCAGTGGCATCCACGGCGATGCTCACGTGATCCCCGTTCGCAAAAAATAGTTCCAGCGTGTTTGGCGCCTGAGAACGCCTATCTGCATAGTACATGCCGTTTTCGACATCCACATCTTTCCAATGATCGACTCCGGACGCATTGCGTATGCGGGCGCGAACAACCCCTGGAGGAAGCGAACCTGCGATGCCAACAGCGTCATCAATAAGTTCCGTCAGTGTGTTACTTGGGCACGTCAGCGGAAGATGGACCGTTCGGTCGTGATCCGGAAGTACCGCAAAAAGTCGTTCTCCGAAGCATCCCCGGGGACGGTAGCTGACGGTGTAATACCCTGGCGAAAGCTGAATGCTGACCGATCCACCATTGCCCGCCCATGCCTGATGCGAGATGACATCGTGCCGAGATCCATACTTGTAGAGCAGGAGTTTTTCTTGATCCGCAGCGCAGTGGGTGCAGCCTCTGAAGACAATCGTTATTTTCGGATTGCTCGTGGCGGCCCGTACGAAGCCGGTCATACAAAGAAAGAGAATAATGGCCCCTACGATCGATTTCCGCATTCCGCGGTTTAAAACCGTCTTATAGAAAATCCCTTTACCTTGACAATCCAAGCAAAGAAGACGAAAGTGCTCATCCAGCGCATCAACCGAAAATCGTTGCAATACGGCGTGCGCCCTAGTCGGGGCATTTCGCAATTCGTTACGCCTTGTGAGAACGGTTAATACAACGTCGTTGGGCTAGCATGTTGGCCCTAATAACCTGCTCCCGGCGAGCCCGCTGTATCGGGAACCGCGTACGGTCACGTAAACCGATTAAAACCATGGTGTTGAAAGTTATTCGCGAGGTTGGGTTCGGGGAGCCCTATCTAACGCCAGAATTTCTTTGGGGCTCGTAAAGCAGAGCGTCGCACCAGCGTTGTGCAACTCCATAGCCGATCCGTAGCCCCATAGTGCGCCGTAGGGTTGAACGTCATTGGCGATCGCCGCTTCGATATCGTGGCGACGGTCACCAATCATCACAACATTTTTCCCGGTGAGATGCTCGGCGTACAATAGCCAATGGAGTAGCTCTACTTTATTGGAGCGCGTTCCATCAAACTCGCTTCCGTAGAGATTTGCAAAATTTGATGTAAGACCATGTTCTTCAAGGATCCGGGTTGCATACTCGAGCGGCTTCGACGTACAAAGATAGAGGCGAACCTTCGAGCTTAGCGTTCGCAAGACGGATTCAATCTCTGGATAGAGCGTGTTTTCGTAGATCCCCACTGTTGAAAACCGTTCGCGGTAATACTGCACAGCGATTGGCACGAGGTGCTCTTCACCCTTGAGCAGTAACGCAAATGATTCACTTAGGGGAGGTCCGATGTACGCAGAGTACTCGGAATCTCCAGGCGTCGTTCGGCCAAGCCGTTCCAATGCAAATGCGATCGAGCGGGATATCCCTTCGTACGGATCGATAATCGTCCCATCGAGATCAAAACAAATCGCGTCGATCACTTTCTGGAAACCTTCGAGGTTACTGGTTCGCAGCCTGCGAAAAGGCAATGGATATGAAGGTTGCATCTATTAGCCAACGTGTCGCGCGATTTTTTGTTGCGGTGATCGTTTTTGCGGCAATTATTGCCCAGGTGCTGACGAATGTGCGCAACGGGAGTTTCCATCCGGGGAATTTCCTTAGCTTCTTCACCATCGAATCGAATATTATTGCGGGCTGCGTTCTCGTCATGGCCGCCCTTCGCACCAAACGCCATCCGATAGCGGCCTTACTTCGAGGGGCTGCGACGCTGTACATGATGATCACCTTCATCATCTACGCGACGATCCTAGCATCGGCGCACGATATCTTGCTGCTCTGGGTGAACCTCGTGCTGCATTACTTCTGCCCACTTATGCTTATGCTCGATTGGGTGCTCGATCCCGCATCTATGCCGTGGCCGACGCCCCGCATCATCGCCAGTTGGTTGGCGTTTCCGCTTCTCTACGTTGCGTATACGTTAGTACGCGGCCCGATCGCCGATTGGTATCCGTACCCATTTTTGGATGTCCGCGTACATGGCATGCAGACGGTGTTGCTCACGAGTGCTGTCATCGCGCTCGGCTTCGCAGTGGTTGGTTGGCTGCTCATTTCATGGTCGCGCTTTGCCCGACGGCCCGTGGGGACGGTCTCATCCTGAGCGAGCGCGCCCTTCGAGACGCGCACTGCGTGCGCTCCTCAGGGTGACAATGTCTCGAAGTATCATCAAACCGGAGCACGCGAAGCGTGCATCATTTCTCGGCAGCCCTTCGAGACGCGCACTGCGTGCGCTCCTCAGGGTGACGGAATCGTGTCATGCTGAGCCCTTCGAGACGCGCACTGCGTGCGCTCCTCAGGGTGACGGAATCGTGTCATGCTGAGGAGCGATGCGGAGCATCGCGTCTCGAAGCATCATCAAACCGGAGCAAGCGAAGCGTGCAACATTTGTAGGGTGATGGGCGGAGCGAGCGCGAAGAGGGGCGCGTGGAGCGATTATCGACGCGCCTGCTGGCTGTCTTGGTGGCGGTCCTGCTTGTTGGGCTGCCGCTTGCCGTTTGGCTTGATCTGCGCGTCATTTCTGCCAATGCACTAACTCGCGAAGCGACCGGCCTCGATAGCGTCATCACTAACATTCGTGGCTTCTACGCCAACGATGTTGTCGCTCGCATCGAAGCGGCGCACGGGCATGCCGAAGTGACGCGATTCTTCATGGATCATCCCGGCGGCATTCCCATTCCGGCGACGTTTTCACTCGAGCTCGGCAAGATGATCAAAGATCCCGATGCTTCGTTGCGCTATCGCTTTGTGTCGGAATTTCCATTCAAAGGGCGCCCACCGCACAAACTTGATGCGTTCGAACGAGATGCCATTGCATCATTTGCCAGCCATCCCCAACCCTCAATGGAAAACGTCTCGTGGAGCGGCCTGACAACAACCGTCCGCTATGCAACGCCGATCATCATGGGCCCAACGTGCGTGGCCTGCCACAATTCCAACCCGGATAGCCCGAAGCACGATTGGAAAGTCGGCGATGTTCGCGGCATTCAAGAACTCATCATCACGCAACCGCTCGTTGCCAATATCCTTTCCTTCCGCTATCTCCTCGCCTATTTCATCTTCGCTTCGCTCTTAGGCCTGTTGGCGATTTGGCTGCAACGTCGGCATGCGCGCACGATAGCTGCCGCAAATCGCGATCTTGAAATGGCGAATGATTCGCTACTGGATGTCTCGCAGAAAATTTCGCGCTATATTTCACCGCAAATTTTCGAAGCGATCTTTAGCGGAAAGGCCTCTACGGACGTTGCAACGCAACGCAAGAAGCTCACCATCTTCTTCTCGGACATCAAAGATTTCACCGCGACCACAGAACGTATGCAGGCCGAAGAACTCACGGCTTTGCTCAATGAATATTTTAGTGAGATGTCGCAAATCGCCCTCGATTACGGCGGGACGCTCGATAAGTTCATCGGTGATGCCATTCTTGTCTTCTTCGGCGATCCCGAAACTCGCGGTACGAACGAAGATGCCGCCGCATGTGTACGTATGGCCATCGCAATGCAACATCGCCTGGCGGAGCTCGGCCGTGCCTGGCGTAAGCGCGGTATCGAACATCCTTTCCGCGCTCGCATGGGCATTAACACCGGCTACTGCAACGTCGGAAATTTCGGAAGTCGCGAACGCATCGATTACACAATCATCGGTGCCGAAGCAAATCTTGCGGCGCGCTTACAGTCGATCGCGGAGCCGGGCAGCCTCGTGGTGAGCTATGAAACGTACGCGCTCGTCTCCGAGATTGTTCACGCGCATGCCCTTGAACCGATAACGATCCACGGCATAGCACGGCCGGTCATTCCGTATGTCATCGAAGGCTTACGCGACGAGGATGCCGATGAAATCGTCATGGCTCATGGTTCCGGTTTCGATGTGTTTATCGACGCTCACGCCATTACCGATCCTCAGGCCGCTCGTGCCGCCCTCGAAAATGCGCTTTCCGCCCTCGACGAGTCATCCAAAGACGCCTAAGTTGCGTTCTACTGTATATGAAGCTTACACAACTGGCCTTCGCCGCTCTCCTTGCGGCATCGTCGCTCCTCGGTGCGAGCCCGAGCGTTGCCGCGCAACCGACGCAGCGCATTGTTTTGGCGGGCGGATGCTTTTGGGGCATGCAGGCGGTTTTTGAGCGCCTCAATGGCGTCGTCAATACCACGGTCGGCTATGCCGGCGGAAGCGCCAACACCGCTAACTACGATGCGGTATCCTCGGATCGCACTCAGCATGCCGAAGTCGTGGCCATCGACTATAATCCGCACGTCATCTCAACGACGCAGCTTCTTCGCGTCTTTTTTCTCGTCGCTCACGATCCCACACAAGTTGGGCACGAGGGACCGGATTACGGACCGCAATATCGTTCGGAGATCTTTTATACGACCGCCGCGCAGCAACAAACCGCGCAAACAGTGATCGCGGCAATGACGCGGGCACACACGTTTTCAGCGCCAATCTCAACGAAGCTTGCGCATCTCACGGCGTTCTATCGCGCCGAATCCTATCATCAGCATTACGCCGACAAACATCCCGACGACGGCTACATCGTCTACAACGACGATCCGAAAATCAAAGCCCTCCAAGCCACATTCCCATCACTCATCCGCAAACACTAACCCGCACATCGCCGGAGCGATCTTCGACCCTTCGAGACGCGTGCTTCGCACGCTCCTCAGGGTGACAAATTCTGTCATGCTGAGGAGCGAGCGTAGCGAGCGTCTCGAAGCATCATCAAACGGAGCACGCGATGCGTGCAACATTAGCCCGCGGCCCTTCGAGACGATGTCATCCTGAGCGAGCGAAGCGAGTCGAAGGGCTCAGGGTGACAGCGCTACGGGGCGAGATCGATGACGATTTTTCCACATTGTTCGGAGGCTTCCAGGTGTTTGAACGCATCGACAATGCGGGTCATCGGGAAGATCTGATCGATGACCGGGCGCAATTGATGTTGCGAGACGAAAGCCAACATATCGATAAAATCACTCGGGCTGCCCATCGATGATCCGAGAATGTCGAGATGCTTCCAAAAAACGGAGAACAGACGCACATTCGATGTCGTCGTTGTTCCGCCGTAGGTAACGACGCGACCACCCGGCCGCACCGCATCGATCGCGCGTGAGAATGCTTCTCCGCCAGCGGAATCGACGGCGAGATCGATCGGCGGAAGTTTGCGCAAATCCTTATACCATTCAGGATTCGTCCGATAATTCACCGTGTGCTGAGCACCGAGAGCGCGAGCGTTCGCGAGCTTCGCATCACTACTCGACGTCGCAATCACCGTCGCGCCGAGTGCAAGCGCGAACTGCATGACAAAGCTCTGAACGCCGCCGCCGATGCCCGTCACTAACACGGTCTCTCCCATCATCGCCCGGCCACGGGTGATCAACGCGCGATAGGCAGTTAACCCTGCAAGCGGCAACGCCGCAGCTTGATCTAGCGTCAGGTGTATGGGCGCGGGATAGACGTTTTCTGCCGGAATCGCGATGGCTTCGGCAAGCGTTCCATCGCGTGGCACTCCGAGCACTTGTGCCCCTTCAGCCCACACGCGGGGATTATCTCCCCAATGCAGCATGGGATCGATGATGACGCTCGCTCCCGTATCGGCCCGCACGCCTGCACCGTCGGCACCTAATGTCGCCGGCAAAACGATCCCCGGGTACAAGCCGCGCGTAATAAAAACATCGCGCCGATTCAGCGCCGCAAAACGAAGGCGAACGAGAACGTCACCGCTGGCTAGTGTTGGTTCGGCAACGGTCTCGATCTGCAAAGCATCCGGACCACCAAGTTCATGTAATCGTACAGCGCGCATGGTTAGGAATGAATCGTGACAATCAAGCGCATCCCTGCCGGCTCGATAAAATAGCGATTCGTGGGAAGATTTCCATAGATGAGTCCACCAGATGGAGTTTGACCGGTCACACCATAGTAGGGAACGCCGTTTTGCAACGACGTGAATCGGCCTGCGACGGCGTTGGTGAGATTCGTACCGGCCAACGTGATATCCAACTTTCCGAAGCTGCGTCCAAAGCCCGCATCGACCGTTGCGTACGGCCCTTGATTCAAACTATTGTTTGCCCCACGAAATGCGGAATCTATGGCGGCGTGATACGGTCCCGCCGACCAATCCAGCCCAAGTGATGCAACTTGCTGTGGAATGCCGATAAACTGGGCTCCGTTCACGAGAAAACTGCCCGATGTCGGATTCGAAACGGTCAACCCTGGGAAATTTTTTGGATACGCGATATTCAATCCGTAATTTGCGCTTACGAAGAGGTGCGTAAAGCGCTTTCGGTAGCGAATTTCCGCCCCTTGATAGATGACGTTGCCGACGTTGATCGGATAGGAGTATTGTACCGTTCCGGGGATGGGAACGGGGTAATAATTCTCGATGGGATCCCGCAAATTCGTTCGATAGAGAGACACATCGAGCGTTGCCGTGGCTCCAAAATGCCGGGCATAGCCAAGTTCATATTCGGTTGCGTGCTCGGGGCGCTCACTAGGATTTCCTTGCCCAATAATAATGCCGTTGACATCGGGCGGCGGTAATGCCGAAGACGGGAAAAGATACTGCTCGATGAGCAGCGGTGCACGAAAACCGGTGCCGATGGAAAAGCGAAGCAATTGACCTGGCGCGAGATCATAGGCAACTGCCGCACGACCATCCAAACTCGCACCAAACGTATTATCGTTGGTGGAGTAGATGCCGCCGTCAAGTGCAAGGCGCGATGTTGGATGCGTTGCGCCATGGATTGAATAGGTATGAACCGTTCGTTTTTGCAGAGGATCGATACCGGTTCCCGCCAAGGATTCGGCGCGAACCCCGGTAGCGATCGTGAGTTCCGAGTTCGCGAACGAACGCGTCCAAGCAAAATCTACCGTTCCGCGACGATCGATATGCGTAAGATCGTAGGGCGATGCAGCCGTCGCTCCAGCGAAATTTACGCCGTCATTTGAAAGGCCTAGCGTCGCTTGTAGGGACCCTGCACCGAGGCCAAAGTGCGATCGCAGTTGATACGCACGAATATTTTGCCCGAATACGGCCGATCCAGGGCCGCTAAAGCCTTGGGTTCCGTCCAATGGAGCATTAAGCAGCGCGCTTTCATCGCGCACATTTCCGAGCGCAAATACGCGAAACGCAAGATCGGACGCTTGCGAGAACGTGTAATGTAAATTCAGCAAGCCGGCCCGTGAAGAGATCGTCGAACCGAGATGAATCGTCGGCGCTGCAGCGCACGGCTGCGCTTGCGTCGGATCGCAGAGCAATCCGTCTTGATTGACATAGCCGTTTTCCTGTTGATTATCGACGGCAAACGCATAGCCAAGACGGCCGCGCGTTCCGCTCGTGTTCACCCACGAATCCGAGCTACCGAAGGATCCGATACTCGTTGATGCGCGCGTCTGCTGGCCGCGCACCGGTTGCAGTGAAACGACGTTGACCGCACCGCCGATGGTATTGCTTCCCAGACGATCTTGTGGACCGAGTCCTTCGCTGACATCGACTCCGGAAAATGCGGCGACAGGAAAGCGCGAAAGATCGAGATCGCCGGTGTTACCATCGTTGAGCAGTTGCCCATCGAGCAAAACTAACGTTTCCGATGGATCGGGGCCACGTAAGGCAACGACCGAGGGGCCGGTTGCTGATCCTCCATCCGGTCGCGCAAAAGTCACCGAAGGAACTTCGCTTAGCGCATCGATGATGCGATCATAGCCAGCGGCTTCAAAACCGGATCTCGTGAGGTTCACCGTAGGAATCGATGATTGAGAGAGCGCGAGGCGACCATCGACAATAATGCGCGCAATAGTACGAATGTGCGCGGAGTTCAGTGATTCGAGGGCAATGTCGAGCGCAATATCATGGTTCACATCGAGGCGCGCTATGCGGGCGGCGGAGAATCCCGGCGAAGTTACGCTCACACGGTACGAGCCGCGAACGACATGGGCGGAAAAGCGCCCTCGCACGTCGGTAGCCGTGTCATATTGATGTGATCCAACGATGGAGATTTGCGCGTGCGCAATCGGCGCACCGGTTGCGGTATGAACGGTGCCACCGATGAGGCAACACACCGCGAGAAGAAAGCCCGGTCCCATAACAACCCCTTAAACGTGCGATAATTTCGCCCGAGTAGTATAAGCCGTGGATGCAATTAGATGCAAATCGCACTCTCGCGGTGCTCGTTTGCTTCTGGTAGAATATCCGTACAACGACGGCGGCCTTGTGGCAGCCGCTACTTGGTTTTGCTTCTCTTGATGTTGATGGAGGGTTTTGAGTGAAAAGAGTCTTTTTAGGCGGCATGGCCGCATTTTGCATCGTTTTGGCTTCGTGTTCCTCGAATGCGAGTTCGACCATCCCGGCGCAGTTGCCGACCAGATCCCATACGAACCCCAGTGCGAAAAAGGCGCTCCATATTCTACCATTCAAGGCGAGCAA
>VFSW01010007.1_pt1 | contig 13480 bp, 19 predicted proteins | sample 5358111 | NCBI WGS metagenome assembly VFSW01 (sample SAMN11554181, study PRJNA540505) | mine drainage metagenome | isolation source: sediment from site ElyBrook_90M | place: USA: Ely Copper Mine, Vershire, VT | collected 2017 | reverse complement strand
GGCGGAACTGGTTTGCCGTCTATCCGGAAGCCGCGCGCCTGGGGCAGCGCGGCCAGGTGGTGCTCGAGTTCGCGATCGCCAAACAGGGAGTGGTGACCAAGGTGATTTTCTCGACCGAGTCGGGGGCGAAGGCGCTCGATCAGTCGGCGGTTGCCGCGGTCAGCGCTTCGAACCCTCTGCCGCCGCTGCCGAGGGAGTTTAAAGGGGACCGGATCGTGCTGCGGATGACCTTCATGTACAACATTCGCCGGTGAGTTTTCGCCGTGTTACCATTAAAGAGTCTTTGCCCGCCTCTCAATTAGCGAGTGCCTTCTGGTTCTACCTTCCATCTGTCGTTCAGGTGTCTAGTGCAGCCCCGACAAAGACGATTACCTGAAAAGAGGAACTGAATGACGAATATTTTTGTAGGAAATTTGAGCTACCAGACCACTCAGGAAGACCTGCAGCAGGCGTTTTCCCAGTATGGCGGCGTCGAGCGCGTGAACATCGTAACCGATCGCGACAGCGGTCAGCCCCGCGGTTTTGCGTTTGTGGAAATGACGGAGCGCCGCGATGCCGAAACGGCCATCGCGCAGCTCAATGGAGCGGAAATGAACGGCCGCGCGTTGAACGTCAACGAAGCCCGTCCGAAACCCGCGGGTGGCAGTGGCGGCGGCGCCGGACGTGGCCGCAGCGGCGGGGGCGGCGGCGGCGGACGCGGCGGTTCGCGCTGGTAAGCGTACCTTAGCGGCGTTCTTGGACGTCTGAAGTTTGTGGGGAACCGCGAGTCCGCGGTTCCCCCGTGAGCATCTTAAATTCAGGAGAAGAGTATGGCCGGCCGCGGACCACAGTCTTTCAAGAAGCGACAGAAGGAACAGCAGCGGAAAGAAAAGCAGCTGGAAAAAGCCCAGAAACGGGTTGAACGCAAAACCCTGCCGAGGGACTCTTCGGACGACGATCTCGTCGTGCTCGAGGGTCCGCTCATTCTGCCCGAATTCATGGACGACGAGCCGGAAGCCGACGACGAAGAGGAAGAAACGTCCGTCAGGCCGGCTGTTTCGAAATTCTAGAAGTTCCGGTTTTCTTACATGAATAAAAGACTGGCCATGGCGATGGGGGCATATGCGGTCCTCATCGCAATGGCTTTTTCCATTTTGCACGATAAAGCCCTTTACGCCGTTCTGATCCTGTTTGCCGGCCTCGCCCTCAAAACAGCGGTCGCAGCCAAAGCCGGCTGGTAAGTTCCCGTCCGTTTCATACTGAAACGCCCTCTCCCGCTTTGGATTCCAGATTGAACCTGAAGCCTGCTTTCCCTCTGTCTCCAAAAAGCCAGGTGTCTGATAAATAGCCTTTTAGGCAACTCGTACGAGTGGCGAAGCCCGTGCATTCTCCAGTGGCAAGAGAATGCCGATGTCCACTACTCCCGATTTGTCCACTTCCGCCCCGGATCTGCCTGTTTCCGCGGCGGAAGAAAGCGAGCGCGACCGCCTTGTTCTGCAACACCTCCCTCTGGTGCGTTCCATCGCCGTGCGCGTCTATGAGAACCTGCCGGTTCACGTGGATCTGGACGATCTGATTCACGCGGGAGTCATGGGGCTCTTCGATGCCGCCCTGAAATACAACGGCGATAAACAAGTCAGCTTCAGAGGGTACGCCAAGCACCGCATCAAGGGCGCCATTCTCGACAGCCTGCGCGACATGGACTGGGCGTCGCGCGATCTGCGGAAGCGCCACAAGCAACTCGAATCCATCACGCGTGAACTGGCGTCGGTGATGGAGCGCAATCCCACGGAGGTCGAGATTGCCGAGAAGATGGGCATGGATGTATCCCGCTGGCGGCAGGTTGCCGTCGAATTGCGAATGGTCGGGCTGCTCTCCGCTTCAACACGCGCGCCGGAAAGCGAAAATCAGAACGCTCCCGAATTTCCGGCCGGGGACCAGCTCAATCCCGATGTGCTGACCGGACAGAAGGAATTGAGGTCCGTGCTTTCGACGGCCATGAAGACCCTGCCGGAGCGCTATCAGGCCGTGATCGGGCTCTACTACGTCGGCGGCAAGACAATGCGGGAGATTGGCGAGAAACTCGGGATCAACGAAAGCCGGGTATCGCAGATCCATCGCGCGGCGCTCGATAAAATGAGCGCGAATCTGCAGGCGGCGGGCATTCATTCGAGCGAGTGCCTCCTGTAGCGCTTATCTGGTAGAGCCTATCTGGCTTTCTCCTGCTTCTCTTGTTTTGCCGCCACGATGGAATCGATCGTCGCCTGCGTAATCGGGTGATACATGGGCCGGGCTTTCGCGTAAATCGCGGTCGCCTGTTGCGGGTCCATTGCCTCGTAAAGAGGCTTCACGTACTTCCGGCGGCCCACGGTGGTGAGGAACTCTTCGAGCCTCGGATACGCGGGTGCGTAGCGATTGCGGACGGCCATGAGCAGCCACTGAGCCAGAATTTCGTCGTTGGCGGAGGCGGTCAGCCGGAAAGACGAATCGAGGCGCTTCATCCCAGCGGAGCCCGGTTGCGGAGGCAGGCCGCGGAGGAAGTGCAGCCACTCCTGCGTGCTCCAGCCCGCCGTGTCGATGTCTTCACCCGCCAGCCAGGCGGCAAGCTGCCGATCCACCGCGAGGAACGCCGCGGAAACCGGCACGGGCGCCGATGCTGGCAGCCCAGGCTGATAAACCCATTGATCGACCGGAATCCCCGCGGCGATCCGCGGCGCTTTCTGGTCTCCCGCGAACAGGTGCGCGCGCAGGTAATCGAGTGACTGTTTCGTGGTGATGCTCTGGAACGCGAACCGGTCGAAATAGCTCCTGAGGTAATTGTCGAATTTCTCCCGGCCGAATGCCCGCTCGATCCGGGTCAGGAACAGGGCGCCCTTTTCGTAAGGGATATTGGTGGCGCCGTCGTCCGGGTCCCTTCCGCTGAGATCGATGTGGAGAATCTGGTCCGCGGGAGCGTGCGACTTCAATTCATCCTGAAGATCCCGATACCCGAGAGCCGCCTCCATCTCCGCGCGCCGCGTGCCGTACAACTCCTCGACGATCCGGCGCTCGATGTAAACCGTGAAGCCCTCGTTCAGCCAGAAATCGCTCCACGTCGCATTCGTGACGAGGTTCCCGGACCACGAATGAGCCATTTCATGCGCGATCAGCGACACCAGGCTCTTGTCGCCCGCTATGACGGTCGGGGTGGCGAAGGTGAGGCGGGGATTCTCCATACCCCCGAACGGGAAGCTGGGCGGCAGCACCAGAACGTCGAAGCGGCCCCAGCGATAAGGACCGTACAGTTTCTCCGCCGCCTCCAGCATTTTCTCCATATCGGAGAACTCGGCCGCTGCTTTGGCGACTGCCGAATACTCGGCCCACACGCCGGTGCGAGGCCCCGTCGGTTGAAAGGCGAGCTCGCCCACGGCCAGCGCGATCAGGTAGGAGGGGATCGGCTGGTCCATCGTGAAATGGCAGTCGCTGCTGTCCGGGCAGTTCGTGGCGCCCATCACGGCTTTCATTCCGGCGGGAACGTGCACTCTCGCTTCGTACGTGACCCGAACGCCGGGGGAATCCTGCAGAGGGATCCAGCTGCGCGCGTGAATCGCCTGCGACTGCGTGTAGAGGAATGGATGCTGTTTCCCCGCCGTTTGCCCGGGAGCGAGCCACTGCAGGGCCGTCGCCGTCGGGTCGGTCGAATAGCGGATGCGAACGAATTTCGTATCCGGCGCAATGTCGATTCGTAAGGGTGCGCCGAGGATCTTGTCCGCCGCGCCGATCGAGAAACCCGATTCCCGGTATTTCAAGCCGTCGGGAGAAACCTCGGTTTCGTCGATCTGGAGAGCGCGGGAATCGAGTATGAGTTGCTTCGCGTCGTGCCCGAACTGCTCGATGGTCAGGACAGCCGTTCCCTGGATCGTCTGCTGCTCGAAGACCACGTTGAGATCCAGATTCAAATGCCGGACGCGCACGGTGTCCGGATTGGACCAGGAGTGTATATCATGGGCGATGGCAGGGATTTCTTTTCGTTCCGAGCAGGATGTCATCATGAAGGCCGCCAGCGCGATGGGGGCATAAGCGCGTTTCAACTTTCGATTATCGCGAATGCCCGCGCCGGGGAGCGCACAAAATGTGGAACCGTGGATTGGCGGGGCACATCTCGGGAAGACAGAGAGAGTGTTTGAATCCCAATAATATCCTGATTATCTTTATGGTTCCGGGTCTGCTGCTGGCCCAGGCCGCTTCGGATGCGGCCCCGCAGCTCGCCGGGACCCCGGCAGTCGTCCCGGCCGGAGAGACGCCGCTTGCCGGGCAGCCCGGTTCGGGCGAGGACAAGCGCATCTTCGGCGTCCTGCCGAACTACCGGACAGCGGACGGTTCGATTCCGTTCAGCCCGATTACCGTGAAGCAGAAGTTCACGATCGCCCGGAAGGACACGTTCGACTACCCGTCCTACATCCTGGCCGCGGCTTTCGCCGGTCTGTCGCAGCTGGACAACAGCAATCCTTCTTTCGGGCAGGGCGCCAGAGGCTACGCGCGGCGCTACGGTTCAGCGGTACTGGATCAGGATGTCGGCAACTACATGACCGAGGCCATCTGGCCTTCGATGCTGCATGAAGACCCGCGCTATTTCCGCAAAGTGCACGGCTCCGTGATGGGACGGGTCGGATACTCGCTCACGCGGGTGCTGGTCACGCGCACGGATGCGGGCAACTGGCGCTTCAACACATCTGAGTTCATGGGGAACGGCGCAGTGGCCGCCATTGGGAACCTGTACTACCCGGACGCGCGCGGTTTCAGCCCTACGATGCAGCGAATGGGCACGCAGATCGGCACGGATGCCGTATCCGGGGTGCTGAAGGAATTCTGGCCGGATATCAAGCGGAAGTGGCTGCACCAGCGAGATGGCGGCACGATCGCCGACTAGCGCACCCGACTAGTACACAGGGAGGCGGGGTTTCGCCGCCTCCACGTGCACCTTTTACCTACTCTTCGCGAGTGACGTTGACGGTAATTTCGGCGGTGACTTCGCGATGCAGGCGAACGGCGACCTTGTGTTCGCCCAGCGTCCTGATCGGCTCTTCCAGATGGATCCTGCGGCGCTCCACGTTGTACTTCTGCGCCGTGAGAGCGTCGGAGATATCCGCCGCCGTTACCGAACCGAACAACTGGTCGTTTTCACCGGCCTTGCGCGAGATCGTAACGACCACGGCGCCCACCAGTTTCGCCAGTTCCTGCGCTTCGCCAATCTGCTTCGCTTCCTTGCGCAGATGGGCCTGACGTTCCTGCTCCACGATCTTCCGGTTCGAATCGGTCGCCGCGACAGCCAGCTTTTTCGGCAGCAGGAAGTTGCGCGCGTAGCCCGCCGCAACCTTGACCACCTGGCCCCGCATGCCGAGTTTTTCGATGTCTTCCCTGAGAATGATTTCCATTGGGTCGAATCTCCTCTTACACCGCCGCCGCGAATGGCAGCAGGGCGATATTGCGGGCCTTCAGAATGGCGTCCGTCAGCCGGCGCTGATGCGGCGCGCAGACACCCGAAATGCGGCGTGGAACAATCTTGCCGCGCTCGGCGATGAACGCCTGCAGCATCCGGACGTCCTTGTAATTGATATCGTCGATCTTCTCAACGCAGAAACGGCAAACCTTCTTGCGCCGGAAGTACTGTTTCTTGCCTACGGCAGCGGCCTTGTCGCCACCGGTAGGGCGTTGCGAAGCCGCGATCGGTCTTCCACCTCTTGGTTCTGGCATGATGAGATCTCCTTACTCTGCGCTCGGTTTCGGTGTCTGCCCTTCGGAAGCCGGGGCTGGCTCTGCCGGAGTGGCCACAGGTACGCCGGGAAGCGGGGTGGCGGGAACCGCCGGCACGGGCGCGGCAACGGGAGCGCCGGGTAACGGATGCGAGCCTTCCGCCGCGCCTCCCAGCATCTGCTGGGCGAGCGAAGGTTGCGGAGCCGCCGCCTGCGGACGCCGGTGCGCGCGCTTCTCGCGCTCCTTCTTCCGCTTGTCGAGACGCTTCAGCGTTTCGTCGATGCGGACGGTCAGGTACTTGATCACAACGTCCTGCACGCGGAGACGGCGTTCGAACTCTTTCACCGTCGCCGGCTCGGCCGTGAACTGCATCAGGATGTAGCTGCCTTCGCGATGCTTCTCGATCCGGTAGGCGAGCCTGCGCTTGCCCCACTTGTCGACCTTGTCAATCGTGCCGCCGGTCGCGGTGACACTCTTGCTCATCTGGTCCACGAGGTGGTCGATCTCTTCTTCTGTCGCATCGGGTTTCACGATGAACAGATTTTCGTAGATTCTCATTCTTCCTCTGTTGTTAAGCCCTGGGCGCGACGATTGAATCTCGTCATGGACTTTTCGACGCCTTCGGCAATTATGGATTCGGTGGCATCGGCCGCGAGGTCGATGAACCGGTCCAGACTTTCCATTTGCTGCCGAGTGAAACGCGACAGCAGATAGTCCTTGCCGCTCGGCAAGGGATGGCCGGGATGCACTCCCAGCCGAATTCGAGGGAACTCCTGCGTCCCCAGTTTTGCGATCACATCGGCAATGCCGTTGTGACCCGCCGCCGAACCGCCCGGCCGCACGCGGAGCGAACCCCACGGCAGATCGAGCTCGTCGTAGACCAGAATCAGCTCCGATAACGCAACTTCATTCCTCTGCACCAGCGGCTTCACCGCAACGCCGCTCAGATTCATGAACGTCTGCGGTTTGGCCAGCAGCACGGTTTTGCCGCCGATGTTCCCCTGGCCCACGAACGCCTGGCATTCCTGCCGCGTCAGGCGAATTCCATGACGCGCCGCGAGCCGGTCCACCACGAGAAAACCCATATTATGGGGTGTCGCGGCATACTGCTCGCCGGGATTGCCCAGACCGGCCACCAGGAACATTCCCGGTTATTTCTTCTTGCCTTTTTCCGGCGCGGCGGGAGCGGCAACCTCTTCCTTCTTGCCCTTCTTCGCCACTTCAGGCTCGGCCACGGCGGGAGCCGCCACTTCGGCAACAGCCTCTTCCCTGATCCCGACCACGTGCGCAATGACGGCTTCGGGGGCGGTGATCACCCGCACGCCCTCCTTCACCGGAAGATCGGAAACCCGGATATTCGTGCCGATCATCAGTTCCGTCACATCCACGTCGAACTGATTCGGAATATCGTCCGGAACGCACTCGATTTCGACCGTTTTGGTCACGATGTCGAGCACGCCGCCCTGCTGTTTCACGCCCTTCGCTTCGCCCGATACATGCACCGGCACCGATACGCGCAGCTTCCGCGTAAGATCGATCCGCTTCAGATCGATGTGCATCAGCGTCCCTTTGACCGGATGATACTGCTCGTCGGCCACGATCACGGGAGTCTTCTCGGCGCCCGCCACCTCGACGTCGAAGATCGAGTTATGGCCCGTCTTGCTGCGGATGATGCGCAGAATGTCTTTGGGGTTGAGGCTGACGGCGCGCGGGTCCTGAAAAGCGCCATAGATCACGGCCGGAATCCGGCCACTCACGCGGACGCGCCGCGCTTCATTCTTGCCGCGGCTCTCGCGAGCTTCGGCTGCAACTACCGTTTCGATTCTCAACTTCTTATCTCCTGGCCTGACGGCCCCCTTTATGGGGGTCTCGGCAACGCAAGTCCGTTTTGGCCCGGCGGCCAAGTCGTGGGTTGCGTCGAAAAAACCGCTAAACAAACAAAACGCTGATCGAAGTCTCTTCATGGATCGACTGAATGGCCCGCGCCAGCAACGGCGCAACCGACAGCGTCCGGATCTTCCCGCAATCCTTCGCCTCTTTGGAAAGAGGAATTGAATTCGAGACGATCAATTCCTTGATCCTCGACTCCCTGATCCGCTCGACCGCCGGACCCGAAAGCACCGCATGGGTAGCGCAAGCCGTGACGCTCAAAGCGCCATACTCGAACAACGCTTCCGCACCTTTCACCAGTGTGCCCGCCGTGTCGATCAGATCGTCCACAATCAGGCAGTTCTGGCCCTGCACATCGCCAATCACATTCATCACTTCGGCGACGTTCGCTTCTTCCCGGCGTTTGTCGATGATCGCCAGCGGCGCGTTGAGGCGCTTGGCGACCTACCGGGCTCGCTCCACACCCCCGGCGTCGGGCGAAACCACCGTAAGGTCCGGGATATTCCGCGGCTTGAAATAATCGATGGTCACCGGACGAAAAAACAAATGATCCACCGGCTTATCGAAAAAACCCTGAATCTGCGCCGCGTGCAAATCGAGAGCCATGACACGGTCCGCACCCGCCGTTTCGAGCAGCGAGGCTACCAGTTTCGCCGAAATCGGAACCCGTGGCTTATCCTTGCGATCCTGCCGACCGTACCCATAATAGGGTAACACTGCGGTAATCCGTTCCGCCGAGGAGAGCTTCAGGTCGTGAATCATGACCAGCAGTTCCATCAGGTGCGAATCCACCGGCGTGCAGGTCGGCTGGACGACGAAGCAATCGGCGCCCCGCACGTTTTCGAGAATCTGCAGGTTGATTTCGCCGTCGGAGAAGCGCTTCAGCTTCATCACCCCGAGATCGAGCCCAAGCTGCTGGCAGATCTCCTCGGCCAGCGGCGGGTTGGCGCTGCACGTGAAGATCTTGATCCGGTCCGGGTTCATCGCGCGTACTGGTTTCGGGCGTACAGGCTTCGTGGAGGCCATAGAGTACCTTCTGCATGGAGGTGTAGTGCGCGTCTCCAGGCGGAGCGGTATTGCGCGCGACTCACGAACGATATCGGAAACACTGTTCGATCCGGGAATGACTTCCTGGCGCGGCCGAGCCGTTCGGCGTCCGCGAAAATTCCGAAGACCGCGGACCCGCTGCCTGTCATCGCCGCTGGATTGGCGCCAGCCTGGCGAAGGCGCTGTTTGATTTGCCTGAGTTCAGGGTGCCGTGCGAAGACAACTTCTTCGAAATCGTTGTCGCAGAAATCGCTGTCTTTCGCCGCGGCCGTATTTCCGTCCGTTCCCCCTCGCCAGACTTGTTGCTGGAAACTAGCTAGTTTATTTTGTAACGGAATTGATGTCAATCCCGGAGACAGGTCCCGATAGGCTTCGGCGGTCGAAGAATGCACGTTCGGGACCACCAGAAGCGCGCGCGTGGAAGGGCGCGCGGGAAGGGGATAAAGCTCCTCGCCGCGGCCGAGACCGCGCGCCGCGCCGCCGTGCAGGAAGAACGGTACGTCGCTTGCCAGGTGAGTCGCCATCGCCAGGAGATGATCGGCTGAAAGCGGCTTTCCCGTTAGGACCGGGAGCGCCAGAAGCACTGCCGCGGCATCCGAAGAGCCGCCCCCGAGGCCCGCGCCGGAGGGAATGTTTTTCTTGAGGTTATAGTGCGCATATCCATGAATCTTAATGGCTTCCAGCACGAGTCTCGAAGCCCGCTCAACCAGGTTATCGGGAATCTCCGGCGTGCCTTCGATCTCGATCCGGGTAGTGCGCCCGGGCGTCCACGAAATATCCAGACGGTCGGCCAGAGAGACAGTCTGGAAGACCGTGCGCAGTTCGTGGTAGCCGTCCGGCCGTTTGTAGAGGACGCGCAAGCCGAGGTTCAGCTTGGCGAACGCCGGAACGCGCGCCGTGCGGGTCATTTGTCGTACTGAAGCAGGGAAAACACGTCGTAACCGCCGAGCTTCCCTCGTCCGTCGAGGAACGTCAACTCGACCACGAAAGCCATACCCGCGACAATGCCGCCCAGCTGCTCCACCAGCTGCGTGGCGGCCTTTGCGGTTCCGCCGGTCGCCAGCAGATCGTCGACCACCAGCACTCTGGAGCCGGGAACAATGGCGTCGGTGTGAATTTCGAGGGTGTCCGTGCCGTATTCGAGGTCGTAAGTGACCCGTGTGCAGTCGGACGGCAGCTTCTTCGGCTTGCGGACCGGGACGAAACCGGCTCCCAGCGCATAGGCGAGCGCGGGAGCGAAAATAAAGCCTCGCGCCTCGATTCCCAGCACCAGGTCGACTCCCGCGCCCGCATACCGGCTCTTCAGTCCGTCGATGGCGCCCTGCAGGCCGTCACGGTCCTTCAGCATGGTGGTGATGTCGTAAAAGAGAATCCCGTCTTTGGGAAAATCGGGGACCTCGCGGATCATTTTTTTGAGTGAATTCATGGTTGGGGCTGAACGTGCTATGCGGTTACCGCGATTGAAAGGAACTCAATTGTTGCACGGCGGCTTCCCGCTGTTCAACTTCGCGCACCTCGGCCATGCGCGGCCCCTGATACAGCAGCGCGGCGAGTTGGTTGAGTTGCGCGGACGTGCCAACCGCATAGACCTGGACCCGGCCGTCGTCCTCGTTGCGGACCCAGCCGCGAAGTCCGATGGCGTCTGCGTTCCTGCGGACGAACCAGCGGAATCCCACGCCCTGCACCCGCCCGGATACAAACCATTGACGCGCTTCGACCGGAGGCTTCTTCAGGGACCCGGCTCGCCTTTCCCGCCAGGATCGCCGTCGGCAGCTATAATCGCTTCAATTTCCGCGCGTAAAGACTTGACGGTAAAAGGTTTCGCGATCAGGCGAAAACCTCTTTCAATGACGTAGCGCTGCACCACCTGGCGGTCGTCGTAGCCCGACATGAACAGAAATTTCAGCTCCGGATCGAGGGCGAGCAGGCGTTCCACCAGCATCGGTCCGCTCATCCCGGGCATCACGACGTCTGTCAGGATGAGATCCGGACGCCGCGGCATTTTTTCGAAAGCCCGAATGGCGCGCTCTGCATCGCCGGCGGGCACAACGTTATAGCCATCCTCCGAGAGGATCGTCTGAACCAGACGGAGAACGTCCGGCTCGTCATCGACAACGAGGACCGTCCGGGTATTCTCCCGTACATCGCCAGACTGAGACACCGCCTTCAATCTAACCTGGTGGGGCGGCGCGGGCCAGGAAAATAGGTAATAAAGGGCACGTTTCGCTCGAAGGCAGCCGGCGCGCGGTATCGTGCGGCGGCTCCGCCGCGTTTAATAAACTTGGATCCGGATGAATTGGATCGGATGAAGACGAAAATGACACGACGACACTGGATGGGAGCCGCGGCGGGATCGGGCATCGGACTTTACCTGGCGCCGAAGGTTTTCGGAGCGTCGGGCTTCTGGAATAAGAAGGATGCCTCGACGTGGTCGAGCGACGAAGTCCTGCTGTTGACGACCCGGTCCCCGTGGGCGCGGGACACCCGCATCGATTTCAAACCGATCGGCGAGGGCGCGGCCGGGGAACGGGGCGGCAGCGATCTCCCGCCGGGCCCCCCGGATAACGGGCGGGGCGGCGCGAATGTCAGCGGGCGGTCGCCCGCGAAGCAGCTGGATGTCACCGTCACCTGGGAAAGCGCTCAACCCCTTCGCGACGCCTTGAAATATCCCATGCCGGGGGATTTTGCGAACCATTACGCCATCGGCGTGGCCAATCTCCCGATCGCGGTGGAAGGAGGGCGCCTCCCGCGGAAGGGCGCTGCCCCTCCTCCCGGCGGTCCGCCCAAAGCCGTTAGCCAGGAAGAACTGCTGGACTGGCTGAAGGACGCCGCGACTCTGCGGGCCAAATCGCGCGAACCGGTGGCGGCGGGCCTCATCCGGCCCGCGAGAGGGGGATCGATGGTGTTGTTCGGCTTCTCGAAGGAACTGCTGCCTTTGAGCCTGGACGACCGGGATATCGTCTTCCTGCTGGACACCGATCAGATGTCGGTCAAGACGAAGTTCGATCCCAGAGAAATGATCTACCGCGGCATGCTCGCGTTGTAAGCGCACGCGCGCTCTGGTACCGGGGTACGGTACCGGTACCCGGTTTTCCCCATCCCACTACAGACGTTCTCCCCGAACGCCGATTTAACCACAGTGCAAAGAAATCCCACGTTGCAAGGGCTTGGCACAGAAGGCTTGGCGCAAAAAAAACCAGCGGTCCGACAGAGATCGCCATACGGAGGAATGTTTTGAGGAAAATTTCCATAAGATCGGTTGGAATCGGCTGTGTGGCCATTACCCTGGCCAGCGGCGCCGCATTCGGGGGAACCGAAAAACTGTCGCCGGAGTTGCAGTCGGATCGAAGCTCCGGCGACGTCGAAGTGATCGTGCAGTACCGGCAGGCGCCCACCGCCGCCGCGCATCGGCGTTTGCAGGATAAAGGCGCAACGCTGCGCCGCGAGCTGGCATTCATCAAATCGCGGCACTACAGCGTGCCCGCCGCCATGCTCGCGGAACTGGCGAACGATCCGGACGTTGCGTATATTTCGCCCGACCGGCCGGTTCACGCTCACCTCGATCAGGCCGACGTCACGATCGGCGGGAACCTCGCCGCTTCTTACGGCGTGGACGGTTCAGGCGTCGGTGTCGCCCTGATCGACAGCGGTGTCGGCGAACACGACGATCTGGAGGACAAGGTCGTCTACGCGCAGCAGTTCAATGGCGGCGGCCGCGGCGACAAATTCGGCCACGGCACTCATGTGGCCGGTATCCTTGCCGGTTCCGGCGCGGATTCGACGGGACCCCAGTTTTTCCGGACCTTCAAAGGCGTTGCCCCCGGGGTCAAACTGATTGACCTGCAGGTTCTCGACCAGGATGGGAACGGCACGGACAGCGGCGTGATCGCCGCCATTCAACAGGCCGTCGCGTTAAAGGCGAAGTACAACATCCGCGTCATGAACCTTTCGCTCGGCCGTCCGGTTTATGAAAGCTACACAATGGATCCGCTGTGCCAGGCTGTCGAACAGGCCTGGAAGGCGGGAATTGTGGTTGTGGTGGCCGCGGGGAACTATGGCCGCGTCAACCCGGCCACTACGCAGGGATACGGCACCATTACGGCGCCGGGTAACGATCCCTGGGTCATCACGGTGGGAGCGATGAAAGACATGGGCACTCCCGACAAGAGCGACGACCTGATCGCCACCTATAGTTCCAAAGGTCCGACGGCTTACGACATGGTCGTGAAACCCGATCTGGTCGCTCCCGGCAACCTGATCGATTCCACGCTTTCGCCGGCGAGCAGTCTCGTCAGCGAGTATCCCACCGCCGGTATCCCCATGAACACGTACCACAATGGCAACAACCGCGGTCTGTCCGGCAGTTACGCCCAGTTGAGCGGAACCAGCATGGCGGCTCCGTTTGTCAGCGCGGCGGCTGCGCTGCTGATTCAGCAGAATCCGGACATCGCTCCGGATCAGGTAAAGGCCAGGCTGATGAAGACGGCGGACAAGACGTTTCCCGACAGCAGCACCTACACGGATCCGTCGACGGGCATCGCTTACACGGCGCACTACGACGTCTTCACCGTCGGCGCGGGCTACCTGAACATCGGCAATGCCCTTTTCAGCACCGAGCTGGCGCCTTCCGGCGCGAGCGCCGCCTCTCCCGCAGTGGCATCGACGCCGGCGGGCGCGTTGACCCTGGTCAGTTCATCGAGCGCAGTCTGGGGTTCGAGCGCGGTGTGGGGTTCGAGCGAGGTAGGGGCGTCGAGGGCGGTATGGGGGTAGGGGGCGGTGTGGGGGTCATGCGCGGGGTGGGAGTACGGCGCAGCGTGGCCTTCCGGAGCGG
>VFSW01010006.1_pt1 | contig 13481 bp, 9 predicted proteins | sample 5358111 | NCBI WGS metagenome assembly VFSW01 (sample SAMN11554181, study PRJNA540505) | mine drainage metagenome | isolation source: sediment from site ElyBrook_90M | place: USA: Ely Copper Mine, Vershire, VT | collected 2017 | reverse complement strand
CACGCCATTGCGGCGATCCATCCAATCATCACCGACTTTCACCACGGGCTGTTAGCAGGTTCCGAAAGCTGTTTGAGAGAATTGCCCGGAATTCGTCGTCACGCCGCTGGTCAGCAAGTTGCGCTGCCCGGTCGTAAACTCCCTTTTCTTGCATGAGATCGAGGACGGCACGGCTAACTGACAGGTACTCGACCTTGCCGAGTGAATTGTCAAAGCTGCCTTTTTCCACTTCGGCCTTAACCCTCTTCTGAAAGCGACGCAGGCGCTCATATGGGCCAAAGACGCAGTATACGCATCGGTCATAAACCGGTATCTGGAACAGAGCGGCGAGGCGCTGGAGGATTTCGCCGGAGGAGAGAGTTTTGTAACCTGCTTCCACTTTCGCGTGCTCTCATTCCTTCGGGAATCCAAGACGCCCCTGCGGATTGCGTTCGCCCGCGTGACAACGCGGTTGGTTGCTTTTCCCCGGCGAATTGCCGCCATTTCGGCCAGCGGAATCCTGTTCGGCTTCGGTTCCGACGAGGCGGGCCATCCGTTCCTGGCCGGCTCCGTCCAGTGTGAACTGGTGATACTGGTCCAAGCGCGAAACCTTAGAAACATGTCCTGCGTCGACGGCTTCGTCGAGCAGCTTTTCGATAGCGGTCTGAGGCCATAGCATGGCTCTAACTGAAGGAGTGGCTGTGAACGCGTCAACTCTAACCATCGTGCGTTCCGGGAATAAGCGTGCAAGAACGTACAGAAAGGCTTCTATCGAAGGTTCAGCCCAGACTGGCTGGAAATGCGATCTATCCGATGCGACCACTTTTCGGCATTTTCGAAACACCATGAGCACAGCCGCAGTTACTCGGTTAGCTTGCTTTCCTTGAAGCCGAGGGGACAAAAAGGAGGCGAGATCTGCACGCGTGAAGCCGCTGTCTGTGTGTGTGGTGAGCCACAGAGATGCACAGTCCAGGAGCAGTGGAACAGACTGAATAAGCTCGAAATAAAAGATTTCTCGGCCGGGCCGCGAATCGCCGAAACGCCTGATCGCGCGGGCCAAGTCCAGGTTCATTTGACCATTTTCAGAGAACCGCTGCGCGATGTATTCCGAGAACCTGCTGCGGGTCTTTGCGCTCGAATGATGAAGATTCTCGAGCAAGTAGTGACGGAACTCGACCGATGTGGGATGTTCCAAAGCCGCGGGCAGATGCTGCAGGCTCTCCTCGACTAGCGGGTTGTTGAAATAAGTCCGCCGCCATCGCTGTGAGCGTGTGCCCGTCAAAGCAGCGCCTCTTTGAGGGCTTCCTCGGCGTGCTCCACGAAGGCAAGCCGTAGTCCTTCAGTGAGGTATGCAGGGAGCTCGCGAGTTTCACGCTCATTGTCCTTGGGCAAAATTACGACGCGAGCGCCGGCCTGCTTGGCAGCTGCTATTTTCTGTCCAACGCCCCCGACGCCGAGGACATTTCCATGCAAGGTGATTTCGCCGGTAATCGCCACGTCGTTCCGAACCTTGCGCTGAGTTAGCGCCGAGACGATTCCGGTAGTGAACGCGAGCCCGGCGGACGGCCCTTCCTTGGGAATGTCTCCATGCAGGGCCAATACCGACAGGTCGTAGCCGTCCTTAAACTCCGAAACGATTTCGAAAGCCTTGCGCCTATGCGCAACGAATTCGTAGGCCGCCGTGACCGACTCCTTCATCGCTTTGCCCATCAGTCCCAGTCTGTGGAGAGATCCGTGCCCTTTCTGGGCAACGACCTCAAAGAGTTGCAGCGAGCCGGCGCCGTCTTCGTTCACGGCGAGGCCAACGACGACGCCTACTTGGGGCTCGGAGGGAAGCCGGAGGCCACGCCGGCGTCCGCGTTCCGGCGGCGGGGCAGAGCGGCGGTCGCCACCGATTTCGTACTCGATCGTGTACGATGGATATTCTCCGGGAGCGAGCACCGAGAGTTGGTCTTTGATGCGCTGACGGCACTCAATAGCGAGCGCCACATATTCCGAGAGTTCTGAATCAGTCGCTTTACCGTCGGGGTGTACGAGTTTCATCAACCCGCGTACGACCCGGTTTACGGCCTCAACGTCGCGCCCTTTTGCATTGTGAAGCCGATAGCGCTGATAAGGATCGGTCGGGAGAAGAGTGCTCCTGAGTAGGTGAAGCAGTTCTGCGAAATAGTCGAGGGTGAAGCCGTATCCCTCCGCGAAGCTTTTGTCGGTCAGTTTCGACATTTCCCAGCCGGGAAGAAATCCATGGATGCGCTCGAAGAGCGCCTTATCGATGATCTCCTCGGGTAAAGGCTCGAAAAGGTGTTCATACTTTTCGTGGGGAAGATTTCCTAGAACATCGAGATTGCCAATGAACACGACTGAAGCTTCGCCCTTCACTTGGTATCGACCAAGCGTGAAGTTTCCGTACTCAAGGTAGTCCTTGAAGATCGAAATAGTCGTGGTCGCATCCTTGAACTCGGTATTAGCGATCTCGTCGAAAACCAGGGTATCGAATCGAGCGACTAAGCCAGGTTTCCCGTTACCGGCGTGCACAAAGAGAGCAGCCGGTGTCGCACGTCCCCCGGACAGCATATAGGAGTAGTATGAGAGATTCTTGTAAACGTAGCTTTTGCCCGTCTCGCGTGGACCCAACTCAATCAAATTAACCAGGCGCTCGGACATCGGAACAAGTCTCAGGATCGCGAGCAGCTTTTGACGAGGCGTCAAGGAGGCGGGGTTCAGACCGATCGTGTTGATCAGAAGGTCAATCCACTCATCACGGGAGAACTGGCTGCGTTTTTCAAGATACTCTTTGAGATCGATCTTCCCATGCTGAAATGGAGTGAAATCACTCAAAGCGAGCGGAGTGATCCGGGTCTTCCAGACCTGTGCTTCGTCGTAGGAGAGCTCGGCGATTCCCCACATTCCGCCCATCAACCGAGGATACTTGTTTACAAGGTTCTCACTTATGTGAATGTGACGCTCGTTGAGGGCTCCGATCGCTGCCCAATACTTGTCCTCGGCGGTTTCCAATCGGACTTCGACATGCGCAATCAGTTCGAGACGTCGTTTCTGTTTGAGTTCGTGCACCAGTCGTGGTGCGTCAGCCGGCGAGGCGTAGTTTTCCGCCAGTTTTCGGCGGACTCGTGCCAATTCGGCATCGAAGTCAATGCCGGGACAGAACTGATCAATTAGGTATTCGATTACATAACGAGGGAACTCTTTGAGGTCGGCGAGTCGGGTCCGGCGTTTTTCCACCACCAGCCGACCAAAGACCTCGCGAGGTTTGGGGTCAGACTCCATCAATCTTCTCCGAACAGCTTGCTCAGTTTAGCACGGGCCGCGTCCTGTTCGACCGCGGCTGACGCGATCTGGACGTCGAGACTGTGTTCGGCCACACCTTCACCGCCCAAAACGCCACGGAAGACGAGCCGCTGACGACCGGGGGCTGAAGGAGTGAACCGGACTCGGACGGTTTGAGGTGTAGTGCCTACCTTGTCCACGACAGCGCTTTCTACTGCGGCCTCGTCGCACGAGATCATGAGCGCAGATGTGAGCGCACCATCTGCAGCGACGCTGATCCCAATCTCGCTGGGAATTCCAACTTGCAGAGCCGTGGGCGCCGTAGCAGAAATAGTCACTTTCACTTTGCTCTTTCGGTGTCGGAGGCAAACGATCGGCACAATCACTTCGAGCAAGCTCGAGCCTCCGTGACGGTAGTTCTCGTCGGGACGAAAGTACTTTCCCGGACCTGGCTGGAACAGCGCGAACCCCGGTCGAGGAAACAACCAGTTCCCGGGAAGGCTGTGTCGCAGTGCCTGAGCCGGGATCTGAAAGATTCTAGAAGCGGCATGGCCCTCGATTCGGCGCAGCGCATACGCAGACCGATATCCAACGTTTTCTGCTTCCGGGAGATCGACGCGCGAAGCACCGTCGAGCCGAACATGACCGTGATCCGACGTTATGAACACGAGGGCATCGGGGCCAGCCTCCTGCAACAACGCGCGAATTTCGGTAACCAGATTCCGCAGACTGGCGTGAAGCACGTGGGGGTCCCAGTCGACGCCATGGGATAAGGCATCGGGGGCGTCGAACACTGCCGCAAACGTCGTCGCCTCCGCGCCACGGGAGCGGACCGCGAAAACCGCGCCGCGATGTTTGCCAGGCAGATCGTCAAACTCGAATTTGCGGCTGTGCACTCTGCCTAGCAGTTCCGCGAACAGGTCGGATTCTTTTCCGGAAGTAAGCAGGGCTGGAGGCTTTCCGGCGAAGAAGGCGCGCCGTGAAAAGTGCGTCATCGAGGGGAGGATGGCGAAGCCGAGCGCTTCCTCGACCTCATAGTCCCTCTCCAACGCCGGGCGCAGGACACCGCGCCAGATGTCGAAGCGCATGCTGTCCACCACAACCACCACCGCTCTGGTGGTGGAATCCGTGGCTGTTCGACGGCGTGGCGCCATCCACTTCTCGTAAAACAGATCGGTTGTGGGAATCTCGGCGGGCACCAGCTCTGCGTAACGAGACTCCATCAGTCGGCCGAAGGCGAGATCGAGTTCGTTTCGCATCCGAGCGGCAAGGGCAATAGTGTCTCGGCAGGCATGCGCTTCAATGGTCCAGCGATTCTCGAAACCGGGAGTGTCCTTCCATTGGCGCCGAGCAGGCACCTCGATAAATTGAATAAGAGTTTCTAGTCTTCCGACGAGTCTCTCAATTTCAAAGCAACGCTCATCGACGAACAGCTTAAGAATATCCGCGGCGGTCACATCTTGGATCCGTTTCAGCCGTAGATTCTCGATCGGACGCCTAAGTCGCTCGACGATACCCTCAAGTTCCCGATTGAACTTTCGGAATTCCGGAACGAGGTGGTCGAGGCCAAAATCCTCACCTTGCCGATCAGCTGTGGCAGCTTCTTCCTGAAGCTCAAAGGGGACGCGAGAGAGAAAGAGTTTTGAGTAGCGCTCTCGTTCCACGAAATGTTTGGCGGAATCTGGCTCGTTCAGGTTCAGGGCGGCATGCAAATGGCCCAAAAAGTCTTTCGTGCACCACTTTTCGAATCGAGGCACCTCGTCTTCCCGAAACCAACCCGGTACGTCCCGCGGGGTTGGAAGGTCGCAATTACTGTAAGAGGCAAACGCGGAAGAAATTTGGGCCAACTCGCGCCCAGGATCGGGAAAGTGTTGCTTGAGGATCAAGAGCCCAGTTACGGCTATTCGTGCGATTTCACGTCGGTCGCTAAATAGTTCGCCGAGAGGTTCGGGAAGATTGGCGAGGTTCTTTCTTATGACTTCGCGTTCGACGAGATTAAAGAATTCCATCAGTTGGTTCCACGTCTCGTCCCGATGGAAGGCAAGATCGAGAGCGGCGATGGGGTCGCTTATTGAGAAGAGATCTACGCCGAGCACCGCACTGGCGCCCACTAGCACTAGATCCACGTCGGTGAGATTGCGGCCCGTTCGGCGGAAGCTCCGATAGGCGCCTATGAAATCGCCGGCTCGCTCGCGGGCGAGTTTCTCATAGGGAAAGATGTCAACTTCGGGTGGCCAGTCCTGGAATTCCGTAATGTTGACGAGAAAACCACGCACGGTTGGCCGGAATCGGGCCTCGGCGGCGATACGAGATTTCCAGTCGGGCGCAGCGAGCGGCCGAAGGTCACTAGGCTTAGCGTCTTTCGGTAGCTGACTTGGATCGCGGAGAGTGTATGACTGATCAACGATCACGACTTTCGGACTTTCGAGGATCGGATCGAACTGTTGAAGAGCTTCGCGCAGGCGGAGGGCGTTGTGAACCACAAGCAGTTTCGCACCTCGGTCCCGGAACTGCGTACGCAGGCCTTCCGCCTCCTTCGCCTCTAGAAGACAGTAAGGATCACCGTCCAGACGATCGAGTGGAACTGTTGCAGACTTCTCAGACGGCTTGCTACCCACTCCGAAGCGGTCATATGCCCACCTTGTTAAGCAGAGCCGAGACTTGTTCGTATGCGGCACGTTGCTGAATTGCTCGCTCCTCCGGGTCGATTATCTCAAGAAAGTCGGCGACCCACTTCGGACCGGCACCGTCAGGGCTAAGGAACTTCTCCTTGATTTTTGTTAGGCCTTCGCGAACGAGACCGTTTCCAATGTGAGGGCGAAATGCCTCTGCGAGTGCAGCGATGCCGCCCGGATATTGACGCACACAATAGTAAATGTCGTATGCGTCCTTTTCCTTCAACCGGTCGGCGAGAGCCATGCCTTTCATGACAAGGAACGGGACGAAGGCTGCGACGCGGCATTGAACCGTGAGATGTCCGCCCCCTGGGAGCTCTCCTTCGATAGCAACGATTTCATTGTTTTCGAAGACCAGATCGCAGCCTCTGGTTTTCCGGGCGCGAGCATCCTGAACGATCTGGGTTCGGTGCGAGCGGCTGGTGCCTCCATACTGACCGGCCAAGAGATCGACTTCGACGGTAATCGGGTCGCGGTCTGAGAAGGGAACTTCTCGAAAGAACTGGAATGGCTGCCCGCCCTGCCTATATCCTCTACTCATGAGCGCCTTCAAGAGGGTCTGATAGGAGGTCTCGCGGATGTTTCGAAAGTCCAGAGCGAGATCGATGTCGAGGGTGCCGATGTGTGGTTCGGCCGCGCCGCGAAGCAGCAGACCGGGGACAGATCCTCCAACCACGACGATGTGATCCCTGAATTCTCCGAGGATCTGTACAAGCTCGATGAGGACGTTCCTGACGGCCTGAAGTGCGTCGGCGTTGTAGTCGTGGCGGGTCGTCACCAGCGTGGCCTCAACTTCTGCTCAAGAATTGCCGTGGCTGCCTCTTCTCCGCGTCCCTTGGATTCCATTAGGTCGAGGTAGAGTTGGACGTCACTCACGACGCGGTTTTGGCCGATCGTGCGTGCTCCATAGAACGCGCCCTCGTCAAAGGGCCATGGCAGCGTGAAGTTAGCGCCGGTATCCACGATCTTCCAGCCAAGCTTCGCGACGAAGCCGGCCGGATCGGCTTGGACGTATGCGGCACCGCGCGTGTATCGCGTGAACGGCGCTACTCTTGCGGCGCCCGAAAACTGGGTGAACGCATAAGGAATGGCGTTGGTGGCGCAGTACACCTGCAATGTCTCTTCAATTTGCGGGGGATCGCCAGCGGCGTACACGCCAACGGTACTGCGTTTTCGGGACGCCACAGCGGCGGCCCACGCGCTCAGCAGTTCTTCTGGTTTCGCGAGCTGGATGCCTCCGCGTTCTTCACGAGCGTATTCGAGGTCAAGCAGGCGTTGCTTTACCTTCGCTGCAAGGCCGAGGCTGACTCGCGCCTCACGGGCGAGCCTTTGCACTTGCCAAGGCTGCTTCGGTGCTTCGAAGAGCGCTCGGAGAACGCGACTCGCTTTCGGAGAAAAGAGACTTCTCAGCGGGCGGCGCTCTGCTTTCGGTTTTGGGAACCCGCGCCGTTCGATGTAAATCTTGTCGAATACGAGGCGGCAGTTGCCAGCCAGGTCGATGAATCCAACTCCCGCTTCTTTGCAGATTTTTTGGGTTTCTGGGCCGACGTATGGGGCACCTAAAAGTCCATACTGCGGCTCTTGCGTACGCGTAATAGCAAGAATTTTTTGGATGGCAGCGCGCGCGATTCGCGGCTCGCCGCTGGATTTCACTTCGATGAGCAGTTTCCAGGACGTTCCGTTGGCGGTAACATCAACCGAAATGTCGATACCCTTGTCGAGGTCAGCCGACTCCTTTGTGGTAGAGCCGATCCGAAGAAACGGCACATCGCCTAAGACCTGATTCAGGCGCGCAGAAATCTCTGCTTCGGCGGGACGGCTGGCACCCATGTTTCACGAAATTAGCAGGTTTCACCGTCCGGTGAAAGAGACGTTTCTAGTGAAACACTTCGTTGGCGCAAGCGTTTGACGACCCAAGGTTTCCGCGCGGTAACGGTTCTCGCCTTATCATTCCTTCCCCGCCTCGGTCGGTGGACATCCATGGCATTTCGCGCCTTGGGCGTTGTCTCTATAGCGTCTTGGGGATAACAGATTTTCCGCCGACTTTTCTCAAACTCACGTTGCGCTACTATGATGCATAGCGGTGCTGGAGGCTGCGGAAGATGGCGAGAACAGGCTCACAAAACCGTAAGCTGGATTCATAAATTTCAATCTCTATGCGGTACCTATGAAAAAAAGTTGTACGTAGGCAATCTCGCCTACTCAGTTACCGACCAGGATCTGAAAGACCTCTTTTCTCAGTCCGGCGCGGTAGAGAGCGTCGCGGTTATCTCCGATAGGGAGTCCGGCCAGTCCAAGGGCTTCGCCTTCGTTGAAATGGCGGATGCCAGCGGAGCCGACGCGGCGATCAAGACGCTGGACGGCAGCGAGCTTAAGGGCCGCAACATCAAGGTCAACGAAGCGAAGCCTCGCGAAGGAGGCGGTGGCGGCGGACCGCGCGGGGGCGGAGGAGGCGGACGGAGTGGAGATCGCAGCGGTGGTGGCGGTCGTGGCAACCGCTGGTAATTAACAGCATCCAAATCGGAACGAGCCGTAAGGTTGCGTTCTGAACCTCGGCGGCGGGAAGCTTTGATAGTGTGTCCCGCCGCTGACTTTCTTAGTAGGGGTGTCCGATGCGGTCTATCCAATTTGGAAAGGAATAACCCTCGAGTCTATAAGCGCGGGCGGTGGTTCTATGCTTGCCTACACCTGGCGCGCATGTGACGCAAATTCACCTACACCACCGCCAACAACCGCGCATGGGCGACGAGCGTCGACGGCACGGCGCTGGCTGATGAGATCTCTTCTCGGTGGCTTGCAGAAACTTTTCCTGGTCGACCGGGAAAAGGCGACAATAAGGACCGGCTGACGCTCAAGTACCCGCTCAACTCGGACACGCCGAAATAGTTCCGCGATCCGAGGGCGGCTCAATACTATCGGTCGCCGGAACTCGACAAAGTGATAACGAAAGCGACGAGTGCCGAACGTTGCCCGAACTGCGGTAAGAAGACGTTTCTCATGTGTAGCCGTCCAGCCGCAGGCTCGTGGCAGCTCTGGGTTCACCAGGACGGATCTTGCCGAGACCCAGACTGTCGATACCGTGGTTGGCGTCACATCATCGACAACCGCAAGGACACGTTCTGGTGGATGCGCGGAAAACCATCCTGCGATTGTGGCCCGTAGCTTCCTGCCGCGGACGCAGTGGATTAGCGGTTCAGAGCGGGCGGAATTCCTCGGACGAATCCTAACAAATTTCGCGACATTGACTCTACTTTGCCCGTCGGACTTGGCACCGAGACTCGTCGATCGCTCATCTGCTTTCGGTTCGCTGGACTTTAAGGAATCGATCCTGCCGGTTCTGCAAGACCGGTGCCTTCGACCGCTCGGCCACCCCTTCTGGTTTGGGAATCATTAGCATTTTTTGAGACACGAGGCGCGACACCGCTTCGCTTGCAAACCATTTGCAAACATTGCCTCCCGCTTTTCGTCGAAAGGTCGCTGTCTTCGCAAGTTTGGCCAGACCCTTTCCTTCGCCTCGAACGAAGCATATCGCTGAAGTGATGATCGCGAAACCATCTGAACATGTTGGCGCCTCGAGGATCCTCGTAACCGGATCCGAACCGGAAGGAGGCAGACTCACATGCGTATAGTCGCCGATGTAAATGGGAAGTATTGAACCGTGAGCCCTGACGGAGAAAACGAGAGAGGTCCAGTTTTTCGATGGTCGGATCCGCGACAGCGGGAAATTTACGAAGGCCTGCTCATGATCGGGGAGGGTCCCGCAGCTTTCTTCCGTGACGCCTGCCAGATGATGGCTAAACCATCGGGGCTCGGCAGCACGACCCACGTGGTCGGCCACCTGGTTCGGGAGATTGAGAGCGCAATGCGAGCGTCCCTTGCTACATTCGCGCAGCAATCAAAGAAGTCGGACAGCAAAGCCGCGGGCTCGGGGACACACGCAGCAGAGATTCGTGCAATCGCTAAGGGTCTCGGTCTGGCGGACAACGATCCTGCTCTTCAAGCATGGTTGAGGCTGGCAGACAAAAGTTACGAGCTAGCTCCGCATACCGTTGCACACCGTGAGGCTCTCTCCAGAGCGCGGCCGGTCACCGATGAATTTGAAAGATGGTGGCACGCTATCCAGGCGATCTTACAAGCGGTGCTGGGAAAGTTTAGAGAGCGATTTCTCGAGCCGCTTCGCGAAGTTGACCGACTCCTCGATGTGGATACACCATCGGAGGATGACGTCGCTTTTCTGAAGAACAACATTCCCAATAATGCCGTGGTCCTCGGACACTTCTTCGATAAGAATACGAACCCGCGCTGGATCGAACGTCTCAACAACAAGGGGTTCTTCAAATACCCTCTAGCAGAAGGACGCTGGCCACAAGCTAGTTACCTTGCGCGGATGGCGGGGACTGATAGAGCAGTGGCGGAGCAGATTTGTGAAATTATTCTCGCGTTGCCCGATACCGAGAATCGCTTTGTTCGTGCTGAACTCGTCGGAGCCCTTCGGGCAATGCCGGTGAGCATCGCAGCGAGACTCATCGATAAAATCGAGCCCTGGGCCAGCGATGCTACAGGCTTCTTGTGTGAAGATTTTGCGCCGCTGATAGGTTCATTTGCTGTAGATGAAAGCGCTGCCGCGTTTCGGATAGCCAATGCGCTTCTTTGCGTGATGCCGGCGCCCGCCGACGAAGCAGGCGAACCGGGTGTTTTGCCCCCAACGCCGAGAACCCAGCTGGACCTTTGGGAATACGAGCGAATTCTTGCCCAGCAGGTTCCGGAACTTGTCAAGGCTGCCGGCCTCGACGCTCTCAAATTTCTTTCTGGTTTGCTGAGCGACGCGATTCGGTTTTCGCTTCGTGAGCCAGAAAAGTCTGCTCCTGGTGACGTATCCAACGTATGGCGGCCAGCAATCGCCGAGGACGCACAAAATTATAATTTTCTAGAACTCAAGTCGCTGCTGACTCGCTCCGTTCGTGACGCCGCCTTGACCACCGCCGTTTCTGACCCAGCGGGCATTGAGGCGACTATCGAAGTGCTCGAGAGCCGCGAGCCCCGTTGGCGGATTTTCCAGCGCATCGTCCTTTACTTGCTTTCGCGGATTGACAATCAAACGGCAACCCGACTTGCGGCGGACCGCCTTACCAATCGCGATCTATTCGAGGCGCCAGAATGCTTGCATGAATACGTGCATTTACTTCAGCCGCGGTTTCCATCCCTGAAGCCCGAGCAACGGCATCAAATCCTCGGTTGGATCGATGGAGGCTTGGAGCCGGAGCAGTTGGAAATTGTTAGGACGAACCTTGGACAGTTCACCGGTAAGCCGGTAACAGACGAAGACATCGACCGTTTCAAAAAGACCTGGCGGCGGGACTGGCTGCAAAGACTGGGCAACAGTCTTCCTGACGCGAGAAAACCGGAACTCGAAGCGCTTCTTGAGGAAATAGGCGCCCGTGAACATGCTGATTTTGGGGCATATCACAGCGAGGCGGTAGGTTTTCAAAGTCCGCTCGGTCTGGACGAGTTCAAGAAGAAGCCGCTAGCCGAGCAAGTCGAATACATGCGGAGTTGGCAGCCCACCGATCAGTTTATGGGCCCGTCCCGTGCCGGGCTTGGCGAGCAGCTGGCAAAACTAGTTGCCGAGGATCCCGCTGAATACGCAACCGCCGCGAACCTCTTGGTCGAAGTTGACCCTACTTATCAGCGGTTTCTGCTCAATGGACTCCGCGAGGCTGTGGAGAAGGGGCACAACTTCGATTGGGAGCCGGTTTTCGGACTTTGCCGACAAATCTTGCAGGATCCGATAGAAATCCCTGGCCGGCAAGGGCACTCGCTCGAAGAGGATCCAGATCGCACGTGGTGCCGAAACTCGGTCGCAACGCTACTCGAGACAGCGCTCCGACAATTGCGGGTACCGATACCAATCGGACTTAAGGATGAGCTTTGGAAGTTACTTGACACTTTATCAAATGATCCAAACCCTACGCCCGAGCACGAAGAGCGCTTCGGTGGTTCCAATATGGATCCCGCGATGCTCGCTCTGAACTCGACGCGCGGTCAAGCGATGTATGCGGTGATCAACTACGCTTGGTGGATCAGCCAATCGGCCTCAAAAGATGAAAACAGGACTTCGAAAGGAGCAGCTTCTGGTTTCGAAACGATCCCTGAAGCACGCGGCGTGCTGGAAGCACATCTCGACACGAGCGCTGATCCTTCGCTGGCTATAAGAGCGGTTTACGGCCAACGCTTCATTTTGCTCTGGTTGGTCGACAAGCAGTGGGCCACTGACAACGCGAAGAGGATTTTCCCCGTTGATCAAGCGCAACGACACTACTGGGAAGCGGCTTGGAGTAGCTACTTGGCGTTCTCCCAGCTCTATTGGGACGTTTTTGAGGCGCTGCGAGGACAATACGCACTCGCTGTTAAGAGACTAGCCACGGAAACCGTCCTCCCGCAGCTTCCAATTGACCCAAAGCAAAGGCTCTCTGAGCACGTAGTGACTTTATTTTGGGCCGGCAGGATCGCGAGCAACGACCACGATCCGATTTGGGAGGAGTTTTGGTCCGCTGCCGCCGTCGAGGTCCGAAAACACGCTCTGTGGTACTTGGGGCGACTACTCTGCGATGCAAAGGACGCTCCCGATGAGCCTCTCCTTTCGAGATTGCGGACCCTTTGGACATCGCGACTCTCGGTGGCGAGAGCGGCTGACAGGCTGGAAGACTACGCCGCGGAAATAGCGCAGTTCGGCTGGTGGTTTTGTTCGGAGAAATTCTCCGACGATTGGGCTTTCGAACAGCTGGCAGCGGCGTTAGATTTCGCCAGTTATATCGATCCTGATCACCTAATTTTTCCCGCACTCGCAAAGGCTTCCACGAGGAAGCCGCTCAACTCCGTCCAGTGTCTGGAAAGGTTGATTACCAACTCCCGGCATTGGCACCTTGTTGCGCATGAAAAAGAGCTTCGTCAGGTGCTTAGCGCTGCTAAGAACGTTGGGGGCGAAGCAGCCGAGGTTATGAATCGAGTTGTAAACGCTCTCGCGCGAGCTGGCATGCTTCAGTTTCGCGATCTGGTTGCGTAGATAAAATTGGATCGCGCGCATACACTCGGTGGGCCGAAATTCTGATAAGACAACATCATGCCCGCCTATCACGTCCACGAGTGGCAGGTCCGGCGCGAGTGGAAGGATGCGGATGGGCGGTTGCTGCGCGATCGAACCTGCCAAGGCTGCTCGGTCGAGCAGCAGGTTCGCCATGTTATCCGCGAGATGACCTGGACGCTGTTCCGCCAGTGGGACCCGCGGAATCAGGGCCCGGTCTTTGATCGCCGGCGCCAGTATGTCGAGCGAGTGATATCGTGAACCTCCGCCACGCCGCTGCGCTCGTTTTGATTGACTCTGTGTTGCTGTTGCTTTCCCTAGGCGGTGGGATCGCCAGCGGGCAAAGCCAGCTGGTGCCCTCGCTACCGAAATCGGCACCGACGAAAAGTTCGAAGCTAACAGTCGATCCTAGCAGCCCGTGGTGAAAGTCGGTGATGATTGGATGGATCGCCGCAATGGCG
>VFSW01010005.1_pt1 | contig 13483 bp, 11 predicted proteins | sample 5358111 | NCBI WGS metagenome assembly VFSW01 (sample SAMN11554181, study PRJNA540505) | mine drainage metagenome | isolation source: sediment from site ElyBrook_90M | place: USA: Ely Copper Mine, Vershire, VT | collected 2017 | reverse complement strand
CCGGTGGCCATGTACAGGTCCATGTAGGCGGTAATGGCTTCCAGCTCGGTGCCGTGCGGCGTGGGACGTTTGTGAATCGCCGCCTGGTCGCCGCGGATGAACTGGGCCAGCCACCAGTTCTCCTGGTAATAATCGACGGTCGTGTCCAGGTCTTCAGGCAGGCCAACCTCAGAAAGGTACACCGTGGTATTGGCGATCACCCCTTGGAAACCGAGCATCAGGTCTTTGGCGATCACACGCTCGTCGCAGCAGTTGAACCAGGACTGCATGCCGCGCATCAGCGGCAGGGCTTTCTCGAAACCCACCCGGTGGGCAGCCTTCAAGCCGTAGTTCAGCCACACGCGCACGTAATTGGGGTATTCTTTGGTGCCAAACTCGCTCTTGGAGATCGGCTCGAAAAAGCCATCCGGTTCCTTGCAAACATCGATGCAGTCGATAATCTCGCCGGCCCGGCGGCGCAGCTCGGCGTCTGCCTGCCAGCGCAGGCTGTTGGCTGCCCCCATGAGGAACAGCCCGGCCGTCTGGCCTTTGATATTGTTCTCGAAATGCCCGCGGTAGGGCGCGCCCGGGGCAGGCAGGCCCGCTTTGACTCGGAACCAATACAAAATGGCGTCCTGTGACAGGCTCTTGAGATAGGCGATGTTATTTTGAAAAGCCTGCTCGAAAATACCGCCATTCAGGCAGACGCCCGAAGCAGGAACCTTGACGAGGGGAGCAATTACTTCATGGGTCATGGACGAGACTCTCCAATAATAAGGATTCGCTTTTTGGATAAGTTCTAAGAGTAACTCAATTTTGGCAGAGGGGCAAGATTTTACCAAGGAAAAAATTCTCCGCAGGGGTGGAGGAAGCAGCGCATCCGTCGGTAAAATAAAAGGAAGTTGTATAATACGTGCATTCCTGTTTTCCCTTTGGACCACACTTTATGACCAACGGTCTCCTCTTCGACATCAAAGAATTCGCCGTGCACGACGGGCCGGGCATCCGCACCACCGTCTTTCTGAAGGGCTGCCCGCTGGCCTGCCTTTGGTGCCACAACCCCGAGGGCCAGTCGCGTCTGCCGCAGGTCATGCGCAGCCCGGCCGGCGAACGCCTGGCGGGCGAAGAATACACCCCCGAAAGGCTGGCCGCCCTGCTCAACCGCCAGGCGGCTATCCTCAAGGCTAACGGCGGCGGGGTGACCTTCTCCGGCGGGGAGCCACTCTTGCAGGCGCAGTTTGTGGCCGAGGTGATCGACCGCATCGACGGCGTGCACGTGCTGCTGGACACTTCCGGTTACGGGCGGGAGGAGCACCTGCGCCTGCTGCTCGAGCGCTGTCAGCTGGTCTTCTACGATCTGAAGCTGATCGACCCGCACATGCACCGGCGCTACACCGGCTGCGACAATGCGCTGATCCTGCATAATTTGCAGGTACTGAGCGCCAGCGGCGTGCCTTTCGTGATCCGCGTCCCGTTGGTTCCGGGGGTGACGGATACAGATTCGAATCTAAGCGCCATTGCCCGCACGGCCGGCTGCCTGCCCGGCCTGCTGCGCGTTGACCTGCTGGCCTACAACCGGGCCGCCGGCGCCAAGTACCCGGCGGCCGGCATGCCGTTCCGCCCGGATTACGATGAAGACCAACCGGTGAACATCCGGATGGATATTTTTATTGATGCTGGAATAGAGGTAAACGTGCCATGAACGAAAGAATCGAGCTGCTCAAACAACACGTACGGGATGGCGACCATCACGTTTTTCGCAAAACCCAACCCATCGATGTGCTGGCGGAATGTGAGGCCGAGGGCCTGTCGTGGCCGCAGCGCGCCGCCCGTCTCACTCGCCGCCAGTGCGAGGCCGAAACCCCGGTGATCCTGCGGGACGAGCGGATTGCCTTCACGCGCACCCTCCCGGCCGGCATCCCTCCCATCTATACACCCGAAGACTGGCAGCGCCTGCCCGCCGGATGCACGCTGCACGAGCTGGGCCCGATCAGCAACATTTGCGCCGACTGGGGCTACGTGCTTGCCCAAGGGCTTTTGGGCCGCCGGCAGGCCGCCGTACAGGCCCGCCAGGCTTTCCGGGATGACCCGGCGGCGCTGGAGTTCCTGGACGGCGCTCTGGAGACCATCGACGCCGTGCTCGTCCTGGCGCAGCGTTACGCCGCAGCCGCCCGCCAGCAGGGTCGCCTGGACCTGGCTGAAATGCTCGAACACGTCCCGGCCAACTCGCCGCGCACTTTCCACGAGGCGCTGCAATCTCTGCGCATCACGCAGGCCGTGGTCTGGTTGAGTGGGCATTATCACGTGGGCCTGGGCCGTTTCGACCAGTACATGTGGCCCTACCTGCAGGCCGACCTGGCCGCCGGACGGCTGGACCTGGCCGCGACCGAGGAACTGCTGGCGGAGTTTTTCATCTCGCTCAACAAGGACAGCGACCTGTACCCCGGCGTACAGCAGGGCGACAACGGGCAGACGATCACCCTGGGCGGGGTAGACCGCCAGGGCCGACAGGCCGACAACGAGCTGACCCGCATGGCATTGGGCGTGTCGCGCGACCTGGCCAAGATCGACCCCAAGGTCAACCTGCGCATCTCGGCGCACACCGGCCTGGACCTGCTGCGCCTAGCAGCCGAGCTGACCCGCAAGGGCCTGGGGTTCCCGCAGTATTCCAACGACGACGTGGTCATTCCCGGCCTGACCTCTCACGGCTATGCATTGGAAGACGCCCGCGATTATGCTGTGGCAGCCTGCTGGGAATTTCTGATACCCGGGCGCGGCCTGGACGTGGTCAATATCGGCGCGGTATCGTTCCCGGCGGCAGCGGATGATGCGATTCGCGGTGGGTTGGCGGATTGCGAGGATATGGCTGGCATTTTCCAGCGCGTGGAAGATCACATCCGCCGTCAGGTGGCCAACCTGGCCGGCGCTTACGAACGCCTGTTATTACCCCCTGCCCCTTATTATTCAGTCTTGATGAACGGCTGCCTGGAAGCCGGGCGCGACCTGTCGCAGGGCGCTCAATACAACAACTTCGGCATCCACGGGGCCGGGTCGGCTAACGCCGCCGACGCCCTGGCGGCTGTGCAACAGTTTGTGTTCGAGGATAAAACCCTGAGAACGGATGAGCTGCTGTCGGCATTGGATGCCAATTATGACGGGTATGAAGCGCTGCGGATTAAGCTGGCAGAACAAGCCCCCAAGACGGGCAACGATGATGACCGGGCGGATGACTTCTTACTGCAGCTGTTCGATGCCTTTGCAGATGCCTGCGAGCAGTATGGGCGCACTGCGCGGGGTGGGATTCTCCGCCCGGGCACCGGCTCGGCCATGTATTATATCTGGCTGGCGGCAGGCCACGCCGGCATGCGCGAGCCGGTGGTGGAAGCCACGGCCGAAGGGCGGCGCGAGGGCGAGCCCTTCAGCGCCAACCTGGCCCCGGCGCAGGGTGTGCGCACGCGCGGGCCGATCAGCCTGCTGCAGACCTACGCCAAGCTTGATTACCGGCGCATCTGCAACGGCGGGCCGATTACGCTGGAATTGTCCGACAGCGTATTCCGCAACGAAGAAGGACTGATCAAAGTGGCTATGCTGGTGCGCACCTTCGCCCAGGCGGGCGGCCAGCAGTTCCAACTCAACAGCCTGAACCTGGACACTCTGTTGGACGCCCGGGCCCACCCCGAACAGCACAAGAACCTGATCGTACGCGTGTGGGGTTGGAGCGGCTACTTCTGCGAGCTGAGCCCGGAATACCAGGAGCACATCATCCACCGCACCAAGTATGCCTTATAAGGATTCAATTTTCTACAGCGGTTATCCCAACCCGGTCGAGACGCTGCTTGGCCTCGGCGTAAACGCTGGCAGGCAGCGGCCCGCGCTGGACGGCCTGCAAATTCTCGTGCAGGTGCTCCGGGTGCAGCGTACCCACAATAATGGTATCCACGTGCGGATGAGTGAGGGTGTAGCGCAGCATAAAGCCGGTGCGGTTTTCACCGGGCTCGCATAGTTCGTCCAGCCGCGCTTCTTCGTATTTCGCCCAGCGGTCGCCGCGCCCCAGGCCGACCCCTGGCTCACCACGCGCCACCCCGCCGCGGATAATCGTGCCGAGGCCGGCTTCGGCAGCCTGGGTAATCCAGTTTTCATGCTCGCGTTCGAGGGCGGAATAGGGAATCTGGAAAGTGTCGAAACGCCCCCACTTCAGGTAGGTCGGCAGGTGCGGCAGCGTGGTGGAGATGGACACCCAACGCACTTTTCCCTGGCGGCGCATCTCTTCCAGCGCATCCACCAGCCCGCCTTTTTCGCACTCGTCTACAGGCGGGTTGTGGAGCTGCATAATATCGACGTAATCCGTTTTCATGCGCTGCAAGGATTCGTTTAGACCGCGGAATAGATTCTCGCGCGTCCAGACGTGCGGAGTATCATCGGTGTGCTCGTCACGCCGGGTCACGTGGCAGCCACATTTGGTGGCCAGGTAATATTCGCCGCGCCGGTGGGAGATAAATTTGCCGATGAATTCCTCGCTGCGCCCATAATCGTTGGCGGTGTCGATGAAATTGATGCCCGAGTCGAGCACCGCGTTGAGAATGGTCCGGGCCTGGTCATCGGTGACCGGCCGCCCGCCCCAGATGCGCGAGCCGCGGATTTCCATGGCGCCGAAACCCAGGCGGGTAACATTAAGGCCGGTACGGCCAAGGGTTTTGGTAGGCAAATTTGTATTCATAGGCTTATCCTTTCAAACCGAGGTATTGTTTCAGATTCACTGATCAGACCACCCACTTTTATTACATCTGAAGTGGTTCTTCTCCAAACAGTCTGAATTTAACTTTTCCGACGACGACGGAGTGTAATCGCTCATCGGTTACGATCCTCATGTAGAAAATCGAGACTAGTGGGGGAATTGGCCGGAGGCACAAATCGACGCTGGCATATAGAAGCCAATGTGGAGACCTGCACCAAATGGAGTTCCTTGTCTTCTACTGCTTGTGACAGCATCTCCACAACTTGCGCATTTAATGAACGATTGCGAATTCTGGCCAATTGATTTAGTCGCTGATAGAGGTCGTCAGAAATACCGCGAACATGTAGAATTTTCATATTCAGACGCGCCAATCATGCACGTAAGCTGATATTACTTCTCCGGAAATAGATGCTCCGGCAAGACCTTATACGTCACGCGCACCATTTCCGGCGTCAACGGGTAGTCGCGGTTGCCGTGATATTTCAGGTTCAGGTCACAGATCCTATCGTTGGCGCCTTCCTCGGTTTCTTCGACCACCTTACCACGCACTTCCAGATAACGGTAGGAATCATTCGGGTCGAGGATTACAAAAGCCACTTCAGGATGGCGGTGCATGATGCGGTCTTTTACCCGCCCACGCGCCGTATTGAAAATGAAATGCGTGCCATCATAATCGAACCAGATCGGGGTAACCTGGGGTGCACCATCGCTCTTGACCAGCGCCAGCATGGCAAAGGCCTTCTTTTCCCTGGTGAGCAGGTCTTTCAACCGTTCAGGAATCACAACGGACATATTTACCTCCTATTTATCCTGTTGGACCGCCAGATTTTGGGTATAAAAATGGGTCCCCATTTTTTTACCCAAAATCTGAGTTCTTCTACAAGAAATGACGAAGATCCTATATGATTTATTCTATCCCGAATATAATACAAAACACACATACTTGTACAAGGCATCTTTTTAACGGAGATAATCTATGCGCAACATACGCCTGGCATTGATCGGTTTTGGCAACGTGGGGCAGGGCTTTGCCCAGATCCTCATCGAACACGGCGCCGATTATGAAAAAGAATTCGGATTGAAGCTCCAGATCGTAGCGATCAGCGACGTGCTCAAGGGCAGCCTGTACGACCCTGACGGGCTGGAAACGGCGGCCCTGTTGGAAGCCCTGCGCACCCACGGCAGCCTCGATTCTGTCCCGGCGCCTTATCACGGCTGGGATGCACTGCGCACTATCGCCGAGAGTAACGCCGACGCGGTAGTCGAATTGAGTTACACTGACCTGAAGACCGGCGAGCCAGCCCTCACCCACCTGCGCCATGCCCTGTTGAAGCACAAACACGTCGTCACCACTAATAAAGGACCGGTCGCCTTGCACTACCCGGAACTGCTGGTGCTGGCCGAGGCGAACGGCGTCCTGCTGGGCGTGGAAGGCACAGTAATGAGCGGGACTCCGGTCCTGCGCACAGCCAAAGAGCTGCTTTCCGCTGCCAGGATCACCCGTCTGCAGGGCATCGTCAATGGCACCACCAATTACATCCTTTCTCAGATGGAAGGGGGCGCAGGCTACGCCAGCGCCCTGGCCGAAGCCCAGGGACGCGGTTACGCCGAAGCGGACCCGACCGGCGATGTGGAAGGGTTCGACGCTGCCGGGAAAGTGGTGATACTGGCCAACCTGCTGATGGGGGCAGGCTTGAGCATGGCAGATGTTGACCGCACCGGCATCACCCAACTTACCCCTGAAGATATTGCTTCAGCGGCTGCCAGCGGCGAACGCTGGAAATTGATCGGCAAGGTAGAAAGGGTGGCTGGCAAGGTGGTCGCCAGCGTGCGCCCAACCCGCCTGCCAATCACTCACCCGCTGGCTTCAGTCAGTGGGGCTACCAACGCCATCACGTTCACCACCGAACTGCTCGGCGATGTGACCATCGTGGGACCGGGAGCGGGGCGCCTGGAAACCGGTTACGCCCTGGTGTGCGATTTACTGGCCATGCACCGGGATTCGAAAATCTAAAGGACTCACTTTTATAGATGTGAAAAGCTGCGCTTTTCACATCTATAAAAGTGAGTCTTAAGAATTTTTCACCCATCCAAAAGCAAGGCCATTTCGGCTTCAGCGCGTAAATCGCAGACAAAACTAAGCAGGCGTTTCTCGTCCGGCTGTAAGAACATTGCCGGACCTTCGCCGTTGACACCCGAATCCCCGCTGGCGATACCCGTATCGATCACCACCAATAACTCGTAACGGGCTGAAAATATGTGTTCCCCTTTATTTCTTTGGTTATGCCGGTCATCTTCTTCAGAATCCTGTTCGTGAATCATCTGTTTGACGGTGATCAGCAACTCTGGGCTGGAAATGGGGAAATGGATTTTTCGCTCTTGCTCTTCCTGGGTACGCTCGTAAATCATGTCTTCGAGCGCCTGGGTAAAATAGCGGATGTCCGAGCTGTGCAGCAGAACTTCCTGCCCATAAATCGTGTCTCTACCGACCTGAAAGGCGACTTCGGTCCACAATAGGCCCATATCGCTGTTCATATCCACCGTGTTCCGGGCGATCATGCCGTTTTCGGGTTCTTTGCGCAAGACGTCAATCCTGATCGAAAGATACCCATCCTCAGTCCTACCATTTGTGATTTCTGCCATAGTCTTCTGCTCTAAGCGAAAACCTGCAATAATCCTTGCCTGTCAATATCCAACACTTAATTGTGGAGTATACCATTCTGGGGGGCACGTTTCAACTGCATGGAGAAGGTGCGCGAATCTGACCCTTGCGCAGGTTGGTTCTAATACCTCGCTATTTAACCCTGAACTCTTCGCAAGGTTAAATTTGGCCTACACCCCTGCCTTCTTAAACGCCGAACTGACCATCGCCTGCGCTTCTTCCTGCACCCGGCGCAGGTGCTCCTGGCTGATAAAACTTTCGGCGTAGATCTTATATACGTTCTCTGTACCCGAGGGGCGCGCCGCAAACCAGCCGTTCTGGGTGACGATCTTCAGCCCGCCAATGGATGCGTTGTTACCCGGTGCTCGAGTGAGCCGGGCCAGAATTTTCTCGCCAGCCAGCATTGAAGCCTCGACATTCTCCGGCGATAAATTCATCAAGACCTCTTTCTGGGCCGGGTTGGCTGGCGCATCCATCCGCTCGTAAAAGGGATTGCCGAAACGTTCGACCAGTTCCTGGTACAGTTTGCCTGGGTCGCTACCCGTCACGGCCAGAATTTCAGCCGCCAGCAGGTCCATGATAATGCCGTCTTTGTCGGTAGTCCAAACCGAGCCATCCCGGCGTAGGAAAGACGCTCCGGCGCTCTCTTCACCGCCAAAGCCTAAGGAACTGTCAACCAGGCCATCCACAAACCATTTGAAGCCAACCGGCACCTCTACCAGCTCCCGGTTGAGGGCCGCCGCCACCCGGTCAATCATGGCGCTGGAAACGACCGTTTTGCCTACCCGGGCGCTTTTTGGCCAGGCCGGGCGGTGTTGGAAAAGGTACCAGATCGCCGTGGCCAGGTAGTGGTTGGGGTTCATCAGCCCGGCCGATGGGGTGACGATGCCATGCCGGTCGACGTCCGGATCATTGCCAAAGGCGATGTCGAAACGGTCCTTGAGGCCGATCAGGCTGGCCATAGCGTAGGGCGAGGAGCAATCCATGCGGATCTTACCGTCGTGATCAAGGGTCATGAAAGCAAAGGTGGGATCAACCACCGGGTTGACCACGTTCAGGTTCAGCCCGTAGACGCCGGCAATCACCTCCCAGTAGCTGGCGGCGGCTCCTCCAAGTGGGTCGACGCCAATGTGCAGCCCTGCCTCGGAGACCACCCCCAGGTCGACCACATTTTTCAAATCATTCACGTATCGGGTAACGTAGTCGTAAGAGCGGGTTGATTCCACCTTTAAGGCGCGCTCGACCGGCATGCGCCGGACTTCTTTTAAGCCGGAGGCGAGAATGGCGTTGGCACGCGCCTGCACTGCCCTGGTTATTTCCGGGCCGGCCGGGCCGCCGTTGGGTGGGTTGTACTTGTAACCGCCGTCGCCAGGCGGGTTATGCGAGGGGGTGATGACGACCCCATCCGCCAGCCCGGATGTGAGACCGCGGTTGTAGGTCAAAATGGCATGGGAAATTACCGGGGTGGGGGTGTAGCCCATGCCAGCCTGGTAGCGCACGTCCACGCCGTTGGCGGCGAACACTTCGATGGCAGTCATTTGGGCCGGCTCCGAAAGGGCATGCGTATCCTTGCCGATGAACAACGGCCCATCAATGCCTTGCTGCCGGCGATATTCGCACAGCGCCTGGGAAATTGCCAGGACGTGGTCTTCATTGAAACTGCAATCGAAGGATGAGCCGCGATGCCCGGACGTGCCAAAAGAAACCTGCTGGCTCGGGTCTACCGGGTCCGGGTGATAAAGATAATAAGCCGAGACCAGGCGCGGAATATTAACCAACAACTCGCGCGGGGCCACTTGCCCGGCAAGATGATCTTTTACCATATTTCCCTCCTTCAACCGCCAACCCCGGCAGGCTCAATTTTCAGGATGAGCGGGGGTTGGCCCGCTCATCCTTTGATCTAATGTTATTTAAGCTTAATGGCATGACCGCCAAACTGGTTGCGCATTTCAGCCAGCAGCTTGGCGGCATAGCTGTCTTCCTGGCGGCTGATAAAGCGCTGCTGCAGCGACAGGGTAATTACCGGGGCCGGGACATCCAGGTCAATCGACTCGAATACGGTCCAGCGTCCTTCGCCGCTGTCTGCCACCCAGGGCTGCACGTTGCTTAATTCCTGGTCTTCCCCCAGGGCGCGCACGGTCAGATCCAGCAGCCAGGAGCGCACCACACTGCCATACTGCCAGAGTTTTGCGATCTGTTCCAGATCGAAGTCGTAATCCTTTTTAGCGTGCATAATTTCAAACCCTTCAGCCAGGGCCTGCATCATGCCATATTCAATGCCGTTATGTACCATCTTGACAAAGTGCCCGGCGCCGTGGGAACCCACGTGACCCCAGCCCTTATCCGCCGCCGGCGCCAGGGTTTCAAATACAGGGCGCAGGTGCTCAACGGGCTCATCCTCACCGCCAATCATCAGGCTATAGCCTTCCGTGATACCCCAAACGCCGCCGCTGGTGCCTACGTCTACGTAATGGATACCGGTTGGTTTTAACGCCTCGGCACGGCGGATATCGTCTTTGTAATAAGTATTGCCGCCATCGATAATAATGTCACCCGGGCTGAGTAAGGCCACCACGTCGTTGATCATCGCCTCGGTAGCCGCCCCAGCCGGCACCATCACCCACACTGCGCGTGGAGCAGACAACGAAGCCACCAGGTCGGGTAAGGAAAAAACTGCTTTCGACCCGGTTTCTTCAGCAAACTGGCGGCTCACCGCCGAAGTGCGGTTGAAAACAGTCAGATGATGGCCGCCATTAATCAGGCGCCGGGCCATATTGGCCCCCATTCTACCCAGTCCAATTAAACCAATTTCCATCGAATTCCTTCCTTTCTGGTTATCTTCAATCACTGCCATAAATGGGTTGTGCGCCCCGTTGACTGCCTGGCCCGCATCCGAGCACAGGTAGAGCAGCGCGACGACAATTTCTTCAGGAGTTGTCCAGGAGATCTTTAATTTGTAGTTTTGTGAGCGTCATATTTTAAATTCCCTCCCGAATCAGATGATTCTCGCAAGCCCGTTCTTACCGCATAATAAACCACAATTCCACCATCGGCAAGCTCTTCGAGGCGAATTTGTTCGAGTGGGATGGCTGTCTGCCGGGTCAGCCCGGCGCCGCTGGCAAAAGTGGGCGCATCAGCCCCGCCAAATATCCACGGGGCAATATATACGCTGATCTCATCCACCAGGTTCTGCTTGAGCAGTTCCTCATTCAAAGTGCCGCCGCCTTCGACCAGCAGCCGTTCGATCCCTTGTTCTTTCAGGCACTGCAGCGCGCCCTTCAGGTCGACTCGCCGTTCGCCCATAACGAACACTTGCACGCCCAACTCGAACAGCCGCTCGATCTCAACCGGGTCGGTCTGGGTAGTGGTAAAAATTATAATCCGGGCCGGGCCAGCGGTGAGAAAGCGGCTGCTATCGGGCAGGTTGGCCCGGGTAATCACCCCAATTTTAACCGGGTTTTCTTCCAGGCCGCGCCTCAGGCGTTCGGCGCGCAAATCGGGCGATTTAACGGTCAGTTGCGGGTCATCCCCGGTCAGGGTACGCCCACCTACCATGACAGCGTCGCAGGAGGCGCGCAGGCGGTCGACGCGTTGGCGGTCTAACGGCGAAGAAATCGCTGCCCCGCGCCGGGCAACCGTGTCGGTTTTGCCGTCCGCGCTCATGGCGACGTTCAAAATCACGTAAGGGCGTTCAGTCATACGGCTACTCAGCAATGGACCCTCCGCCGGCAACGTGCATGGCGCGATAGCGGCGGATCAGGGCGTTGGTCGAACTGTCGTGTTTCAGGTCTGGCTCAGCGGCAGTTTCCAGTTCGGGGATAATGCGCTGCGCCAGTACTTTGCCTAACTCCACCCCCCACTGATCGAAGGAGTCGATATTCCAGATCGCTCCCTGGGTGAAAACGCTGTGCTCGTACAGCGCCACCAGCTTGCCCAGCATCTCCGGGGTCAGCCGGTCAGCCAGGATTACGTTGGTAGGGCGGTTGCCCTGGAAGGTGCGGTGCGGTACCAGCCACTCGGGTGTGCCCTCGGCGCGCACCTCTTCGGCGGTCTTGCCAAAGGCCAGGGCTTCGGCCTGGGCAAACACGTTAGACATGAGCAGGTTGTGGTGGTTACCCAGCGGGTTGAGCGAATTGGCGAAACCAATCAGGTCACACGGGATCAGGTGCGTGCCCTGGTGGATAAGTTGGTAGAACGAATGCTGCCCGTTGGTGCCAGGCTCGCCCCAAAAGACCGGCCCGGTCTGGTAAGCCACCGGCAGGCCATCCAGGGTAACGGATTTGCCATTGCTCTCCATGGTCAACTGCTGCAGGTAAGCCGGAAAACGCTTGAGATACTGGTCATAAGGCAACACTGCCACCGTTTCGGCGCCGAAGAAATTAGCATACCAGACGGTCAGCAGGCCGAGCAGCACCGGCAGGTTGCGCTCGAAGGGCGCCGTGCGGAAATGTTCGTCCATAGCGTGGAAACCATCCAGCATAGCGCGGAAGTTTTCCGGCCCGATGGCGAGCATGGTCGACAGGCCGATAGCCGAATCCATCGAATAACGCCCGCCGACCCAGTCCCAAAAGACGAACATATTGGCGGTATCTATGCCAAACCGGGCAACCGCAGTGGCGTTGGTTGATACGGCCACGAAATGGCGGGCGATGGCCTTTTCGTCGCCCAGCGCGTTCAAACACCAGGCGCGGGCCGAACGAGCGTTGGTCATTGTTTCAAGCGTGGTAAACGTCTTGGAAGAAATAACAAACAGCGTTTCGGCCGGATCCAGGTCGCGCGTGGCTTCCACAAAATCCGTCCCATCCACATTGGAAACAAAGCGGAAGGTCAGATCGCGCTGGCTGTATTCCTTCAGCGCTTCGTAAGCCATAACGGGCCCCAGGTCAGACCCGCCAATGCCAACGTTGACCACGCTGCGGATCGGCCGGCCGGTGTAGCCTTTCCACTCGCCGCTGCGCACGCGCCGGGAGAAATCGGCCATCTTGTCCAACACCGCGTGAACCTCTGGTACCACGTCGTTGCCGTTCACGTAGATGTGAGCATCGCGCGGGGCGCGCAGGGCCACGTGTAACACCGGGCGTTTCTCGGTGATGTTGATCTCGTCGCCCCGGAACATGGCTTCGATGCGCTGGTCCAACCCGCATTTGTCGGCCAGGTTTACTAACAAGTGCAGGATCGTATCGTTGATACGGTTCTTGGAATAATCCAGATAAAGGCCAACGGCTTCGCAAGTCATGCATTCGCCGCGCTGCGGGTCTTCAGCAAACAGCTCCCGCAGATGAACATCTTTAATCTTCCGGTAGTGCGGTTCGAGCGCCTGCCAGGAAGGACGTTGATTGAGGGGTGTTTTTTCAGCCATTTTCATTAACTCCCTGAGAGAAACTGTAATTCATGAACCTTGACTGTAATAGCATTATAAATCATCTTTGTCCTCGAATCAGAGGGCGTACAAGGTGTTTTTTTGGATCTCCGGGAATTCACCACGGCAAATCCTGTAGAGCGCGTTTTTCACAACACTTCCCCACTCAGTTCATAATTCGTTCACAATTGAGAGGCATACTGATCACAACCGGGCAGCTAAGACTGCTCAAACCAAAATAACCTGAAGGAGGTTAAAATGCACCGCTTTGGATTTTTATTTAGATTTTTGCTGGCCCTGCTCATCATCGGTGGGCTGCTGGCTGGCGGGGTAGCCATTTACCGCCTGGGCTGGGCCCAGGGCTACCAGACCAGTGTGCTGTTATCTGGCAAGACCGGCGCGCCGGGCCAACCGGCCTTTCCGGCCGTACCCTACTACGGCTACCCAATGATGCCGTATTATTATGGACCGCACTTTGGCTTCCCTTTCTTCCCACTGATCGGGATCGGATTCTTCCTGTTTTTCCTGTTCATCATCGGTGGGCTGTTCCGCTTCGGTATGCATCATCGCTGGTCACACGCCGGGCAGGGCCCCTGGGAAGGCCACGGCGGGCCGTGGGGCTGGCACGATAAAGAGCCCGGCAAGGGTCAGGGCGAAAAAGGCGAAGAGGCTCCAATGGAATCGTAGATCTTCCCCCTCCCCCAGCGGCCGGGTGGCTGGGCTGGGGCGAGGGAGTCAGAGTCTGCTC
>VFSW01010004.1_pt1 | contig 13484 bp, 13 predicted proteins | sample 5358111 | NCBI WGS metagenome assembly VFSW01 (sample SAMN11554181, study PRJNA540505) | mine drainage metagenome | isolation source: sediment from site ElyBrook_90M | place: USA: Ely Copper Mine, Vershire, VT | collected 2017 | reverse complement strand
AATACAGTCGCAATTCTTTCCTCAAAGCCCTGGAGGCGGAAATCCAATATTTCGAAAAAGAGTTTCAGTTGTATCTGGCGCGGGAAGTCGAAGTATCCTGCGATATGGCGGATGCGCAGTTGCTCGCATCCAGCGAAGACCTCGACCGCATCTCGGTTCACTACGCCGCCAAAGTCTTCCGCGAGTCTTTTCTGATGTCGCCCGCTTCCGGCCGCATGGGTATCCCCTCGATCCCGCTCAGCGAACTCTACGGCGCAGCGATCGGTTATCTTCGCGAGCGCGGCAGTGAAGTCCTGCTGCGTACCGGCGTCGACAGTATCCTGCCTCATAAGAACGGCTGGCTGACGATGGCGTCCGCCAGGAGCTACGTTTCCGACGCAGTCGTCCTCGCGCTCCCCTTCGAAGCCATGGCCGAGTTGCTCGTCGTCATGCCCGAAAGTCCTGGAAAGGCGGATCTCGCCGCACGCCTCGCTCAGTTCGAGCACTCGCCGATCACCGGCATCCACCTGTGGTTCGACCGCGAAATCACGGACCTCGATCACGCCGTCCTGCTCGACACCACCATCCAGTGGTTGTTCAACAAGTCGCGCCTCCAGCCCACCCATCGCACCGGCGAAGGCAGCTACCTTGAACTCGTTGTCAGTGCCTCGCGCTCGCTGGTCCCCATGCAGCGCCAGCCCATCATCGACCTCGCCCTTCGCGAACTCACCCAGTTTTTCCCCGCCGCCGCGCAGGCGAAGCTCCTCAAGGCCGCGGTCGTCAAGGAGGTCCGCGCAACCTACTCGGTGCGTCCGCAACTCGACCTGATCCGCCCGGCCGCCACTCCCAGCCCATGGCCTGGGATCAGCCTCGCCGGCGACTGGACCGCCACCGGCTGGCCCGCCACCATGGAGGGGGCCGTCCGCAGCGGTTACCTGGCCGCCTCAGCGGTAACCGGCGCCCTGGGAGCCTCTCAGACCTTCGTTGCCCCGGAGCTCCCCCCGGCGGGACTCATGCGCCTCTTTGGCCGTAAGCCATAGTAAATCTTGTGTTTTCATTGGTATAAAGCTGGAAAATCCGGACAAATTGCCCTCTCCGAGGTGCAACGATCTCGAAAACTCCTTCCGAATGTGGAAAATACCGCGCGAATCTCTGGTTACATACCTAAAAGGTGATTTTCATCCCCCGGAAAGTCTGCCAATATGTGTGCCACTTCCCCCGAATGAAGAAAACCTGAACGGAAGTTCAGGGGTCCAAGTTCGTGGGAGTTGGAATGCGGGTTCTGAATATGCACGAACTCATTGCACATCTCGCGCAACTGAGCAGTTATCTGCCGGCGATTCTCATCACTCTCGGCGTTGCCGCTCTGATTAGCTGTGCTGTGGGCTGCAATGCTTCTCCCTGCGAGGAGAAGGACGACCTCTTCCACCGCGAAGTCTTCTGAGCTGCCACACGCCAGGCAGGCCGCGACGCTCACCCCCGCGATCTGATGCACACCGGAGTCCGCATTTTTACGCATTTTTGTGTAACGCCGAAGAGCGTAAGACTCCGGCTGCCTGGTTCCGAATCCAACGGGAAAACAGGGGATCCAGAAAGAAACAGCAATCCTGGTACCGGTCAAGGATGTCTTTGCTGTCGAGTGCCTGCAGCGCTCTCTGCACCGAGGATGCTGCCCCCAGCCGGTACTCGCTGCGGACCGTCTCCGCATAAATATCGGCAGCCCCGCGTTGCGCCATCGCCTGCAGGACCGCCCGCTGGCCCGCCGGCAATTGTTTCTGTCCCTACGCCAGCGCTGCGGCCAACTCCTGCCCGTTCGGCGAGCCCAGCCCGGTACACGCATCCCATCCTTTGCCTGCGGAATACGCGCCGTTCTTTCCCTGCGTGATGTCGTGAAAATCCTGCGCTGCTCCATACAGCGTCGCATTCACGAATCCCACAGCCGTTCCCTTCTTCTGGTTGATCAGCGCGACCAGCGCAGCCCAGAGAGGAGCCACGGCGCTGGTCCCACCCACGACTTCCTGCTGCCCGTCGACCAGGATGTTGTACCCGCTCGCAGGTGCTGCATCGCCGGCAACATCCGGCACGCCCCGGCCACTCCCGGAAATTCCCGCACTCGTTTGCCATGCTGGCAACGGAAATACCGTGCTGTATCCGCCTCCCGTCGCGCCGCCCTGGCTGCCGTCGTTCCAGACGGTTTCCGAGGCGATCGTCGTTCCGGATCCGATCAGCTCCATCCCTCCACACGCCAGCACGTGCGGGCTCGAAGCCGGAAAGTCCACATGGTTGCCGCCGCCGCTCACCCCGTCCGACGACCCGTTGTCGCCCGACGCCACGGCGATCGTCAGGCCCAGAGCGGCCGCGCTTTGGCATGCATTGTCCAGCGCAGTCACCGACGACTGCGCCCAGCTCGACTCCGGGCCTCCCCAGCTGATGGAGATCACCGTGGGCTTGTTCGCTGTGTCGTGCACCGCCGTCGTGATCGCGTCGATGAATCCCTGATCCGTGTTCGGCGCAAAATACACCGCGATCTTCGCGCCCGGCGCAATCGCCCCCGCCACCTGGATGTCCAGCGCCACCTCGCCGTCGGCTCCGTTCGGATCGCCCGGCGCGTTCGTCCCGCCATCCACTGACACCGCCACTACCGCAGGCGGCTTCAGGCCCAGGCCGCCAAAATACGAGCTGCTATCGCTTGTCGTGTAGCCTCCGCCCAGTTCGATGAGGCCGATGGTCTGCCCCGCTCCGTCAACACCCGTCGGAAAACTGTACAGCGCCGCCACCTGCGGCGGATTGAATGGCGCCGGCTGTGTCGCGGCCTTCGGCTTCTTCTTCAGGTTCTTCAGGTAGCGAAAGTGCGGCTTCGCGATTGGCCGCGCATCCAGCCCCAGAACCGCTTCCACAAACGGCGCAGGCGTCTCCGGCAGCGACACCTGCCCGGTGAATGTGTGATAACGGCAGCGCGGCTTCGCTTGCCGGTAGTCGTGCAACTGGACGCCGAACGCCTGCCCCATCGCCTCCGCGGGCCCGCGCAGCACCATGGTCCGGCGCGCCAGGCTGGACGCCCCCTCATCGACCGTAAGCCCGTGCTGGTGCGCAAATGTACGAAGCGTATCGAAGTCAGCCGGATCCGCCGCAAACTGCGCGTCGAACTCTTCGCGCGATACTCTCCGCCCACCCAGCGCGGGCAGATCCAGTGGTTTTTTGCGCTTAACGATGACCGATACGCTGATGACCTGCTTCGGATCGGTCGGTCCCATCGGGGTTGCATTCGCAGGAACCGCACGGTCGGAATGGGGCAGAACAACTCGCTTCTGAGTGGGGGAACTCATCGCTGACCTCCATAGATTGTGCCGTCATCCTATCGCAAAAGAGAGCCGGACGAACCGCAGTGCCCTCCATTCCCGATTGGCTACCGGCTACTGGCTATCGGCTGCTCCACTCGGTCTCCCTGCGCCGGCGGAGCAGAGATCACCAAAAAGCGCACGTTCCGCCCGGACTCATTCCGCGCCTGATGCTTCTCCCCGGGCGCGATCTCCAGACCCTGTCCCGCCCCCAGGCCATGCAGCCGGCCTTCGACCTCCATCGTCAATTCGTCTTCCAGCACATAGAAGAACTGCCGCGCCTTCGTGTGCAGGTGCCGCTGCTCAGCCGCTCCTGGAGGCATGCGCTCCTCGATCACGCTGAGCCCCTCGCTCCGCACCAGATGCCAACCGTCGACACCTCACCCCACGTGTAATGCTCCGCCGTCTCCACACTCACCGGATGATCCATCGACAACTCCCCGCTCGCTTCTCTGCTGCCGGCTGCCGTTGCAGCTCGCTACAACGGAATATTCCCATGCTTCTTCGGCGGCATCTTCTCCCGTTTGCCCTCCAGCATTTCCAGCGCCGAGCACAACCGCGCCCGTGTCTCGTGCGGCAGAATGACGGCATCCACATAACCGCGCTCCGCCGCTACATACGGACTGGCAAACTGCTCACGAAATTCGTGCACGCGTGTGGCGCGCACCGCCGCCAGCACTTCCGCCCGCCGCTCCTCGCTGAGCGGACCCTCGCTCTTCTCCGCCAGTTTCACGGCGTGCGCCAGCTCGCGCCCGTACACGATATTCACCGCGCCCTCCGGCCCCATCACCGCAATCTCCGCCGTCGGCCACGCCAGGTTCACATCCGTGCGCAGGTGCTTCGAACTCATCACGCAATACGCGCCACCGTACGCCTTGCGCGTAATCACCAGCATCTTCGGCACCGTCGCCTCCGCAAAGGCGAACAGCAGCTTCGCCCCGTGCCGGATGATCCCGCCATACTCCTGTTGGGTCCCCGGCATGAATCCCGGCACATCCTCCAGCGTGATCAACGGAATATTGAACGCATCGCAGAAGCGCACGAACCGCGCGCCCTTCACGCTCGCGTTGATGTCCAGCACCCCGGCCAATACCGCCGGCTGGTTCGCCACAATCCCCACCGGCCGGCCATTCATCCGGGCAAACCCCACCACGATGTTGGTTGCGAAGTGCTCATGCACCTCGAAGAAATACCCGTCATCGATCAGGTGAGTAATCACCTTCTTGATGTCGTACGGCTGCGTTGAATCCACCGGCACCAGCGTGTCTAATTCGCGATCGGCGCGGTCCGCCGGATCGGTGCACGGACGTCGCGGTGGATCGTCGAGATTGTTCGACGGCAGAAAGCTCAGCAGTTCGCGCACCATGATCAGGCACTCGGCGTCGTCATGCGCCTCAAAGTGCGCCACGCCGGAAATCTCGTTGTGCGTCGCGGCGCCGCCCAGCGCCTCCTTCGTCACCTCTTCATGCGTCACTGTCCTGATCACGTCCGGCCCGGTAACGAACATGTAGGACGTCTTGTCCACCATCAGGATGAAGTCCGTGATCGCCGGCGAATACACGGCCCCGCCCGCGCACGGCCCGAGGATCGCCGAAATCTGCGGGATCACCCCGCTGGCCATCGTATTGCGCAGAAAAATGTCCGCATATCCGGCAAGGGAAACCACGCCCTCCTGAATCCGCGCCCCGCCCGAGTCGTTCAGCCCGATTACCGGCGCGCCCACCTTCAGCGCCGTGTCCATCAGCTTGACGATCTTCGCCGCGTTCGCTTCCGACAGCGATCCGCCGAACACCGTGAAGTCCTGGGCGAACACAAACACCGTCCGCCCATCGATCTTGCCGTAACCGGTGACGATTCCGTCGCCGGGATATCGCTTGTCTGCCATCCCAAAATCCGTGGCGCGATGAGTAACGAAACGGTCCGTCTCCACGAACGTCGCGTCGTCCAGCAGCAGATCGATGCGTTCGCGCGCTCCGAGCTTCCCTTCGTCGTGCTGCTTCTTCCGCCGCTCTTCGCCGCCGCCCTCTTCCGCCAGACGATTCCGCCGTTCCAGCTCTTCCACCAGATCGTTATTCATCGTCACGGATTATAGCGGCCACCGCCCGCCTCTCTCCTGCCTGCGCTCACACGGCTGCGGGCCATCCGCCGGTACACCGTCTTCACCCGGTAATCCTTCTTCGGCCCCTTCACCACGTGCTCGACGTGCAGACGCTCTCCGCGCACCACGAACGCCGACTCGTACACGTCGCCCGCGCACACGTAGCGCGCCCGTGCCTCCAGACTGCCGTCTTTCAGCGGACGGAACTCCAGACGCTCGAACAACTCACCCGTGTCGCAAAACCGCACTTCGATGCCGTTCGCCGGCGACGGCAGCCGCCGGTGCAGATAGCATTGCGTCGCCCGCAGCGTGCCGCCGTGCGCCAGCGTCACAAGCGCCGTCTCCTCATACCGGGCGCTATCGTCGTCCGCGGGCGCAATCCGCGCCTCACCGCGCACGCTCGCCTGTCCAGGAACCTCCCGGATAAACGCCCACTCTCCCTGGAGCCAGTCGAACACACTCACCGCAGCAGCCTTTCCCACGCGCAAAACCTCTCGCCTCTACGCTACACGCTGGGCGCAACCCCTTGTCGATCCCCAACCGGTTGCGAGCCGCGGCGTGCGTCAACCTTCCCAGACGTAAGCGCCCGGCTGCGGCAACCCCATGTGTGCCAGCACGCGGCAGACAAACTGCCGCGCCATCTCACTGGAGTCGACCGGCTGGTTGTAGAACGCCGGAATCACAGGAAAGATCGTCGCTCCCGCGTCGGCAGCAAGGCCCATGTTGCGGATGTGAATCTTGTTGAACGGCGTCTCCCGTACGCACAGAATCAGCGGCCGCCGCTCCTTGAGGCAAACGTCCGCGGCACGCTCGATCAGATTGCCCGCCGTTCCGTTCGCAATTCCGGAAAGGGTCCCCATGCTGCAGGGCAGCACGATCATGCCGACGGACGGATAGCTCCCGCTGGCGATGGCCGCACCAATGTCGTTCTCGCTGTGCTGCACGATCTTGTCCGACGGCGCACCCAGGAGCTTCTCGACGAGATTGATCCGGCCCGAGATGCCGAGTTCCTCAGCCAGAACGCGCAGCGAGTTCTCCGACGGAACGAAGTGGATCCGCGCCACCCGCGCGTCGGCAGCCAGGGCGCCAAGAAGCTGCTGCCCGAAAACGATGCCGGAGGCTCCGGTGAGCGCCACGGTCAGGTTGAGCGGTTGCATCTCAGGAGACACCAGAAGATTGTAGTTGCAGCCGAAGATCCGCACCGCCCAGATCGATCACGGTCGGTTCGGAATCGTAACTACTGCTAACCTTGCTGCCCTTGCGAGCAGTTCGACCTCGCCACCCCACCCCTTGTACTGCTCGCATCTGCGCCAGGAATTGGGCATTGATGGGTGCGTGATCACTGTGCACACGATCGTGCTATCGGAATGCTCAATCTTCACTGTTGGTGCTCGATACAGAACTTTCCAACCGCCCCTCCGCCAACCGGCGAGATGTTCTTGCCACACCCAACTCAGGAATGCGGCAGGACCAGTCCCGAGGGCGATGATGAGACGTGGATGCACTTCTTTAACTGTGCTTTCGAAAAATCGGACGCACCCCGCAGTTAGAGCGTCGTCTCCGAGCCATCGATCGATCATGCGGCTAACATTCCCATCGCCGACGTGAAGGAAGGGCCATGCATTAGTGAAGAAGCAGTTCTTCTCGTCTATGCGCGCAGACATTAGTAGCTTTCGCAGGCGGGACCACGTCGGACCAGATCTTTCATCCTGCTCCAGCCATCTATTTTGATCGTCCAACATGCCTGTTGAACCGAAATTTGATCCCAGAATAACTGTCCCATCGTACGGAAACGTTGTAGCTTGTCGTCCGTCAACAAGTCCGTTCCCGCCCGGAAAGAATCCGAAATCTCGTTCCTCCAGCCCTCGAAAGGAATGTAGGCCTAACGAAGAGAGATTCAGATCATTGAGACCTTCAAGTTGCTTCCGCAGCCGGTCAATCTGCTCCATCGCATCCACCCATAGTAAAAAGCTGACGGTCTCCGACGTGCCCCTTTTGGAATACCTTGTCAGCTACCGCCCAGCACCCGCGCAAAGATGGCATCCACGTTGGTGAGCTGCCGCTGGAGGTCGAAAGTCTGCGCCAGCTTCTCCGCGGACAGCAGTTTCGTGATGTCCGGATCAGCCGCCACCAGGTCGCGAAAGACCAGGTCATTCTGCCACGCGTTCATCGCGTGCTTCTGGACCAGGCGATAAGCGTCTTCACGCGACATGCCCGCCTCAGCAAGGTCGAGCAGGAGCTGCCCGCTGAAGATGAGCCCGCCGGTCGATTCGAGGTTCTTCTTCATGCGCGCGGGATAGACGACGAGCTTCTCGATCAGGTCGGCGGTCTTCGCCAGCAGGTAGTCGGTCAAAATCGTCGAGTCCGGCAGGATGACCCGTTCAACCGACGAGTGAGAAATATCGCGCTCATGCCACAGGGCGACGTTTTCCAGCGCAGCCTGCGAGTTCGCCCGCACCACCCGCGAGAGTCCGCTGATCTGCTCCGCCGTGATCGGATTCCGCTTGTGCGGCATCGCCGAGGACCCCTTCTGCTTTTCGGAAAAATACTCTTCCACTTCGCGGACCTCGGTCCGCTGCAGGTGCCGCACCTCGGTCGCAATCTTGTCCAGCGTCGCCGTCATCACGGCCAGCGTTCCGACGTAGTACGCATGGCGATCACGCTGGATCACCTGGGTCGCGACCGAAGCGACGCCCAGACCCAGAGCCGCGCAGATCCGCTCCTCCTGCTGCGGGCCAAGATGCCCAAAGGTGCCCACGGCGCCCGACAGCTTGCCGACCCGCATCTGCTCGGCGGCCGATTCGAAGCGCTCCTGATTGCGCCGCATCTCCGAATACCAGTTGAGCAGCTTCAGCCCAAAGGTGGTTGGCTCGGCGTGCATGCCGTGTGTCCGCCCCACCGTGGGCGTGTCGCGGAACTCGAGAGCGCGCGCCTTCAGCACACCAAGGAAGTGAACGATGTCCTCGCGCAGGATCGCCGAGGCCGCCTTGAGCTGCAGCGCCTGCGCAGTGTCGACCACATCGTTCGACGTGAGCCCGTAGTGCAGCCAGCGCGCCTCGGGACCGACCTTTTCAGCGACAGCAGTGGTGAAGGCGATGACATCGTGTTTGACTTCGGCCTCGACCTGCCGGATGCGCTCGAGGTCAAAGCCGCCGCGCTCGCGGATGGCCTTCGCGGCCTCGACCGGGACGATGCCGTCCTCAGCGAGGATTTCGCTGGCCACGGTCTCGACTTCCAGCCAGGCACGGAATTTGCTTTCGTCGCTCCAGATGCGGCCCATGGCCGGACGGGTGTAGCGCGGGATCAAGGAATCTCCTTCGGGGAACTTTTCATTTTATCGTCGAAGCAGCGCGGGACCATGGTTGGCATCGTATCCTCGGAAGGAACATCCTCGTCCCGGGACGAGCGGAGGATCGATATGGCGGACGTTGTTACGATTGCCAGCTTCACGGAACCACTGGAAGCGGAAATGGTAAAGCTGCGGCTGGAGTCGGCGGGGATCAGGGTTTTTCTCTCCGGCGAGAACGCGAGAATTATGGAGCCGGGACTGGGCCCCCTGCAGTTGCAGGTCAGCTCGGAGGACGAGACCGATGCGCGCGCCATTCTGGCCGATCCCGGCGAGGAGGCCGAGGCCGGCGACAGTCAGAAGACGTCGTAACACGATATATCGTGTTACGATAAACCTATGAAAACTGCCGAAATTCACGGAGCTGTCTCTCTGGCGCGTCATGGACATAAACAGGACCCGCAGAAAGAACCCCAGCCGTTAAGCCGGGCGCAGATGCGGCGCCTCGCGGAGTTTCGTTTCCAGCTGCGGAAGTTTCTGCACTTCAGCAGCCTGGCGGCGGGCGCGGCCGGCACCCGGGCTCAGCAGTATCAGCTGCTGCAGTGCGTGTGGGGTATGCCCGAGGAACTGGATCCGACGATTGCCAACGTTGCGGCGCGCATGCTGCTGAAGCACAACAGCGCCGTGGAGCTGGTCGACCGGACGATCGAGCAGGGATTGCTGCGCCGATGCCCCGATCCCACCGATCATCGGCGCATCCTTCTCAGGATGACCCCACAGGGCGAAAAGCTGCTCGGGTCGCTCGCGGCGTGGCACATGCGGGAACTGGAAGAAACCGGACCGGAGCTGATCCGCGCACTGCGCCGCGTCCTGCTCACTTCTCAGGGCAACGGGAACGGCGAGGGGACTGCGAAGGAAATCAGACGCCGGTAGGCCACGGCGTGTGGACGAAGCAATCAGGCCGCGCGAGCGATTTGTTCCTCGTCTGCGTCTTCGATTTCGCCGAAGGCTTCCTGGGTAATCTCCAGAATTCCTCGGAATACCGCGACCAGCACGATCGCCAGCGCGATGCTCATGGACACAGCGGAGAAGTCACGCAGCATACGCAGCGGCGCCTCGTGAAGCAGTTGATTGCCGATATACGCCGTTGAGAACTGCGCCATTCCACCGATCAGCGGGAAGCGAAGAGCCACAACCGCCAGAGGAAGCATCGAACCGGCCACCAGCAGCAGCACTTCCTGCCCAAGGCTCAGCGGCCAGCCGCGGAGATGAAGGAGCGCAGGTCCGTACAGGGCCAGCAGCATCAGGCCGAAAACGCTGTTGCTCACGCCAAGCACGTTTTGTAACAGACGAACGCTCATTTTCGGTTGTGTGGACGATCGGGTCGAACAGGGCCCGGTTGCAGCAAAGGATCTCGATCGGGGAACAGCGGGGAGGGCTGCCATCGTTAGGATGCGCCGCGACCCGCCGGCATTCCCATCCTCCGGGAGCCTCATGGTGCCAAACCAAAGTTGTAGAAAAAAAGCCGCCTTCTACCCGAAGACGCAGGGGCCGGCTTTTCCTATTCTGTACCTGCAATTCGTAATTGCCTTCTGTGAACCCCCGGCGCTCTCATGCGACCGGGGATTTTTTCTGCCCGAAGAGCGACCGATGGCCTGGCTCGCTTGTCAGTTGGCTGCCTGCTCCTGAACCGGCTGCGGAACAGGGCTGATGAGACCCAGCTTTTCGTAGACGGGGCGCATCTCGCGGCGGATGGCCGGCAGACGAGTCCAGAACCACAGACCGCCGGCGATGCAGCAGGACCCGGTCAGCATCACCGTGCGCGGCGCGCCGATCCAGCTGGCCAGCGTCCCCGCCAACAAGCTGCCGAATGGCGCCATGCCCATGAAGGCGGCCGTGTAGTAGCTCATCACACGGCCCCGGCGATCCTCCGGCACCAGAGTCTGGATGATCGTGTTGCTGACCGTCATGCCCTGCAGCATCCCGAACCCGACCAGGAGCATGAGCAGCAGGGACAGCCAGAGCCACCGCGACAATCCGAACAGAAACAATCCCGAACCGAAGATGCTGGCAGCAACAGGAATCATCCGGGTGAGCCCGCGCACCGACCGGCGCAGAACCAGAGAGAAGGCGGAGATGAGAGCCCCCGCGCCGGCCGCACCCATCAGGAAACCGAGAGTATGCGGGCCGCCATGGAGGACATGCGCAGCGAAGATGGGCATCAGCACCATGTAAGGCATGCCCATCAGGCTGAGCAGCGCGAAGAGGATCAGAATCGTGCGAACCGGGATGAACGTCGAGACGTAGGACCATCCCTCGCGCATCTGCTCGAACATCGAAGCCGCAGCGCGCCGCACGGCAGCGGCGGGCAGATGCATCATCAGAAGGGAAAGGATCACGGCGATGTAGCTGACGCCGTCGACGAGGAAGCACCAGCCTTCGCTCGAAACCGCGATCACCAGACCGGCCAGCGAGGGACCGAGAAGGCGCGCGACATTGACCATCGATGAGTTGATCGCGATCGCGTTGGACAGGTCGTTCCGGTCCTCGACCATCTGCACCATGAATGACTGACGGCCCGGCATGTCGAAAGCGTTGATGAGCCCTTGAAACACGCTGAGGATCAGGATCTCCGTAATGTTGATCCGATGCGCGAGAGTCAGCCACGCCAGCAGCAGCGACTGAACCATGGCCAGCGTCTGGGTCCACACCAGAACCCGCCGGCGATCGTGGCGGTCCACGATAACCCCGGCGAACGGCGCAAGGAAAAAACTCGGAATCTGCCCCGCAAAGCTGACGGTGCCGAGAAGCAGCGCGGAATTGGTAAGGCGATAGACCAGCCACGCCGTGGCGATCCGCGTCATCCACGTGCCCACCAGCGAGATCGTCTGGCCGCCGAAGAAGAGACGGAAGTTGCGATGGCGCAGCGCGCGCCACGCATGGGAATAATCCCGGCTGGAGGCGCGGGGTACGTCGGCACCAAGCCGCGCCGCGACTGGCGGAGTGTGTTCGGAAGGCATCGTCGGAGTTCCGGAGTCGCTTATCTGCGATAAGATGCCGTCCCCGCCGCGGGAGGTTTCGGTCATGCGGCCAGGTGCTTCCTCAGGAATTCAAGGGAGCGCTCGCGGGCCAGCTTTGCAGCGGCGGGATTGAAGCTGGGCCGGTCATCGTTGTTGAAGGCGTGCCCCGCGCCTTCGTACCAGTAGATGGGGACCTCGGGGTGTGCCGCGGCCACCTTGCTGTCGACTTCGGACTTGGGGATGTGGTTATCGTCCAGACCGAAGTGGAGGATCACCGGAGCCTTCGGATTCTCCGCGCCGTACGTGGGAATCTGGCTGCCATAGTAGCCCACAGCGGCGTCGGGATTGAGGCGTGTCGCCGCAAGCCAGGCAACCGATCCGCCGAGACAGTAGCCGATAATGCCGGCCTTCTTCCCCGTCTCGCGGCGCGCGTAATCCAATGCGGCAGCGACATCCTTCAGGCGGTCGTCGGCGTTCCCCCGGCGGATCATGGCCATTCCCCTCTGCAGATCTTCCGGGCTGTAGCCCACTTCGACGCCGCGTTCGACGCGATCGAAGAGTGCCGGGGCCACGGCGAGGAAACCGTCGCGCGCCCAGCCGTCGGTGATCGATCGGATGTGGCTGGTGACGCCGAAGGCTTCCTGAATCACCACCAGACCCGCGATCGGCGGGCCGGCGGGATGCGCGACGTAGGCATCGAGTTCATGACCATCGGATGCGCGGAGCGTGACGTGTTCGCCCATGGGAATCTCCTTCTTATTCGAACCGCGCCGTTGGGGTGTGGCTACGGGTTGGGATGCGCACCTTGCGGCAGCGACTCGGGGCCTGGATGGTCCTCGTCGCGAAGAATCGCCCAGTAGCTGTTGCGGGCCACCACGTGCGCGCCGTAGTCCTGGGTGAGTTTGACTTCAATGGAGTGCAGACCGGGAGTCAGATCCGTCGGGTGAAAGCTGAGAATATAGCGATTCCGCGCGTGGCTGGCGACCTCGGCGACCCGCGCCTCAAAACCTTTCTCGCGCGTGAAGGGGTCGTACTCACCCCCACTCAGCGCAGCCAGAGTTTTGGGCGTGTTGCGCCGCATCGCATTCACGGTCATGATCAGGGGCGCCAGGATATTCAGCTCCGTGCCCCCGTTGTCGGCGTTGCCTTTGCCCCAGTCGATAATTTCGGCTTTGCCCGGTGAGAACACAAGACTGAGCACCAGCGTGTTGCTGGTCCCGATGCGCTCCACCAGCTGCGGAATGTTGAAGTGGTGGCTGCCGTGGTCGCGCGATTCGCTGATCAGCAGCAGGATGCGGCGGTGATCGGGCGGCTGCTGCTCCAGCAGATTCACCGAGTACCCGGCGGCATCGAGGATGGCCGCACCGCCATCGCCGGCGGGCATATGGCGCAGATCGCGCGTGATGGTGTCCTCATCGGTCCCAAAGGGTTCCACCCACGTGGCTCTGGAGTCGAAGGCAACCAGGGCCGTGGCCCCGCGGCCATCGCGCGTGAAAAGTTCCAGCAGTGGGCCGAGCTTGCCGATCTTGTCGAACTCCAGAGGCGCATCGCGTCCCCGCTCGATGCACACGACCAGGGAGATCGGCTGCGTGTCCAGATCGTCGTCCACGTGCACCTTCTGCTGGACGCCGTTGTCGTAAACGGCAAAATCCTGAGGCTTGAGGCCGTAGAGCACCTCGCCACTCTTTTTTTCGACGAGCGTGGGCACGATCACGACGCTGGTACTCACACGAAAGGTCGGCATTTCCTCGTTGGGATCGGCG
>VFSW01010003.1_pt1 | contig 13484 bp, 7 predicted proteins | sample 5358111 | NCBI WGS metagenome assembly VFSW01 (sample SAMN11554181, study PRJNA540505) | mine drainage metagenome | isolation source: sediment from site ElyBrook_90M | place: USA: Ely Copper Mine, Vershire, VT | collected 2017 | reverse complement strand
GTCCGGTGATGCCGGAAACGCAGGGCACCCCGGGCAATTGGAACTTCACGCCCGCGGCCGCCGCTTCGAACTCCTCGAGCGCTCGAATCCCTTCGCCGTCATGAAGAACAGGTTGCTGGAGGCGGGCGCGTTCGACGACGAGTTTGAGAGCGTCCTCGCAACTCAAGACGCCGGAAATTGCCGCCGCCGCATATTCACCAACGCCCGCGCCCAGCACGGCGTCCGGTTCAATGCCCCAGGATCGCCAAAGTTCCGCCAGCGCGAACTCCAAGGCAAATAGCGCAGGGTCGCGGAGTTCCGCATTATTTTGTCCCGTGGAAAGCGCGGTGAGGAACGCCTCATCCGCGCGCGAACCCAGAAGCCGCGAGCAGCGATCCATCGCCGATCGAAAGACGGGTTGGGTGCCGTAAAGCTGGAACGCGGCGCAGGCAGTGGAAACCTCCGCGCCAAACAGAAAAGCGATGCGCGGCCCGTCTTTTCTTGTGGAGTGCCCGGCGTGCAGTTGCGCCACGGCGCTTTCCGCCGGTTGCCCCGCCGCGTAGGCAGCAAGCGTTTCCCGCAGTTGCTCCTTGCTTTCGACAACCACGGCCACGCGGCGGGCGAACTGCGATCTGCCGGCATTGGCGCTGAAGCAGACGTCCAGGAGGTCTTCTTCGGGATGTTCCGCAAGATGCTTCTCGAGTCGGCTGGCGATATTCTTGATCGCACTCTCCGTCCGCGCGGACAAGGTTAGAATGTGGCACGGGCGGTTCGGCAATCCTTCCGGCCGGAGCCTTGCGGGGGCTTCTTCGACAATTATGTGCGCGTTCGTGCCGCCGAATCCAAAACTGCTCACGCCCGCAAGTCGTCGAGAGGCGCGCGGCCAGGGTTGCAGCGTAGTGGGAATAACGATTCGCGTGCCGGCAAGGGAAATCCGCGGATTGAGGTTGCTGAAATGCAGCTGGCCGGGAATTTCATTGTGCTGAAGACACCCCAGCACTTTGGCCAAGCCGGCCATCCCCGACGCGTTTTCCAGGTGACCGATGTTGGCCTTCACGGAACCTAACAGGCAGTGCGGTTCGCCGGGCGTGGCGCTTCCCAGGGCGCTCTTGATGGCCTCGACTTCGATTGGGTCGCCGATCGATGTGCCGGTGCCATGGGCTTCAATGTAAGTCAGCTCGTGCGGAGCGACTCCGGCCTGAGCCAGCGCCTCGCGGATCACGGATTGCTGCGCCGAGGCGTTGGGAGCGGCGATGCCCGCGGTGCGGCCGTCCTGGTTCACGGCCGATCCTCGAACGAGCGCGAGAATATGGTCGCGGTCGCGCAGCGCGTCGGAGAGGCGCTTGAGGACGACCGCGCCGCAGCCTTCGGCGCGAACGTAGCCGTCGGCCTTGGCGTCGAACGTCTTGCAGCGTCCGTCCGCGGCCATCATGCGGGCGTGCGAAAAAGCGACCGTGACTTCGGGAGAGAGGATCAGATTCACGGCGCCGGCAATGGCCAGATCGGCTTGCGAGCCGCGCAAACTTTCGCAGGCCATATGGATGGCGACGAGAGAGGAGGAACAGGCGGTGTCGATCGCCACGCTGGGTCCGCGCAGATCCAGCAAATAGGAGATGCGGTTGGCCGCGATGCTATGCGCGTTGCCCGTGCCCAGATAGGCGTTAATTATTTTTAGGTGATCTTTATAATTGATAATCACATTGGAGTAATCGAATCCGCCGATTCCGACGAACACGCCCGTTCTACTGCCCGCCAGCCTGTCCGGCGCCTGCCCCGCATTCTCGAGGGCTTCCCAGGCCACTTCGAGCAGCAAGCGTTGCTGCGGGTCCATGGACGAAGCTTCGCGCGGCGAGATGCCGAAAAAATGCGGATCGAATCGATCGATGCCGGAAAGGAAACCACCCCAGCGCGTGCTCATTTTCCCGGCGGTTCCAGGAAGAGGATCGTACAGCGCGTCGATGTCCCATCGATCGCGAGGAATTTCCGAGATGGCATCCACGCCGTTTCGCAGCAAAGTCCAGAATTCATCGAGGCTTGGCGCGCCAGGGAACCTGCAGCCGATGCCGACAATGGCAATGGGCTCGGCGCCGCCGATTTCCGGACCGTTTCCCGAGCTCGGACGAAGTTCGTGGCTGCCATTGCCGTGTGCGTTGCCGTTGGCCTTTCCGGCCAGACGATGTGAAAAGGATTGAGTGCTCAGGTAGTCCCACACAAGTCCGCTGCGCGGCTGGATCGCGCCATTCCGGTTGCGATCGGGGCGGCCTTCGCGGTCCCGCCATTCGTGCACCACCTCGAGCGTGCCGGCGAGAAACGCTTCGCGGCAGGCATACCGCTGAATTTTGCCGCTCGAAGTTCTGGGAATGCTTCGCGGCTCGATGAGCACGATGGCGTCGGGATGCACTTCATGCGATTCGGCGAGCGCGCGGCGGATCGCGGCGACCACATCCTCATGCGGGACGGATGCGCGGTCGTTGACTTCGTGGACGACGACCAATTGCTCCGCTCCCTCCACGTCGATGGAAAACGCGGCGCCGCAAGCGGGCCGCAGCGCGCGGTGACTCCGCTCCACGGTATGTTCCAAATCCTGCGGATAATGGTTGGAACCGCGAACGATGATGAGATCTTTCAATCGTCCCGTGACGAAGAGCTGCCCCCGATCGAGAAATCCAAGGTCGCCGGTGCGCAGGAAAGGGCCTTGGCCCTCGGCCATGTGCGCGCCGAATGTCCGCTCCGTCTCCGCGGGCTTGCGCCAATAACCGCGCGCCACGCTCGGACCCGAAACCCAAATTTCTCCCACGCGATCCGGGGCGCATGGCGCAAGAGTTTCCGGATCGACAATCGCGACCTTAAGATCCGGCGCGATTCCGCCGCAGCCCACCAAAACGCGGCTGCCCGCAACGCCCTCGTCCGCGGGCTTGATGCGATTTCGCAGCAGTTCCTCCGCGAGCACGGCCGGCGTGAAGGGCGCGCCGCCATCCGAATGGCCGGAAACGAGCAGCGTCGCTTCCGCGAGGCCGTAGGCCGGACGAAACGCCTCTTGCCGAAAGCCGCACGGGCCGAACGCCTTGGCAAACTGCGCAAGCGTATCCGGCCGCACCGGCTCCGCGCCGCACAGCGCCACCTTCACATTCGAAAGATCCAGCGGGGCGCGCTGTTCGGCTGGAATTTTTTGTTCGCAAAGTTCGTAGGCAAAATTTGGAGCAACCATGGTGGTCGCCCGATAGCGCGTGACCGCGGCGAGCCAACGAATGGGACGCTGCAGAAACGACGACGGCGGCATGACGATCATTTCGCCGCCCGCATAGACCGGCTGGAGCAAACCGCCGATCAGGCCCATGTCATGGTAATGGGGAAGCCAGGTGACGCCGACGCTTTCCGGCGAAAATTGGAAAACCTCGCGCAGGCATGCCAGGTTGTGCAGCAAATTGCCGTGCGTCACCATGACGCCGCGCGGCGCGGCAGTCGAGCCCGACGTGTATTGCAGGAACGCCAGCGTTTCGAGATTCGCATCGGGCGCGATCCATGCACCCGAAAGGGCCGCGGGCAAATCGTCGGTCGCCTGCCAGTGCAACTTCTTCAGCTCCGGCGCGCGCTTGAACAAATCTTCCGCCTGGCGCCGAATCTTCGCCGTCGTCAGCACAAACTTGGCTTCGGAATCCGAGGCGATGGCCAGCAGGCGCGGAATCTGGCGGTGAAGGCGCGCGGGGAAAACCGGGACCGCGACGATTCCGGCGTACAGACAACCCCAAAATGCGGCGATGAAATCAAGTCCGCCAGTGTAGAAAAGCAGGGCGCGATCTCCCGGCGAGACCTGCGGCGCAAGCGCAGCCGCAATGGCAAGGGCGCGCTGCTCCAGCTCTTCGTAGGTGAGGCGAGTCTCTTCGTTCTCGCCATCGGCAAGATAGCGGAACGCGACGCGCGGGCCGTGCTGCGCCGTTCTGGCGCGAAGCAGCTCCGTCAAATTGGCAAAGCGCGCGTCATGATCGGATGAATGCATAGCCAACGTCCCTATCTCCCAAAATGAAGCAAGTGCGCCGGACGCGCGCTGAATACCTGCAACTTGTCTCGTACGCTCCCGAAGGCGCGGCAATCTCGACCCTTCAGAAGCTAAAGAGTCCTTGAGAGAACTCTATATTGCTGAACTATTGTAGCGCTAAACTTCAGGCTGAGGTTTTAGAATCGAGCGGATGCCCGCCTGAAGGCGGGCGCTAGATTAACCAAAGTCGCGATCTCACCACTGGCGCTAAAGACCAATTCGTTCCCGGTGTTTTGATGCCGCAACGGAAGCCGCGACCCGCAAAACCCATTGATGGCTTCCAGCGGATTCGCGCAACGTTCCGCCGCCCTTGCCCCGCTACGGTTTCTTCTCTAGAGCCTCCGGGGTGAACAGCGCGCCATCCAGCCCAGTATTCAGGCGAATCTCATCGATGGTCAAAACCGATTTCGTGCCCTCGAGCAACGAACGCATTTCCGTCTTCCGCGCGCCCCAGATCCCGGACTCCTTGCGCAGTCCGCTGGCATACATCTCACGCACCTTGCGACCCTCTTGATCGTACATTTCCGCATGCAAGATGCAGGGTACATCTTGGGCCACCCAATAATAAATAAACTTGTATTGCGAGCGGTCGGGCGCGACGGGGGTGGCGACAATCTTGAGAGTTTTACGATTCTCGATCATATCCTCGGCAGGAAGTTGTTGATATGTGAAGTCGTCGAGCGAGGGCTCGGCGATATCTTCATAGGTGAAGTCGCTTCCGGCGAAACGTTCGGAGCGTTCACGCGGCGACACGCTGCGCACGCGTTCAGTCGCCGGGGTGTAGATCCACTGGCGGTCGGTTACGCCCGGCTGGTTGATGGAAAGCAGCGTGACGCCGCGAAGCTCGGGGGGGTCGGTAAAGCGAACCAGCGTTTTGCCGTTGCCGAATGAACCGACCCTGCTGAGTGTAAATCGCTTCCGCACCATGTGGCCGTCCTTGTCCGTGACGTCCAGCGTGGCGCGCAATTTCGCGTCGCGGCTGGTGTCCTGCCGATAGACGCCGGCCATGATCGCTTTGGCGTCGGTCCCGCCAAAAGCGGGAAGCGCGCAAGACGAGAAAAACGCGAGGGAGAGCAGCGCGGCGTTCAAGCGCGTTCCCCTCCGGTGCGGCCGAATTGCGGCAGACCTATTCATAGCCGATCGCCTCGATCACCTGCATGCGCGCCGCGTTCCGCGCCGGCCACCAGCCCGCCGCGAGAGACACGGCCGTCACGACGGGCAGTGAGAGCAGGACAAATTCCCAGGGAAAATAAAACGGCACCGAATAGCCGGCAAGCACCACCGACACCGTGTGCGACATGAATAACGTGTTTAGAACTCCGGCCACCGAGCCTACGAACACTCCCACCACGGCCACGGCGACCGCCTCCAGCAGCACCAGCTTCCGGATTTGCGACCGCAGGCCGCCAATCGCGCGGACGATGCCGATCTCGCGCCGCCGCTCCGAAACGGAAATCAGCAGGGTGTTGACGATTCCGAGTATGGCGATCATCACGGCCACGACCAGTTGCATGTAATTGAGGGTGAAGAACTGGTCCACCAGGCTGGAGATCCATCGCTTGAATTCCGCATTCGTGTACACGAACGCGTGAAAGGAGCCGGCGGTGAGCCGCTGGATTTCCTGCTTCATCGCCAATTGGTCGACGCCGGGATTCAGATCGACGTTAATGAAGTCCACCGCGTCATCTCCCCAATACTTCTTGTAGAGTGCGCGGTCCATGAAAATCGTTCCTTTTTCCGACCGGTAGTCGTCGAGAAAGCCGAGGATCGGCCGTTCCAGCGTGCCCGTCGGCGATTCGAGAGTCAGGCGATTGCCGACGGCGACTCCCCAACGCAAGGCGAAATTTCTGGACACCAGCACGCCCTCGCCTCGAGTTAATTTGTCATGCACGGTCCGCGAATCCGCGCCCTCGATGGCGTTTTGAGAGCGCACCAGGAAGCCGTCCATTTCGATGGCGATCAGGGCAGCCGTATCGCCTCGATAGGGAATAGCCGTGAAACGCACGTTTTCGATGCGGCTCACACCGGGAAGCGCGGCGATCTGCCGGCCCAACTCTTCGGTGAAATGGTAGCTGTTCGACCGCAGCATGGCCGAGGTGGCCACGAAAATGTCGGCAGTGAGCACTTGATTCATCCAGCGGTCGATCATTTGCCGGTAGCTTTGAATGTAAGACGCCGTGGAAAAAACGAACATCAGCCCGACCATCAGCGCGCCGACCGTCGCCGAGCATCTGCGCGGCGTTTGAATCATGGCGTCAACGGCCAGGGCGCCTTCCGATCCTCCAGCCCAATTCATGATCGGACGCAACGCGCGCGCCGACCAGAGCACCAGCTTCGGCAACACAATCGTCAGGCCCAGCAGAACGATCGTGGCGAAAACGAATTGAATCGGCAAGCCCAGGCGCGAAGGAGTCCAGGCGACCAGAGCCGAGCCCGCGGCTATCAGTAAAATCCCTCCGCCGGTCCGCCTCCATCCCAGCGTGGATTCCCGGGTCCGCGCCTCGATATTGTGCAATGCCAGCGCGGGGTCCAGGCACGCCGCGCCGCGCGCCGGGAACCAAGCGCCAATCATGGACGCGGCAACGCCCAGCGAGAATGCAATGGCACATTGATCGAGGTGCAGCTTGGCGGGTCCGGCCGTGGACACAACTCCGTACACCGCCGCGACCATGCCTCGCATCACCCGGTTGGCCGCCGACGCCAGGACGAACCCCCCGGCGATCCCCACTAGAGAGCCGATCACGCCCATCAGCAGCGCTTCGGATAAAAACATTCGGCTGACGTTTCCCCGCTCGACGCCCACGGCGCGCAGGATGCCGATTTCTTTCCAGCGCTGGTTGACCGCGATGGTGAAGGAATTGAAGATGATGTACACGCCCACCAGCAGCGCCACGAAACTTGTGATCAGGATTCCCACGCGCATCGCGGTGACAGCGTTTTCGAGCGCTTGCCCGCGGACTTCCGGGCGATCCACTTCCACTCCGGGCGGAAGTTGCGCGCGCAAGCGCTGTTGCACAACTTCCACGGGAACGCCGGGAGCGTTCATCAAGTCGATCCGGTCGAACTTGCGTCCTCGATGGAAAACCACCTGCGCCGAGTAGACGTCCATCACCGCAACATTGCCGCCAAAAACTTCTCCGACGCCAATCGGCTTGAACGTTCCTTGGACGGTGAACTCCTTCTTTCCATCGGAAGCGAAAAGCGAAAACTTGTCCCCGACCTTCAGTCCATGGCGATCGGCAAAGGCGCGCGAAAGCAAAATGGAGTTGGGTTGCGCGAGGAACACGAGCGGATCGGCGATCTGCGTCTGCGTGCGGTCGAATTGGTAGTCCCGAAGCTGCTGATCTCCCGTCGTGTCCACTCCCAGCACCAGCAGGGCGCCTTCATCCGCAAAGGCCGTTTGCACCAGGGTCTCGATCACAGGTTCCGCAAGCTGCACGCCAGGCGTCGCGCGCACGGTGTCAAGCACCTTTTCGGAAAACCCGGATTCTCCGGCGGTAATCTGCAGCGTCGCCTTGCCCGCCAGTTTTTCGACGGTCGCGCGCAGGGAATCAAGCAAGGTGGCGTTGCCGGTGCGAATCGCAAAAAAAACGGCCACCCCGAGGGCGATGCCGAGCGTCGTTAATGCCACGCGGAGCCGGTGCGCGCGCCACTGCTTGAACGTGATGAGCCAAAGCGCCCCAAGCATTACAGTTCTCCCGCGGGAGCGGTTCCGATTCGTCCGGTCCGCACTTCCTTGACGAACTGGCCATCCCGCAGGGTCAAGATTCGATCGCAGAAAGCCGCGGCCAGGTCATTGTGAGTCACCAGAAGAACCGTGGCATTGAATTCGCGATGGAGATCGTCGAGCAGCCGAAGAATCTCCTCTCCGGTGGCCGAATCGAGGTTGCCCGTGGGTTCGTCGCCAAGCAGAATGGGCGGACGAAAAACGAGAGCGCGCGCGATGGCCACGCGCTGCCGCTCGCCTCCGGAAAGTTCATCGGGACGGTGGCGCGACCGGGTCTTGAGCCCCACGCGTTCCAGCATGGCGGTCGCGCGTTCTTCCGTTTCGCGCCTGCGCAAGCCTTGCAGACGGAGCGGCAGGGCGACATTTTCAAGCGCGGTGAGCGTGGGCAGGAGGTTGAAAGTCTGGAAGATCATTCCAATTTTTTCACGCCGAAGGCGGGTGCGCCGGTCGTCGTCGAGCGCGGACAGCTCAATGCCTTCCAGCTTGATCGAGCCGGAGGTAGGCTCGTCCAAACCGCAAATCAGGTTGAGCAGCGTCGATTTCCCAGAGCCGGACGGTCCCATCACGGCGACCCGCTCGCCCTGTTCGACGATCAAACTCAAGTTATGCAGAGCCTGCACGGCCCCGCTGTCTCCATAGCTCTTGGAGACATTGGTTAGCTGGATCATAGTTGTAACCGCGAACGTCCGGAGGTGGCGGGCCAGCGCCTCAAGCGGGAGTCGATTCTACCTCAGGGCCAAAGAACCGCGAAGGCGAAATTTCCAGCATTCCCGCCGAGGGGAAAATGCATGGTCCGCGTTCCATCTGAACCCGTTTCGCGGAGCGTTGCATTTTGCCATGGTGAATTGCGCGAATATCGATTCGCGCATCCCGCAAACCGCATCGGCAAGTTTTCATCGTCATGGCGTTTGCGTGAACATCTCGGACGATTACCGGTTTAAAACTGAGATACTTCTTGCCACGGCCATTCGTTGCGCGAGTTGCTTTACCAGCGAATGCGGCCAAGGGTCGCTCGGCACACCGATGAATCCCGTAGGCTGGGGCGGCAATGACTCCCGTTCGCCGGCATTGCGCGGCAATTGGAGAAATATCGCCCTGCAAAACCTATTTAATTCGAGCGATTGGGCACTTCAAGAAAACTTGTGGAGGACCCGGCGTCGCCACTCCTTAAACTGCGCGCTGCCAGAATCTCATAATTCTGATACTTGATGGTCAAGACGGCGCGTCCGCCCCCGCGTACGGCGGAAACGGATTTATTTTCCGCGGGCAGCCAAAAATCGCCAATCTTCAAATAGGTATGGTGTATCTGGGTCTTCTTAATCCAGAAGGACGGATTCTTGGCAGGTTCCGCCTCGATGCGGCACACGGCAAAGTCCTTGCTGTCCACCCAGATCCGACCCCGAAACAGAAGCTTGCTGGGAATTTTTGGTTCAACGGCGACCATGTAAGAACAGTTGTCCGAAGCATCCAGATGCTCGAAATCGCTGAAATCGTAATTGCTGGGATTAATCGCGACGCGCTCCCGGTTCCCCGGGGTCATGGCTTCTTGCTCGGCCTCCAGAAGGCGTTTGAGAATTCGATCGATGATCCACGAGGGGCCGCTCTGGGAAATAATTTTGAACTCTTTTGTGGCCGGCGCGTCGTAAATCATGTCAACAACCATCTCGGCGTGAAAGGAAGTGGGAAAGCCCGTGTAGTCCAAGGTATAGACGCGTCTGTTTTGATACTTTTGCAGCGCGTCCGCGCGTTCGGTATTTTTTTCCACTAACTTGTCCAACATCTGCGAAAGATCCAGGCGCGGTCCGATAAGCTCTTGCGATGCGGGAGATTGCCCGTGCGCGCTTGCGGAACAGAAGAAGATCAGCAGAAGCAAGGGGGCAATCGACCATCGGGAATAATGTTTGGCTATGGACATAAGAATTGCAGGTTTCTCCGGCGGATTCGCGAAACCGGAAATCGGATCTCAAGTCAGGTGTTTACGATCTTTCCGGCCTCTTCAAGCAGGACGCTTTCGACTTGGGGTGCAGCGTGCGTGTAGCGCTCGTAAGTTTTGTACATACTCGCGAAAATCCATTCCCAGGAGCCGATGGAACAGGCGCGTTGCCGGGCTTCGAGCCGCATCGAACGATGCAACTCAGGCTGGGTCATCAAGACCGTCAGCAACGAAGCAAATTCATCGAAGCGATTCGCGACGTAACCAGACTTGCCATGCTCAACAGTATAAGCCGGACCGCCGCGACGCGCCACCACCGCGGGAACGCCGGAAGCAAGCGCCTCGAGAACCGCCAGGCCGAAAGTATCCGTTTCCGACGGGAACACGAATGCATCCATGTCGGCAAATGCGCGGGAAAGGTCCGAGCCGGCAAGCCAGCCGCGGAATTCGGCGTGCCGCATGTTATCCCGCAGCCATTTTTCCTCGGCTCCCTTGCCGATCAGGACAATGCGAAAGTCCCGATTGCCTGCCGCCAGCAGATCACGTTCGAGTTGCGCGAGAAAGCGCACGTTTTTTTCCGGCGTGAGCCGTCCGACGTAGCCGATTCGGAACGGGCCGGCGGGACATTCCCGAAATGCCGGGCTGAACACCTCGGTATCCACGCTGTGGGACATCAAGAAACAAGGCTTGCCGGTCACCTTACCGAGCAACTCAACCAGTTCGTAATTCGGAGCGAATAGCAGCCGCGGGATTTTGTAAAAGCGGGCCGCCGCATGAAAACTGCCGAATTCGGCCGCCGCCGCGAGCTTGGCGGACAGATTCGCCGGCCAGGAGGATAGGCGCCCGGAAACTCGGCAGCGAACAAACTGATGAAGGTTCGTTTGCCAGGACGCCGCCAAGGTGACGCGCAGCTTGTGGGCGACGAGAGACCCCAGGATTCCCACATCGCTCGGACCCGTGATGTGAACGACATTCGGGCTGAAATCGCGCAGGATCTGGGGAATTTTCGGATAGTGCCTTAAGAACAGAGGATCGAACGCATGGTGGCCATCGAGAGGAACCTTGAAACGGCCGCGGCGCAATTGCACTCTGGTAACCGATCCATCCGTTACCACTTCGTCATTTGGACCCGCGTGAACCAGGAGAAACGGGAATCCCCGTTCTTTTGCAAATGCGGCAAACTGTCTGCTGGTATTCGCAACACCGTCTATTTCGCGGTAGGTGCACGGAAATAGAGCCACCCTTATGTTGCCAGCGTTCACGCACTCACCTCGCGCGGCACGTCCGAAACTTGGCGCAATTTCGATTTTCCACCGAACGTAAAACTTAGAGCCTGCCTCACCGAGGCATTTTCCAACATGCGAAAAATGGAAAAAATTCGCCCCAGAAAGGCTGGAGGCGCTTTCCACATCGCGGATAAGGGACGATGATACCCGGCCTGAAAATCCATGTGGAACACTCGCTCATCCCAGCGGCGGGAACCCACGGGATGCTCCGGATAATCGCGGATCGTGTCGATCACGGTTTGCATGAACCGGATGCCAAGCACCTCCGCGTACTGGGGCATAAAGAGGATATGACTGCGCCCATCGAATCTGATTTCGTTGACGAATTCGGAAAAACTGGCGGCGCAAGTCAGATTCAGAGCGCCACTCGGTTCGCATCCATGCCGGTCTCCACCCGAAATCAGGGGGCGCTGCCAAACGGCAGCCAGTTGGATCACGTTTTTATTTTCACCCCAGGCGCGCATCGCGTTGAGCTCGAAGGCATGAAGGAATTGGACGCAGCTCTGCAAAAATCGGTCAAGTATGTGACGGAAGTTCGCCTGCCCCAGGCAATGCTGGTCCCAAAGGGGATGATTGAAAACGATCATAACCTCTGGAAATTCATGAAGCGCCGCTAACAGTTCCAGCAAGCGTGGAGAGGAGGGATTGCTGGTATATGCAGCCAGGTCGTCCATCATCAAGTGCGCTTGGCTCTCTGGCAGATTGTGAATGCCCAGATGAAATAGGGCTCCTTCGAAGGGGACGCTCCACTCCACGGCAAACGGAATCTGAACTGGGTCTGGCAGTTGCCGCAACGCGCTGGGCGCTCCGATGCTGTCATGATCGGTAAGCGACACAAGGCTCATCAATTCCAGGTCGATTTCGATTTGATTGCTCTCCAGTTCAAAGGCCAGCTTGGGCGGCAATGGCGGCGTCCAATAGGCCTGGGAAAAATCGACAGGCCTGACCGATTTCTTGCATTGCTCCTTCAGAGCCCAGCGCAAGAGGGGCCATTTTTCAGCGAATTCCGGGATAAAGAGAAGGCTCTCTTTGGATTGATTCGTGTGACTGTGAAGGGAAACAGCCGATCGATACTTCCCGGCGATGTGGGGCTGCTTCCAAAGGCATGAAATTCGCGAATGTGGCAATTGTTTTTGTCCTAGGAGATTTGGATTCATAATAAGGATGTCAAAGTCCGACTTCGCACTCCAGCGATCTATAAAATCAGATTTCCATGCTGGCAATAAGCCAGCCCCCGAAGGGTTTTCCCATACTGGAATCAAGGTTTAACCGGTGAGCGGTCTTCGCCGCTCGAAACTTCTCGTCAAGACCAAATGTGGTGATGGGACCGGCCATACCGCGCAAATTTCAGCGAGATCCGGCGTGTATCCAGATACCCGCAGCCGTCGGGCGGCAGAAACGACCTGGCGAGGCTGCTATCCTTGGCAGCCCCGCCAGGGGCGCAGGTCATGCGCTAGCATTGCGATGATCGTTACCGCTGTTGCGGTTGCCCGGACATTGGCGCCCCAGCGGGCGGCGCGGCCTTTACCAGGGGAGGTTGCGGTCCAAGCACCTTCTCGAGAGCTTGATAGGCGCACTGTTCGTCCGCGTTTCCGCCCCCAACTCCAATCGCGCCAATCAGTTGATTGTCCACGACGATCGGAAGTCCGCCCGGAACGTAGTAGTAGGCAAGGCCCTGCTCCTTGCCGAGGTCCAAACGAATCAACCGGCTATCCATGGTGTTGAACCGCTGCGCGACCGCAGCCGACGATGCCCGCGCATACAGCGCGGTTTTGGCTTTCATTAAGCCAGTCTCCGCGCCAATCGGCAGCACTCCGTCCATCGCGTGGGAGTCGATGATTTCGCCCGTCGGCGAAAGCACATACACGACGACCGATATGTTCCCAGGTTGCGCTTTCTCCCACTCGACACAGGCATTGACAAGCTCACGGGCGGTGTCCGCGTTGATAACGGCCTTCATCAGCGTCCGCTTGGCAACATCGTCCGATACCGTCACTTTGTTAAATGGAGCGGGCGTGGCGCCCTGAGCCCAAGCTGCGGCATTTCCGAACGCAAATGCCGCGGCAAGCATCGCTAAAATCGCCGCCGAACGAATCAACCCTGCTTGTTTCGTCATCTTGTTTTCTCCCTCGTCTCCTCGAGACTTATTTTCCCCGCAGATGTTTCGCCGCGCCCCGTAAACGCGCATTGAATTCTCCAAGGATTTTCCGTTTTTGATTTCCCGGCAACCGGAACTCTACACCTACCCGGCTTTGCATCGCAAAGCCCCCTACTTGATTCCTTACATTGGGATCCGCGAGGCCGATTCAAGAAACGCCCCGCGACAACTTTTTTCCGCCGCCTACTTTCCGATCTCCAAAAGTTCAAACGTGCTGAGAACCGGCTTGGGGCGCGGGTTTGGATTTTTGTCGGTGGGGGGCACCGGATCGTTCTTCTCAGTGCCGATGGAAAAAACATGGTGGGTCTTGGAATCGAGCGCAACGGTTCGGGCGCCGTAGATGGTCTTGACGGTCGCGACCAAAC
>VFSW01010002.1_pt1 | contig 13484 bp, 17 predicted proteins | sample 5358111 | NCBI WGS metagenome assembly VFSW01 (sample SAMN11554181, study PRJNA540505) | mine drainage metagenome | isolation source: sediment from site ElyBrook_90M | place: USA: Ely Copper Mine, Vershire, VT | collected 2017 | reverse complement strand
TCCTGCTCACGATGAAACGCGTGGTTGCCCGGCCCAGTGGGTCATCCGCTTGATCCTCGCGCTGCTCTGGGCCGTCGTGGTTGGCGCCAGACAACACCGGCGATGGAACAGAGCGAACGAAGGGAACTGACATCCGAACAAGAAAACAACCGTTTTACCATCCGCATGAATTACCCTATCGAACGCGTTGTCACTAAATACGACAACGCGTTCGTTGTTTTACGACAAAAACAAAGCAGTCCAAGTGATTCCTTTTTCCGCCCAATCGCGGTATGCTTCATTCGTAATACCGCAAGAGTCACTTTGACTGAGCGTGTTTTGAGTATGAGCTATGCAATTCTGAGTGTGCCCATAAGTGAGTTTTGCGCTACTGTGCATATTGATTGCAGGAGGCAAAAATGTCAGAACAGAGCGTCATCGGTGTATACCAAACCATGTCGGAAGCGGAGGAGGCTGTGCGCATGCTTGACAAGGGCAAATTCCCAATCAAGCAGGTCTCTTTCGTCGCCCAAAACATGGAGAGCGTGAAAGAAGTGCACGGTTACGTGACCGCGGGCGATGTTGCCAAGTCCGGCGCTGGTACGGGTGGGTGGGTCGGCGGGATTTTCGGACTGCTCATCGGCGCGGCATTCATCTGGGTTCCCGGCTTTGGACCCTTGCTCGTCGCGGGATCTTTTGCCACAATGCTGCTCGGCAGCATGGAAGGCGTGATAGCAGGAGCAGCCGGCGGCGGATTGCTGGGCGCACTGGTCGGTTGGGGCGTTTCCAAGCAACACATCCTCAAGTACGAAGAGCACTTGAAGGGCGGCAAGTATCTGCTGATGGCCCACGGCAGCGCGGAAGAAGTGACGCGCGCCCTCAAAATCCTACAGGGCACCGGCGCGGCCGATTTGACCCACCATGTCGAGGCGGGCGCGTCAGCATCGTCGGCTTGACCGTATCTTTGGTATCTCCACGCTCAAGGGAGGGGTGATGGTCGGACCCATCACTTGAACTTTTAGCAACGTTTCAGTCCGGATAATCTGTCATGGAGGTGCGGGATGGAAATCCCTTTACAAGCGCCAGTTGAGTGTACGGACGGTGTCTGTGGGCGCTCAGTGTATGTGCTGATAAACCCGATCGTCGAGCAAGTAACGCATCTAGTGGTGAGAGAGACTTCATCGCCCCACACGGAATACATTGTGCCAGTTGACGTTGTATCCGCAACGATAGCCGATACGATTCAACTGCGCTGCAGCAAGGCAGAATTGGAGAAGATGGACCCGTTTGTCCAAACGGAATTCGTCGAAGAGAGGGTGCCCTATTTGCACCCAGGGTCTGGGGGTGCGTATGGAATCGGAACATTCTACTTATGGCCCTATGTTAGTTCTGAAAGTACGGCGTACGTGACCGTGGAGCATCAGCAGATTCCGCCGGGGGAGCTGGCTGTGCGTCGTGGCACACGCGTAGAGGCAACAGATGGCTATGTTGGACACGTCGACGAATTCGTGGTCCATTCGAAGAACAGCCACATTACCCATTTGGTGATGCGCGAAGGACATCTGTGGGGACAGAAGGATGTGATCATCCCCCTTTCAGCGATGGGTGATACTCGCGAGAATACGGTGTTCCTGAAGCTCGATAAGCACCAGATCGAATCTCTGCCGACCTTCACGGTACACAGGCGCTGGTCCTGAGAGTTATAATTTGTTGGGCAACCCGCCCCGATAGCAGTCCACAGGGGCGGTTGTCGGGGATGCCAAGCCAGGCGGCAACGTCAGTCGCCCGCGGTGGCGGGCGTGCTCTCGGGACTTGAACGGGTATCTGTGATAACTGTAACTGCTCACGCCTCAAGTCGCGTTATGACTGACCATTCGTGCAATCGAACTTTGAAATGGTGAATTATGCTGGACTTGCGCTCCACACACGAGTCAAAGCAGCAAATCATGCTTGCAAAGTGGAAGGTTGCTTGCGTTTAAGTCTGATTTTGACCCGCAAGCGGGGCACCCGGCAAACCACTGGGTCAATTGGGTTCGGAAGGCAAATTCATGAAAGTATTCTTGGTCGATGATTCTTTGGTCATACGTCAGCGATTGAAGCGATTACTCGCGGACGTGCAAGACGTTCACGTGATCGGCGAGGCAGGCGAAGTGCAGGAAGCCACGAACGCGATCCTTGAACAGAAACCGGACGTGGTTCTCCTCGACATCCATTTGTTCAATGGGAACGGCATCGCCGTGCTGCAAAGATTGAAAAAAGAAAAACCGGCTCCGGCGGTGATTATCCTGACCAACTATCCGTATCCGCAGTATCGCTTGAAGTGCCTCGAAGCCGGGGCGGATTTCTTCTTCATCAAATCGACCGAATTCGATCAGATTGTTCCCGCCTTGAAGGAACTTGGTCAACGGGCGCGCAACTCGGTTGCTCGTCCGCCAACCGAATGACATACCGCACCGTCAAAATTCATCACACAGGAGCAAACGATGCAACACACACATATACATACCGGTAACCCGTGGCTACGTCTCCGTCCGATCTTGCCAACACCCAAGGCAAAACTAATTGACTTGGTTTTAGGTTTGATTGGGCTTGTTCTCGTCGCGATGCTCGTGGTCGCTTGGTGGACGACGCGCGCGCCCAGTCCTGCCGCGCCTTTGAACGATCCCAATCGCGCGCTGCCAGGAAATGCAAGCGCCGTTGCCGCGAACGTCTCTTTCGAACAGAACACGCGTAATCTGGCTGCCTCCAACTCACCGGAAGCGTTTCAGACGTTGTTTCGATCATTGAGGCAAGGCGAACCGTTGACACAGCGCCGCATCGTTCTGACGACATTGCAAGATGCTTCGCCGGCGGTCGTGCCGGCGCTAATGACTGGCTTGAACGATACGGACGCCGGTGTACGCGCGGGCGCGGCGCAAGTGTTAGGTCTGCGCCGCGAGTACCAAGCGATTGCCGCATTGACCGGAGCGACACACGATCCCGATGCGCGCGTCCGCCGGGAAGCCGTCACCTCTCTTGGCGCGATAGGCGCGTGGCAAGTCCTGCCGCGCTTGGACCAACTTGAGGTAAATGATCCGGATTATGAGGTTCGTCAAACGGCGATGGTGGTAAAGGAATCGTTCAAGACAGAAATGGCGCAAGCCATCGGCGTACTCGCCCCTGAATTGCGCGACATTTCCGTCACTACCGGTGACGTGCCGCAAATGTATGCGGTCACAACGAGCAATCTGTACGCGTTTCACGGAACCGCGTGGACGCTGGTCAGTCGTCTGCCGGATGCGCCCCTGGCGATTGCGACCGGCGCGGATCCGACGCTAATCTACCTTTCCACCGTCGGCGGCGGCCTTTACCGCAGTCTCGATGGTGGAGAAACCTGGGAGTACGTTCAGTTCGGTTTACAAACACCCACTCAGTTGACGGTCAGTGCGATTGTCGTTGACCCGCAAAACTCGCGCCAAGTGTACATCGCGCTGGCGTCGCGGGGCGTAGAGCCCGGCATCAAGGATCCGCTAGGCATCAGTGTCAGCGATGACGGCGGCGCGACTTGGGGGTCTCTGGAAAATTCGCCAATGGATATCATGACTACGCAGCTGGTCATTGATCCGCAGGAGCACGGTTATCTGTTTGGAATGACCGTGGATACGCCGTGGCGTTACGCGCTGCCCGCTCCGAGTGCCGTCGCGGCGGATCCGACACGCGGTGTCGCGGCATCCGAATGAGCAAACTTCAAACGCTTTACTACTCTCACTCAGTATTGCAGAGTCGCAAATCAAACAACATCCACTTTTCGGACAACCTTAAGGAGGTTGATATGTCCACTAATGTAGGTCCCGTAGCTCGTCGTGAAGATGTTCGAGTCAGCCAGCAGCCGGGCGCTGAACAGCGCCAGGTGGTGACGCAGGATGTGAATGCCGGACAGCGTCAGACGCTTCAATGGGTCACCACCCTGATCGGTTTCCTTTTCACCGTCGTCGAAGGATTGATCGGACTGCGTGTCGTTCTCAAGCTCATCGACGCCAATTCACAGAATGCGTTTGCCAGTTTCGTTTACAAGCTCACCGCTCTCTTCGTTGCGCCCTTCGCGGGTTTGGTTGGCAACCCGGCGGTGGGTGGTAATGTGTTGGAAATCACGTCGCTTGTCGCGCTGATCGTTTATATCTTGATCGCGGCGGTCCTCATCCGCTTGGTCTGGTTGCTCTTCTACCATCCGAGCGCGCGGTCCGTTACGACGTATGAGCGCGACCAGTCTCCACCGGTCGGCTAAGCACTGACCACGACCTCGACCAAAGCGCGCAGGCGTGAGGTCAAGAAACACAAGCGGTATCACCTATTGCCACTTGACTCACGGGTGGCACAAAAAGATCACATACCATCAGGAGGATTCCCAATGGCGAATCGAGATGTTCTTCAAGGCAAGTGGAAACAAATCCGAGGCAAGGTCAGAGAGCACTGGGCGCAAATCGCCGACCACGACCTCGACAAAATAGCGGGCAAACGCGAGCAGTTGGTCGGCTTGGTCCAGGAAAAGTACGGCTATACCAAAGAGAGAGCGGAGCAGGATGTGGACTTTTTCCTGAAGAAGATGAACCTCCGCGCAGCAAACGGCATCAATGCGATCAGTGTTACTGCCGCGGTCCTCGGCTCTCTGCTGACCATCGTGCTCTTTCGGGCGATTGCTAGACGCCTGGCGAGCGCCTGACGGAAGGGTTGGGAGACCGGGCGCGCGTCCGGTCTCCATCCGCCCCAAATGGAACCTGCGAAGACGGAGCATCAAGGAGTTCATCATGCAAGGTAGAGACGAATCATATCTCGATCGCCGCGAACGGATCCGACGAGGCGATCAAAGCAGTGTGCGCCAAGAGCAAAGCATTGTCACCCGAATCCCAAACCAAATGAGCGGGGAAGGTTACCTGGCGAACAACCCGCAGCCGGACGTTTACCGGCAGGCGCTGAAAGTCATTCTGGAGACTCCGCAAATGGAGCGCCGTTTGAATTATGTCACCGCCGGCATGATCGTCACGATCTTGGGAAGTTGGCTAACGGGTTCGGTGGTAAAGAGTCACGCTTTTACCATGTTCATCGACATCTTGCTGTTCTTTTGCTGCACGGCGTTTGTTGGATTGCTTGTCGGAATCATGCTGGGAGAAGGCTTCATACCTCAAGAAAGTGCGCCGGTTCTCCTGTTTGTTATGGTAGGCATATTGATCTTTGTTCTTGCTGTGATGCTGGGGAGCTTGTTACTTCGGTCAACCCAAATTACCCAAGAATGAACAGATCGCCCGGGTGGTTGAACACCACGAGAGAAAATTTCAAGGAGGTTATGAGCTATGCTTGACGTTCTAGTAGGCAGTTGGAATCAGTTGCGTGAACCGATCAAAGGGTGGTGGAACAAACTCACCGACGACGACCTCGATAGCATCAACGGCAAGTATGACATCCTAGTCAGCGTGCTTCAGCAGAAGTACGGCTACAGCGCTCAAGACGCCAAAGCGCAAGTCGACCAACGGCTCGCCGAGTTCGAACGGGGACATCGCGCGTGATGGCTGGTCTTGCCAGGAGTGAAACGGAATGACGTGGTTGAACTTGGAGCCGGATGAGCGCGATTTTGTTGCGTCCATGGAATTGAATCGCCGCAAGGTCTCGGATGAAGACACGAAAAAATTCGAGGGCTATGCCACAGAAATTCTTGCCGCATTCGGGATGGACCTCAACACTCCGCCGACGAGGGACACGCCGCGCCGATTCATCCGGGCATTGTTTGATGCCACCGAAGGTTACGAGGGCGATCCCAAACTACTCACCGTTTTCAAAACCGAATGCCACGGCGAGCCGGACTGCCGGCTTAGTCAGGTCGTCGAGGGACCGATTCACTTTTTCGCGTTGTGCGAGCATCACGCGTTGCCATTTTATGGACACGCCTACGTCGGCTACATCGCACACGAGGAGATTATCGGCATTTCAAAACTGACCCGGCTGGTGCGCCTGTTCAGCAAGCGCTTTACGGTGCAAGAGCGCATCGGACAGCAAATCGCAGACACCTTGGAAACAATGCTCAAGCCGCACGGCGTGGCAGTCTATTTGGAAGCGCACCACCTCTGCACGCAAATGCGCGGCGTCCGCGAGATCGCACCGATGACCCGCACGACGGTCTGGCGCGGCCATTACGCGACCGATCCAACTCTGCGGAGCGAATTTTTTGTCACGTCCGGATTGAACAAGTGATCGATCTCGAACCCCTGGAAACGTTGTATGACGCGGATCACGGTATTGAAATGCCGCTGCCTCTCGAATTGGCGAAACTCTATGGTCGTCTTTCATTTCCACCGCACGCGGGTCGCCCGTATGTCATCGGCAACTTTGTAACGACTCTGGACGGCGTCGCATCGCTCGGCGAGTCGACCAAGGAAGGTGGCGGCGAGATCAGCGGCAACAACCAGCACGATCGGATGGTGATGGGGCTGTTGCGTGCCGTAGCCGACGCGGTCATCGTTGGCGCCGGAACGCTGCGCGGGTCGCCCGAACACATATGGACTCCCGACTATATTTTCCCACCGCTGGCGACTGCCTTCGGCGATTTGCGAACACGATTGGGGAAACCCAGGTCGCCGCTGAATGCCATCGTGACAGCTCACGGCGAGATTGATCCGAGTCTGCCGGTCTTTCGATCTGGCAAGGTTCCGGTGATGATCATCACGACCGCGAGCGGAGCGCGGCAACTTGCTAAAACCAAACTGCCATCTTCTGTTCAAGTCGAGACGGTCACACCCAAGAGTTCAATCAGCGCAACCGAAATACTACAAGAGGTTGCCCGATGTTTCAAAGAAAAGATTGACATGATTCTGACCGAAGGCGGTCCGCAACTGATGGGTGATTTCTATGCAGAGCGCGTTCTCGATGAACAGTTCCTGACACTCGCGCCGCAAGTCGCCGGACGCGACGATGCGATTAAACGTCCTGGCTTTGTCGCTGGCAAGTTGCTTGCGCCGGCGACTCCGACTTGGGGCACGCTGATCGGCGTGAAACGCGCGGCGAGTCATCTGTTTCTGCGCTATACATTCGAAGGGAAGGAGAAATAATGGCAACTAGAAATTCAGGGTCGTCGTGTGGCGGGCTGGTGCTGATAATCATTTTGGTTATCGCGGTGATATTGGTCTATCGGGCTGGGCTGATGCCGGCACCGGTTACGCGGTTCTTGGATCCAATCGCTAAGCAACTAGAACCCATAGGCAAACAATTGGAACCGATTGCCAACCAACTTGAATCCTTGGTGAAATCTCTCCCTGTCCCCGTCACAGGGCATTCGCCAACTCCCGCGGCTCAACCGTGAGCCACCTTCATTGATCGCGTCGAGCATGAAAGGCACCATCAAGAACATCGTTGAGGATACGAATTATGACAGTGATGAAAAATCCGCTGGTTAAAATAGGCGTGTCGCAAAAGGGCAACACCCATCAACAGCCCCGGCGGGAAGATTTGCTTAAAGTCGCTCACCTTCTTGACGTTCAAAAAAATACTGGTTGGTTTTTCAGATTGACACCGCCCGACGAAGGGAGAGACTATGGAAATGCGAATGTGTGGTCCCTTCCCTGGGACATTGATACACTTGTTAGAGAGGCAGGACAAAACAGTCTCGATGTGGTTTATGATCCGGCGGCAGATGTCGAAATGGAGTTTCGATTGATTCGACTCACCGGCGCAGACCTGGACGATTTCAAGCGTGCGATCAAGTGGAACGGCTCGTCTAAAATACCTGGGCTTTACGATCACTTGCAGGAATCCGCAAAGATTACTCAAAAGTTGGGAAAGATCTTGCGCGGTGGTCTCGCTAACATCAAAGAAACGGATGAGCTGGTGCTATTGCGCGTAGATGATCACCACACGCGCGGTCTGATGGGTGAAGAGTTTGGAGTCGGTAATTTTGCGGCATTGTGCCGGAATAATCTAGACTCGAGCAAATTATCAGAGACTGCGGGCGGCGCGTACGGATTGGGGAAAGCAGTTTTCTCGCGCGCTTCGCGTTTTGCCACCGTACTTTTTAATTCAAACCTCAGCGAACCGATGGACGTGAGAGGAACAAGTCTGAAAGAGGGACGGCTCATTGGTCGAACCGATCTGTTGTGGCACCAAGTCGGGGACCGAGCTTTTGCAGGTCCCGGCTGGTTCGGTTTGCGCGATCAAATCGAATCGGATGCTCGCGCGGTTTCCGTTTGGAACAATCGCGAGTTGGCGCATGATCTTTACCTTGACCGGCTCGCGGATGATGCGGGAACATCCATACTGGTCGTCGGATTCCATGATCCGAATTCGGATACGCGCAGGGACGTACAAGAACTCTCTGTGGAGATCGCTCAAGCCGCCGCCCGCAACTTTTGGCCCGCGCTCGTTTCGGGACGATTGTCGGTTCAAGTCACAACCTATGAAGCGCGTGAGCAACAGACCCATGTGGGCGTTCATGCTGAAGATTATCATCGTCCATTCGTCGAGATGCTTCGCAAATTCAACGCCGGAGAGCTCAGCGACAAACTCGCGAATGAGGGCGATATTGTGCAGCGGAGTATCGCGCTTGAGATTCCGCAACGCAAATCAGAACCCAAGCACGATGAAATCCGACACGAGGCAATCCTCCTGGTGAGACAGGATGCCGAAAACGAACCAGACGGTCTCACGGGACAGGTCGTATTTTATCGCGGACGCGACATGATTATCAAGTCACTGCCGCTCAAGCAAGTCGCATCGGTGGCAATTCCATTTCGTGCGGCAGTTTTATGCGGTGAAGCGGCGGGAAAAAACGAAGCGGATCGTGCCGCGGAACTTTTTCTTCGCGCGGCAGAACCACCCGCTCATACCGATTGGATGATGACGCCGGAGTTGAAAGCCGAGTATGCTCCCGGTTCGCGTAAAGCCATCTTCAAATTCTTTGAAGATGTGAAGGAAGAAATTCGAATGCTCATGAGACCGCGCTATGATGACTTGAATGACGGTCCCAACGCATTAAAGGAACTCTTGCAGATTTCTGGCGACCCACTTGCTCGGCCAGCGGGACCGATATTGGAAGTTGACAGCAGTTCGCACGTTGACAACGAGGGGCGATGGATCATCATCGGCACCGTCAAAATACCGAACGATCAAGCGTGGTCTATCAAACCCGTGCTGGTCTTTGCATCAGAAACCGGCGGCGGGCAGCGCGTTTCTTGGACACTAGAACCCATCAGTGGTTGCAGCATCCTTGGCGAAGAGTTGATTGTTCCACCCGGAACACGACGCGCGCAGTTTAGAGGCATATCGAATCTCACCTCTTATACGGTTGATGCGCAACAAGTCGCCGTGACAGTCGTGCTCAAAGATGTACGAGAAAGGGAATAATTTATGGGCACGCTTATTTTTCCCTACCAAACATTTTCTGGAAAACTCAAAATGTCCTTGAATGCCGTGAGCGTCAAGTCTCGTCGCGATGGTCTAGTCGAAAATGTTCCGTTGACTGGTGATGAGTGGAATCGGCCACAGCGCTCTCTCATGCTTTGGAAGAGAGACGACATCGAATGGAATACGGCGCATTTTGAGATTGAGGTTGTTACCCCTTTGAAAGAAATCGAAAAGCTGGCGCAGGATAGTCGTGACTTGGCTGTGGTCGTATCGGCGCAGTGTATCGCGACGAATCTTCGACAAGCCTGTACGGCGTCACCATCGCCCGTCGATGAATCACTTTGGAACTGCTCATTTGACCTGGATCGGCGGAACATGCGTGGTCTTGTAAGTTTGCAGGCGCATGTGGCTGGCACGGTGAGCGGGGGAACTCATCGATATCTTGCCTCCGCGGATGAATGGACGCTGTACTTTGAACAAGCTTCAGCGCCTTCTCCGAAAGGCGCGCTACCCATACAGTGGGTGGACTTTGACGCCGCTGATGCGCCGGTGTTTTTGAAGAAATACGCGAATGAACCGATGTATGCCGATCTCGAAGGAACGCCACTTCCCAAGATTTATCTCAACAAAGGATTCGAGGGGCTGGCAGCGCTGTTTGTTGAAAAACCGCGACCCACTGGCGCGCGTCTGGCATTGCATGAAGCCGAGCGCATCAGCTTGGCAAAGGGCGTTTGGCTCGCGCTTTTCCAAGTCGCGTTCGCAGCTGTAAATGAACCGGAAGAAAATGAAGAACCCGATTGGCCCGACGGTTGGCAAGGCGAAGTGCTAAAGAAAATGTTGGCGCGTGTTCATCCAGAACTTGAACCAGCGGGGAGACTCGATAAAGCAATTCAGGAACGTCGGTCCGATGGTGCGCGGCATTTCGAATCACTTGTTTTAGCGGCAGTCGGACAGGATTTCATCAAAGAAGGCAAAGGGCTTCGCACATCTCTATCAGCATTGGAGCAGGCGGCGCGCGAGGGTGCATTATGAGCGAGTCATTAAGACGGCTGATTCCGCAAGCCAGGATGCTGATTACGAAAGAATCTTTTCGCGATCAATCCTTCGGAAATTTGGACGGTTATATCGAAGACATCCTCCGACCGATTGATATTGCGCCACTGATTAGCATCGTTCAAACGGCGATGAAAATATTTCCGTCGCGCGACGAGGAATCAGACGGCTGGCTCGCTCCGCGCGTTCACGCTTCACTCCGATTGTTCCGCAGCGAAGCGGCTGACCAAGGCATTTGGGACTATATATCCGTCGTCGCTCTACGCGACTATGTTATCTGGCGAATGGCGGATGAAGACGGATTGGTCAACGATATCGATCGGATCATTGGTCCGTTTCGTCATCAGGCGGTTGCGCGGCTATGGTGGGCGGCAGAATTATCGCGCAACGGCGCGGACTATCTTCCGACCCAGGAAGCGTTCAGCTCACAAGATGCTGTAAATTATTTGACGAACATCGACGCCTTTCACAACCGCCCCGCCGCATTGGCTTACATTCGCTTCATCAGTCATCGCAGCGGAGACAAGCCCATCAAGCAGAGGGCGATTGAAACCGGCAAGACACTTAACCATGTGCTCACAACTATTGTGCTCGATTCATTCGCTCCCGATTCGGGAGGCGACATGAGCGCGAATGAGCGGTGGATCGCCGAAACGCCGGACATTGCGCTCATGGATTCAGCGTTGCCCCAAGGACCGGACGAACCACAGGTTCAGGAAGAAAAAATTTCTGCGGTCGAGCAACTGTTGGAGCGACTGATGGACGAGCGCCACTGGACAGAGGTCATGGATTGGGGCGAAAAGTGGATTGTAAAAGCACAATCAACTGAACCTGCTGAAAACACGTTGCCGATTATTGCGAGTCCAGATGGAAATGGATCCAAAGGGGCTGTCGCGAATGATCAAGTCGCGCAGGATGCTGAACAATATGAACGTTTCGTACAAGCGCTGCGCGACGATTTGGACATCGAACCCTCCGCCCAGACACGCGATCTATTTGCTCAAGTATCGAACGAACTTGACAAGAGTCACACTCCCGACGGTTCGACTATTGCTGACCATGTTGAAGAATTGTCGAAGGACGAAAAGATAACTGACGCGATGCTTGCTTCTGAGTTGGCTGATTCTCCAGCCCAGGTTCCTAGCAATGAATCCCTTGTGCAGGACGAACCGTTGCTTGCAGATTCTCCTGAGCGAGGCAACGCGCAGGCGGCGATTATCGAGACGGCCGAGAAGGTGTATGAAGAATTGTCGCCCGCGCAACAAATCCTCGCACGCAGAATATTTCTGCAATTGACCGAATTAGGTGAAGGAACGCTGGACACGCCTCGCAATGCTATTGTCAACGAATTGATTCTTCGTTCTGAAAACGCACTGCCTGTAGAGGCGATGTTAAAGATGCTGAAAGATGCGCACTTGATTACGTGGGATGAGACAGCGGTGCGGCTTGCGGATGAAACGTTAATTCGCGAATGGAAAAGATTGCGCGAATGGCTCGACGCAGATCGCGAAGGGTTACGTCTGCATCGTCATCTGGCTCAAGCGACCCAGGAATGGGAAATGATGCAACGCGATTCGGGCGCGCTGTATCGCGGCGCACGGTTGGCGCAAGCGCTCGAGTGGGCGCAGACGAATGCGAATGAAATAAGCGAGCGCGAACGAGAATTTCTTGACGTATCGAATCAAGTTGCGGAGAGCGAAGAGCAAAGCTTGGCAGAAGCCGAAACTCGGCGCGCGGAAAAAGAACATCGGGCGGCGATGCAATGGCGACAACGCGCGCTTTATCTCGCGGCGGCTTTGATCATCGTGCCTATCATCGTAGCAGTTGTGGGCTACTTTGTGCACTAGCCGTGAATGAAGAGAAAAGTCCTAGCGACGACCATGACGAGTTGATCGTGCACGGTTTATTATCGTAAGGAGTATTAGTGAATCTGAAAAATGTTCGCCACCTGCGCGAGATTTTGATAACCAACGCGCAGGGCAAGGCGACGGGCATAATGCAATATTCATCCCAGAACGTCTCTCACTTCCGACCGAATTTCGTGGAGGTCCCGCCGGACGACCAAGCGCGGGCGCGCGAACTTTATCTAAGATGGGGTGGGCGCCGCCGCGCGGGGATGCGATACGGTGTGACCGTCATTATTCCAAATCGCTAATGGTGGCGAAGTTAGATGTAGTTCGGGGGCTTGCCACAACTGACGCTCTGCCAAGGGGCCGGGAGAGTCATCAGACCAGCCAGTTCTCAACATATGCCATTCAGGAGGAAAGAATGAAACTGAAACTCAGTGCACCATCGCAGATCGCCTGGATCATTGCCTTGATCCTCGGAGCAGTAGGGGTCATCGCAAAGTTTGTGGTCATTCCTACTGTCTCCGCATTTGACTTTTGGCTCGTGGCCGCAGGGTGGGTAGTCCTGCTGATCGCCACGGTGATGGGCATGTAGTTCGACAGCCGTGGTCATCTGTGGCTAGACGAGAGGCGCAGAAGATGGTCGTGCGATCGGCCCCGCACAGATTATCTTCTGCGTCCAGCGTGTCGCCAAGCCAAGAAAAACATCGCGACCGCAGCACGCGGTGTCCGCGGCATTCCGAATCGAAATTCTCACACACGGAGGTTCAAATGTTATGGGCGATTGTAGTGATTCTCGTGGTTCTGTGGCTGCTGGGTCTCGTGGCTAACATCGGCGGTGGGCTGATCCACCTTCTGCTAGTCATCGCGCTGATCGTACTTGTGGTGAACCTGTTGCAAGGGCGCCGCGCACTGGGATAGCGCGACCGGTACTAAAGGTGACTGCTCATCCATGATGTCATCCTTCGACTTCGCTCAGGACGGGTCTTCGAGTGGAGCGAACTAACAGAAAGAGCAGTCACCCCGCAAGACAAATTTGCATTTCAAGAAATCGAGGAGAGGATTCAATGCCAAAGGCATTTGCAGGGAATAAACACGTGTTGGTTTCGACCATCCTAATGATGATCGTAGGTCTGGCGGCAACGGCGTGCAACACCGCATCAGTTACGACAACCGACCCGATCACCGTGATGAACTCGCCACTGAACAATGCTCAATTCCGGGAAGGCGATCAGGTCACCA
>VFSW01010001.1_pt1 | contig 13485 bp, 8 predicted proteins | sample 5358111 | NCBI WGS metagenome assembly VFSW01 (sample SAMN11554181, study PRJNA540505) | mine drainage metagenome | isolation source: sediment from site ElyBrook_90M | place: USA: Ely Copper Mine, Vershire, VT | collected 2017 | reverse complement strand
CGAGAAGTGCGTGTTTTGCGGCGCGTGCCTGTGTAATTGCCGCGCCAGCGATGGTGGAAAAGGAAATATTGAATTCCGGGCGGGAGCAGGCGGACTGCACTCGACGCTGAACTGATCGCGGCAGCGTTCTCGCGAACCTCGTCTTCTTCCTGGTTGATTGAAGCCATGTACAGCGAAGGACACGAAGGTTCGCGAAGGAAGGCGGTCGAACAACTCTGAGAGGGAGATCGAATGAGTAATGCCTATCACATTGTCGTCTGCGCGGGAATCGTGCCGGATCCTCTGCAAACCTTGGAGCCGATCACTTCCGCTACGGGACTGACGCTGAAGAACGAGATGATGCTCCCCGCGGTACTCGATCCCTGGGCGGGGCATGCGCTGTATGAAGCCGCAAATCTGGCGGCACATGCTCCCGGCAGTAAAGTTTGGCTGGTCAGCGCAGCGCCGAAGGCGAAGCTGCAGCAAGTCATGATGAATGTGGCGCAGAAGGCGAGCTTTGAACTGGTTCCTGTCGATACTCCCGCGAACGGCTTCGCCGATGCCCACGCGATCGCAAAGATCCTCGCGGATGCAGTTCAGTCCATTCCCGGCCTCGATCACGCACGCTTGCTTCTGTTTGGAGGCTGGGAATCGGCCTCGCGCGGGGCTGGCGTCACAATGCAACTGCTCGGCGAACATCTCCGAATCCTTGATCAGTTCCAGGGGGTCGACCAGCTTACGGTACAGCCAGACGGCTCGTTGGAAATTCTCGAGAGGATTGAAGGTGGCCGGCACCTGGTGTCGATCTGCAAGGGACCACCGGCAGTGCTGGGATGGGCGACGGGCAATCTGCCGGAACCGAAAAACAATCCTCAGGTCGGGATGGCGAACATGCGTACGGTCATGCCTGCGCTGCAGAAAGCCAAGTCTTCCGCACTATCGCACAACACCGTGCGCTATCTGAGCTTAACGCCGCCCAGTCAACAGAGGCAGACTCGCGTCGTGAAGGACCGCTCTGCAGAAGAGATTGCGGCTGAACTTCTGGACTGGATCGTGCAGGACTAGCGACGCCGCGAATTGCAGAACTCCGGAATCCAAATTGAGGGAATCATGTCACAGAACATTTTGTTTCTCGCGCACGTGGACGAGTCGGGAACGAAACTGCCCAAGGCAGCCCACGAAGTATTGGGTGCGGCGCTTGAGGTTGCGGAGCGACTTGGTGGAACCCTAACAATCGGGCTCGTTGGGGGAAACGTCCAAGACGCTGCAAACGCACTGGCTGCGGCTGGAGTTCGAATCCTGGGCGTCTCAGGCCCGGACTTTGCACATCCGCGATACGCCAGCGACGCCTCGGCGGTTGAGGCAATCTGCCGGGCAGTTCTGGCGGACGTCGTGATCGCTCCGGCCACGTCTCGGTTTCTCCGTGTGGTCCCCGGGGTAGCGCAGCGTGTCGGCGGACAAGTGGACACCCACATCACGGCCATCGACGTCAGTAACGGCATCATTTCAGCTAAGCGGTGGTTTTACCGGCAACGCCTGGAAGCGACGATTCAGCGCGAGGCTCGGCCTTGGTTTCTCGGGATGGATTCCGGATGCCACGCAGCATGGACTGGAACGCCGACGAAAGCGGATGTCCGACAGATCGAAGTACTGCTGCCTCCCGAAGCCAAACGCACCACCTTCGCGGGTGTTCGGGTCCCCAACAGCAACGCGCAAACCATTCGCCCTGATGCCAAGTTGCTCTTCGTTGCGGGAGCCGGCTGGTGCAAGAAACAAGCCGATGCCAAGACTCACTTGCCTGAGGCCGAGGCCGCCATTTTGACTTTTCTTCAGAATTCTGGGGCATCACTTGGTGGAAGCAAGTCTCTTGTCGACCAGAGTGGGGAAAATCAGGCGGTTCTCGGCTTTATGACCCATCTCAACCAAGTCGGGCAAACGGGATCGACCCCGCGGCATCCGAAGGGGCTTTCCACTTGTTGCCACGGCGAAGAACCGCACGTAGTGGGCTGGCGCTTTATCAAGGAACGCCGCGCGATCAATCTCGATCCGAATTGCGGCTGGGCCCGCGGCAAAGCGGATGTCGTGTATGTTGCCGACGCATTTCAAGTGATGACGAAGCTGAATTGCCTTCTAACCGAGAGAGCTAAGGTCAAGAAAGCGGCCGAGCCTGCGGTTGATGAGTCGATTGCCCACGAAGCAATCGCACGATAAGTGAGCAACAATCAGAGACACTTCTCCGAAGCAAGTGCAAGGAATCGGACTGATAGTATGGTCTGATTCCAGGCTTGTTTCCGGAACCTCCTTCAATGTCGATCGCAACCCGCATCTATTTTTCCCCCCTGCTCTGCTGTTTTCTTGCTACTGCTGTGCAAGGGCAGAGCAGCGCGCGGCTTCAGACCTCCGAAACAGCAATCGTCCTGGAAGCCGGCTCGTCGGCCCCGCGCTTGGTGAGCTTTAATGTCCCCGGACAATCCGAATGGAAGAATCGGGCTTCGGAAGCACTCATCCCATTCGTAGAAATCTCCGGCAGGCAAATGGCATGCAATTGGAGGTTCAACGCCGTAGCTAGTCACATCAGCAAGCAGCAGGCCGTTCTCGTATACGAGTCGGCTTCGCCTCACCTACGCCTGACCTGGGAATGGCGGGCTCCGCAGAACTATGGTCCGATCGAACACCAGATTCGGATTGAGAACCTTGAGGCGCATGAGATCTGGATTCCAATGCAGGACAGCCTGGCATTCGACTGGCAAATCGACCCACACGAGCAACTAGAGCACCTCTTCGTCGAAAAAGGGGCGAATGCGCCATCGGCGGTCGGCACGCACCAGGTTCCGCTTGGCGAAAATTACGACTGGACGGGCACATCCAGCACATATGGCGATCTGAGCGATAGCGAGCCGCGGGAAATCATTCCGTGGACGCTCATCGAACAGCAAGATGCGGCGCACACGGGATGGTATGCGGGGATCGAGTTTAGTGGACGGACACGAATCGCTTTGCGTAGAGACGGGGACGCGCTGAAGGGAGCGCTCGGGCTAAACCCTGACCCGGCTCCCTTTCGCACGCGGCTTAAGCCCGGCGAAGTGTTTGAATCTCCCGTCGTTTTCTTGGGGGGATTCCGCGATGGGCCGGACGGCGCGGGCAACGTCCTGCGCCGCTGGCTGCGCGCCGTTTTCGGCAATCCGGAAACCTGGAAGAATCCGAACTACCCGCTGGTCGTCAACAACAGTTGGGGTGGCGGAATGGACGTCAACGAGGAGGTCGCGCAGCGGATGATTCGCGACTCTGCCGATCTGGGTGTGGATATGTTCCACGTCGACGCCGGCTGGTTTCGTGACGTTGGCGATTGGTATCCCAACCCAAAGAAGTTTCCTCACGGTCTGGCTGCGATTGCTGATTACGCCCACCAGCGAGGATTGAAGTTCGGGCTCTGGGTGGATTGGACGCAGGCTGGGTTATCGACGGAAGCCGGGGCGCTGAATGCGCGCGATCCCAAGGTTCGCAATTGGATGGTGACCGACCTTCCCGCCGATTGGAAGCCAGAGCCGTTCAAAGGGCAGACGATCGATCTGGGGGTTCCGGAGGCGAAGCAATGGGCACAACACGAAGTGGAACGCATAGTCACGGACTACCACCTCGACATGCTTGAGCACGATGGGTATCTCGTCGCGCACGGTTGCGACCGCACAGACCATCCGCACGCCGCTCCTGATCCACTCAATAAATGCATTTACAAATCGTGGGGAGCGTACTGGGTGGACAGCTCGAATTCTACTGATGTCAGCTATCACGCCGTTCGTGCGTATTACGACATTTATTCAAAATTACGCAAGGATCATCCCGGCCTGCTGTTTGAAATCTGCGCCGATGGTGGGCGGATGGTTGATTTCGGCACCGCCGCTCACGGTGACTATTTCTCGATCACCGATACGTATGATCCGCTTTCGAACCGGCGAGAGTTCTATGACACCAGTCATGTGCTGCCCGCGGCAATGCTGGAGAGTTACGTCGAGAAATGGCCGACCCCACGGATTGAAAACTTCCGCTACATGTTGCGCAGCGGCATGATGGGATGGCTGACGATCATGATTGATACGAATACGTGGACTGCAGAACAACACGCAGAAGCAAAAAAGGAAATCAGTCTTTATAAGGAAGAACTTCGGCCGCTAATACGTGATGCCAGCCTATATCATGTTTCGCCGCGGCCCGACGGCGTCCATTGGGATGGGGTTGAATATTGGGACTCGGGGCACAAACGAGGTGCCGTGTATGCGTTCCATGGAACGGCTGAAGGAGAGAAAACCCATTCCTTTACACTCCAAGGCTTGCAGCCTGCCGGCCAGTATCGTCTCCGTTTTTACGACCATAGCGCGCCGGATCGCATCGTCCCCGGCAAGCAACTCACGGAGGAGGGGCTAAGGGTCACGCTGCCACTGCCGAACAGTTCTGAAATCGTCCTTATAGAAGAAGCAGCAAGATAGTTCGCGAATCAGGATTATTCTAGGCTGCTTTAGGTTGCTGCAAGGTTATATCCATCGTCTCCGATGCAATTCTAATGTTCTTTCATCGGAACAGGGTATCGAAGACCCCGGGGCATCGTATGGTAGATGGCGCAGTGCAGAGGGTGCCCGCGGTTGTCTTTGAGAAAGCCTTACCTTACCCTCGCGTCCTGCCCGGTCTTCGGCGAGGACGCACCCCACCCAGCACGAGCGCGCAAAGACGGTCCACAAAGTCAGCGGTCAAACGATTGTGCTGAATCAGGAATCTCATGTAGATGGGGCCATAGAGAGAATCGAGAAGCAAGTCCGGGTCGATGTCCTTGCGCAACTCGCCGCGGCGAATGCCGCGCCGCAGGGTCGCATAAGCTTCCTGGCGCCGTGGCCATAGGAATCGCTCGCGAAAAGCTTTAATCACTTCTTTGTCGCTCTGGCCGGCAGCAAGGATGGCAGCCAGTATGCGGCCCTGCGGACTGCTGAGAACCTTCACCAATTGACGCATCTGCCGGCTCATATCGGTGTAGACGGATCCAGTGTCGGGGAAACGCAGTTGACTGGTGGTGCTGCTGGCAAATGCATCGGAAATCAGAGCTCCCTTGTCGGGCCACCAGCGGTAAACCGTGGCCTTGCCTACGGCGGCACGGCCTGCAACGCCTTCAATGGTGAGATCGGAAAATCCACTCTTCGCCAGGATTTTTAGCGTGCTGCGCAGGATAGCCTGCCGTGCCTGCTCACTACGGGGCCGCCCCGGCGGACGCTTCCCATTGCCGTTTTCAGGGTATGTCGTTACCGAAGTCTTTTGGTGCATTGTCCTACGCTACCATATAATCGATGCTTATCATTTAGAATCCGATACGGTTAGTATCGAATCTAAGATAACATTTACGGAATCGGCGTGGGGCGACAGATCGCAATCTGCTGATTCGACCGTGGGAGTGATGATAGTCAATGTGGATTGTTGCTCTAGCCCTGAGACGTCCTTATACGTTCGTGGTGATGGCGCTGGTCATCATCATTCTGTTTGTCGTCACCACACTCCGCACTCCCGTTGACATCTTCCCTGAAATCAATATTCCTGTCGTCTCGGTGGTCTGGTTCTACACGGGAATGTCGCCGCAGGATATGGCCGACCGCATTGTGGCCAATTCCGAGCGCGGCATTACGACTACAGTCAACAACATTGAGCATATGGAATCCCAATCCGTGTATGGGTTGGGAGTCATCAAAGTATTCTTTCGTCCAGGCACGAACGTAGATGGTGCCATCGCTCAGATCACGGCCATTTCCCAGACCGCGATTCGCGGCATGCCGCCGGGTACGACGCCTCCGCTGATCATCTCCTATAGCGCGTCGACGACGCCGATTATTCAGCTTGGATTGAGCAGCAAGACGCTGCCGGAACAGCAACTCTTCGATCTCGGGCAGAATTTCCTCAGAAATTTCCTGGCCACAGTCCCTGGAGCCGCGACGCCTTATCCCTACGGCGGGAAGATGCGTCAGATTCAAGTGGATCTGGACCTGCCAAAGCTCCAAGCTTACCAGCTCTCGCCGAACGACATCGTCAATGCGGTCAACGCGCAGAACATCATTCTGCCCGCCGGCACTCTCAAGATGGGTCCGGTCGAATACACCGTGGACATGAATGGAACGCCGGAGACCATCGCGGAATTGAACGATCTCCCGGTAAAGACAGTCAACGGAGCCACGCTTTACATGCGCGATGTGGCGCATATTCGCGACGGTTTCGCGCCACAGACCAACATCGTCAGACAGGATGGAAACCGCGGCGCCCTGATGTCGATTTACAAGAATGGGAGTGCGTCTACGCTGCAGATTGTGGGCGGTGTCAAGAGCATCGTGCAGCAGGCGGCACAAGCTCTGCCTCCGCAACTCACGATTAAGGCGCTGTTCGATCAATCTCTGTTTGTTCGCGCCTCCATTTACGGGGTGTTGCGGGAAGGCCTGATCGCGGCGGCACTCACGGCGGTGATGATCCTGATATTTCTGGGCGACTGGCGTCCAACGATCGTCATTTCGATTTCGATTCCGCTTTCAATTTTTGTTTCCATCATTCTTCTTGGCGCCATCGGCCAGACGATCAACATCATGACTCTGGGAGGGCTGGCGCTGGCCGTGGGCATCCTTGTTGACGATGCTACGGTGGAAATCGAAAACATCGAGCGCAATCTGGCCATGGGCAAGGAGATGAGACAGGCGATTCTCGACGGCGCGCAGCAGATCGCGGTGCCTGCGTTTGTCTCCACGCTTAGCATCTGCATCGTGTTCATCCCCATGTTCTTCCTCACCGGGGTGGCAAAGTTTCTCTTCGTCCCGCTCGCTGAAGCGGTCAGCTTCGCGATGTTGGCCAGCTACCTGCTTTCGCGGACTTTGATTCCTACGCTGGTGATGTACATCATGCGCGGACACGAGCATCGGGCGGAAACGCCCAAATCATTCCTGGGCCGCTTTCAGCGGGGCTTTGAGCGTAAGTTTGAAGATTTCCGCCGCGGCTACGAAGCTTTGCTCGAAACTACGCTGGAGCACCGGGGCATATTCGTTGTGTGCTTCCTGATCTTCTGTGTGCTTTCGCTCGGGTTGTACAGCTTTCTCGGACAGGACTTCTTCCCACAGGTAGATGCTGGCCTGCTGCGGCTGCATGTTCGGGCGCGCGCCGGATTGCGAGTCGAAGAAACCGCGCGGCTCTGCGACGAAGTGGAAGGCGCTTTGCGCGAGCAGATTCCTCCAAGCCAATTACAGACGGTTCTCGACAACATTGGGCTGCCCAATTCCGGCATCAACCAGTCCTACAGTTCCAATGGAACGATTGGTACCAGTGATGCCGAAATACTGATTGCGCTTGATCCAGAACATCACACACCCACCGCGGAGCTAACCCGGCATCTTCGCGAGTACCTGCCTCGACGTTTTCCCGGTGTGGAGTTCTTCTTTCAGCCGGCGGACATCGTTACGCAAATTCTGAATTTCGGGTTGCCCGCGCCTATTGACGTGCAGGTAGTCGGTACGGACGAGCAGACCAGCTATACGATTGCGCAGCAGATCGCGAATCGAATGCGGCACATCCCCGGTGCTGCGGACGTGCACGTGCAGCAAATGCTGTCGCTGCCTACCGTGCACATGGATATTGAACGCACCCGGGTAACCCAGGTGGGGCTTACAGCTCGCGACGTGGCGCAGAGTGCTCTGGTCTCGCTAAGCGGCAGTTTTCAGACGGCGCCGAATTTCTGGCTCAACCCGCACAACGAAGTGACCTACCAGATCGCCGTGCAGTCGCCCCAATACCGGATGACCAGCTTGCAAGATCTGATGAACATCCCCGTCATTTCGCAGCAAGGTCCGCAATTGATGGGCAACCTGGTGCAAGTAGCTCCGACCGTGCGTCCGGCCACGGTGAATCACTGGAATGTGCAGCCGATCATTGACGTTTATGCCAGCACTCAGGACCGTGATTTGGGAGCGGTTGCGGCGGATACGAACAAAGTCCTTGAAACTTTCGAGCCCCACTTGCCGCGCGGGACTCACATTGTCGTGCGGGGCCAGGTAGCGACAATGCGCTCCTCATTCTTCGGGCTGGGCGCAGGACTGGCGGGCGCCATCCTGCTCGTCTACCTGTTAATTGTTATCAATTTCCAGTCCTGGCTCGATCCCTTTATCATCATTGCGGCGTTGCCGGGAGCCTTGGCGGGAATCTGCTGGTTCCTGTTGCTGACCCATACCACTTTGAATGTTCCATCGCTGACCGGCGCTGTCATGTGCATGGGTGTGGCCACGGCGAATTCAATATTGATGGTCAGCTTCGCCCGCGAACAGATGGACGAAGGCGTTCCGGCGTTCAAGGCTGCTGTAGCCGCGGGTTACACGCGCGTGCGGCCCGTGCTGATGACCGCGCTGGCCATGATTATCGGCATGGTTCCCATGGCACTGGGCTTAGGAGAGGGAGGCGAACAAAACGCTCCCCTGGGCCGGGCGGTGATCGGTGGATTGCTCTTTGCCACCGTGGCTACACTGTTCTTCGTACCCAGCGTGTTCGCGATCTTTCACGGACGGCTGGAAGCCAAACGTGCGCGCCAACAGCAGTCATAGAGACCACGTCATACATAGCGTAATTTCTCAGTTTGTCAGGAGAATCGGAGTTAAGCATGAGCGTTGAGAACGAAACCAAGCGGACCCCGCTGGATGTGCGGGTCAAGTCGAACGGCGACTCCGACGGGTCGCAAGATGACGGCGAGGAACTGCATCGCGCCCACAGTACCCAGGTGCAGCGAGATGAGGAAATCGCCGCGATGGAGGAGCACTCCCGTCACCAGCCGCCAACCATCCAGAGGCCGCCCGAACTTCCTCCGGCGCCTCCGCGCAAGGCTTTGCTGATTGTCGGTGCGGCGCTGCTGGTACTGCTGATTGCCGGAGCGGCGACTCTGATTGACCATGCGACGCATGAACGCGCTCTGGCCAAAGAAACGGAGCGCGAGACCATTCCCACCGTCGCGGTAATTCATCCTCTGGCAGAAAAGCCCGATGAGGAACTCGTGTTGCCTGGATCGTTGCTGGCGTTCGAGGAATCTCCAATTTATGCGCGTACGAACGGCTATCTTGTGCGGTGGTACAGAGACATTGGCAGCCGCGTAACCGAAGGAGAGTTGCTGGCTACGATCGACACGCCTGAGGTGGATCAGGAGCTGAATCAGACCCGCGCGGCGCGCCAGCAAATGATCGCACAGTTGGAACTTGCAAAAATCAGCGCAGACCGTTGGGAGAATTTGCGTAAGACTGACTCGGTTTCGGCTCAAGAGGCGGATACGCAGACCAGTGGATACAAGCAGGCCCAAGCTAATTTAGCGGCGGCTGACGCGAATGTCCGCCGGCTGGAGCAGCTCGAAGGCTTTAAGAAGGTGTACGCGCCTTTTTCCGGCGTGCTGACGCGCCGCAATGTCGATCCGGGCGCACTGATCAATGCCGGAGCCGGCGCAAGTGGCCGAGAATTGTTCGACATTGCGCGAGTAGATCCTTTGCGGGTTTTTACCAGCGTTCCACAGGCCTACTCCCCGGACATAAAAGTTGGGGCTGAAACCTATATCACGTTACAGGAGCTTCCCGGCCAGAAGTTCAAAGCCAAAATTGCGCGAACGGCGGAAGCGATCGATACGAACACGCGGACCCTGCTGACCGAGGTCGATGTCCCAAATAAAGACGAGCGTCTGCTGCCCGGATCGTTCGGCGAAGTGCATTTCGCTGTGGGGTCCAACGTGAACAAAGTCACGGTTCCGGTGAATGCCATGCTCTTCCGGGCGCAAGGAGCTCAGCTTGCCGTTGTGGGTCCGGACGGACGGGTCCAATTGCGGCCGATCAACATTGGGAAAGACTACGGCGCCACGCTGGAGATTCTCGGCGGAGTGTCCACGGAAGACCAGGTCATCATCAATCCGCCGGACTCGCTCGAAGAGGGCCAACTGGTGAATGTGGCTGCGGCTCCGCCCCACACGCCCCAGAATCAAGCGTCGCCACCGCAGCGCAATTCGTCAAGCAATACGGCCGGAGGCGGGCAGTGAACAGAGCCGTGGCTGCTCTCGTTCTCGCATTGATGGCATTTGCGAGCGCCTGCAATGTTGGTCCGCGATATGCCCGGCCAGCAGCTCCGGCGCCGGCACCGGATGCGTGGAAAACCCAGCCGCCTTGGCAGCAGGCTGCTCCCAAAGATGCAGTCCCCAAAGGAGCATGGTGGCAGGTATTCCATGACCCCGAACTTGACGCTTACGAGCAGCAACTGCTCCAGGCTAACCAATCTCTCATCGCTGCGCGGGACCGGTTGAGCCAGGCGCGATCGCTGGCGCGCGTCGCGACGGCGGATTATTTCCCGCAGGTCGGAGTCGATCCTAACGCGGTGAGGGAACGCGGGTCCGGCAATCGGCCGCTGAGCGGGTTTTCCCCAGCCGTGGTGAACGGCGTGACGCAGGTTGTCCCTCCGTATACCCAAAGCGTCTATACGATTCCGTTTTCGCTGAGCTACGAGGCCGATCTGTTTGGGCGCGTGCGCCGCAATGTGGAAGCCGCCAATGCATCTCTGCAATCCACTGCCGCCGATCTCGCGAACGTGCAGTTGGTTCTGACCGCTGAACTCGCCGCCGATTACTTCAGCTTGCGGGAACTCGACGCCGAATATCAAGTCGTGCAGGAATCGGTGGGGTACGAACGCAAAGGCCTGGACCTCGTGCAGAGAAGGCATGATGGCGGCATTGCCAGCGGCCTGGAAGTTGCGCAGCAGGCCACGGTGCTGGATTCAACGATCTCGCAGGCTGCCCTGGTGGAGGAGTCGCGAGCGCAATACGAGCATGCCATCGCCGTGCTAGTGGGACAACCGGCTTCCGATTTCAGCGTGCCAGTCGCTCCGCTGAACGCTACTCCGCCGCCTGTCCCGCTTGGCGTGCCCTCTGATGTACTGGAGAGGCGGCCCGACATTGCTACTCTGGAACGCGAGATGGCGTACGAGAATGCGCAGGTCGGTCTCGCACGCACGGCTTTCTATCCGCATATCACTCTGACCGGTTCGGGAGGATGGGAGAGTGCGAAGATCGGATCGCTGCTGAATACGCCCAGCCTGTTCTGGTCGCTGGGCGCGGACGCTTTTGAGCCGATCCTCGAGGGTGGCCGCAACCGCGCCAATCTGGCAGCAGCCCACGCCGGATACGATCAAGCTGTCGCCAACTACCGCCAGTCCGTGCTCACCGCTTTCCAGGAAGTTGAGGACGGCATCAGTAATCTGAGCACTCTGGCGCAGGCTCTCTCCACTCAGGCCGCGGCGGTGGAAGACGCGCGGCGCGCCCTGGTCATCGCAAACAATCGCTATGTTGGTGGAGTCACGAACTACCTTGACGTCATCACTGCCCAGACCACTTTGCTCAGCAGTCAACGTCTGCAGACACAATTGCTAGGCCAACAGATGGTGAGTTCCGTCTATCTGGTGAAAGCTCTCGGCGGAGGCTGGGACTCCAGTGAGATCAAGGACGAACAGGTTCACCCGCATCCCGGCCAGATCCTGCAGCAATAGATTCGCGCGAAAGTCGCCATCGGAGAAAGGGCTGCCCTCTTGGAAATCCGGCGCTTCATTTTTTCGTGATGACGATCAGCGCGCCTGGCCGCGATTGACATCGCGATTGGCTCGATACCATTACAGGAGCTTTGCGGGTTCGCGCAGTGCTTCCGCTAGGTCGCTCAGGAATGCGGCAGCCCGCGCTCCATCGGCGACGCGATGATCGCACGATACAGTCAGCGTCATTATCGGCCGGACAGCTGGCTTGCCTTCCACAGCTACGACATGATCAGCAATACCGCCGACCGCCAGTATCGCGGCTTGCGGCGGCGTGATGATCGCGCTGAATTGATCCACCTTATACATGCCAAGGTTGCTGATGGTGAACGTGGCATCGGAGATATCCAAAGGCCGCAGCTTACCTGTGCGGGCGCGCTCGGCGATATCCTTGCGCTGAACTGCGATTTCGGGCAGGCTCGCCACATGCGTGTTGTGGATCACAGCTGCGACAACCCCATCACTCACGGCAATGGCCACACCCATGTTCACGTGATCGTGAAGGTGAATCCCTTCAGCGCTCCAGCTTGCGTTCAGGCGCGGGTGCTTTAGCAGCACCCGCGACACCACCGCAACCAGCAGGTCGGGGGGAGTGACTCGGCCGTTGTGCGTCCCCTCGATGTCGGCAACAATCCGTTCGCGATATTCGTCGAGTGCGGTCGCGTCTATGTCCCGAGTGACAAAGAAATGTGGGACCGTGGTCCAGCTTTGCGTGGTGCGCTCAGCCATGATGCGGCCTAGCGAACTGGGCACTTCGATGCTTCCGGATTTCCGCTGTGCTGTTGATGATGCGGCTGGCGCAGCGGCCGCCTGCACATCGGACGCAAGAATTTCCCCGCCCGGACCTGAACCGTGCACAGTTGCGATATCTACTCCCAATTCCTTCGCCAGGCGGCGTGCCTTGGGAGAGATTTTCGCGCTCACTGCAGGCGGCTGAGACGAACTGACCGAAACAGGCGCGGCATGTTGCTGTTCAGCTTTCGCGTGCGATCCAGCTCTTGCGGCAGGCGTAGCCGGTTCGCTTTCAGCCGGTGGCTTCTCACCCGGGGCGACGATCCAGGCAATCGTCTGTCCAACGGGAATGTCAGCCCCTTCGGACGCTTTGATTCCTGCGAGGACGCCATCGGCCGGCGCCTCCACTTCCACCACCGCTTTGTCGGTTTCGATTTCGAGAAGAGGTTCGCCTTTGGAGACGCGATCTCCTTCTTTCTTCCGCCAAGCAAGGAGCTTGCCGGTTTCCTGCGCCATCTCTAAAGCGGGCATTACCACGCTGAAGGCCATAGTCATTTTAAGGGGGGAAGGGCCTCACTATGGCCTTCAGCCCGAAACTCCTACCCGCTCAGTTTTCGCGCTGGCTTCGATCATCTCGAGCACGCGATCGCTGGCCGGAGCTTCGCTTTCTCTTGTAGTCGGCAGCGGGCCGTTCACCGTGAAATAGTGCGCCCCTGCCACCAGAAGTTCTTCCGCGGGGAATCGCGTGATGACTTCGTGTCCCGTCGGAGTGACGACAATTTCTTCTTCAATGCGAGCCGCACTCCAGCCATCGGTGGAAGGCCAGAATGTTTCCAGCGCAAAGACCATTCCAGGTTTGATCTCGACCGGATGTTCAAAGGAAACGAGGCGGCTGATCACCGGCTTCTCCCAGATCGCGAGGCCGATCCCGTGACCATACTGCAAAGCGAAAGCGGCTTCTTCGTTGGGGAAGCCGAAGTCCTGCGCCTTCGGCCAGACGGCGGCGATCTCAGCCGTGGTGCGGCCGGGGCGAACCAACTCGATCGCAGCATCAAGATATTCTCTGCAGCGCTTGTAGGCATCGACCATCGCGTGCGACGCGTAGCCCACCGTGAAGCAGCGGTAATAGCAGGTGCGGTATCCCATGTAGGAATGGAGAATGTCGTAGTACACGGG
>VFSW01010000.1_pt1 | contig 13485 bp, 11 predicted proteins | sample 5358111 | NCBI WGS metagenome assembly VFSW01 (sample SAMN11554181, study PRJNA540505) | mine drainage metagenome | isolation source: sediment from site ElyBrook_90M | place: USA: Ely Copper Mine, Vershire, VT | collected 2017 | reverse complement strand
GGGAAAAATGAGTTCTCAAAAGACCGACCTTTCGCAGCCGCGAACCTATCCGCTGATCGTCGAGAAGGCCGTGCAGATCCCCATGCGGGACGGTACGCTCCTGTATGCCGATATCTTCCGACCCGAGGGGGGCGACGAAGGCTTCCCCGCGATCATGAACATCAGCGTCTACCAGAAGGACAAGCTATGGGTTCCGCCTGCGGACCTCGGGGAGGAGGCCAATCCCTACATGAACTGGGAGACGGTCAATCCGCTGTGGTGGGTTCCCCGCGGGTATGCCTGCGTGCGCGTGGACTCGCGCGGCACAGGGAAATCGCCCGGCAGATCGGAACCCAGTTCGTACCAGGAGGGCGTCGATTTTTACGATGCGATCGAGTGGATCGCCAAACGGCCCTGGTGCTCGGGCAGCATCGGCCTCTTGGGCATTTCCTACCATGCGAGCTCGCAGTGGCGGGTCGCCAATCTCCAGCCTCCGTCGCTCAAGGCGATCATGCCCTGGGAGGGGCGCGCCGACCAGTACCGCGATCAGGCTTATCACGGCGGCATCTTTGCCCTGGGGTTCATCGGCAACTGGTGGTTGACCCACACGGCGCACCATCTGCTCGGCCGGCCGCGCAGCTATAACCCCGATGCGTTTCACAACGACATGCTGTGGAATTATATGCGCAACGACCTCGATTCCGAGTACTGGCGCATGAACAGCGCGCGCTGGGACAGGATCACCGTCCCCGTGTACAGCGTCGGCAATTGGGGCGGATTCTCGATGCATCTGCGCGGCAACACCGAGGGGTTCATGAACGCCGCTTCCCGGCACAAGAAGCTCCGAATCCACACCGGCACCCATTTTCACCCCTTCCATTCGGAGGAGGGACGACTGGACCAGTTGCGCTGGTTCGATTTCTGGCTGAAAGGGATGGACACCGGCATCATGGACGAGCCCCCGGTGAAGCTGGAGATCCGCACCGGTGGCGGCACCGGACGGTATCCGTTCCGCTTCGAGAACGAGTGGCCCCTGGCCCGGACGCGGTGGACCAAGCTCTACCTCCGGGGTGACCGCGAGCCGTCGGGCGACCCTGATGCCCTGGAGGGGGAGCTTGTCGGGACGCCCCCCGTTCGGGAGGTCGGACTTAGCTATCCCGCCAGCGGCGTCACCGCCGCGGGGGTCGCATCGGGCTCGTCGCTTGCCACGACACACGGCAATACCGGCCGCACGGGAGTGTCGTTCGTTACCGCGCCGATGGCGGAAGACACCGAGGTCACGGGGCCCCTCATGTTGAAGATCTGGGTGTCCTCCACATCGGAGGATATGGATATCTTTGTGACGATCCGCAACATCGCCCCCGACGGGAGGGATGTCTGCGAGGTGGGTCAGCACGGCCAGCCGGTGCCGTGCGTGACCAAAGGGTGGTTGCGCGCTTCGCATCGCAAGCTCGATCCCGAGTGCTCGCTGCCGTACCGACCGTACCACGCGCATAACGAGCGGTGGTGGCTGAAGGCCGGCGAAGCCGTTGAGTGCGACGTCGAGGTATGGCCGACATCGATGGTATTCAAAAAGGGACACCGACTGCGCCTCGACATCCAGCCGCGCGACGGCGTCGGCAGCGCACCCTATACGCACTACCATGCGGATTACAACGCCGGCGCCGGAAACACCGTTTATACCGGAGGAGACAGGGCTTCGTACCTGCTGCTGCCCGTCATCCCTCCGAAGGCCGATTAGACCGGGAGCGCAACCCGCAAGCCCTGCCTGTGGGACGGGGAGATTCATATCCGGGGACTTTTCCGGAAAAGCGGTTGACAACTGGTCTGATGAGTATTATGAATGGCCCTGAAACCACCAATTGGGTGGGAGCAGAGGCCGAAACTGTGTCACGGAAAGGATAGTGGATGGGTTCAGAAAAAGAGCATCAGGCGAAGAAGAGACATTTTTACCGCCTTGAGGAGGAAGAGTCGGTAAACGTGGGGGGAAACTACAGCACGGCGAAGGGACCCCTCGTCCAGGGGGATCGTATGCAGGTCAGTCTGGCCCACAAGACCGCGGGAACCGGCGCAAAACCGCACACGCACCCGAACGAGCAGTTCAATTATCTCCTCAAGGGGAAGCTCAAGGCCATGGTCGACGGCGAGGAGCAGCTCGTGACCCCGGGTACGCTCATCCACATCCCCGCGAACGCGGTCCATGCGACCGTCGCGACGACCGACGAGGACGTGATCTTTCTGGCGATCAAGGATATGTCGTGGGGCATCGCCGGGATCCCCGTCGACAAGGATGACCCGGGACCGTATTACGAACCGGGGTTCGGGCCTGAAAAAAAGGACAAATAAAAAAGGCAGTGCCGTCAGCAGGACGCGAAGCGACGGCTCGAAGGTAGGGGAAGCGCATGGGAAAAAAGCAGTATCGGATCGGAATCATCCCCGGAGACGGGATCGGCAGGGATGTCATCAAGGCCGCGCGCATCGTCCTGGATGCGATCAACGAGACATCGGAAACGTTCGCGCTGGACTTTAAGCCGATGGATACGGGGGATGCGGCCGTTGCGAAATACGGGAATCCCTTTCCTAAGGAGACGCTCGATGGGATTGCGGCAACCGATGCCGTTCTGTTCGGGGCCGCCGGCAATCCCCATACCGTCGCCGTCCTGATGGGATTCAGGCTGGGGTTTAATCTGTACGCAAATGTCCGGCCGATCAAGTCGCTGCCCGGATCGAATGCCCTCAAGACGAATGCAGATCTGATCGTCGTCCGGGAGAATACCGAAGGATTGTACCGCGGAGTCGGGTATATCGACGGCGATTACCACGTCAACCTGAGGGTCTTTACGACGAATGGGATGGAGCGGATCATCCGGTTCTGCTTTCAGTTTGCGCGAAAGGAAGGACGCAAGAAGGTCACCTTCACCCATAAGGCGCACGTCCTGACCTACACCGATGCGCCGATGCTCAAGATGTTCTATGAGCTCGCCAAGGAGTATCCCGATATCGAGGCCGAAGACATGACGATCGACGCCTGCGCAATGCAGGTCGTCATGCATCCCGAGCGGTTCGACGTCATTTTCGCCGAGAACGCCAACGGCGACATCCTGAGCGATGTCGGCGCCGGGGTGATCGGCGGGATGGGGTTTGCCTACGCCGGAAACATCGGCGACAACATGGGGGTCTTTGAGCCGATCCACGGCACGGCGCCCAAATACGCCGACAAGAACGTCGTCAACCCGATCGCGGCCATCATGGCGGGGAAGATGCTGTTTGAGTTTCTGGGTGAGAAGAAGACGGCGGCGCGGATTGAAAAGGTGATCGTCGACGTCCTGACGGAGGGGAGAGTGCGAACCTATGATCTCGGCGGGCATTCCTCGACGACGGACGTGGGCGAGGCGATTGCCGAGAAGATGCGCCGGAGCGCGTAACTGATTGAGGAGAATGGAATGCCCGCTCTGTTTGACCCCCTGACCGTTTGCAGCGTGACGTTGCGCAACCGGATCGGCGTATCGCCGATGTGCCAGTATAGTTATACGGACGGCTTCTCGAACGATTGGCAGTTGGCCCACCTTGGAGCGCGGGCGGCAGGCGGCGCGGGATTGATCCTCACCGAGGCCACGGCGGTGGAGGCACGCGGCAGGATTACGCCGGATGATGGGGGGATCTGGGCGGACGCACACGTCGCCCCGCTGGCGCGGGTGGCACGGTTCATCAGGGAACAGGGGGCGGTGGCGGGCATTCAGATCGCCCATGCCGGGCGCAAGGCGAGCACCAACCGCGCCTGGGACGGTGGAAAACCCATCCCGCCGGACAATCCGCGCGGGTGGCAAGTGATAGGCCCCAGTCCCATCCCCTTTGCCGAAGGTCACCAGACCCCCACCGAACTGGACAAAACCGGGATCCGCGAAGTGCAGGACGCCTTCCGCGCCGCTGCGGCACGGGCGCTGGCGGCAGGGTTCGAATGGCTGGAGATCCACGGCGCGCACGGCTATCTGATCCACAGTTTCTATTCGCCGCTTTCCAACCGCCGCACGGACGAATACGGCGGCAGCTTCGAGAACCGCATCCGCTTCCTCATGGAGACGGTCCGCGCCTTGCGGCCCGTCTGGCCGGAGAGGCTGCCGCTGACGGTGCGGATCTCGGGAACGGACTGGGCCGAGGGCGGCTGGCAGGTAGAGGAAGCGGTCCAACTCGCGGTCCGCTTGAAGGCGGAAGGGATTGACCTGATCGACTGCTCCGCAGGCGGCAACGTTGCGGATGCGCGGGTTCCGGTCGGCGCAAGCTATCAGGTTCCGATTTCCGAGGCCATCCGAAAGGGTGCGGATGTCATGACTGCAACGGTTGGGCTGATTGCCGAGCCGATGCAGGCAGATGAGATCATCCGCAACAATCGCGCCGACGTGGTTCTTCTGGGTCGCGAGATGCTGCGCGATCCCTATTGGGCGCTGCACGCAGCGCAATCGCTGAAACAGCTGGCGCCTGTTCCGCCCCAGTATTTACGGGCATTCTGAGCCACCCGGGACTTCGCATATCGCAAGATCGGACAAATGAAGAAGCGGCAGGGAAGCCTGTATAAGGATGTCGGTATGGGAAGCGAGGTACGATTATCCAAAATCTCCACCGCGAGTGCCGTTGTCAACTACATCAAGAAGCGGATAGAGGACGGCCTGCTCAAACCCGGCGAAAAACTGCCCAGCGAACGGCAGCTTCAGCAGGAACTGGCCGTCAGCCGTTTTACCCTGAGGGAGGCCCTGGCCAGACTCGGTGCGCTCGGCATTATCAAGACGATCCACGGCAAGGGAACAATCGTCGCGCGGGAGGTGAACAGTGCCACGCTGGCGGATGTTTTCATCCCGCTGTTCGTCAATCAGAGCATCAAGGATGTCGTCGATTTCTTCGAGGCCCGGTTGCTCATCGAAAGCGAAGCGGCGGTGTTGAGCGCCAGGCGAAGGTCGGATGAGGATCTCGGACGGTTTGAGGAGATTCTTGCGGAGAGCAGGCGGGCGCTTGACGACCCGATCCGGTATGGGGAGCTCGATTTTCATTTTCATATGCAAATCGCCCGATCTTCGGGAAACGTGTTTCTCCAGAACATGATGGGATGCGTGAATGAGTACACAAGGAGATATACTCAGGTGGTTGCGCACGCGGAGGTAAACCGCACCGCCTCGATGGCGGCGCATCAAGAGATCTACGAGTGCATCAAAAAACAGGATACCGGTAATGCCGGTATCGTCACGAGAAAGCATTTGAGCCGCATGTTGGCGGTTATGGGGAAATTGGAGGAGGAGCAAAAAATAACCAACGGCGGAGGGGAATTGAGAACCGTCCTCGATTTGCTGAGACGGAAGGAAGGCTTCCCCGCAAAGACGAAGACGTAAACCGAGAAAAGGACTTTTGAAAGGAGAATAGCCATGAAGACGTTGACGCTGTCCGCTGCGAGCTGCATCGCGGACAAGGCTCTGGAAAAGGGGCGGGAGCTCAATTTGCACCCGCTGACGGTCGTCGTCCTCGACGCCGGGGGGCAGATCAAAGTTGTCAAACGAGACGACGGATCCAGCCTGCTTCGCTTCGAAATCGCCATGGGAAAGGCCTGGGGGACTTTGGGCATGGGGTTCGGCGGTCGTGAGATCGCGCGGCGGGCCGTGAAGCAGGCCGGCTTTTACTCGGCGCTTTCCGATATGTCCGGCGGCCGCATGGTCCCCGTGCCGGGAGGCGTGCTTATCAAATCTGATACGGGTGAGATCATCGGGGCAGTAGGCATATCGGGCGATACGTCCGAAAACGATGAAATCTGTGCCGTCAACGGGATCCGTTCTGCGGATCTCCTGCCGGATACCGGCGATTAGAGAAAACCGGGCAGCCGTCCGGGCATGTCGTATGTCCCCGCCCACAGGGCGGGGCTTCCCGGCGAGGAAGGGTTGTGGGCGGGGAGTGCGGGGGCTGCGTTCCCGATCGGCCGTATCTCTATAACCGGGAAACTGGTAAGGGTTTTACTTGACATATGGTATGATGAGCATTATGAGAATGCGTCGAACGGGAAGCCGATCCGGATAGCCGGGTTATTTTCGCAGTATGCACGATTCGACCGTTCGATTCCCGAAACCTCCGATGACGCGAAAACGGAGGGGTATTTCACGGGAACGGTCAGCCATAGATAAATGGTGCGCATGAACATGAGTGCGTGCGCAAGCATCTGAAGAACATCAATGGACAGCCGATGAGGCAAGAAAGGAGAAATCAACATGGGATATGAATTAAACACAGAATTTATTCAGAAACCGCATCATTGGGATCCGCGTCGTCTGTACAGTCAGACCGGAGCGGACTGGCAGTACCGGGTCGATTTTGATCGCCTGCGACAGGAACGCCTCCAGAAGACCCGCGAGCAGATGGAGATCCACGATCTGGGCGCGCTCGTGCTGTTCGCCGGCGCCAACATCCGGTACGTGACCGGCTCCTACCAGGGGAACTGGAAATACAACATCAACATCCGCTACGTGGTGCTGCCGCGGGGCGGCGAGCCGGTCTTCTTCGAAACGGCGGGATCGGATCTCCATTGCGCGATCCTCGATCTTCCCTGGATTCCACAGGAGAATATCCGGCCAGCGATCACCTGGCAGTGGGCCGAAGGCGCTGTGCCCCACATGGCCAAGAGGATGGTCGAGGGAGTGGTGGAAGTCCTGAAGGCGAACAAGGTCGAAAAAGAGAAGATCGGTATCGACAACCTCGACATGCCCTCTCTGCAGGCCTTAAAGGACGCCGGACTCAACATCGTCAACGGCTGGCCGGCCATGTCAGCCGCCCGTGTGGTCAAGACGCGCGATGAGATCGAACTGCTCAAGCAGTCCGCCGCGATCGGCGACGCGGCGATGTGGCACATCAAGTACGAATGGCTGAAACCCGGGGTGACAGAGCGCGAGATCGAAAGCAAGGTCCACGAGTTCATGCTGGAGCGGGGCTGCGAGATCATCTACGACATCATCGTGGCCTCGGGCGGAAACACGAGCCCCTACCGGCGGTGGGCGACGAACAAGATGATCCGCCAAGGCGACCTGGTGATCGTGGATATCAACGCGGTCGGGCCTTCCGGCTACTACATCGATTTCGTCCGGCTCTTCAAGTGCGCGCAGAAGATGAACCAGCAGGAAATCGATCTTTACCGGGAGGTCTACGACTCGATGTACGCGGGGATCGAAAAGCTCCGTCCGGGCAACACTACGGCGGACGTGGCCAACTGCTTCCCGTGCTACGACGACGACAAGTTCGGCACCTGCACGCTGCAGCAGTTCGCCCACAGCATCGGCATCACGCTCTACGAGGGGATGTGGATCTCGCGGGGGTATTCACTGGAATACCCGGCGGAGATCAAGGAGAACATGTACTTCGCGGTGGAGACGTTCGCCGGACATCCGGGGCTCCGGCAGACCTGCAGGCTCGAGGAAAACGTCCTGGTCAGCGGCGACGGACCCGTCCTCTTCACCTTGATGGAGCATATGGAAGAGGCTATGCGGTAAGAGGTGTCTTTTTCTCTTCAGAAAGCGAAAAAGTGATGATCCATCACTAACAGGGAAGATGCTGTGAGGTGAAACTATGACGAAGATACTGGTCGCTGTGACCGATTCTCCCTTTCCAAATCTCGACCCTGCGACGCAGGTGCTGTCCGAGCTGGACGCGGAACTCAAACTGGCCAAGGGGACAACACCGGAGGATATCCTGGCGATAGCCCGCGAGGCGGACGGACTGCTCGTCACGTACGCAAAGGTCACCGCAGAGATGATCGGGCAACTGAAGCGTTGCAAGGTCATCGCACGCTTTGGCATCGGCGTGGACAGCGTGGATATCGATGCGGCAACGCGAGCGGGCATCATGGTTACCAACGTCCCCGAGTACTGTGAGGACGAGGTTTCCGATCATGCCATGGCGCTGCTGCTTTCCCTGATTCGCAAAATCCCGTTTGCAAACAAGAAGACGCATGCCGGCGTCTGGTCGATGCCCGCCGTCGTCCCGATCCATCGTTTGCGCGGGAGCGTTCTGGGGTTGGCCGGCTTCGGCAAGATTCCGCGATTGGTGGCGGTGAAGGCGCAGGCATTCGGGCTGCAGGTTCAAACCTACGATCCGTACGTCTCTTCGGAGGCGGCTGCAAAGCTGGGCGTCAAACTGGTCAGCCTGTCCGAACTGCTGAAAACATCCGATTACATCTCGATCCATGCCCCGCTGACGCCGGAAACCGACCGTATGTTTAACGCGGACGCCTTCCGACAGATGAAACGCAGTGCCCTTCTGGTGAATACGGCACGGGGGCCGTTGGTGGATGTGGAGGCGCTTGTCGATGCGCTCGACAATAAACTCATCGCCGGCGCGGCCCTCGACGTGCTGCCGCAGGAACCGCCGCCGTCGAATTTTCGCCTGCTCGGGCGCGACGATGTGATCCTGACGCCGCACACGAGTTTTTATTCCGAAGAGTCGCTGGTCGAACTTCAGACCAAGGCCGCACAGCAGGTTGCCCTGGTTCTCAGCGGGAAGGAGCCCCGTTATCCGATCAACCTGAAGGCGCTCCAGGCGAGAAAATCATAAAGCCTTTAAGCAACCCGCCGGAGCAATCCCCCGTGAAAAACAGGGATTGCTCCGGCGGCTTTTAATGATGATCACAGAAAATACAATTCTAAATGGAGCGAAAGGAGAAATATATGAGCAAGAAAACAGCTACGCCTTGGCAAACGGAGAATTGGCATGTGAGCTCGTGGAACTATCTCGAAGAGGTGACACGGGGCTTCAAACCTCCGAAGCAGGTGAAGATTCACGACGTCACCCTGCGTGACGGGGAACAGCAGGCGGGGATTATTTATACTAAGGATGACAAAATACGGATTGCCGAGAAATTGGCGGAGGCAGGCGTACACCGCATCGAGACGGGCATGCCGGCTGTGTCCCCCATGGATGAAGCGGCGATCCGGGAGATCGTAAAGCGCAATCTCGGTCCGGAGATCTTCTGCTTCAGCCGGTGCATCGTGGACGATGTGAAACGGGCTGCGGACTGCGGAGTGAAAGGGGTCGTCATCGAGATCCCCGTGAGTGGCCACATGGTGAAGCAGGCTTACAAGTGGACGCTCGATAAAGCGGTCGAACTGTCGATCAAGGCGACGGCCGCGGCCAAGGCGAATGGACTTTACACCGTCTTCTTCACCATCGATGGAACACGGGCTGAGATGGACTTCCTGCTCAATCTTGTGGATCGGGTAGCTACGGAAGGACACATGGATGCCTTCACCCTGGTCGATACGTTCGGCGTACTCCATCCCCAAGCCGCGAGCTACTTTACCAGGAAGGTGAAAGAGCGGGTCAAAAAGCCCATTGAGGTTCACTTCCATTCGGATTTCGGCTTGGGTGTCGCCAACACGATCATGGCGGTTCTTTCAGGGGCGGAGGTCATCCATTCCACGGTGGGAGGCATCGGAGAGCGGTGCGGAAATGCCCCCATGGAAGAGACGGTGATGGCGCTGCTCACGATGTATGGAATCGATGTGGGAATCAAGTACAACAAGCTCAATGAGCTCTCCAAGCTGGTCATGGAGCTTTCCGGTTTGGAAGTTCCGCCCCAGCGCCCCTTTGTCGGCGAGAAGGCCTTTACCGTTGAATCAGGAATCGTCACGGGCTGGTATAGGAATGCCTACAAGGAATACCCGACGACCGTGTTTCCGGTCCGACCCGAGTTCGTGGGCCATACGGTGCCCGAAATCGTCATGGGGAAAAAGAGCGGTTTGGACAACATCATAGTCTGGGCGCAGAGGCTTGGTCTCGACATCAAAGAGGACAAGAAAATGGACATACTCGCTCAGATTAAGCGAACCTCCCATGATCTGAAGCGCGTGATCACAGAGAAGGAATTTGCGGACATTGTCAAGAAGGTGCAGGCCGGAAAATAATCTGTCCCTGAAATCGTTTAGTACGGGTCTATCCGTCGAAGGCAGTTGCCTTTGACGGATAGACCTGCCGTGTTTTTCCGACCACAGATGAACTCCCCGCTTGACCGCTTTGGAGACCAATCCCTTCGATTGGAGGGTGCTCTTCACCCACATGTCACGCCGGTGCCCTTCTCCCTCGCGATACTTCATTATGTGATGCACTCCGAATCGTTTATTTGCCAATAACACTTTTCTGCTTCCTTATTGTGGGATGTTCAAATATCTGTTAACATCGCTTCCAAACGGAGAAAGAAGCAGAACAGGTATGGAGCAGACTTCCCTTTTCACGTCCAATAATCGGCGTCACGGCGATGCTTACAAGGGCACTTATGCTGATCTTGCCAACAGTGCCATGAATAAGATCAACCCCGAAGACCGTTCCATACACGGCTGGTATCGGTTTGTCCTTTCGTTTCCCCCGCATCTCGTAGATGGATATATGGAACGATTCAAAATGAATCGGGGGAAGTGGCTCTTGGATCCCTTCTGCGGAACGGGAACGACCTTGGTTCAGGCAAAAAAAAGGGGAGTCCCCAGTGTTGGCGTCGAAGCAAATCCAATGGCGTCTTTTGCCAGCCGAGTTAAGGTCGACTGGAGGCCTGATCCTGACGGGTTGAAGAACCACGCCCGCAGAATACATGAGAACGTTTCTGAAGAATTTAAATCGTCGGGGATTTTTGACGAGCCGCTGCTGAGGCTTCTTAATGACAGCAGCCATCCTGTCTTGAGAAGTCTGAAGCCGGAGCTGAAGAAGATGTTATTGAAGGATTCGATTAGCGCGCTTCCCCTTCATAAAACCCTCGTTCTGCTGGATCATATCCGGAAGGAAGACCATCCTGATTTCCTCGGCCATGAACTGCTCGCCCTTGCAAAGGCGCTGGTGAATTCCATCAGCAATCTCCGTTTCGGTCCGGAGGTTGGCGTAGGGGTGGTCAAAGATGATGCTCCTGCAGTAGGATTGTGGCAGAAGGAAGTTGACCTCATAGTTGATGATCTTCGACATTTTAAGGATCTTGCGGATATTCCGTCTGAGGTGCACCAGGCTGATGCTAGGCAGATAACGGATCTCCTCGAACCTCGATCCGTCGATGCCGTCATCACTTCACCGCCCTATCCCAACGAGAAGGATTATACCCGAACGACACGCCTGGAAATGGTTTTGCTTGGTTTCGTGAAGGACAAGACGGAACTTCAGGCATTGAAGAAAAACATGGTGCGATCCAATACCCGTTCCGTCTATAAGGCTGATGATGACGATCAATGGGTTGCAAAGAACGAGAGAATCCAGGAGATTGCCGATGCGATCGAAAGGAGACGCATCGAGTTGGGGAAAACTTCCGGGTTCGAACGTCTTTACGCCCGCGTGACAAAACTTTACTTCGGCGGTATGTTTCGCCACCTCCGGGACATGCGCACTGTGCTCAAGCCAGGCGCCTATCTGGCTTATGTCGTGGGAGATCAGGCGTCTTATCTGCGGGTGATGATTCGCACAGGTGAAATCCTTGGTGATATTGCCCGTTCACTGGGATATGAGGTAATCGGTATTGACTTGTTCCGGACTCGTCTCGCGACTGCGACCAGGGAACAGTTGCGTGAAGAGGTTGTGGTTCTTCGCTGGCCGGGGTGATAGTCGGAAGGACCTCAGAAAGGGTGACGGGGATGAAGGAACCTAATCGGTATGCCAGGATCGTGGAAAAGGTATTTTTTCGGTTTTTCCGGAAAGGACTAACCGAGGTTTGCTTCGAAAGGGACGACATTGTTCAGGCTGGCGAGGAACTTGGGATTAAACGTATCAAAAATATTGGAGATTTGATTTACAGTTTTTGCTCCCGGGCGACTCTGCCTGAATCTGTCGCGAGAGAAGCGCCGCCAGGTAAGGCGTGGATCATCCGCCATCGGGGGCGGGCAAAGTATGCCTTTGTTGCCATTGCCGTCGGCCTCACCAATATCCTTCCAACGCCGTCGCTTACGGAAACAAAGGTCCCGGATGCAACGCCGGGGATGATCGTCAAATATGCCCTGGATGATGAACAGGGGTTGTTGGCCAGGCTCCGTTACAATCGGTTGGTCGACATCTTTACCTGTATCACCTGTTATTCTCTCCAAAATCACTTGCGTACCACGGCGCCTTATATCGGACAGGTGGAAACCGATGAATTGTACGTCGGTCTGGATCGCAAGGGGATCCACTATGTGATTCCAATCCAAGCCAAGAAGGGCAAGGACAGATTGAGCATCGTCCAGATCGAAAAGGATTACGCGATGTGCCGGGATAAGTTTCCCGACCTGATCTGCAGGCCCATGGCGGCCCAATTCATGGCCGACGAGACTATCGCCCTGTTTGAATTTGAGTGGGATAAAGAACAACTGGCGATTTCCGTAGAAAAACATTATCGGCTTGTTCCTCCCGAGCAGATGACTACCGAAGACCTGGCGAATTATCGCAAGCGTCTGGGTTAGAACCCGCGCCGTGAGTCTTGCTAGCGGGGTCCCCCCCCTTTTTTTGGCCAAGAGCTCCACATCCCGAGGGCTGTTTTTTACCACTGGCCAGAAAAAGCTTGACAGATCCTCTGAATTGATTTACATACCGCCACCCGTCGGTGGTCGGCGGTATCCGATCCGGCCTCGCATGTAAGCGCGGAAAGCGGAGAAGGGGTTGAAAGGTTTTCACCAAATGACATCGGTTGCGGAACGAGCGAATATCGGCACCATGCTGCCCATCCTTTTGGGCCTCGCCCTTCTTTGCCTTACACACAGGAGCCGCCGCCCGTCGTTTTTAGGACTTCCGTAACCACCGATCAAAAGAGATCAAAACCTAAAGGCCATGGGCGGCAAACCCATGGCCTTTTTATTTTGCGTGAAAGGAGTCGGCAATGGAGGCAACAGGAGAGAGGGTTTTTATTTTTGACACGACGCTCCGGGACGGCGAGCAGTCGCCGGGGGCGAGCATGAATCCGGACGAAAAGCTGCGGATCGCCCGCCAGCTCGAAAAAATGGGTGTGGATATCATCGAGGCCGGTTTTCCCGTCGCCTCTGACGGGGATTTCGCGTCCGTGCGGCAGATCGCCCTCGAGATCCGCGGCTGCCAGGTCGCGGCGCTCGCCCGGGCGAATGCGGCCGATATCGACCGCGCCTGGGAGGCGGTGGCCGGAGCGGCCAAGCCCCGGATCCACTCGTTAATCTCCTCGTCGGACATCCACCTCCAATACCCGTTTAGGAAGCCGCGGGGGGTGGTGCTCATGGCGGCCGTCGCCGCGGTCGCCCACGCCCGCGGCTACACGACGAATGTGGAGTTCTCTCCGATGGATGCGACCCGGAGCGACAGGGACTACCTCTGCGAGATGGTTGAGGCGGTCATCGCCGCGGGGGCGACCACAGTCAACATCCCCGACACGGTGGGCTACGCCGTACCGGAGGAGTTCGGCGGCCTGATCGCGCTCCTTTTTGCGCGGGTGCCGAACATCGGGCAGGCGGTCGTCTCGGTCCACTGCCACAACGATCTGGGTCTCGCTACGGCCACCGCCCTGGCCGCCGGGAAAAACGG
>VFSW01009999.1_pt1 | contig 13485 bp, 9 predicted proteins | sample 5358111 | NCBI WGS metagenome assembly VFSW01 (sample SAMN11554181, study PRJNA540505) | mine drainage metagenome | isolation source: sediment from site ElyBrook_90M | place: USA: Ely Copper Mine, Vershire, VT | collected 2017 | reverse complement strand
AAGGGTCCGACTACAATCACAATTTCGCCTGCATTGCAGCACCCAAATTGGTCAGCTGGACAGACCCCCCAAGCTTGGCTTGTCCAACCCGTCCAGTATGCCGGGGTCCGGAATTTCTCCGTCGATGGATCTGGTACCACCTCGACGGCGGGAGTATCCTTCAACAATTGCTCCTATTGCTGGGCTACGGGAATCGCGGTGCTCCACTCGTACAACATGGGAATCTGGCTCAGCCAGGACATCCACACCCAAATTGAAAACAACTATATCTTTGATGCAGGGCAGCATCTCACCTACGCTGACCCAACAGGTATTAAACACAACGGATCCAATAACCTGATGCAGAACAATATTATTGAGGCTGTCAGACCGGCGTTCTTGGCCGAAGGTCCATCGAATGGATCCGTGATCGCCTACAACTTCACCATCAATAACTATACTGGCGATGATTTCTTATTCGGCGGGCTCTGGGAGCACTCAACTGGAGATGACTATGAGTTGTATGAGGGTAATGTCGCAAATCAAATGTTCGAAGACCAGATCCATGGCTCGCATTTGATGGAAACCTTCTACAGAAACCTGTTCACCGGATTTGAATCGTGCGGAAACGGACAATGTGGAAGTTATTCTGCGAAGGATGTCAGCACATCTGCAGTAGTGGATATTGCCTACAATCGGTATGCCAACTATGTTGGCAATGTCCTCGGAACTCCGGGCTTTACGAATACTTTGGAATCAGTGAACGGCGCTGGATACATTGTCAATACCACGGCTTGGGTTGTTGGAAATGGAGTGACTGGGACATCCGCCGTTGTTCCGCCGGATCCGCTAGTCGGCACCACGATGTTCCGCTGGGGAAACTACGATGTAGTCAGCGCAGCGACCCTGTGGAATACAAGCACCGTTCCCACTGGCCTCGCGAGCTATGGGAATCCTGTTCCGTCCGGCACTTGTACAAGCACTTCAAGTTGTCCAAACTCGATCTATCTCCCATCGCGGCCGACCTGGTGGCCTGCGTCCATCCCCTTCCCCGCCATTGGACCTGACATCTCGGTGGGCAACCTGGGAATCTGTTCAGGCACTCTGAACACGCGCGGGCAATTTGCCGGCGTGGCCGCGCTAACATCCGCCCAATGCGCCCCTGGTCCGGCGCTGAATCCATCCCAGTGGGGAGGCCATGTCAACGCGATTCCAGCGATGGCCTGCTACTTGAACCAGATGGCAGGCCCACCAGATGGCTCCGGTCCCGCTCTTACCTTCAACGCATCCAGTTGCTACCCGGCTTCGTCGCAAGGGTTAGTGCCGCCTGCGCCATCTAACCTTACCAATACCGTTGTACAGTAGACAGGACCACTGAACATCAACTCACGCCTGGCAGTGAAGCAAGAAGGAGTCCAGCGTTCCACAGCTATTCCGTGCGAAAGGCTGTATAACCTGAAGCTCATGATGCGGCACTTTGGCGCCGGGCGCCATCTTACGCGCTCTACGCCTCCGTGCTGCCCCGTCAGCGGCCGGCACTCAGAAGACCGTATGGTGGCGCTCTTCACCGCCCTGATCCGCGCATGGATCGGAAGTTGCCTCTTCGGAGGTGCGGGTACGACAAGGCGGAGTGCACTATGAGCGCCTACGCATTCGCTGAAACGTCTGAGGCCGGTACGTTCTGTTCCTGAATCAGATTGAGCGCCCTCGCCACCGGGAGCACATGTGCGCCGCTCTTCACGGCAAAGCTCACGACTTCCTCAAAAAAGCTGGGCGAGCATCCAAACTGACTCGGACTCTCCGCAACATCATGGGTTGCGAAGATGAGCCAGCCGCCTTCTTTGTGGCAGGCTCGGATGAGCGCTTTGACTGCGCCCAAGTCGCCATTTGCTCTCTCCAGGAAATATGCTGACAGCTGATTCAGATCAGCCTGCCCGCGATTAAACACCTGCCCGCCTGCTCGACATGCAAGGAAGTGCGACCCCGCCCTTCGCTTCGTTTCCGGCCGTGGCTCGCTAATGGGATAAGAAAATGTGTGAAACTCCTGCTCAGGGAAATCCTTTCGAAGCTCCTGCCGATTCTTATTGATTGAGGCCTCAAAAGCACAAGGAGGCGTGTTCCAAGAATTGCAATGGTCATAAGTATGACAGCCGATCTCATGTCCTTCATCGAGCAGCTTGGCAATGTCCGCGCGCGAACAGATGACACCAGATGGCGAGGTCCGATCGAGCAAACCCAAAGCAACGTAGTAGGTTCCGGTCAAGCCATAGCTTCTTAACAGCGCACCACCTGTGTACAGCGCCGATCTTGGAAAGTCGTCGAAGGTGAACGAGACAATCGCTCTGTCGGACCTGATCGCGATAGGACGGCGGTGCAGACTATGAGCCAGGTTGCGCTCAACATACTTCCTCGCCCTAGTGAAAACGGACTGCATTCATGCTCCCAATCGTTGAGGTAATTACATTTGCTCCAATCGCGCTCTGGCCACCAACTTGCCATCCCAATTGCTTCATATACGCAGCTAATTGCCGCGCAAGGTCGGATGAGAACATCTCTGCACCACGGGAGTTCATATGCTGCGAATTGTAGAAAATACTCGTATCATCTACATACTTCCACTGGCTATAGTCCCACAATGGAATGTTGTAACGTCTTGATAGTTCTCTGAATTCAGCAAATATCTCTGTACGATTCTTAGTCAACCTTTGCATTCCGTAATACTCAGGCGAATACACGAGCACCAACTGGATACCGTTCTCGTGGCACAGCGTGATCATATCCTCAAGGACACGTACACCTTCCGGCTGAACTGGGAAGGCGACACCCTTTGGATTGCCGACCCTGAACCTGTCAAACTCATCCGACCACCCGCGGTCTCGCGGCTTGAATCCCAAATAGATCGTATTCTTCGGATTGATTCCTACTAGCCCCTTCAAGCCGAGCCACCACGTAAAGTTCATGTCCTCGACAGCATAGTCATATAAAGGGATATACCGACCCTTCGTCAATTCCACGTCGACCTTCCTCATCGTCTGATAGATCTCATGGTCGTCGATGTAGGGAATGTACAGTGCTGGATCGTAAAGTTCCCGCGTAGTTACAAACGTGAAGGCATCCAGGTTCTGAATAATGATCCTTGGTTTGCGGTTGTGCTCGAGATACGCCCGCAACACGCCGAGTTGAACATCGGTTTGCGTACCATTCCTTCCAATGTTGAAGGCTGTTAGGCCAGTTACTCTGGCTATCTCCCGCGGGTCGAAATGATTTGCAGCCCTTGACGATCCAGATATGATAATGTCCGCGTTCACGCGCCCCTGCATCTCTTCGTTCCATGCCCCGAACTCGTCGCTCGTCAACATCCGGAGGCCCTTCGACACCATTCCATTGAGCAAGTAACAAGCGATAACCAGCACCCCCACGAAGCACAGTATCCGTAATACTTTCGACCATTGCGTGGGGTCTATTACATAGTCACCCTGAGACACGTCCTTCTTGCTGGTCGGCACATGGCTATCTGTTGTCTCGGCGATAGACGACATTGGCGACTCCGTCGTATTTTGATGTGACAACTCGATAACGAGGTGTCTAGGGTGAGTTAGAACTGGAAGTAGATGAATTGCGCGCTCTTATAAACGCCAAGAAGAATTACCAGAACTACAAATGACGCATATGCAACCCAACGCACCGCAAGAGATTTAGCAAGTATTTCTTCAATCTTGAAGTCTCGCGCCGCCAGTGTTTCCGCGATTTCGAGGAAGATGATGGATCCTATCGCGACCGGGAACTGCCTAAGGTAGAACTGCTCGGTCGCGATGTTACGCAGATTCCAGTTCTTTAGAAAATGCGTTAAGACGTACATTGCATCCGAGATGTTCGCCGCGCGGAAAAGGACCCACGCTATACATGTGAGCGCAAATGTCGTCGCGAGGCTCACCAACTTGCGCAAGGGTGAGACATCTCCGATGCCACACGCAGCAAAGATTGCATCGCGATACCGCTTCGACGTCTGACCTGCGACGAGATACACACCGTTAAGAGTTCCCCACAATACATACGTCCAATTCGCTCCATGCCACAATCCGCTGACCGCGAAGGTAATTAGGATATTGCGTACATGCGGCCAATAGTTCACTCGGCTTCCTCCGAGTGGGATATATAGGTAGTCCTTAAACCAGGTTGACAAGGAAATGTGCCAGCGATGCCAAAACTCGCCAATCGAGAGAGAATGGTATGGACTGTCGAAATTTTCCATGAGTTTGAAGCCCATGACCTGCGCTGCACCAATTGCAATGTCTGAGTACCCTGAGAAGTCGCAATAGATTTGATAGGCAAAGAAAAAGGTAGCAATCGTTAGCTGAGTGCCATTAAAATTCCGCGGGGCTCGGTAAACATCGTTGACATAGAGTGCCAGACGGTCCGCGATGACGAGCTTCTTGAAAAAGCCCCACGCCATCCTCTTCAGGCCCTGCGTGGCAGCCTCATAATTGAATTCGTGGCTGCCCCGGAATTGATGCAGGAGGTTCTGCGGTCTCTCAATCGGCCCGGCGACCAACTGCGGAAAGAACATGACATACGTCGAGTAGACAACCAGATTTTTTTCTGCCTTTTGATTCCCTTTGTACACTTCAATAACATAGCTCAGGCTTTGGAATGTGTGGAACGAAAGGCCGATCGGGAGGACGATCGAAATCACCGGATGAGCAAGGTGCACGCCAGCATATCCGGCGGCGAGGATAATGCTGTCAATGGCGAAGTACAGATACTTAAATATCAACAGGACGAGACAAGTCGACGAGATGCTGATGACGAGAAGGATTTTGCGATGCCCCACCTCGACCTTTTCGAGCCCTATTCCTGCCGCATAGTCTATGAGGATCGTGACAAATAGGATCAGGATATACGCTGGGATGAATGCCATGTAGAAGACGCAACTGGCAAGAAGCAGCCATGCAACCTTCATCTTTGACGGAATCAGGAAAAACCCAATCGTTACAATTGGGAAGAAAAGTGCGAAGTGGATTGACGTGAAAAGCATAAGTATCTTGTTCAGACGTTAGCGGCCTTTGATCTTCCGGAACATCTGGCGTCCATGCAGTTAGATTTCTTGGCGCAATGAACTCCAGTGGTCCTATTCTGCTGGCGTCGTATCAGACTTTCAAGAAGCCGTGGGGCAACGCCCACACGCCCCGGAGTCCGGGAGGTCGTCGGGAAACAGGTCCTTCACTATCGCTTTACGACTTGCGCTTGGGGCATTCTGTAGTCATGCATCTTAATCTAACTCATGTCTCAACAAGGCGTTTTGATAAGTGCTAAGATTGCTCTCTTAATCGGTGGATTTGCGCGTTGCGCCTATCCTCCATGTTCAGCAAATGGTTGCAGGCTAACTGCTCCGGTGTGCCCATGATGAGAGTTGCAAACGTCTCGATGGCGCCCGTAGAGCTTCACTCACTGAATGCTCGGTGACCGCGAGGCCAAAACCCTACTACGAGACCTTCTGCGTCCCTTCACAGGAGTCCCCGCGGGCCAACACTAGGGCCTTAGAAGCATTTATCCCGCCGTTGGATCGTTGCCATATCTCTGCAACGCCTGCGATAGAGAGGGTGGCTAAGAGCGGGACAAATGGGATGCTATAGCGAGCTTGAGCAAGAACGGGAAGATGCACTGCAATGATTCCACCCATATACACGAGCATCGGCAAAATGACGTGCAGTCGCTCCTGCTTGATCAGCGACACTATGCCCAGAGCCGCAAGCGCCATGTACGGTATTTGAACGATCATGTTTGCGAAGGTCGCATCCCAAGTTCTACCTGAAAACCAGAAGTTAAATGCATTCTGTGCGATGCATCGGGCAAAGAGCAGGGGCGATTCGCGGTATATGATCACTACGCTATGCATCAGATATGCAGAGAACGTCAGTTCATCCTGGGGCCGGTAAAACGTCTGGTAGTAGCCATTGGCTCCGTCTTCAAATCTGTAACCAAGCCGGTCGGCGATTCTGTCGCGCTCACGTGAAGCCTCCCGGTCGAGAAGCCAGAATGATCTTCCGCTCCACAGCCTGCTGTTGATATACTCGCCCGCCTGTGCAGATACGCCTAGCACACTCGCAGTTGGCACAAACCGATGAGTGAGTTCGAAGTTGCGTACGATCCAGGGAGCCATGACACACGTCGTTGCCAGAGTAAAGACGAGAAAATGTTTGAGCGTTGCGCGCAGTGGGCGAGGCCGCCGCTTCGACAAAAGCACCCCCGCGAAGAATAGGATTGGGAAGAGCACGGGCGTACTTCTGATGATGACAATCGTCCCCAGGATGGCGCCTGCAGCAGCAAATTTCAACACGCTGCTCCGAATACATGCATCGATCAAGACGAGAATGAGGCCAGTCGTCAACATGGCAAAGAGAAGCTCAACGCCTCCTCTGCTCTCTGCAATGATGATCCCGGGGTGCAGAAAGAACAGACTCGCCGCCAGATCTGCGCAAATCGTTGAACTGATCGTGTTGCATTGAACCACTCGTCGAGTCAACAGTCTGAGCAGCCAGCCCGTCATCAAGGCAAATGCAAGGTTTGCACTCTTGACAATGAGAAAGCTCTTCCCGAAGACAAGATAGAGTCCTGCGAGGAGCAAGGGATATCCCGGCTCTCGCATCATGGTCTGCGCAGTATCTGGGTAGAACCTATAACCATTTCCTGCTACTAAATTAGACGCTATGAGATCATAGCCGTCCGTAAATTTGTCATGGTTGTATGCGTACGACAGGCGGTTGCTCAGTATAGGGATAACCAGAAATACGACCAAAATATTGCATGCAACAGAAAGAAGAAGGGCGATGCGTGCATACCTTTCTCCTTGAGACAAGGGTACCTCTTTGCGGTGCCCTTGCGCATTGGTACTGTATTGCTTAGATGTCACGTTTTAGATCCTCAAATCCAACAGCGAAGTTTGGGCTGCACAACCGCAGGCGAACGATCGCGTCAGTATGCATATGGGTCTGAATCAAGGATGTTGCTGGCTGCTTTACTATCGCACTTCGTTATATTATGTTGTGCCGTATCCCTTTCAGCTAAAACATGAGTATTCGATGTTAGGCATATTGGCGTTCAGCCTGTACGCAGGCTGTGGAATGCAAAGTTAACTTTGTGCCTTAAATCTTTCTGCGCACTGGGCCTGCCCGCACTAGCCTCTGCCTTGATACGGCCCGGGAAATTCATAAGGATCAGCAGCGCCGTGAACCAGATCGGCCCTATCCGAGCAAATGTGGACTCGGACAGATTGTAGATGATCAGTACTATCAAAACACTGAATCGAACGCGAAGGTATCTGTGTTCATCAGCACTGGTCTGCATTCTGCTAATAATTGACTGACCGTATCCAACCAAGACTGCGAATAGAAGCACAATGCCCAGCATTCCGCCATCAAGGTATATGTCGACGTACCCACAGTGCGCATTGGGAACGACTGTGAGCATTGCCTGACTTATTGCATATCCTCCTGGGCCGCCCCAAAAATTCCAGAAACCCGCTCCGATGAGGGGATTGACAGTGTTCAGCGTGATATGGTTCCAGATGTCCGTCCTGCCCGTAAAGGTCATATTTCTTCCCATTGCCTCTACAATCGGGGCGATAACCGTGCTGAACTCCTGCGAGAAGAACACAAGGAAAGGGAGCGCTAATGCAGCAAGGTGAATAAGGCGATTAAGCGGCCTAGTTACTAGCCATCCGCTCCGCCACACAAGAAAGACCCCGATCCCAACGCAAAGCATAGCCGTCTTGCTCTGTGAGAGCTGCAATAGTCTCAAACCGATGGCGAGCAGAATGAGCCTATCCCAGATACCAAATAGCCATTTGCCCAGACTGCGATTCTGGCGGCTCTCGATACAGTCCCAAACGAGAAACAGGGTAAATAGAAGGACGATTTCTCCGAGTGAATTCTTCTGCGTTGTCACTCCAGTGAACATCATGTCGCCGGTGATCGTGTATGCACGTCCGTAGTCTGGGAAGTACTTGATAAACACAATCGACAAGGGCAGGAGAACTGCCGCGCACCGAAAGTACATTGCCCTCATTGCCTCGAGCGGTGACCTCTCGGAAAAGATCACTCCTGCAACAAAGATTAGGCCAAAGTCCTTGATCAGCCGCTTGATAGATCCCGAGGGATCCCCGGACCAGAGAACGCTCAGAAGAAAGTAGAAGTAGAACGTGAGAATGATAGGATTCGCAGCGAATATCCTTTGCCACTTCATGCCTCTCAATGTCGTGATGAGAACAGACGCTGAAATGATCACCAGGAATACACTCGCATCAAGTGGGCTGCTGCTCGCGTCATTGCCCATTTCCGTCACCGTTACGATCCCGCCGGTGATCCATTGAGTCGGCCGCCGGGATCCAAGGATAAGCAACAGCAGGATTGGAACCCAGACCGCAAGGCTCACTCCGACGCGCCGTCGGCTATCCCGTATCAGCAGCCATAAGCTGAAGATCAAAGAGAGACTAAGAGCAAGATGAGCCATCTATTCGGAGCGTCCTCCCGCAGTGTGTGCCCGGATCATTGAAAAGACTTGCTATCGAAGAACAGCCTGTGCTGCAATTCGAGGGTCAATAGTCTGGTAATTTCCGTGGTATAGTTTGCAGTTCCTCTCAGATGTGAAGAGATCATCCTCTCCATCGTTCGGCGCTGAAGATAAGGCCTTGAAAGACTCCGCGGATCGAGAAGAACATCTCGCACATATTGAGATAAGTGGTCGCGATACCAGACTCGAAAGTGCGTAAATTTGTGCCTGCCCAGAATCAATCGCTCAAGGCGCAAACCCGAGAAGGCATGATCCAGTTGCGCGAGCCATTGCGGCATTCCGTAATCATAACTGTACTCCGCCTTGAAGCTAAACTCGCGCAGTGCACGGAGAAAGGCTCCTCTCGGCCCCTTCGGTCCTCCCAATCCTCTGTCAGTCGGAATCTTGGACAACCGATTGTCGCCGTCTGCAATCAGACGGCTACAATCGCTACTGTCTTCGAAAATATCCTTCTTGACCATTGCCGCATCCGGCGCCTGAAATGCGACTTGCACAACATCGTTATCCAGAAAAGGCGACCGGATCGCTACTTGCGTTTGCTCCAGAGCAAGAAGACCGTATTGATACCAAGGCGCCTGGCGGAAGGCAGTAAAGGATACGGCATGGCCGCCTGCTATCTCGCTGTAGGTATGTGTTGCGCGTTCAACCTGCCCCATAAACTCTGGAGTAAATAGATCGGGCGCGGGTGTGCCGGGCTTGAAGGCTCTGAGACGCCGTAAGATCTCACTACCGTAGTTGCCGGTGAGCCGGATCGGCGCAATTTGAGCTGCAAGTTCATTGGCATACAGATCAGCGCCCCGAGTAACTGCCGTACAACCGTCTGTAAGATAGACTGCACGCTCAGCGTAGTGCCCGAATCGCGAGAGGTAGTCATCTCCAACATCAATGACCTGGTATGACTGTCTCGCAACCTCGGCCACTTCACGTGCGATGCGCACATCGTGGCACTCGCGGAATGGCCCGCCGAATGTGTATGTCGGCACGGACTGATCTGCAAGGCGCGACCAGGCCATAATCATGCGCGTATCAAGCCCCCCCGTCAGAGAGATGCCGACGCGACCAGGTCCTTTGAAATATCTCGGGAGGCACTTCGTGAAAGCATCCCTCAATTTCTCGTAATAGGTATCCGAGTCCAGGGCTTCCTGGTTCTCCCACTCCGACGCGAGGAAGTATCGTCCCTTTGACTCCAGCATGCCATTTCTGAAGGTCCATCTTGAGGCACTCGGCAGTACGTGCAGACCTTGAAAGAGTGTTCTATCCTGCAGGACGCATCCACAAGCGACGAATTCCCCCATGCCGCGCATATCGGGCTGGCGCAATTCCGGAACCACAGCGAGGATCGCTTTGGCTTCCGCTGCAAAGTAAAAGGCGTCAGGGCTCTCATGATAGTAAAGTCGGTCCATTCCGTACCGGTCGTTGAATAGGTGTGATGTTCCTTCCCCTCTATTGACCAGGATGCCATGAAATCGGCCATTCAGAACACGTGGGAAGGCTGGATCTTCGTTCGCAAGATGGATGAGATAAGACGGCTGACTTTCACCGGAAGGATCTTCCCTGGTACTTGCGGCCTGGACTGGCCGAGGTGATGAAAATTCCTCGCCAGCAAAGACCAGCACCTGATTCTTGGCGTGGTTAGTGATCGGCATACTCGACGCAAATGAATGTCGTAGGGCGGTCCAGCCAATATATGTCCCACTTGCGCCGTCATCCCAGGTCCCCGAGACGTACGATGCCTCGTGATTCATGGTTGAGACCATCAGCTTGAGTTGAGCCACCGCCCACTGCCGCGGCCTCTTTGTAATTAATCCTGCTAATCCAGGCATAGGCTCCCTTAGGACACATCGTAAGCCGTTGTGTATTTGCGTTTGTACCAGGCTTTACGCAACTCCCGGAGCCGGCTCGCAATGGCTTCAGGCATCCTCTCGGAGAGGCTGTGGTGCAGCCCACAACGCATTGCAAACTTGCCGATTGGAGAAAGTGGAATGTAATAGCGCGGCACTTCGACCCGTTTGAAGGCATTGCGCTCTTTGAAATCGCTCAGGCTATCCGACTGCTTCTTGCCATACGCAAAGCGCGAATAAGTCAGAAATTGCACCTTTCGCTCCGCACATGCTTTCACGGCAGCGGCAACTAGTGCATTCGTCGGAGCTTTGTCTCGCTGGCTGACGAGAGACACTATATTCATCAAGCCTGCCTGCGTTCCTGTCTTGTCGCTTACGATCCTGGTAAATCCGATTAACTTACCGTCAAGATATGCGCCAACAAACACACTGTTCTCGATATATGTTGCCGACTCTGCATGAACCCTCTCAAGGCTCTTCCCAAAGTGTGGAAACGGTCGGCCTTGTCGTACCGGCGTCTCGTTGTAGATTGCCCAGATACCCTCAACAAGCTCATCCGAGAAGGGAACCTCACAAAGGACTACGCCCTTCTTTTCTGCCTGCTTTGCCTTATTCCGCGCCTTGAAGCCAATTTGTTTCGTCCACCACTCTTCAAACGTGCTTAGCTGGAGTGCAGCGAAGTTCTCCCATTCCATCGAATAGGGGTAAAGCGGGGCGGTGTATGGCAGGCGCTGATTGAAGGTAAAAATATCCGCCTTGGCTCCCAAATGCTTCAGTCCTGCCTCAATCTGATCTGCCGTCTGTTCGAGAAACTGAAACATGTCCGCATCAAGCTTTGCAATTCGCAAAACACGTCCCCGGATCTTGATTTTCTCGCCGCAAATATCCACTGTATTTCGTTCCCGTCGTTTTTTATCATTTGGCGGAGAGGGGAAGGATTCGAACCGCCGGATGGGCGAAGCCGCTCACGACCAGTAAACTGGTCGCTGCCTTACCAACGGCGACCTCTCCTTAATTGTGTTTGCAAAGCTATTGTATTTCGCTAGTCACAAACATAGGGCTGTCGTATCGGATTCAGCCGGAAAAAGCCAAGCAGCCTTCCGGTATGATAAGAGAGCTTGAAGAGACATTTCATAAACTGAGTCTGGCCTCCAAGAATCGCAAAAGGAAGAATGACTAGGTAGACCGGAGCCGAAATGATCGCTTTGATAAGGATCAGCGGCTGCAGGCCGTGGTTGCGCTGTGCGAAGATCCCGCGGAAGAGCGCTCGCCTCAGCAAAAAACTTTTCTTCCAGCGACTGCGTGGCACAAACTCGTAGACGCCGGCCTCATGACACCATACAAACTCATAGCCCTTATCGATGCAGCGCCTGAAAAAGTCCTGATCTTCCCCAGAGAGGCATTCCGGGTTGAAGGGCTGTCCCAGTTCTTCAAAAACCGTACGGTGCAAAAGCACATTGCCAGTCCGGCATTGGCGCCACTCGAGCTTCATCCCCGTCGGATGGCTGGGGCGATCATAGAATCCGCCCTTGATGACCCATTGCGGCGCACCCTCCTCGAATTCTGGATCAACCGGGGCAAGTACGCCATCGGCCCCATGCTTCGATAGTGCGGTCCACAGGGCCAGAAGCCAGGAAGGAGGCGGACATTCGTCATCGTCGATGAAGGCAATCAATTCTCCAGTGGCCTCAGTCACCGCGCGATTCCTTGCCATCGCGATATTCTGCTTCGACTCCACATGATAGCTGATTGGCACCGCTCCTCGGGCGACCTGTGTGTTCACTACGCTCCGGCCACTTTCAGCTGCATCATTATCCACAACGACGATAGAAATTGTGAATTGGCCCCCCGTCTCTTGTTGGTTGAGCGCCGCCAGCAACCTCTCAAGCAGAGCAGGTCGCTTGAAGGTGCAGATACACACTGACACATGCGATAGCTTCTTCATTATTTCGACCTGTGAATGAATCTCTGCGCAAAACCTGGGGTGCCTCTCAGCCAGGGCGTCCCATAGTGTTCCCAGCAATGCATGATAAGCGGCTCGTGGGGAACCTCGTTTGAGAGGCCGTGGCGAGTGAGGTGACCGTCCGGAGGATTGAGGGCGACCAGCATGGATAAAAGTTCAACACACTCATCCGGTGGGGTAGCACGGACAAGCATTCGGACCGCTCGTCGCGTTTGAAATGCATCAGGGACTCCTTCACTACTCCTGAAAACCCTAAGAATGCTAGGATGCGCAATCATGCTGCACTTTGGCCTGTTCTGCGCAGAAGCATCCGTCCGAGGCGTCGCATCTGCTCTTCCCGGATGAAATGCCTCACCGCTGGTTCAAGGTGTGTGCTGCTGCCCCGCAGCGATGACCATACATATCCGGCGCCGAGCGCTATCCCTCCGATCAGCAGGGGCTTCTTGGTCATCTGGTAAATCGTTCTGGAAACCTCCCAAAGAGGATGATTCCCCAGCGTATGGTCCTTCATGCCCATCTTGAATCGCGCGCGTATCTTCCCCAGTTGGGCCGTACCCATAACCCTGTTGTGTATGCACACCCTCTCCGGGAAAGTTCTTGTCTTCCAGCCCTTCATGCGTGCACTCACGACCGCAAGATGATCAATGCCACCACCCCTCATCGGCCTATAGCCGCCGATTGAATCTAAACACTCCCGCCGGAACATCTGGCAGCCACCCCACACATTTTCAATGTTGGAGAAGCGGTAATCGTACTGCATACCCCCTTCGCGGAATGCGGGTCCCCAAACGCCGAGCGTCAGGTCTTTCTCGTATTGCCCCAGAAGATATTCAAAATGGTCGGGAACAATCTCGAGATCAGCGTCCAGATTCACAATGACCTGAGGGCTAAGCGGTTTCACCAGCTCATATCCGGCCTTGAACGCATTCACCTTGCCGGCAAAATTCCGCTCCGTCCTTGCTGGCATGGCAATGATCTCAATCCATGGATGATCAGCGGCATATCTACGAACGATCTCCGATGTGCTATCGGTCGAACCATCGTCAACAATGACCCATTTCGCCGGCAGACAGGTCTGAGCGACCACAGACTGCAATGTCCGCTCAATGTACTGCGACTCATTCCGGGCCGGCG
>VFSW01009998.1_pt1 | contig 13485 bp, 21 predicted proteins | sample 5358111 | NCBI WGS metagenome assembly VFSW01 (sample SAMN11554181, study PRJNA540505) | mine drainage metagenome | isolation source: sediment from site ElyBrook_90M | place: USA: Ely Copper Mine, Vershire, VT | collected 2017 | reverse complement strand
CCACACGGCGGCTGGGGGACAAGGCCCAGCATCGGTTTGAGATGCAGTGTGTGTTCACCGCGCCGGATGGCCGGATGGATACCCTCAGTATCCACGCCCGCCGTGACGGCACCCGCACCCGCGCCTATGTGGCCCGTGGCGAGCGCACCTGGGCGATGCAACACCAAGACGCCGCCGAGGTCCTACGGGCGTTGTGGCGCTGTGTGGCAGGCAACTGGCCCGGCACCGTCACGGGCAACTGGCAATTCACCGAGTACCCGCGCTGGGATAACCCGCGCTACGAAGCCGCCTGGGAAGCGCGGCTGGTGGCGCTGCAAGTCCGCGCGGCGGCCAAGGAGGCCCACTGATGGCCCGTATCCCCCTCACGCCGGAGACCCCCATCGCCCCCGCGCACAGCGACGTGCCGATGCGCCCGGCCCGCGAGGTGCTGACGCTCTGCGGCCCCATCGCCGTGGAGGCCCGCTACCACGCCGCCATCGACCTGTGGGCTTTTGACCTGGGCACACAGCACTACCTCGCGCAACTGCCCCAGACAACCACCGACCTAGCGTTGCACGTGCAAGCCTGCCCCACCTGCCAAGCGGCCACCTGGCGCGACGCGGGCCAATCGCTCTACGTCCTGGTGCTGGCAACGCTACCGGATGCCAGCCCCCCACAATGAAACGAGAGCGGCGCAACTCGCAGGCCGCCCGCCAAACACCGATACGAATCGAAAGGAAAGAACCGATGTCACCTATCATTTTATCATCTCCAGACGACGATATCGTCACGGCCCAGGACCTCATCATCGCCGCTGAGATAGCCGTGATGTATCTCGCCACCACTGCCCGCGCCGCCCGCTTCGAAGTCACGTTGCTGGGCAACCGTCACGATCCCCGTTCTTGCACCATCACCCTTGCCGCCTGGCCTGCCCCGCCGCGGGGGATGTGGCATTGGACGGTCGGCATCACCGCGCCGGATGGCACCCCCGTGGCGCAGCTGGCGAGTCATCGCTACAATCAAGCGTCCCCGTGCCTGATCTATCTCAACACTGCCCATGCCGACCGTATCCCCGCCGTTTTGGAACGACTGGAGCGCATTACCTTACCGGAGGTCGCCTGACATGCATACGCCGCCGATCCCGCCCGATCCCGATGCCTCGCCGCGCCGCCGCAAAGGCACGGCCCCCTGCTACCGGGACATCGACTTTTGGTTTGCCTTCGTGCTGCTGAGCGCGGTGGCTGCATTTATTGTGTGGGTCATCACCCATGACGGCGGAGGCGTGCTGCCCCTATGAGTATTGATATCATCATCGGCGAGCGGGCGCGGTCCCTGCCCTTGCACCCGTGCCTGCCCACTTGCCCCGCCCGCGCCTGTGACGAGTGTTGTGACGCGGTGCGGCAAGAGGCGCGCCCTGACGCGCCGGAATGGACGGTGATGACCGCGCAAGGCCAGCGCACAGGCGGCTTCAATTTCGCCAGCGTCCCCATCGGTTACTACTATCGCTGGTTGCAGGAAACGGGCATTGCCGCCGCCTGGCCCTGCCTGAATCCTGCCGATATGCCCAGCGCGATAGTGATCCCTGACGGCCTGGGCGCGGCGCTGCATCAACTCGCGGTGGAGATTGACCTGGGCATCGTCCCCACCAGCAACCCCACCGATGACGCGCAGTTCACCTGCTGGTTTGCCTGGTGGGCACTTGCCGCCCCGCGCTTCTACGGCCTGAAAGCCGCGATTCAATTCAGCTAATCCCGCCACGGGCATCGCCGCCCAGCACGCGCCGTCGCAGCCCATCGACTGAAAACGAGAAAAGGAAACGAACCTGTGAGCGAAGTGAATGCCACCCCGCATCGCTGGGCCACCCTGACGGCCAAATACGGCCTCTTGGGGGCCATCCGGCCCTACTTCCTGGGGGAGCAACCCCCTAAGGTCAGTGAACGCGAGCCGAAACTGACCTGGTATGTGCAAGCCCTGGTGTATGCCACCAGCCTGGCGACGCTGTTTGTCTTTGGCCTTGCCGAAATCTATCTGATCCTGCATTACGGCCCCTCGGTGATTTCCGTCATTCTGGCGATCCCGCTGGGCCTGTTGCTGATCATGGTCTATGCGATGGATCGCAGCTTTGCCCGCACCATCCCGCGTATCGGCATTCTGGCCCAGCGCCGTCAGTACGGGTTGCTGGTGGAGCATATCGCGTATGTCGTCTGCGTGGGGACCATCGAAGCCTTTACGTATGGCCTGGTGATCTACACGATGGAAAACAACATCAACGCGCTGCTGCATGGGCAGTCGATCATCCCCACGGGGATCGGCTGGCTGTTAGGGCTGATTGCCGCCCGCGCGGTGTTGCTGATCTGGACCATTGGGCATGCGCATCTGACCAGCGAAGACTTGCAGGTGCAATGGGGGACCATTGAGCGGCAGGGCGTGGAACTGCTGGGTGGCAACGTCTTGCAGCAGGTGCAGGCCATCGACTTGCAGCACACCACGCTGGGCACCAAGATGCGCCTCTTGATGCTCTTCTTGCGGCCCGTATCACGCGCCCCGTGGTCCTGGAACCGCCGCGAACGCCAGGCCGCGCAAGCCGCGCTGGATGATGCCCACCGTCAGGCGATTGTCGATGCCTTCACGCAGATGGATGCGACCCCCGCGCCCGTCACCGTCGCCCCCGTGCCCTCCGCCAACGGGCATCATGTGCCGGAATTGGCCGCGCCGGAGGTGGATGCGCTGCCGGACGAGGAACCGGAAGCGGTCACACCCGCGATGCAGAACGACATCGCACCAGCAGCCACCATCGCACGCCCCAAGAACCCTTCCAAGCCCCGGCCCGGCAGCCGCGCGTATCGCCAGATGGTCTATGACAAAGCGCGTGAGTTGCTGAGCCAAGATCAGGCGCTCACGCTCTTTGCCCTCGCGCAAGCCCTGCATGAGCGCGTGGAAGATGTGGAAACGGCGATCAACGCGCTCAAAAACCAGCGCGTCAATCGGCTCGTTCCGCCCCAGGAAGCCACGCCAGATCCGGTGTTAGACATCATCTAGAAGCAGTCTGTATTTCACAAAAGGGCGCGTTATTTCACGTGTACTAGCGTGCCCTACCATGACCTAAAGGAGCCACAAAATGCCCTATGGCATCGCCACGACGAACCTCAAAGGGGGCGTCGGCAAGACCACGATCAGCATTCAAGTGGGAACCGAACTCGCTAAACGCGGCAAGAAAGTGCTGCTCTTTGACGGCGATCCCGATATCTGCGCGACGGAAGGCCTGGGGATTGACCGCCTCGCGCAAAAGACCATCTTCGATCTCTTGACCAATCCGGCCAATGGCCTCGCGCCCGTCATTGTCCCCTACCGTGGCACTCCCGATCATCCGCTCACCTTTGCGGGCTGCATGGATGTGGTGCCCGGCAGCAAGCGTATCAACGAGGCCCCCAAGTTGTTTGACGACACGCGCGGGCGGCAGCCCGTCCAGTCGTTTGATGAGGTGGTGCCCTACCTCATTCGCACCTTTGCCCAAGGCTACGATGTGATCATCTTTGACCCGTCCCCCAGTTGGGACCGCATGACCGATGCGCTGCTCTTTGCCGCCAATGGGGCCATCGCGCCCGTCAGTCCCGAACCACTGGCGATCAAGGGCGTCATCAACCTGCTGGATCGGTTGCGCCACAACAACGAGCAACGGGTCATCAATCGCATGAGCGGCGAAACACGGCTGCTCGGTATCGCCGTCAGCAAGATCTATCCCGATCAGCACGCCGCCGCCAAACGGCTGATCGCCGCACTGGATACGCGCCATATCCCCCGTTTCCAGGCTACCATCCCCTACACGACCGCCACGTGGGAAAGCCCTGGCGCTGGGCTGCCTGTGTGGGCGTATGCCCCCCAGGATGAGGCCACGCGGGCCTTTGCCCAGCTCACCGATGAAGTGGAGCGCTTGATTCATGGCTAACGGATTTGATGCGATGCTCGATCAGTTCGGCGCGTTCGAGGGCGGCATTGGCGCGCAAGAGATCGTGCTGCATGCCGCCCAGCATGACCTCGCGCTCACTGAGGCCAGCGTGGCGATCCCGCACATCAACGGCGTGCCTGCGGGCGTGGTAGTGGATGTGGTGTTTGAGGTGCGCATTCAGCAACTCGAATTGGCCCCCCTGGAAGACTTGTTGTACTCGCACTATGACACCGACAATGATCCGCAGCGTGAGGCCTATCGGCAAAGCGTGGAAGACCTGGGCGACAATACGCCGCCGCTCTATGTGCTGCCCGCCAATCGCAACGTGGTGATTGGCGATGAGACCTTGCCGCAGTTCCTGGTCTATCACGATCCGGTCCTGTTCCTGACGTTGTGTCGCGCCCAACGGGGCCGCGCCCGCGTCTGCATCCCGCGTGTGCAAAATCCTGGCGAAATCTTGCTGATGGCGCTCTCGCAACAGCAGCACATGCGCAAGGTTTCGCTGCTCGAAAAGTGCGACGCCGTGCGACGGTTGGCCGATGTCTACCACTACACCCAAGAGGTGATCGCGCGGCATATCGTGCCGGAGGTCAGTGACGGCGAGGTCAGCAAAACGCCGTCACAGGAATATGTCAGTAGCCTCATTCGCGTCTCACGGCTGCCGGAGGAAACCCGTCAGGCGTTGCATCGGGGCCTGATCTTCTTTAGCCATGCTAAAGTGTTAGCCGACCATTTCGCCCGTGATCCGCAGATGTGCATCATGCTCACGCGCTACATCGCGCAAGGCGATATCACGGTGGAAACCTTGCGCAAGATCATCGGCAAGTTGCGCCCTGGCGTGGGCGAGCCAACGGCGAAATTGATCGAGGGGCCGGATGGCAAAGTAACGCTCGATCAAAAACCCAGCGATGGAGCGCTACGGCTTGTCTCAGATCGCAATATGCCCCTCACCTACACGGCCTTTCTGGCGGCGAAAGTTTCGGCGGTGCGCCGCGAGATCCAGCGGCACCCCATCGTCATTATCCCCCACGTCAACCCTGACCGCGTGAGCGTGCGCCGTGACGCGGTGCAACAACTGGCGGGCGAATTGGCGGGCTATGACGGCAATGTGCCCGTCAAGGATGTTGAGGCGTTGCTACTGGGCTTTATGGAGGCGCTACGCAAAGGCGCGGCGGCGGCGGGCATTCTCAATGACCGTGGCGAGATTTCGCCACTTATCGACGCCTGAAAGGAGTGCGCCGTGAATGATGCTTATGGGCGGCCCCTTTGCCGCGTGTGCCATACCGTCTTGCCCGATCAATGGCGCGGGCAAAAGTGCCGCGAATGCCGCCGCAATCAACGCTATGGCATCAGCGACTTGGCCTTCTTTCAACTCAGACAGCGTTCAGACTCCGCATGCGCGATATGCGGCACGGTGCCCAGCGGGGTCTATCCCGATGTGCTGTGCATCGATCACAACCATGCGAAAGAACGCTGGATTGAGATTCGCGGGTTGCTGTGTCCTGCCTGCAACCTGGGCATCGGCGCATTTAAAGACGATCCCACTCTGCTAGAAAAAGCGCTCGCGTACCTCAAACAGCCGCCGTTCATACAGATCGATGATCCCGCTATTGTGCGGCGCTTCATAGGCGATCAGAAGCGTCGCGCCCGCATCGTGGATTCAGAGATCGTTCCCTGACCAAACCGTCATCCCCGCCTGCCGCAGATGACCAATCCGGCAGGCACCACCACCGAAGGAGCGCACCATGCCCATTCGCAACCTCGTGTTCCAGCGCACCGCAGGCGAGACGATTATCCTCAATGACACCATCACGATCACGGTCCTAGCGACGCATGCCAACAGCGTTAAGCTCGCCATCACCGCGCCGGAGGATGTGCGCATCTGGCGGGGCGAGATTTACACCACGCCAGGGCAAGCCATGCCGCCCAAGGAGGTGCCCGTGGTCCCTGCCCAGATCCTCATCCTGGTGGATGAGATGTTCCCCCAATATCAGGTGTGCCTTGCGGGGCCGGAAACGGAAATGATTCAAGAACTGTACGCAGGCACCAACTATGCCGCCGCCCTCAGCATGGCCCAAACGCATAGCGCGGCACTGGGCGTCCCCATCGTGGATGAGACAGGCGACGCCGAAGACCGCGCGGGCATCGAAGCGGATTGGCGCGAGGAGGCCCCCGCCGATGACAACCCCTGATCCCTATCCTGGCTGCCGCGTCCAGGTCATCACCGTGGCGGGCGTGCTGGCCCTAGCGGTCATCTTCGCCGTGCTGTTTGTGGCAACGGTGCAATCGTTGGTGCATCCATGACCCGTTATCCTCGCGCCCCGCGCAGGTATTGGCTGATCGGCGTGGGGGCCATGATCGCCGTCAGCATCGCCGTGACCTGGCTGTTGCGCATGACCGATCCGTTGACCCATTGAAAGGACAGGAACGAACCGATGGAACCCTTTGCTGAGAACGCCACGGTTGGCGAGATCTACGGTCCCGCAATGGAAGTGACCGATCCCCAGGAAGCCAATGCCTATTTCGCCCGCATCGTCAGCCATCTCATGCGGTATGGCAACCCCCAAGAGTTCGCAGAGACCACCGCCCGCCGCAACCTGGGCTACTACAGCGGCTATTATGGCATCGAGGTACAACAGCGCGTGGAACGCCTGTACGGCGCGGTGCATCCCATCTTTGGCCCGACCTCTGGCCCGCAACTCACCACCCAAGAGGTGTTTGATTTGGGGGTGAAGATGGGCGAAGAGATGCGCCGGAAAGCAGAAGAGGATGCCAGTGATGCCCACCCATCGTGACGGCTGGCTCATCTCCGATGCCTATGCCGTGCCCAATATGCCCCAGCTGATCCGCCTGGCCCGCGCGTACCACCGCGCCCTATCTGGCGACATGCCGCTACCGGGCCGTTGGCGTGCGCACCTGGCCGCGCAGGTCAACCGCCTGATCGCCGTCAGTGACCCGTTATCGGAGGCGGAGGCGATCAACCTGCTGTATACCGCGTGGCCCCAATGCGCGGCGGAGGTGTGCCCATGAGTCCCAAGAGTATCAGCACCCTCGCGGGCATGATCTATTGCCCGCATAGCGGCGGCCATGCCATTCGCGCAGAGCAGCGGGTGATCGTGCCGATGCCCGGCCCCGCCAGCGTGCTGCCCCTGTATTCCGGCTGCGCCGCGTGCCTGATGCAAGCGGTGGTCAACCTGGATCTGCCACCGCGTGCTAGCATCGAACCCGTGCTGAAGGAACTGCTGATCCGCGCTCGCGCTGCCATCGTCGCGCCGATGCACTATAGCGAGATCGATCCACTGATCCGCGCCATTGACGCCGCCGTGGCACTGGCGGATTAGCCCGATGGTCCTCAACGAGTTTTCGGAATTGCCTGAAAACTCGTTGATTTAGGGTACTATTACTATTGACATCTATTTGATTTGGCGGTACAATACGATTGTCGTTAGGGACACAGAATTGAGTGAGGAGAACAACGCGATGTTTGAGACGGAGATGACGGGCGAGACCGATGAGTGCTTTTATTGCAGCCGTTTGACGGCGGATCGCATTTGCAGCGAGTGCGGCATGCCGCTCTGCCCTAATTGCCTGAGCGCACATGCGGAGGACATCCGCGCGGGACACACGACGCACGATATCATCCCGCCAACTAACGAGGTTGCATGGACCGCCGAGAATGGCAAGAAAATCGTCATTACCGCCACGGCGGGCGATTTCTTGGTGAGCGTCGATGGTCGTCAGGTGTTTAGCGGCCTGTTTGATGAGGTGCCTGCGGCCTTGGCCAAACGCGCGGCGGCGGCGGGCATTGTTGCCACGCTGGGTCCGGCGGGTCTGACGACTGAGCGCCGTGACGCGCTGCGGGCCATGCGCAAGGCGATGCGTGCGGCCAAGGCGGCATATGACGCCACCCCCGAAGGGCAAGCCGCAGTGGCATATGCCGCGCTCTCAGAGCAGTTGGCAGCCCTCTACGCTGAGGTAGAGGACGCGCAATATCACATCCAGCGTCATGACGAGAACCCTGGCTTTGCCTATGCTGCCCATGCCAAGGCCAAAGCCGCTCATGCGGCGTGGATTGCCGCACACCCTGCCTATATGGCGGAACGTGCGGCGAAGATTGCCGCAGAGTGGGAGGCCGGAGCCGCCGAACGGGAAGCCGCCCGTATCCGTTTTGAGAATGCCGATTAAGGAGATATCCCAATGGCGCACTATGACATCACCTACACCTGCGGCCATGCGGACCGCGTCAACCTGATCGGTCCTCATCGCGCCCGCGCCAGTCGGATCGCTTATCTCGAAAGCGGTCCCTGTTTCGAGTGCCACAAAACCGAGCAGCACCAGGTCGCGCGGGCGCAAGCGGAGGAGATGGATCTCCCCGCGCTGGTGGGCACCGAAAAGCAGGTGGCCTGGGCGGAGACGCTACGGGTGACGATCCTGGCGAAGATTGAGGCGGAGGTGGCCGCGATCGAAGCCCAAACGCCCGCCGATTATACCCCGACCGATGCCGACCGCGCCGTGTTACGCGCGGTGGCTGCCATCAGCGCCGAAACATCCGCGAAACAGTGGATTGAGTGGCGCTACGATGCGCCGTCGCAGATCATCCGCACGGTGTATCGCGCCCGCATGGCGCAACCCACCGCCGCCGAAGTGCAGGCGAAACAGGCAGCCCAGCGCCGCGCCGAAGCCGCGAACGCCCTCGCGCTGGCGGAGGCCACCGTGCGCCCCGCCACCCCGATCACCGCGACGGTCGCCGAAATCCGCGTGGCAGGGCAAACCCTCAGCGTCATCTTCCCCGAAAAGCGCGAGGATTTCCGTGCCGTGGTGAAGGGGCTGGGCTACGCCTGGGAGAACGGCTGTTGGCAGCGCACCATCGGGCGCTTCGCGGGCACCGTCACCGATCGCGCTGCCGAAGTGGGGCATGCCCTGCTCACGGCGGGGTTTGCCGTCTGCATCCTGGATGACACCATCCGCGCCGCCGCCATGGCAGGCACCTATGCGAGCGAATGCACCCGCTGGGTCACGATGCAAGTGGCAGGCGAGTATGCGGGCTGGTTTACCCTCACCTGGGGGCGTGATGAGGACTACTATGCCGCCGCGCGGCGCATCCCTGGCACGCGCTATCACGCCCCCGCTGTGGTGGTACCCCCAGCGCAATTTGAGCAGTGGCTGGATTTCGCCGCCCGCTATGATTTCGCCCTCAGTGACGCCGCAGGGCAGGCCGTGGCGACCGCCCGCGCGGCCAAAGACGCGCAACTGGTGGTACAGCCCGCGCCGCGCAAGCGTGCCCGTGCCGTGGTAGTCCCTGGCGATGTGCCGCCCGTGCTGGTGGTGCCGGAATCCGTGGACATTGCGCCGGAATTGCAGGATAACTGATGCAGACGACCACCGCCCTCATGCCCCATCAGGTGCCCGCCGTGGCGAAGATGCTGCCCACGCGGGCGGGGGCCTTATTTATGGAAATGGGGCTGGGCAAAAGTTTAGTGACGATAGAGATCGCCCGCATCCGGCAGGGGAAATGGGATCGGCTGTTCTGGTTCTGCCCCGTCGCGCTCAAAAGCACGATTGCGCAGCAATGGCACCTGCATACCGATGTCCCCGCCGATCAGATCTGTGTCTGGGGCGATCAGGTGGCTAGCCATCGGCTCCCTACCCACGCCCGTATCCATATCATCGGCATTGAGGCCATGTCGTCCTCTGCCCGCACTATCCTGGCGTACAAGGCGATGGTGACGGACCGCAGCTTCGTGATTGTCGATGAGTCCAGTTACATCAAGGGCCATGCCAGCAAACGCACCGAGCGCATCACGGCGCTCAGTGCCAGCGCGAAATATCGCCTCACTCTGACAGGCACACCCTTTACGCAGGGCGTGGTCGATCTCTTTGCCCAGATGCGCTTCCTGAGTACCGTGATTCTGGGGTATACCTCGTTTTACAGCTTTGCCGCGAACCACCTGGAATATGAGGTGCGCAAAACCGATACGGGCCATAAAATCAAAACGGGGCGCATCATCCGGTCGCACAATGTCGATTACCTCGCCGCCAAAATCGCACCGTATGTCTATCAGGTCACGAAAGCGGAATGCCTCGATCTGCCCGACAAGATCTATGCGACGCGCTATTGTGCGATGAGCGAAGAGCAAGCTGCCGCATATCAACAGGCCAAGCATGAGATCTTGCTCGATGTGGAATACGAGGATTGGAGCAGTGTCACCATCTTCCGGCTCTTTACCGCGCTGCAAGGCATCGTGTGTGGCTTCTGGACGCGCACCGATCCCCAGACGAGCGTAAGGCAGCACCTGACCTTTGACCATGATCGCGTGGTGGTGCTGATGCACATCCTGGCCGCGATCCCCGACGGCGAACCCGTCATCATCTGGGCCAAATACCACCATGCCATCCAAGAGATCACCGCCGCGATACAAGCGGATTATGGTGATACTCACGTGGCGTTGTTTCATGGCCGCATGACCGAGACCGAGCGCAACCGCCAGTTATGTGACTGGCAGCAGGGGCAACGGCGCTTCCTGGTGGCGACGCAGAGCGCGGGCGGGCATGGCCTGACGCTCAATGAGGCGGCGTACAGCGTGTTCTATGCCGATGGCTACAAATATAGCGAGCGCATCCAAGCCGAAGATCGCAATCATCGTATCGGCCAGGGGCGACACCCGACCTATGTCACCATCCGGTGTGCCAACTCCATTGATGATCGCATTGCCACGGCGCTTGCCAACAAAGAGGACGCGCTGCGCTCCTTTGTGCGGCGCGTGGATACGTACCACAAGCAGGGCTTGAAACAACAAGCGATCGCATTAGTGAAAGGATTGTAGCCATGAATCCCGAGATTGCGCCATTGCACCAGCAGGCGCTTGATGCCAAGCAACGCTTCCGTGCAGGCGAGATCGAGCGGGCAGAGGCGGTCGCGGCGATCCAGCCCTATATCACCGCGTGGAATAAGATTGCCAAAGCCAAGGCCAAAGCGGCGGGGAGACGCGCTCCGACACTGAGTGCGGACTATTTTCTGCGGATAGGATCATGACGATGATGAGCGAATCCACCGCGCCGCACCAGCGCCAGATGATCACCATCCCAATGAGCGTATATGACGCCGCCGTGAAACGCCTCGATGTGGTGTTCGCAGAATTTGACCATATCCTGATCTCGTTCAGCGGCGGCAAAGATAGTGGCGTGCTACTCAACCTCGTGATCCGCTACATGCGCGAGCGGGGCATCACGCGCAAAATCGGCGTCTTCCATCAGGACTTCGAGGCGCAGTATACGGCCACGACGGAATACGTGGAACAGATGTTGACGAGTAACCTCGATCTGATGCAGCCCTACTGGTGTTGCCTGCCGATGTCCTGCAAGACCGCCACGTCGATGCACGAGCAGTACTGGGTGCCGTGGCATCCCGATCAGCAGGCCATCTGGGCGCGGCCTATGCCGACCCATGCGGGCGTGATCCACCTGGAAAACCATACCTTTGATTTCTACAAGTTTGGCATGATGCAAGAGGATTTCTACGGCGGTTTCACCCCCTGGTATCATCGCCAGCAGGGCGGCACGGGGCGCACGATCTGTTTGGTCGGTATCCGCGCCCAGGAAAGCCTCAATCGCTGGCGGGCGATCACGGGCGAGAAAAGCACGTATGCCGGACACTCCTGGACCACCCGCCAGGAACGCAACGTCTACTCCGGCTATCCGCTCTATGACTGGAAAACCGAGGATATCTGGACGGCGAATGCCCGCTTTGACTTTCCCTACAACCACGTCTATGACCTCTTCCACGCGGCGGGGCTATCGGTCCATGAGATGCGCGTCAGCAGCCCGTTCCATGACTGGGCACAGGGCAGCCTCAAGCTCTATCGCGCCATCGAACCCGCTATGTGGGGCAAATTGGTGGGGCGCGTCAACGGGGCCAATTTCACGGCGATCTATGGCGGCACCCGCGCGGTCGGCTGGCAACACGTCAGTCTGCCACCTGGGCACACGTGGCAGTCCTTTGTGGCCTTTCTGCTGACCACCTTACCTGCTGAGACCCGCAAAACCTATGAGGAGCATTTCGCCACGTCACTGGCCTTCTGGCGCGAGCGCGGCGGCGTCCTGTCCGAAGCGACCATCGCAGCGTTGCAGGCGATGGGCATCAAAGTGCGCGTGCGCGGCAAGACCGCCTACAAAACCGAGAAACAGGCGGTCGTCTTTGACGAGTATCCTGATGATTGGCAGGGAGCGGAGTTTCCGCTGGTGCCGTCGTACAAACGCATGGCCGTGTGCATTCTCAAAAACGACCATCTCTGCAAATACATGGGGTTCAGTCACACCAAACGCGAGTTAGAGCGCCGCAAAGCGGCCATTGCTAAATATCAAGATTTATAGGAGCAAACCCGATGAACGAGACTGCCCAAACGCTGGTCGCTGCCGCCGCCGCGCTGTTCGCGCAACTGGAACTGCTGGATGCTGAAACCCGCATGGATGCCATCAATGCGATCCGCGCGGATTTGCATCAATATTCGCCGATGAAGGCGCATCCGGTCGATCTAGTGCTGTGGATTCCCCAGGATCAGATCGCCGCCAATAGCTACAATCCCAACGCCGTCGCGCCGCCGGAAATGAAACTCTTGGAACGCTCGATCCGTGAGGACGGCTATACCCAGCCTGTCGTGACGTGGCAGGAAATGCCCGATCAGCGCGAGATTGTGGATGGCTACCACCGTAGTCTCATCGGTCAAATCCCTGATATCCAACGCGGCGTCATGGGGCGCTTGCCCGTGACCACCACCAATGCGGATCGCACCGCGCAGCCCGACCGCATGGCCTCCACGATCCGGCACAACCGCGCCCGTGGCACGCATAGCATCGACCTGATGCAGAACATTGTGGCGGATCTGGTAGAGGCGGGCATGTCTGATCAGTGGATTATGCGGCATATCGGCATGGATGTGGACGAGTTGCTGCGCCTGAAACAATTGACGGGCCTCGCCGCATTGTTTCGAGATGCCGAATTCTCGCGGGCGTGGATTGCCGATGAGGCAGAGTATGAGGACTATCTGACGGAAGGGGCACACGCATGACCCAAGCCCGAAGACGCGGTGCCCGCCCTGGCAATCGCAATGCCGTTAAACTCCATCGAGGACTACGTACTAGCGTGTACCTCAGCGCCGCCGATATCGCCGCGCTGGACGAAGAACTCGCGCGGCAAAGCACACCCGCCAGCGACGCCGCCCGCCGTGCGCTGGCCCGCGATCTGCTGACCCTGGCGCTGCGGGCCTTGCGCGACAGGCAGGACGAGCCGCCGATTATCGTGTAGCCCCACCGCCCCGTCCGGTCACGCCGGCGGGGCGTTCCTTTGCCGCCGATGTTACCCAAGAGTTACACAAGAAAAGCGGCAAAGAGCAGCGCCCCTGGCGGCGGGTGGCCAGCGCAGGGGCGGGGTGTGTTTGCGGATAGGGTCAGGTCGCGCTCTCCGTGGCGGGCGTCACGGGTACCACCTGCACGGGCGTATCCGCTACCAGGGCGACGGGCGCGGGCGTCCTGGTGACGACGCTGGTAGTGGTCGTGCTGGGGAG
>VFSW01009997.1_pt1 | contig 13485 bp, 11 predicted proteins | sample 5358111 | NCBI WGS metagenome assembly VFSW01 (sample SAMN11554181, study PRJNA540505) | mine drainage metagenome | isolation source: sediment from site ElyBrook_90M | place: USA: Ely Copper Mine, Vershire, VT | collected 2017 | reverse complement strand
TCGATGCGGCGCGGGTAAAACAAGGCGAGGGACACCTGCACCACTTGCAGAAAAATCCCTTTTGAATCATAATTGAAGGCTATTCGCCGTATACCCCGGCGACTTACTTCAGGAAAGGTCATGAAAGCAAATATTCACCCGAAATATGAAGAGGTTACCGTAACTTGCAGTTGCGGCAACAAGTTCGTTACCCGTTCGACCTTGGGCAAACCGACGCTGTCAGTGGAAGTATGCTCGGCCTGTCATCCGTTCTATACGGGAAAGCAAAAAATCGTGGACACTGCAGGTCGCGTCGAAAAATTCCGTCAAAAATACGCGCGCAAGTAACGACGATCACCGCATCATCTGGTCAGGCAGCTTGCGCTGCCTTTCTTTTTACGGGAGGTAGCACCACTTGCGAACGCTCCTGTCATCCGAAAAAAACCTGAATTTTGATGGTAAGGCCACTCCGCTTAAAACTGCGTTGTTTCTACTGGTCTGCCTCGCGTGGCTCCTCCCTGGATTAACTGGACATACACCGTGGAAATACGACGAAGCGGTCAGCCAGGGCATTGTTCATAGCCTGATTCATGGGGGCAACTGGCTGTCCCCGGATCTTGCTGGTGAACCCTACCTCACCCATCCTCCCCTGTACTATTGGGTCGCTGCCACATTCGCCGAATGGCTACAGGGGCTGTTGCCCGGCCATGATGCCGCGCGCCTGGCCAGCGGCTGTTTCATGGCAATCACCATGATCGGCGTTGCCCTGGGGGCCCACAGCCTGTTCGGCCCCCACGCCATGCGCGTCTCGGTAATGATGCTGATTGGGAGCGTCGGTCTGGTCATTCGGGCCCATGAAATGAGTTCGGACCTGGCCTGGCTGACCGGCATCACCTGGACTATCGTCGCCATACCTTTGGCGCGAACCCGGTCTGCCCTCGCCGGGATTTTCGGTGGCTTGGGGTTTGGTATCGCCTTTTTGTCCCAGGGTTCACTGGCCCTGGGCTTATTGCTGCCAATCGTAATGCTCACACCCTTGCTCGTTCCCGCTTACCGGCCGCAGCACGCCTTGCGCTACACCTTATTGTGGATCCTGGCTGCAGCACCGTGCCTGGCGATATGGCCTTGGGCTCTGTATGCGCATGTTCCCCATTTATTTGGGCTATGGTGGTCTGTGCTGGGCTACCCCGTCTTACATCCAACCCTGTGGTTGGCACACGATGCCATTCCCACCTATTACCTTGGAGTCGCCGCCTGGTTTGCCTGGCCGGCTGCGCCGCTGACCCTGGGGGCTTTGTGGAACGGAGGCATTCGCGGCCTCGCAAAGCCCCAGACCCGTTTCCTGTTATTCGTCCTGTTGGTCATGCTGCTGGTCCTGGGATTTTGCACAACCCCGCGCGAAAATAATGCGCTGCCCCTATTGCTGCCTTTGGCCCTATTGGCCAGCGGCGGCATCGATAGCATGCGACGTGGCGCCTCCAGCGCGTTCGACTGGTTTGGAACCCTGACCTTCGGTCTTATTACCACGGTATTGTGGTTGGGGTGGGTTGCCCAACTGACGGGCCAACCTGCACGCATCGTCAACTACCTGGATACCCAGCTGCCCGGCTACCACGCCACATTTCAGCCTTTTGCCTTTGGAGTGTCACTCTGTTTGACCTTGCTGTGGGTGGTCGCTATCCTGCGTTCGCGTCAATCAGCACGACGCGCACTGGTCAACTGGACCGTGGGTATGTCCGTCTCGTGGATGCTGGTCATGACTCTCTGGCTGCCTTACGTGGAAGCATCGCGCAGTTACCAGGGCATGATGCGCTCACTCGCCCAAGCCATTCCACCCCATGCGGGTTGCATGGCCAGTAGCGGACTGGGTGAACCGCAGCGCGGACTGCTTTACTACTTTCTGAACATTCGTACCCAGCGCCTGGAATTGGGCACGCACACCCGTTGCCATCTGTGGCTGGTGCAGTCCCGTCCCCAGGAATCATTCGCAATCCCTGCGGGCTGGCGATTGCTGTGGACGGGGGCCCGAGCCGGTGACCGAAACGAGCGTTTCCAGTTGTTTGAATATTGACCCGCTTGCCTCCATCACTAACCCCTCAGCAACAAGCTGCACGAGCAGCCAGGCTGCCGCATCCTTTGTTTGACGGCAGCCTGCCCATCCACCAGGCGCAGGACGCGCTATCACAAGCCATTCGCCAGCACCCTGTAGTCATCATTTGCGGAGAAACCGGATCCGGGAAAACCACGCAAATTCCAAAGTTATGCCTCACTCTGGGGCGTGGCGTCGCAGGGTTGATTGGTTGCACCCAACCACGGCGTATTGCTGCGCGAAGCGTGGCTTCACGATTGGCACAGGAACTACAGACCCAAGTGGGCGCTGTAGTAGGTTATCAGGTGCGCTTTCATGACAAAGTTTCGGATCAGACTTTTATCAAGGTCATGACAGATGGCATTTTGCTGTCTGAAATCCATCACGATCCACAGTTGCAGCGTTATGACACGATCATCGTGGATGAGGCTCATGAACGTAGTCTCAATATCGATTTTCTTCTGGGATATCTCAAGCGAATCCTTCCGCAACGACCTGATCTTAAAGTGATCATCACATCCGCTACACTCGAATCTGACCGACTCTCCAGACATTTTAATGGTGCCCCGGTCATTGAAGTCTCTGGACGTACCTACCCAGTCGAAGTTCGTTGGCGCCCTATAGCTGCCAAGGAAATTGACGAGATCGATGATCAAGACGCGCGCACGGCCCTGCTCAATGCAGTGGACGAACTGGCGCAAGAATCCCGTGACGGGGACATTCTGGTCTTTCTGCCTGGAGAACGTGATATTCGAGATACTGCCGAAGCGCTGCGCAAACACCACCCACCGCATACCGAAATTCTGCCTCTGTTTGCACGCCTTTCCTTTGCCGAACAGGATCGTGTGTTCAAGCCTTCTGGCGGACGCCGCATCGTGCTTTCCACCAACGTGGCCGAAACCTCCCTGACAGTGCCTGGCATTCGTTATGTGGTGGACACTGGGCTGGCTCGGATCAACCGTTACAGCCTGCGCAACAAAGTCACGCAACTGCAAGTGGAAAAGATTTCACAGGCATCAGCGCGCCAACGTGCCGGACGATGCGGCCGCGTTGCTTCCGGTATTTGTATCAGGCTATACGACGAAAAGGATTTTGACGCACGCTCCCCCTATACCACTCCAGAAATTCTACGTACCTCACTGGCTGCCGTGATTCTTAAAATGGAAGCCCTGGGCATGGGCTGTGTGGAAGAGTTCCCCTTTTTGGACCCGCCTTCCGCACGCGCCATCGAAGACGGTTATCAGTTACTCGGCGAATTGGGGGCTTTCAATCAAAGTCGCACCCTGACGGAAATTGGCCGCGAGCTGGCAAAGCTGCCGATTGACCCCCGTATTGGCCGCATGTTGCTGGCTGCACGCCAACAAGCCTGTCTGAGCGAGGTGCTCATCATTGCTTCGGCTTTGTCAGTTCAAGACCCACGAGATCGTCCCGTGGAGCACCGGCAGGCTGCTGATCAAAAACATGCCCGGTTCAACCACGAGCATTCAGAGTTTTTATCCTATCTCAGCCTATGGCAATTTTTTGAAGAAGCACTGCAACATAAAAAATCCAATCGCAAACTGGCCGACCTGTGCCATGACCAATTCTTGTCGCTGCTACGTCTTCGAGAATGGCGAGACATTCACAGTCAACTCCACGCATTGGTGGCTGAAATGGGCATGCACCTCAATAGCATCCCTGCCACCCATGAACAAATTCACCGTGCGCTGTTGGCTGGGTTGCTGAGCCATATCGGCCAGCGCGACCCGGAAGACGACAATTACCTGGGGCCACGCGGCGTACGTTTCTGGATCAATCCGGGATCCCGCCTGCTCAAAGGAAAACCGCAATGGTTGATGGCAGCCGAGTTGACTGAAACGACGCGCCTCTATGCACGTTGCATCGCGCGCATAGAGCCCGAGTGGATTGAACCGGTAGCAGGACACCTGTTACGCCGCAGTTATTACGATATCCATTGGGACCGCAAGGCAGCCCAGGCCAATGCTTACGAAAAAGTCACCCTGTACGGGTTGACGATCGTAGCCAAACGGCAGGTACGCTATGGCCCCATCGATCCTGTGGAAGCGCGCCGTCTGTTCATCCGGCACGCACTGGTCCTTGGCGAGTTTGAAACACGCGCACCATTCTTCGAGCACAACCGACGCCTGATTGAGGACATCGAAGCGCTGGAGCACAAAGGCCGGCGTCAGGACGTGCTGGTCGATGAAGATAGCCTGGCACGGTTTTATGATGCCCTATTGCCGGCAATGGTCTGGAGTGGAGAACGCTTTGAAAAATGGCGCCGGGAGGCGGAGCGTGAACAGCCGCGCCTGCTGTTTCTGGAGCGCGCCCAAGTCATGCGTCATGATGCGCAGCATATTACCGAGGCACTCTTTCCCGACACCATCCTGCTGGGTGGTATTGAACACCCGTTGTCCTATCGCTTTGAACCCGGACATATCCTGGACGGCGTCACCGTCTCCATTCCATTGGTCATGCTTGGCAATGTCGAGCCCGAACGTCTGGAATGGCTGGTTCCCGGCTTGATTCGCGACAAGATTACAGCATTGCTGAAGAAATTGCCGCAGCGAATCCGGCGTGATCTGGTTCCCTTGCCACCCTTTATAACGGCATTTCTGGAGCGCTATACCGCGCAATCCGGATCGTTGACGCGCTGCCTGACAGAATTCATCCGGAGCCGAACTGGCATCACACTTCAGGATGAAGAATGGAGTGCAGTCTCCGAGCACTTACAGATGAATCTTCGCATTCTGGATAATGCAGGGCATGAAATCAGTAGTGGCCGTAACCTCAAAGCCCTGCAAGATCAATGGAGTACCAAAGTACGCACAGCCCTGGACGAAACATCTGATGGAGGCTTGACCAGGAGTGGGCTGATCCACTGGGATATTGGCGACTTGCCGATATCGCTTACGTTGGAACAACGCGGTTTAAAGGTCCCGGTATTCCCTGCCATGGTGGACGATGCAGACAGTGTGTCGGTGCAGCTGGTAGAAAATGAAACCAAGGCCAACCATTTGACCTACCAAGGGATCCTGCGTCTCTGTCTGCTGGAGCTGCACTCTCTGGCCAAGGCCGGTGGACGTTCAATCAATGGCCTGACTGCCATGGCACTGCAGTATGCCCTGCTTCCGGAAGCAACCAACTCTACCCTGTCACCTTCCGAGGCACTCAAGAGCGAGATCATCGAACGCGCCCTGATTGAGCTGCTTCCTGAATCAAGCGGGCTGATTCGCACCCAGGCGGCCTATGAAACCTTGCGTGAGCAAGTGCGCGCTCAGTGGGTGGCAAAAATCAGTGAAACCACCCGGTTGGTTCTCCCTGTTTTAAAAACCTACCAGGAAGTCCGCATTGCCCTGGACAAGATTGTTTACTCCCATCAGAAAGTAGAAGGCTCGGAGATCAGACCGCATCTGGATCAACTCTTGTGCCGGGGCGTGCTGCGCAATACGCCACTTGCACATCTGAAACATTTTCCGCGCTATTTGAAAGCCATTTTGGTTCGTCTACAGAAACTCCCCGGAGACCGCATAGGTGATGCTGAAAAAAACCGTCAGCTGTCAGAACTGCAACGGGTCTGGTCACTGCGTCTCACTTCCCATGGCCCCTCCGCAGAGCTGAACGATTTTCGCTGGATGCTGGAGGAATTGCGCGTATCGCTGTTTGCCCAGGCGCTCAAAACGCCTTATCCCGTCTCTGTAAAACGGTTACAGAAGCACTGGGAAACTTTGACGCGTGATGGGCCATCATCCAAAGACAAGTTATAATACGCAACCTCGCGCAAGGAGCTTTTCCATGAAACTGTTTTATCCTGTCCTGATTGTTACAACTTTTCTGGCACTAGCCTTTCAGTCCCAAGCAGACACCACCCCAAATCGAGCACAAACCATGACCTTGAACGGAATGACAATCATTGATAATCACATCGGAAACGGCGCCATTGCCAAAAATGGCAACACCGTTGTAGTGCATTACACCGGATGGTTATATGACCCCACAGCACCCGAAAGCAAGGGACAGAAATTTGACAGTTCAGTTGATCGAGGAGAACCATTTTCATTCATGCTAGGTGCCGGGCGCGTCATTCGCGGTTGGGATGAAGGTGTGGCAGGGATGAAGGTGGGCTCAAAGCGCACCCTGGTCATTCCTCCGGAATTGGGCTACGGAAATCGCGGTGCCGGTCGAGTCATTCCGCCCAACGCAACGTTGATCTTTGACGTGGAACTATTGGACGTGCACTGATCCGTATAGCACCACATGGACCCGATAAGGTCCATGTGCACCAATCACAATAGTCTGTTCGATGTCGGCTGTACGCGACGGCCCGGAAACAAAATTGACAGCGCGCGGTAGCGTCCCCCGCTCGCTCTTCATCAGCGCCAACGCTTCTTCCATGCCGGACACGATGCGCTGAACATCCAGAATGGCAATATGAGTTTCCGGCAGTAAACTGACGGCTGCCGGGCTGTCCGCACCTGATAGCAGCATCAACGTCCCCGTTTCTGCAATAGCGCAGAAGGCGCCGGTAACGCCAACCAGGTCATCGGCGTGGGCTCCTCTCGCCGCAAGCATCAACCCGGCACGCTCCCATTCCAAGGCATGTAACCCGTGCCATACAACGCCCCTCTGCGGCAGCGCTTTTTCATTTAGATACCGTGCAACGGCTTCCGGAACTTCCGACAAGGAAGCGACACGATCCACACTGGTCCCCAGCTTTTCAGAGCGTTCTTGAAAACGCACCACAGGGTCACTCCAGTGATAAGTCGGGCGCGGGCCGCGCGGGTTTTGCCTGATGTACTCCTGGACCGCGGGGCGCTCGAGGCCAGCTATGTCCCCCGGCAAACCAAGGCCTCGACGCACACGGGCCAAAATATTATCGCGGGCACTCATGAACGCCTCTTTCGGTATAGTTCACGAAAAGTTTTACCCTGGGGTGCCGGCATGTCCCGACCGTCGGTCCAACCATCCAGTCCGGGCAAGTGGTGTAGTAATTTTTTCTTTCCACCCAGCAGGCTGAGCACCCGGACACCCACTTGCGTCATCAGGGCATACAAATGGGGCCGGTTGGCCACTCCCCGCCAGAGCCGGATGGACAGGCGTTCATGCCAGGGACGCAATCCCTGTTCAAAAGATTTTTCACGCAGCACGCGCATCAACTCCGGCAAAGGAATTTTGACCGGACAGACCACCTGGCATGCTCCGCACAAAGTGGAGGCCTGGGGCAGATCGAGCGCATTTTTAAGCCCCACATAGGAAGGTGTCAGGATCGCGCCAATGGGCCCAGGATAGACCCATCCATAGGCGTGGCCTCCGATGTTTTGATACACCGGACAGTGATTCATGCAAGCACCACAGCGAATGCAACGTAGCGCTTTTTGCATTTCTGTTCCCAGCAAACGCGAGCGGCCGCTGTCCACCAGAATGATGTGAGACTGCTCAGGACCATCCAGGTCGCCCTCCTGGCGCGGGCCTGTGAGCATCGAAACATAATTGGTAATGGATTGCCCAGTGGCTGAGCGCGTCAGTAGCCGCACAATCACGGAAAAATCGTTGAGCGTGGGTAAAACTTTTTCAATACCGGTAATGGTCACATGAATTCTTGGCAAGGTCGTTACCATGCGACCATTGCCTTCATTGGTGACAATTACGACCGATCCGGTTTCAGCAATCAAAAAATTTCCGCCGGAGATTCCCATTTCTGCCGACAGAAAATGCGGTCGCAACTGTTCCCTGGCCTCCCGGCAGAGTGCGGGAATATCCGTTTGACGCGGCGTATGATGATTTTCGGAAAACAATGCAGCCACTTCTTCCAGGCTTTTGTGTATGGCTGGCGCAATGATGTGCGAAGGCGGCTCATGGGCCAACTGCAGGATATATTCACCCAGATCTGTCTCGATGGCCTGGATGCCTGCCGCTTCTACGGCATCATTCAAGCCGGATTCCTCGCTGACCATCGACTTGGATTTGACGATTTTTTTAACACCGTTGGATTGTGCTATTTCGATCAGGATGCGATTGACGTCTTGCGCCGTCTCCGCCCAATGAACCCGTGACCCGCGTGCCAGTGCCTGTTCCTCAAAGGCCAGTAGATAACTGTCAAGGTTTGCAAGGCTTCGGTCACGAATCGCGGCGGCGGCAACCCTGATCGTTTCAAGGTTGTCCACTTCAGTCATCACGGCAGCGCGTGCCTCCACAAACCGTCCGCCAAAACGCTTCATGTTTCGCTGAAGCAAAGGGTCGATCAGCTTGCGCCGGACATTGCTCTTGAAGGAAAACGAAGTGAGTTGCATCAAACCTGACCCAATTCGGGACCGGCCAGCACTTCGGCCACATGGAGTACCTGGGTGGTGTCATCGCCCAGACGACGCAAGCGCCCCTCGATATTGAGCAGGCACCCCAGATCACCCCCCACGATGGCATCTGCCTTCGTCGCCAAGGCATCCTGGCATTTGTTGTCCGCCATCCGGGTGGCGATCTCCCCCAACTTGATGGAAAACGTTCCGCCGAACCCGCAACAGAGTTCAGGTTTGCTCATTTCATGCAGCTGCGCACCCGTCACCTGTTCCATCAGCTGGCGCGGTTGGTGCTTGACATTCAGTTCACGCAGTCCGGAACAGGAGTCATGATAGGTGATGGTGCCTTGAAAGGAACTATCCAGACGCTCCACTTTCAATACGGTGACCAAAAAATCAGTCAGTTCGAAAGTGCGTTGCGAGAGTGCATTGAGACGGTGTTGAAGCGCAATATCATCGGGGAACAATTCGCTGTAATGGCAACGGATCATCCCGGTACACGAGCCACTGGGGGCCACAACGTAATCGAAGGACTCAAAATCGGCCAGAAACCGTCGCGCCATGACACGACCTGATTCGCGGTCCCCGGAATTAAAGCCCGGCTGCCCACAACAGGTTTGGTTTGGCGGCACTACGACTTCACATCCCGCATTCTCAAGAAGCTTCAAGGTAGCAAACCCGATCCGAGGACGCATCATGTCCACGAGACAGGTGACAAAAAGGCCTACACGCATTGAAAATCCTGGGTTGTATCAGAGTTGCCCGACCGTCACCTGATTATGAGCTTCCAGCCACTTGCGAACACGATTGGCGTCACCAATCCGGGCATATCGCCCACGGGAATCCAGCAACACGATAACCATCGGGTGGCCGTTGATCGTGGCCTGCATGACCAGACACTGCCCGGATTCATTGATAAAACCGGTTTTTGACAATCCAATGGCCCAACCCGAATTGGCTACCAATGGGTTGGTATTGCGAAACACGACCAAACGCCCCCGAAATCCTACAGGGATCGAAACGGAAGCCGTTGTCGTAATTTCGTGAATGCGCGGATATTGAATCGCCGTCTGAACCAAAATGGCCAGATCGTGAGCAGTCGAGACGTTATTGCCATTGAGTCCGGAAGCGTCTTCGAAATGGGTGTTTGTCATTCCCAGACGGGCTGCTTCAGCATTCATGCGTTCAACAAATGCCCTGATACCCCCCGGATATGAACGGCCCAACCCCGAAGCGGCCCTATTTTCGGAGGCAATCAGAGCCATGCGTAAAAAATCCAGGCGGCTGGCATGCGCCCCGACGCGCAAATTGGATCGGGTAAAGCGCAGGTTATCCACATCCTCTTCGGTCACGGTGATCTGCTCATCGAGGTCCTGGCCGGATTCCAAAACAACCAAAGCGGTCATGAGCTTGGTGATGGAAGCTATAGGATGAACCGGATCGGGATTTTTTGAGAAAACAACCTGTTGAGTCGTCTGATCGATGACCAGGGCGGTGGAAGACCGCAAGTCCACGCCAGAGGGGTCTGACACCGCAGCAGCGTGATGATTATTGTGACGTGCCTGAGCAGTCGGCATCCCTCCAGCAAGCAGGATCCACAGAATCAGCCCGTACCGAATTGCATTGTTGTTTGTTTGGCTCATCTTCCTCCCCGCACTTCCGTGGCCATAACAATACATAAAATCATTTGGTTACGCAACATTATTCTGCTTTTGCTGCAAGATCCACATACGGGCATAAACCCCATTGGCTGCCAGGAGCAGTTCGTGTCGCCCCCGTTCGATGATACGGCCCTCTTCCATAACCAGAATCTGGTCGGCATCAACGATGGTAGACAAGCGGTGCGCAATGACCAATGTCGTGTGATGGCGGGCGATGGAAGCCAGTTCTGCCTGAATGTCTTTTTCAGAGCGCGAATCCAGGGCTGAAGTGGCTTCATCGAATACCAATATCTGGGGCCGCTTCAGAAGTGTGCGGGCAATGGCCACCCTTTGTTTTTCACCGCCGGACAGTTTGAGCCCCCGCTCGCCCACCAGCGTCTCATAGCCATCGGGTAACTTTTCAATAAAATCATGGATATGCGCTGACTGAGCGGCTTGAATCACCTCCTCCCGGGAAGCCTCGGGGCGGCCGTAGGCAATGTTGTAGTAGACGGAATCATTGAACAGGACCGTGTCCTGGGGGACGATGCCAATCGCCGCGCGCAGGGATTGCTGGTTCACGGTACGAATATCCTGACCATTGATCAAGATTCTTCCCCCGTTGACTTCGTAAAAACGGAATAGCAGGCGCGCCAAAGTGGATTTCCCCGCACCGCTTGGTCCGACAACAGCCACTTTGTGTCCGGTGGGAATTTCAAAATCCACTTGTTTCAAAATCGGTCGCCGAAGATCGTATGAAAAATCAACGGCTTCAAACCGGACAGCCCCCTGGCCCACCACCAGATCGGGCGCACCGGGGAGGTCGCTCACTTCGGTATGGACGGTCAGCAGTCGAAACATGCGGTCCATATCGGCCAGCGCCTGCTTGATTTCCCGGTAAATCACCCCCAGAAAGTTAAGTGGAATGTACAGTTGCAGCAATAGGGCATTGATCAGCACGAGGTCGCCCACAGTCAGTCGCCCGGCAACCACCCCATCGGCTGCCCGGGCCATCAGCACCACCGACCCGATGCCAATAATCAGGCTCTGGGCAACATTAAGCGCTGCCAGCGACGTCTGGCTTTTGACTGAAGCCTGTTCCCACTTCTGCAGGTTTTCATCATAACGCTCGGCTTCCCAGGCTTCATTACCAAAATACTTGACCGTTTCATAGTTGATGAGGCTGTCAATGGCGCGCGTATTGGCTTTGGAGTCCAGTTCATTCATGCGACGCCGATATACCGTACGCCACTCGGTGATGACGATCGTCATGGAAATGTAGATCACCAGCGTCACCAAGGTAATCAAGGCAAACCAGATATCGTATTTCCAGGCCAGGATCCCGCCAACCAGCAGCATTTCCACCAAGGTGGGCACGATACTGAACAGGGTGAAGCGCATCAGGCTTTCGATGCCTCGGGTGCCGCGTTCGATGTCGCGTGACATGCCCCCTGTCTGGCGCTCAAGATGGAAGCGCAGATTGAGCGCATGCAGATGTCGAAACACCGCCAGGGCAATACGACGGACAGAGCTCTGCGTAACCTTGGCAAACACACCATCACGCAACTCGTTGAAGAATGTCGTGGAAAACCGCAGCAATCCGTAACCAATGATCAGCATGGCCGGTACTGCCACCAGTACATGGGTTGGCTCAAGCCGATCAATGATTTCCTTGAGCGCCAGCGGAACCCCCACATTGGCTACCTTGGCCAACAGCAGGCAAAGGAATGCCAATACAACCCGTCCCTTAAATTCCAACAAATAGGGCAGCAGGCTTCGGATGGCGCCCCAGTCACCGCTTGTAAAACGGTTAGGCGAAAGGGGTGCAGCAGAACTTCCAGGGCGGATGCGCATGTTCGTGCTATTCAGTCATCAAACGTGCCGGATGCAAACGGCGTTCGGCAGTCAGTTCGCAGATGCCCAGAAATCGATCGGTAGGCATGTACACCCGAAAGCGTTGCCCTGGCGTCCCGGCAAAGTCACAGGGCAATCCACGACCCTGCCGAATGGCCAGGCTCTGTGTGTCATCAAGATCAATACGCGGCACACCAGACAATAACGCGTCGACAGGAAGCAAACACTTTTCCCGTTCTTCCATGGAGAGCGCTTCAAGTTGCCGGAGTGTCACTGCGCCTTGCAATGCAAACGAACCGGTTTCCGTACGCCGCAATCCGCAAAGATAACCGCCACATCCCAGCGCTGCACCAATATCTGCAGCCAGTACCCGAATGTAGGTTCCTTTGCTCACCTTGAGCGAAAGTGTCAGCATTTCGCCATCCCAAGCCTCAACCTTCTGTTCCAGCACTTCGATGCGGCGGGGGGCGCGAGCAACCTCAAGGCCTGCCCGGGCATAGTCGTAAAGCGGTCGGCCTTGGACTTTCAATGCGGAATGCATGGGGGGGCACTGAGACTGAATCCCCTCAAAGCGGTGCAGGATAGATTCGATCGTTGCGAGCGTCCCCGTATAAGGCTGCACCGGGGTAATCTCGCCTTCACCATCTCCGGTAGTACTGCGGTAACCCAAACGAATCTGAGCCTGATAAGCCTTGGGGGCATCCAGCAACCAGCCAGAAAACTTGGTGGCTTCCCCCAGGCAGAGGGTCAAGAGCCCCGTGGCATGTGGGTCAAGCGTTCCCGTGTGGCCCGCCTTGCGCGCTGCCAGAAGATAACGCGCACGCTGCAAGGCAGTATTAGAAGACAATCCGAAAGGCTTATCGAGCAACAAGACGCCAGTGATATCGCGGCGGGGTAACGCAGCACCACGCGCCCCGGGACTTTCAAGATTGGTTATGTTGTGCATCCGAAGCCACCGCCTCATCGATCAAGCTGGATAAAGCAACAGCGCGGTCAAGGGTTTGATCTTCGAGAAAGTGCAATTGTGGCATGCTGCGCAAGGTCATGCGGCGTCCCAACTGACGCCGCAAAAATCCGGCGCCTTCCTGCAAGGCCTCGAGCGTTCTCTGCAGCGATTCCTGTCCTTGCAATGAACTGACATAGACCTTGGCATGCGAATAATCTGCAGAGACTTCGACCGCTGTGACGGTCACCATGCCCACTCGCGGGTCTTTAACTTCACGCCGAATCAAGTCGGACAGGTCTTTCTGGATCTGGTCGCCGATACGGCGACTGCGCGGATAAGGGTTCAAGAAGGTGCCTCCGGTCTAAAGCGTCCTGGCCACTTCAACCACTTCAAACGTTTCCAGCTTGTCACCCACCTGAATATCGTTATAGTTCTTGAGGGACAAGCCGCATTCGAATCCCGCCTTAACTTCGCGAACATCATCCTTGAATCGTTTCAGGGAATCGAGCTCGCCGGTATGGATCACCACATCGTCGCGCAGCAGTCGCACTCCGGCACCACGCTTGATATTCCCTTCCAATACATAGCAACCGGCCACTGCGCCCACCTTGGAAATGCGGAAGACTTCGCGAATTTCAACCAACCCCGTAATGCTTTCCTTGCGATCGGGCGAAAGCATTCCGG
>VFSW01009996.1_pt1 | contig 13486 bp, 6 predicted proteins | sample 5358111 | NCBI WGS metagenome assembly VFSW01 (sample SAMN11554181, study PRJNA540505) | mine drainage metagenome | isolation source: sediment from site ElyBrook_90M | place: USA: Ely Copper Mine, Vershire, VT | collected 2017 | reverse complement strand
AGCAGGATAAGTGAATTACGTGGCCCAGTTTTGGACGTGAATTGCGCTATAAGTGTATCAGTTTTGGATGTGATTCAACAAACAGTAAATGTCGTATCGCATGCCACCCCCGATTCATTGATGGTAGTATTCACAAGTAATCTAATGACAACAAATAAATCAGGTTGGAGACACAATGCGAGCTGATGGTACCCCACCCCCAACGTTTATTGACCTGTTTTCTGGGTGTGGTGGACTATCACTGGGAATGGCCATGGCCGGCTGGCAGGGCGTGTTTGCGGTTGAGAAAGCGAGCGATGCCTTCAAGACGTTTGAGGCAAATTTCCTGAGTGGCAACCATTCGATCCGCTTTGCTTGGCCTGATTGGCTTGAGAAACGGGCGCACACCATTGAAGACCTCCTGAAGGATCATGGGGATGACATTCGGCGGCTGAGGGGCTCAATTGATGTGGTGACGGGAGGTCCACCATGCCAAGGATTTTCGTTGGCTGGGCGGCGGAAACAAAATGACCCAAGAAATAGGATGTTTGAGCAGTATGTCCAGTTTGTATCAGACATAAGGCCCAAGGCAGTGGTTTTGGAGAATGTTAATGGCATGCAGATTGCGCACGGCACCACAAAGCGTGGAAAGGAAGTGCGCCCAGGTCCAAAGCCAAAGTCTTACTACCAGAAATTGGTTGAAGCCCTTAACGACATTGGTTACGTTGCTGAGGGTTGGATTGTCAATGCTGCAGACTATGGTGTCCCACAATGCCGGCCACGGTTAGTTGTGGTTGGACTCCAACGATCGTTAGAAAGGCGCCTTGATGGAGGCATTTCGAGCGCCATTGAGTTCATTCGCGATTGCGGCTTGAAGCAGAAGAATGAGCTTGGATTCCCTGACATTCTGTGTGCGAAAGACGCGATATCGGACCTCGAAATTAGGGGAAGGCCATTGCTTGATTGTGTTGACCCCTGCTCGCCAAAGGGTTTCTTTGTCCCAGCTTATAAGGGGCCGGTGAGCCAATACCAACGTTGGGCACATCGTGACGTTGGAAATGAGGACATGGATAGCACGCGCTTGGCGCGCCATGGTGAAGCGGTCATTGAACGATTTAAGACAATCCTGAGCGAGTGTCGGAAAGGTGTGGCGTTGAGTGAAGCTGATCGGGCGCGCCTAGGCATGCTTAAGCACCGTACATTTCCAATGGCCCCGAACAAACCCGCTCCGACAGTTACAACATTGCCGGATGACATATTGCACTATAGCGAGCCTAGAATCCTCAGCGTTCGTGAATGTGCAAGGCTGCAGTCATTTCCTGATTGGTTCCGCTTCCATGGCAAATACACGACTGGTGGGCAGCTGCGGAAAATGGAATGTCCGCGTTACACGCAGGTAGGAAACGCTGTGCCGCCCCTTCTAGCAAGGGCAATAGGGATGGCTGTGCAGCAAGTCCTTGCCGAAGTAACAAAGGAGGGGGTGGCCACGGGAACAAACTCCATCTCGAAGGTTCGTTCAAGTAGTAGTGCGAAGACACCGCTCCTTAAATTCTGTGCCTGAAGATGGACGACACTCCCGTACTCCCCTTATTTCCGATTTTATTGAATCGTGCAGGGCACAAATCGGGAGAGGGGCGTCCCCCTATTCGTTTGGCCGGCGCTAAGCCAGCCAGCGACGTGGTATTTACCACGCTATTAGAGGATTCTGGCCAATAATGTCAGCATTTGTTGAGTGGAACAGCCTCTTGTTAGCGCAGTTCTTTCCGCCCTCAGCTAAAAATGAGGAGGTCTGGCTCCATGCCACTAGGGTTGAACTCGACTCGATTGGACTTCGCCTTGGAGGAGCGGAAGGCCTAATAGCTGCCGTACAAGAGGGGCCTCCCTGGTTAGCCAACTACCAGAACATCGCCGAAGCTGCCGTCAGGCTTGCACGCCAGCGTAAATCAAAATTACTTCCGCAGAATTATGTCGATCCCGGCGAGGTGGACGATACATATAGTGGCTTTTCTGCCCCAACCTATCTTCCCTATCTGGCTTTATGGGTCCTGGCGTCCTCGGATGCATCATTTTATGCCAGCGTAGAAGCTATGTCGGCGCGATCATTCCCGATTACAAGCAACTCAATTCGCGAAGAAATGCTTTTTGTCTGGGGTGATCTAGAGGATTGGACTCTTGAACGTAACGGCGAATTCGGATTATTTGAGGTTCGTAAACTTGGCAAACACAATTTCGTTGGAATTCCCCGTTCCCAGTGCCTCATCTCATCGAAAGACAAGAGGGGGCTTCCCCACTTGTTTTTGGAATGCAGCTTACGACCTGGACAGGGCATCAGCCCCCAGATATTCGAGCAGGTCTCTTCAAAGGCTAAAGGTGCCCACTACCTAAGCAATGGGTTGCGTGTTGCTTTTGCCGATCCAAACTATTCTGAACCCCTAAGCCATATGCTAACGGCCGCACTCCGGTCTTGGGATGGAAAGGCCCCGCGTGTTCGCTCTGCCGCCATTGCAGGTCACGCGCAGCATGCTGATTCTAACGATGATTCTTTCGACGATGATTCTGTCGGCGATGTCACACTCGTCCTTAGGCCAGGACAATCTGCAGACTGGGAAATCCATTGGCGAATCCCAGTGTCCCCAGACGAGCGATCATTTGAATTGACTGCAGGTGATGGTAGATGGGATGCGGTACTCGAGGAGGTGGGAACCCATGCTTCTACTATCCTGCCTGATAATCAGGTCGAAGCGCAACGCTTACAGGTCGAAGCCAAGCGCCTACTTGCCTTGTCCGGCGACTCGGGCGTCGAATTCAAGGTGTCCTACTTCGAAGGAGACGACGAAAATGGTCGCGATACTAGAAAACTATGGCTTACCAAGCGCTCGTTTAGGACCTTGGCATGGGACATACCTGATCCAAGCCGTGGTAACGAGCTCGTAGAGGGTGATGTTCCCCTCAAAGGGCCTTGCTATATTCTCTTTGCAGAAGATAACGAGAGCTTTCTTAGGCGAACGCTTGGATCTAGCCAAGCACGATGGGAGCCATACAACCCAAGTGGCCTCCCGGAAGGCTGGAGACTTGGTTGCATTCACCACTGTGATCTTCTTTTAAAAGATCAGCGCCAAGCAATTACAGAAAGCTCAGTAGATGACCAAGACAAAGCAAGAATTCGGCTTGTAGGTGGCCGCCAGCTAGTGCGGGGTGGGGGCAGGACTTATGCATTTTACGATTTGCCAATTGTTGAACTTGAGGCGCCTGACGATGCAAGCCCGGCGGCAGAAGGATTCGAGCTTACAAAGCTAGGCGCGGACCGCCTCTCTGGGATCGACCGCCCCCCTGCGAAAGCATTGCATGGCGTTCCGCCTCCTACTAGCAACGGAATTCGTCGCTATGCATTGCGGATAATAGATGAACGAAAAGCACTTTTTCATATTCGCGTTGTCGATGCAGGAAATCATACGCTAGCGGCTACCACACTTAAAGTGTCTGTAGCCGGAGGGAGTGGAATTGCACAAGGCCGAAATTTCGGCCTTGGCCCCCTTGGCCAAGCTATCACCTCTGGCACCAGATTGCTTGGAGTACTTCGGGAAGAGGCTGGCGGGGCAATTTCAGGGGCGCAGCCTGCGAAGCCCTTTACGACGAACCTGAAAAACTGGAAAGTGTTAGATGGTGCTGGAGATTTACAGAAGATCACTGAATCAGTGCCTGCAAGGTTTCTCGATTCGCTGGCACAACTCGGCTCCATCGCATACGGAACGGCACGTGACCAACTCCTGCGGCTTGCGTACCAAGTTAATAAGGCCGTCCGTCCAGCGCTGTTACTCATCGAGTTGCGGGACCGAGGCTGCCTCGAGATAGAGACTGACGATGAAGGTCATTTGATCCGCGTCCACGCCGTCCCACCCACACTTTATACCCTCCCATTACAGAACGATGGGCGGGCTGTACGAGGGGTCTGCGGCACGCTTCGTTTGCAGCATTGGAAGGACCTCTTGGATTGCATTGATGGAGGGGCCTGGCTTGATGAGGCCAAGCATATGACACTTCCAGCACTGCGGCTGCTACCCAACAGCGAAGTTGATTTTGATACTTTTGTTGAGATGTTTGGGTTTACAGATGCGCGAATGCCTTCAAGTGCAATCGCTAACTGGGCAAGCGGGATTGACGTTGCTCGGTCAACACTAAGTGCATGGGGTTGGGCGACGCTTGCTGCCGAAATTCGCCATTTGCAGAGATTCCATCCTAACAACGCTGAGTTTTTAGACCAAGACGAGCCACGCCTTAAGGTAGACCCGCAAGTAATGGCCTCTTTGTACCGGTTCGAAGATCCAAGAATTCAGGGACTACGAGTCTATGTTCTCGGGGTTATGAGGCCTGATAAGCAACGTCAGTTCAGTTTCTTACGTGACTCTCGCTGGGGGGTCTGGCTCGCTTTGAGTGCTTTCGCCGATTTTGCAAAGCGAGAGCACGATATTGGCGATGCTAGCCCTTGGCCAATCCATTACTCGGATAGCGATGGGACACTCTTGTTCCCGGCACGGTTACGTCCCCCATTCGTTATTGAGCGCGTGCTGCAGCTTTGCTCGGCTTCGGCGCCAACCCAAACCATGGTTGAGCCAGATCGTGTCAACCGAGTCTATGCGGAAATGTCTACGGGGATTTGGTTTGAATACCGGTGGGTACCAGTTGAAATTGCGAGCAAAGTTGCCGAGCTGCTTGGCGCGACCCTTGCCCCCTTAAGCTATTGATCTAGATCCCAGATACTACTGGATGAATATGTATACAGTTAAGGAGTGGAAATGAATATTAACTTGGACCCGATCGGTGCACAGCTCGAGCTAGAGACGCAGCTAAAGCGTTACGTCAAGTCCGCGTTTGGAACAAACTCCGATTCATTCGAAGAAGATCGTGGAAGGTTGCTGGATACGCCAGGGGTGTTCTTCCAAGAACCTTACCTCGAAGTGCTGACTGAATACAAAACCAGTGTACCCATCAAGCAACTGCCAGAAGATGATCTCCATGGACTCTCTCCAGATGCACGAAACGCTTTTACAGAGATTGCGGGCGCAGGATTGATGCCGAAAGACGCGAAACTGTACATCCACCAACAGCGCATGCTGCGTGAAGCATTGGCCGGAAAGCACTGTGTGGTAGTGACTGGAACAGGCTCAGGAAAAACTGAGTCCTTCCTACTTCCTGTACTTGCATCGATAGTTCGAGAAGCATGCAGGCCTGAAAACGGTTGGAAGCCTGCATCCAGCCCAAGCATGCCAGCCGAATGGACTTTGGACTCTTTGCCACGCTGGGATTACAGCCGCGCAAAGGGCCGCGGGGAGTCTCGACCAACTGCAGTCCGTGCAATGCTCCTCTACCCAATGAACGCTCTGGTGGAGGATCAGGTCTCCCGCCTTCGGAAAGCACTCGACACTGACGAGGCCCTTGCCGCCATGGATAAAGTTCTTGGCGGAAATAGGATTCGCTTCGGACGATATAACGGTTCAACACCAGTGTCAGGACACCCTTATAAAACCGATAGCCAAGGTGTCAAGCCATCCCCGAAGCAACAAGAGCTTAGAGGAGAGTTGAAATCGTTCATCGAGCAGTACTCAAAACTACGAGGTGGGTATGACGATGTGAAGAATTGGCTCGCGGATAATGAACGTTCCGGGAGTGGCGAGGAGATCGATAAAGCGCGATGCAAGCTTAATGATCTTCTGGAGGAACTTTCATTCTTCCCCAGAATGGAGCCATCGGCGAGTGAAATGTTCCATCGGTGGGAGATGCAGGCTTCGCCCCCAGACATCCTTATAACCAATGTCAGCATGCTCTCAATCATGCTAATGCGGCACGCCCATCCGGGAATTCCGGAAGATCGTGCAGACCAGCAAGTACTGGACGCGACAGCCCAGTGGCTCGCGGAAGATAGGCAGCATCACGTGTTCCAATTAGTCATAGACGAGCTCCATCTCTACAGGGGAGCAGCAGGGACGGAAGATGGGTACTTACTTCGCTTACTACTTGAGAGACTTGGTATCGAACCAGGTAGCAGGCAGCTCCAGATTCTGGCGTCGAGCGCATCCCTCGACGATAGGAGCGGATCGACATTCGATTTCCTTGGTGGCCTATTTGGACTTGGTGCTGATGAGGCGCGCTCCCGCTTCCACATTGAAGCCGGCGAAGCGCTTTATGCAGTGCCCCAAGCTGGGGGGTTCATACCCGAGATGGGGGGTCTACTCACTGCACTGGGTGAACGGCCAACTGACGTTTCTAGAATCGAGGCTGCCACCGCACAACTTGCCGATTCGGCATTAAGCGAGGAAGCGTTTCTATCCGCCTTCTGGGATCCCAGCCTAGGAAGGTACAGGGCGATGCCCATCGGCAAGCTTGGCAGCAGGTGGTTTCCGACGCTTTCGCCAGATGACCAGCGCCAAGCTTCGCGCGGCCTATTGGTTGCAATTGGTGCACTGGCGAGCGAGCCCCGGAAAACAAGTGGGATCAGGCCGCCTAGGACCAGATTCCACTGGATGGTTAAGAACATCGACGGCCTTTGGGCCGTAGGACAACCCCTGGATAACGATCCAAAGCGCCGGGTAGGCCGGCTTCTTGCTGACCCGCAGGATGCTAATGGGGGAAACCGTGTCCTCGAAGTCCTTTATTGCGAGTGTTGTGGTACCCAGCTACTAGCTGGGTACAAGATCGAGTCTGGCCGAGAACGTTACGAACTCGCGCCGATGCCCCCCAACATTGACGGACTGCCTGAATTGTCGCCGATTGGACGGACAGACCGGCAGTCCTCGGACCGTTTGGGCGTTCTCTACATAGTTCCCGTTGGGATGAACGGGAACCAAATGGCGGCTGAATGGAAACAGGGCTCGATTGAGCGGACTGAGCAGGGACTGCCCATGCGTAAATCTGTGGCAACATGGAAAAACGCCGTCTTCAATCCCAAGCTGGGTATCGTTGACTTGGAAGGGAAAGCGGGGCAAGGCTGGCTCAGCTGCCTATGGCTAAAAGTTGATGAAGACAACCAGAATGTCTCGGCGATGCCACAGAGATGCCCCGAGTGTGGCATCGATTACTCCGACCGAAGGGGTGGACGGGTAAGCCCAATCCGCTCGTTTGCGACGGGCTTGAACCAAGTGGCGCTGTTGCTCACGAAGCACCTGATGTCAGTGATGCCGGAGGGCGGTTCACGTAAGCTCGTTGCCTTCTCTGACAGCAGGCAATCAGCAGCGATGCTATCCAACGGGGTGGAGGCAGAACAATGGCGCCACCTCCTTCGCCTTTCGGTTCTGGATGAAATCAGGCGGCTAGGACGGGCGAAATTACCATACGCGAAGCAGGAACTTGTGAAGGAAATGAGGCGAAATGGTGGCATCGCGAGCACAGATTTCCTTCAGGGATTGCTTGCTGATCTAGATCCTGTTGAATCTGAAGAATTCAAGGCATTTAAAGGTGTTGCTGCTAACGGGATAGGGGAGCAAGCAGAATTTGCCAGTGATGCCGATAAGAGGAAGATCAAGGAGGCAGAAAGCTACATTGCAGGCTACGTAAGGCTCGATGACATACTCGCGAATCCTAATCCTCAAGTGGCACAAGAGTTAACGCCAATATGGCGCCGCTTGGCCAAGCTCGGCGTCAATCCAGGAGGGTCAGGTGTTGACGCGCGCCGCGTGTCGGACGATGAAGACTGGACGAGCCTGATCGAGTTCGACGCAACCGGTAGGGTTTCCCCATTGCTAAAGGTTGGACTATCAATCGCGAAACGCGATGCCGTCCAAGAAAAAGGAGACAATCTACGAAAAGCTGCCTGGCGTGCGATCTCCGGACGATTGCTGTATGACCTTGAGGCGCAGGGATTTGGTTACCTTGCCCTCTCTCCTTCGTTTTGCGCAGTCCCCCCGGATGGGATGCCCGACCTTGCCTTCCGCGAAGTATGTGAAAGCGTAGTAAGAATCCTTACCGAGGAGCGGCGTACTAAACCCCAACAGTCACAATGGCCACCAGATTTTTGGGCTACCACTGAGCCGACTGGCAGAGGCAACGAGGGGGCCGCTAAGAAGCGCGTTGCCAGGTACATTCTGGCCTGTGCAACGAGGTGCGGGGTGGACTGGGAGGCGCTGAAGGGCCGGGTATCAGCGGCACTGGTGACTGAGGGACATGGGGCTTCGCAGGGCTGGGGAGTCGTAAGCATGGAGTACCTATGGGTAAGGCTCGCAGTGCGAGATCAAAAGCCTTGGGTGTGTAGGCGATGCGCGCAGATCCACTGGCATGCGTCCTGTGGGGTTTGTTCGCGTTGCACCGAAGCGCTCGATGTGTCGCCGAACGGCACGCTTTCGGCACAGGAAATAGAGGCTAGGCATTACTATGCCGCCCTATCGGCTAATGGAAGGTCGTCGTTCAGGATTCATGCCGAGGAACTTACCGGCCAGACCGACAACCAATTGCAACGCCAGCTTCATTTTAGGGGCATCTTCCCTGCTGGTGACGAGATCGATGACGTCGCACGCCGGCCTGTGATCCCGCTTGTCGATGAGATCGACTTGCTCTCGGTAACGACTACAATGGAAGTCGGGGTTGACATCGGATCACTCCAGTCTGTTTTTCAGGCAAACATGCCTCCTGAACGCTTTAATTACCAGCAGCGCGCAGGTCGAGCGGGACGAAAGGGGCAGCCTTTTGCAGTCGTGCTGACATATTGCCGTGGCCAGACCCATGACCGCATCCATTTTGACCACCCGGCAGAAATGACAAGCGGTATCCCCCCGCAACCAAACGTCTCCGTTGGCAGCGACCAACAAGTCCTCGCCGATCGGCTTGTTGCCAAGGAACTACTTCGACGCGCGTTTTTTCATGCCGGGATAACTTGGGTCGAATCTGGCTCACCACCTGACACGCATGGCGAGATGGCAACCGTAAGACGGTATGAGGGTGATTCTGGCCTTAGGACTCGGGTGGAAAGCTGGTTTCAATCTCAGGCAGGGGTGGAAACGATCGATCGAATATGCCGGCTCGTTGCCCGGGGTACCCAAATTAATCCAGACCTGCTTAAGGATAACGCCCACGCCCTTCCTCGGCGGCTTGTGGAGGTTGCAGGTGCTGAAACGGACAAGGACCGGGGTCTCGCCCATGCGCTTGCTGATGTGGGTGTATTGCCAATGTATGGAATGCCATCCGCAGTGAGAGACCTGTATTTCGACCTGCCAGGGCAGCAGCTGGGCGCGGCAACTGAGCCGAAGGCGCTAGATCGAACGCTGGACCTGGCGGTCACCGAGTTTGCTCCGGGTGCCGAGAGAACCTGGGACAAACGAAAGCTCGAACCACAAGGTATTTCAGGGCCGATAGTCTTTAACCATGGGAAACACCGATGGGAGAGCGTTGGGAGGCCCTACGGAGAAGCGTGCTGGCAGATTTTCTGCAAGCATTGTCGCAATCTTGCTGTTACCGCAGCCGATCCAGTAACCCTCAAACCAGTGGAGACGATAGATGGGTGGGATGAACGCTGGATTGCTGAGCGGAGCTATGTGAATTGCCCCAATTGCCGTGAGTCCGGAGCAACCGCGTCTCTCACGGTAGCCCCGAATGGTTTCTTTACCGACTTTGACCTAAACAAGCCAGCCGAATCCTCAGAGCGCCGCCCAGATGGAGCACCAGTTGCCTATGTTGCCTCGCCATCAATAGGGAATGTTGGGTTTTCCCCCAAGGGCCGTGTATCGATCGCTTTGTCAAAACAGGGTCGTATCTACCGGGTGAGCCAGGCCAACGACGGGGAGCCGTTTGGGTTTAACCGCAGAAACAGTAACAACGGTAATAACAAAAGATTGCACGGCTCCCTTTGGATATCGACAAAGGAAACTCCAGATATTTCTGCAAGGCTCATGGCACCAAAAACCACGGACGTTCTAGCAGTACGGATGATGGACGGGGATGGCCTTATGTTTTTTGACTCTTAGAGCTCCGTCGCATGTCGCAGGGCTGCTTGGTATTCCGCAGCAACCATATTGCAACGATCCATTGCCCTTGAACTCGACGTCGATTCCCTTGATGTCGAGATTGCATCGGTTCATAAATACACGACGTCGAACCCTGCATCAGGTGCGGAGGCCTACCTCGCGGACGAACACCCGAACGGTGCAGGGTTGGTCGACTGGGCTTACCGTAACTGGGGGGAGGTGCTTGAAGGTTGCCTCAATGCAACTGGCAGTTTTCACAAGTTGGGTGCCCTAATGCGCGAAGAGTGCCTTCGCGCAACAAGCGGAAGGGAGCCGTGGAGGGGTCCGGACCTGCTTCTAAAGGGGTTCCGAAACAGGCAACTACATGGGCTCATCGACTGGCAGCTTGGCTTGGAGCTCATTGCGACTATGGACGACCCCAATTACTTTCCAGGCATTTCTCCGATGTTTGCGGGCTGGGGGATGGCGCCCTGGAGTGATCAGGCGGAGTTGCTGGCAACTGCTTTTTGTGAATCATTCGGCAGTAATGCGCCAAAGCTTGTCTCGGGAGGCGGACTGCATGGCTGGGTGTCAATTGATCACGGGGACACGGTCAACGTCGTCGCCCACCCGCTTTGGCAGTACAACCCAAACATGGTGGGTGACTTAGCCACGAAGCTTCGTGAATTTGCTAACGCACAAGGGGCTAACAAAATTCGCCTTGTCGATACCTTCAACCTGCGTCGCCGGATGTCTTGGGTCCGATCGGAAATTGGACTTTTCCAGTCCCACGACTGCTTGCCGCTTGGCGGCGTATCGTTGGAGGCGGAACCCCTGCAGGCGGACCCCTTGCAGGCCATCGTAAGCCTGTTATCAGGTCTGCCATTCGAATACGAAGGGCGGCACTGGATTCGTCAAGCTGACCAGCCCCTCGCGCAGGCACTTGACGGGCTATGGTTTGCGCTCTGCGGCAACGGTCAGTGTATACAAGTAAAGGTACAGCAAATCCCAGGGGCGGGTCGTCGGGTAAAGCAAGTCGGTGGTAGCTTCCTGTCACCGGCGGAGGAGGCAACTATTAAAGTAATTGCCAAGGAATCGAGGGAGAACTGAAGTGCCAAAGGTAATTGGTCCGGTAACGGCCGACAGGTGGGAACGGGAGGTTAGGCAGCAGTTTGTAGCCCAGCTTCCCCATGACTGGGTCGTGGTGTGTAACGTAGCATGGACCACACGAAGCGGTAGTTACGTACGTGATGGGCAAAGCGACTTTGTTGTGCTGATCCCTGGCCACGGAATGGTCATCGCCGAGGTCAAGGGTTCCAGAGAGGTGCGCGTCGGGGAGGATGGCAACTGGTACATCAAGACCTACAATCGTCGAGGAATGCCAGAATCGGTGGAAAAACGGCTTGATAAGGCCCCGCCAGACCAAGCGACCGAAAACATGCATGAACTCGAGAAACTGGCCACTAAAACCCTGGGATGGGATAAGTTCCGTGGTATTTACTCGTACGTGGTCATCTACCCAAATGGAGAGGTAATTTCCGCCCCTGCGTTGTTAGATCCATCAACGATCATTTGCAAGCAACACATGCAAGATCTCCCGAGTCGTTTGCTGGCTAGTTTGCGTGCACGCGGTCCAGAGCGCGCCGGCTTGGAATTCAACGCTGACCGTTGCGCAGAGGTTGCGGACGTATTTGCGAAGCTTGGTTTTATCGTCCGCGCAGTGGATACCGAACTTGAAGTGCAGGAGGACGATAGTTTAATCGAACGTCTGACAAGGCAGCAGTTTGCTGCTTTGAGAGGCGCTTTCGAGCTACCAAGGGTAGCGATCCTTGGCCCGGCCGGTACGGGAAAGACTGTGCTCGCAATCTGGAAGCTCAAGGCACTCATCGAGGAAGGAAGGCGCGCTATCTACGTTTGTTTTAACAAGGCCCTTGCCGAATTCTTGCAAATGCAGAATCCTGAATGTGCCGAATCGATCGTTAGTGTTGACCGTCTTTTCCGTGGTATTGCTGGCCCGCAAACGATGCCTAAAGATCTGGCCGCATTCTTTTCGGAACAGTTGCCAGAACAAGTCTCTGATGCAGCCTTGCAAATGCGGGATGACGAGAAGTACGAAGCCATTCTTATCGATGAAGGGCAGGATTTCGGCGAATCGAGATTATATGCGTTATACCAGCTACTGATTGATGACGACTCCCAGTGGCTGTTTTTTGCTGACTGGAACCAAGATGTCTACCAGAAGCATTCCGATACTCCCCTGGGCGCTGAAGTTGTATTTCATCTTTACCACAACTGCCGGAACACCAAGAACGTGAATGATGCCACCAATCGCTATTGCGGTTTGAGGGTGTCATCGATGCCTGACTGTCCAATGGGTGAACGCCCATTAGTTGAGCATCGTAGCTCAAGCGACTCGATGGCAATGCGGGCGTGGGAAATCATCCATGAGTTGATGCCGCAGGGGGGGGCTGTCATTCTTGGCCCATTCAAGCTTGAACACTCGTGCATGGCGCGCAGCGTTCGAGGACATGGCCTAGAGCTGACGGAGGACCTATCCAAGTTAGGTAAGCCCGGGTATGTTTTATATTCGACGATTCGGTCATTCAAAGGGCTCGAAGCTAGTGTGGTCGTGTTCGTACAGGCCGAACAACCGGGCGCCCATCCCTATTTCACTTTAGAAGACCTTTATGTCGCTTGCACACGCTCGACGTCCCGCCTGGCAATCATTGCTGGTAGTGAGGCGGACCATAAGTGGTTTACGAGCCAGTTGCAATAGCGGCCGTTCCAATGGAAATCGTACGTCGTTGATTATGGCGCTCCCCGCCAGGCCCAACTAGGTATTTCGGGCTACAAAAGCACGGTAAGCTAGCTGTTGCCATAATTTAACAGACGGTTAAGGTTGGCTTGATGCGACTCGGTATGTCGCACGCGTCATATATGATTGGCAGAACCATATTGGCAATGACAAAGGGAAAATATGACTGCCCATATTAGTAAGATTGATTGTGCACGGCCCGCCAAAGAGAAGCTTCTGGAACATTTTAGGCACGTAGAAGTACTGAAAAAATGGGCAGAGGATTTGAAGCGCAATAAAAAGAATAGGCTCGAATGGGACTTAGTTGGCCATGCAGTGATTTATATAACAGAGCTGAAAAGGGGCTGCGCCACCGTTATTGAGTGTGAAGCGAAGTGCACCGACTGGGATTGCAATAAGTGCAAATTTCCGTGCCTTCTCCAACTTGAGCGATTCACTGTGATATATGCCATTGGAACGGGCTAAATGATGAAACCCCTTCCCTTCAGCCAGGCAACATGGGCTTCTGCGAAGGGCTGAACCCTTGCTGTGTGGATCGGTTTGGGCCATTTGGTGGTACATGACTCAAGGCACAGGTGATGTAACACCAAATATGACACCACGTGATGGTACATGTCAATGAACGTACCGGAACACCGGAGGACGCTGACTCAGAGTTACTTGTTGATTTTATTGAGAAAAATTACTTTAAAGGACGTCTTTGGAACAAGAAATGGTGGAGGTAAGCGGGATCGAACCGCTGACCTCTTGCATGCCATGCAAGCGC
>VFSW01009995.1_pt1 | contig 13490 bp, 21 predicted proteins | sample 5358111 | NCBI WGS metagenome assembly VFSW01 (sample SAMN11554181, study PRJNA540505) | mine drainage metagenome | isolation source: sediment from site ElyBrook_90M | place: USA: Ely Copper Mine, Vershire, VT | collected 2017 | reverse complement strand
AGCCTTGCGTGCTGAGAGTAGTACCTGCATATCGTCCTCCTGTAGTCAGATCCCCGAGCCGCCCCCATGGGAGACGGCTAGAGAAGTGGCTAGGGCTGCTGAAAGCACGATTGCACCATGCGGTTTGGCGTACACGAAACCCGATGATGTCTCCCGTCCGACAGAATGCGCGAGCGGTAGACCTGCCGCAGCTTAGCCGCAATCGCCCGGGTTGAGTCGTAATGCGATTCGCACTCGACCACCACCTGCATAAACCCGTTCGCTCCCGAGAAAATGACTGGAAAGGCTTGCATCTTCGTTTCTCCTGTTTTAGTCAGATTCCTGTTAATCGCCTGAGTAATCGTAGTCTGCCAATGCGGCACAATCAGCCGTTGGATGCCCGAGCGATACCGCATAGCGCTGGATCTCGTCTGCGGTCAGTTTCCGGTGCCCTAGCGCACCGTTGCACAGTCTGCTGAAGATGATGTCGGTGTCGGTCATTGTCGTCTCCTGTTGGTTGCTATCTGTGCATAGAATAGCAATGGATTGCGCTAGTGTCAAGCCTATAAGGAGGGTATAGCTATCAAATGTTTTTATGACTCATCCGCTAATTGACAATCCCCCGAAAGTCGGATATATCCCCCTGACAGACCACATTTTCCTTGAGGGAAATCCTGTGAAAAAGACCGCAAAAGACGAGCGCGACTGGAAGAAAGGGGGGCATAAATCGAACGCAGAGCGCACCAAGAAAGAGCGTGACCTCAAAACCGGAGGGCGCAAAGCCAATCGCACGTTAGCGCGCAAGCGGTAATGGCGGAAAAGGCCGGAATGAGCACCAAAGCCTTCGCCCAGAAGGAGAAGAACAAGCCCGGGCGTGAAGGGAAGGCCGCCCGCTTCGTCCTGCTCAAGATGGGATTCAAACATCCCAAGGGGAAGGCCAGGAAATGAGCACCCTGACCAAGAGTGGCCGCAAAGACCTGAGTGGGAAGAAGTTCGCACTCAAGAAGTCCCGCAGGTTCCCCATTGAGAACCGAAAACACGCCGAGGCCGCGCTGCTGGATGCCCCGCTCGCACGCAGGAAGGGCGACATCAGCAAATCCCAAGAGAAGAAGATCGACCGCCGGGCCCGGAAGGAGCTGAAGAAGCGATGAGGATGTGTGACGACCATATCCTCGTCCGTCCCCTCCCGGATCCCCGGAGCGCGATCCTGCATGTCATCCATGCCGAACGCTCAGGCTATGGCGAGATCGTAGCGATAGGCCCGGGGAAGCACGACAAGAAAGGCCGGAGGGTGCCCTTGCAGGTGAAGGTGGGCGATGTGGTCCGGTATGGCCGCTTCGACTTCCCACCTTACGAGGATTGCCTAATATTGCAGGAGGCTGATGTTGCGGGCATTCTGGAATGATTCTCATCTACAGTAGGAGCCAGTAGATGGCCAAGGGGAAAAAAACCGGTGGACGCGTCAAAGGCACTCCGAACAAACTGACCACCACAGTCAAGCAGGCGTTCGAGCAAGCCTTCGCTGCACTCCAGCAGGATCCAGAGGCCCCGTGTCACCTCATCAAGTGGGCGCAGACCAACAGCACCGAATTCTATCGGCTAGCGGCCCGACTGATCCCAGAAGAAGTGAGCGGGAACGTGGCCCTCACGGTGCAGATCACGAAGTACGTGCCCTGATGGGCGTTTCCCTCCCTTACCGATTTATCCCGCGACCGTACCAACTCCCTTCGTTACGCGCTCTAGATGCAGGTATTAAGCGTGTGGTCGCAGTCTGGCATCGCCGCAGCGGCAAGGAAAAGACCTTTCTCAACTACACGATTAAGGCGATGTTTGAGCGCGTTGGGACGTACTTTTACGTGTTCCCGACCTACGCCCAAGGCAAGAAGGCCCTCTGGGACGGGATGGACAAGGAAGGCTTTCCATTCATGAGCCACTTTCCGACTGAGATTATCAAAAGCAAGAACGAAACGGAGATGCGCGTCGAGACTGTGAACGGCTCCGCGTTTCAGGTGGTGGGGTCCGACAAGATCGATGCCTTGATGGGTACCAACCCGGTGGGGGTGGTGTTCTCCGAATACTCCCTCCAGGCCCCGGCGGCGTGGGATTTTATCCGGCCGATCCTGAGGGAAAATGGTGGCTGGGCCGTATTCGACTATACCCCCAGAGGCAAGAACCACGGATACGCCCTCTACCAGATGGCGAAAGACAATCCCGAATGGCATTGCGAACTGCTGACGATCACGGACACGGGGGTGCTGACCGAAACGGATATGGCAGCCGAGCGTCGGGAAGGCGTCTCCGAGGAAATGATTAATCAGGAGTACCGGTGCTCATTTGAGGGCGTCTTGCTCGGGAGCTACTACGGCAAGGAATTGAGGGCCGTGGAAGCGGAAGGGCGAATTCTGCGCAATCTCTACGACCCCGCGGTAGGGGTGGAGACCTGGTGGGATCTCGGGATGGGCGACGCGACGGCGATCTGGTTTACCCAGGCGGTCGGCCCTCAGGTCCGCGTGATTGATTATCTGGAATCCTCAGGGGAAGCGATCGGCTACTACGCGAAGGAACTCCAGAACAAACCCTACACCTACGTGAGCCACAACGGCCCCCACGATCTTGAGGTCCGGGAACTGTTCCAGACAACCGAAGGCGCACCCAAAACCAGACGCGAGGCTGCTTTACGGCTCGGGATCGCTTTCCGTATCGTGCCGAACGTCCCGCTGGACGATGGGATCAATGCCGCCCGAGGATTCCTCTCGCGCTGCTGGTTTGATCTGGAAAAGACCGCCAAAGGCTGGAATGCCTTGGAATCCTATCAGAAGGACTACGACGAGAAGGCCAAGATGTTCCGTAGCTACCCACGCCACAACTGGGCCTCACACGGAGCAGACGCCTTCCGCTATCTCTCCGTCGGCCACCGCATCACCGTCGCCAAACCTAAACGCGTCATTGAAGAGGAATCGCTCGCATGGCAAGCCTAAAGCCTGAAACGGTGGTCGATTTCTTCCGGCTCGTCATGGACGCCGAGTCCGGGAACAGAGCCCAAGCCCTCGAAGATCTGCGTTTCCGCTTTGGAGACCAGTGGTCGGTCACCATGCAGAACGCGCGGAAGGTCGATGAACGCCCGCAATTCGTCATCAATGAGACCGATGGTTACTGTCGGCAAGTGGTCAATCACCTGCGCCAGATGCGTCCCCGCGGAAGAGCGCGGCCGGTCGGCAATGGCGGAGACCTGGAAGTGGCGAAGGTGTTGACGGGCATCGGGCGACATATCGAGGTCCATTCAGATGCCGATAACGCCTATGACACGGCCATGGAATTTGCGGTGACCATGGGCTGGGGCTACTGGCGCGTCCTGACTGACTACGTGGCCGACGTGTCCTTCGACCAGGACATTCGCGTGGCCGTGCTTGACAATCCCTTCTCCGTCTATTTCGATCCCTCCAGCGTGCTCCCAGATGGCTCAGATGCTAAACGCTGCCTGATTAGCACGATGATCAAGAAGACGGACTTTAAGGCACAGTGGCCGAATGCTGAGACCTCCGGCTTTGAACAACGGGGTTCGGGAGACACCGACCCGGATTGGGAGACCCAAGAAGACATCCGCATCGCTGAATACTTCTGGATCGAGTCGGAGCGGCAGAAACTCGTACTGCTGAGCGACAAGAGCACGGTGTGGGAAGACGCTCTGCCGCCTGAAGCCGTGCTCGCCAAAGAAGGACTGGCGATCATCAGCGAGCGCGAGTCTTTCCGGAAGACCGTGAAGTGGGCCAAATGTACCAACCGCGAAGTCTTGGAAGAGAAGACTTTACCGGGGCGATTCATCCCCGTGATCCCGGTCTATGGCGTCAATGTCCCTCTGGATGGCAAGCGCCTGCGGATGGGCCTCGTGCGGATGGCACGCGATCCCCAACGACTCGTCAACTACTGGCAGACCTCGGTAACGGAAACGATTGCCTTGGCTCCAAAAGCCAAGTGGATGATGGAAGAGGGCCAAGACGAGGGCCACGAACGGGAGTGGCAGCGGGCGAATGTCTCGACCAGTCCCGTCCTGCATTACAAGGGCGTGGATGATTCAGGGCGCGAGATGCCCCCTCCGCAACGGATTCAACCTGAACCCCCTCCGGCCGGCGCGGTGGAATCCGCTATGATGGCCAGCCAGAACCTGCAAAGAGTTCTTGGCATGTTCGACCCGGTAAACCTCGAACATACGGGCCCGAAGTCGGGTGAAGCGATCCACGCCGAAACCGGGCAGTCTGAACAGTCGAATTACCACTATTACGATAACGAAACCCGGTCGATTCGTCATACCTGGCGCATCTTTCTGGACTACGCCCCTGTCATCTACGACACGGAGCGAACCCTCGACATCATGGGTGAGGACGACAAACCCGATCAGGTGACGGTCAATCAGATGAAGACCGAGGACGGCATTGAGAAGATGCACAATCCGATCACGGTCGGCATGTATGACGTGATCATGGACGTTGGACCCGGGTATAACACGAAGCGCCAAGAAGCTGTTGCAACCCTCATGAACCTCATGAGAACGCCTTTAGGCGAGAAGATCGCCCAAGTCGCGGACTTCGCCGTGGTCCGGCAGATGGACTTCTCGGGTGCCTCGATGATCGCGGACCTCTTGGAAGCCGCGAATCCTCTGGCCAAACTCGACGAGGACTCGGACGTACCGCCCAAGGCGCAGCTCATGATTAAGTCCTTGCAGAACCAGCTCCAGCAGGCCATGCAGCAGATCCAAATGCTGTCCGATAAGGACCGCGCCGAGATGCAGCGGTTGAGTGTCCGGGAGCAGGGTGAGACGACACGCGAACACCTGCGGCAGACCGCCAAGGCCCATGACATCGACAGCCGCGAACGAGCGACCCTGCACGATGTCCAGACCAGAGCCTTGAGTGCTCAGAATGTCGAGGAAATCAAGGGGCTTGTTCACCTCTTGATGCACCGCCTGAACGCAGGTCCAGAAATCGCTGCCGCCCAAGCGGGCGAAGCGCAAACCGTCTAAGAGGAACCTATGACGCCCGAAGAAAGAGCAGCCGCCCTCGAAGCCAAGCGCAACCGGCCAGTCATGACCAACGAGAACCGGGACGAGTACGTGTCCCAAGCGCGGGGGCACGTGACGGAGCCGGAGACGCCCATTGGTGAGGTGAACCCCCCTGAGGAACCGAAGGCAGAAGAGCCCAAGGTGGAAGAGCCGCCAGCGCCCAAACCTGCGGCCAGCTTTCAGGACCGGATCTCCGAAGTGGTCCACCAGCGGAATGAAGCCCGAGCCCAGATTGAGGCCGAGAAGAAGCGTGCCGCCGAACTCGAGAAGCAGTTGGCCGAGATTCGGGCGCAGGTCGAACCCCCCAAGCCGGAAAACACGAAGCCCGACAAAAGCGCCTTTACCGATCCCTTCGAGTACGCCGAAAAGCTCTCGGAGTGGTCGGCCCAGGAAGCCCTACGCAAGCGCGACGCTGAGGAAGTGGTGCGGAAGGCTGAAGAAGCACAACGGGCTCTGGCAACGGCTTGGGAAACCCGTCAAGCAGCCTTTAAGGCGCAGACCCAGGAATACGAAGCCGTAGTCCAAGCCAGTGACATTCTGGTGTCGGATGAGGTCCGCGACGCCATCCTTGAAAGCGAGATAGGGCCTCAGCTTTTGTACCACCTCGCCATGAATCCGGAAACGGGCAAGAAGCTTGCGACCCTGAGCCGCATCGGGGCTTTACGTGAGATCGGGCGCATGGAGGCACTTTTGTCGATGGCTGCTCCTGAAACCAAGGGCGACCCGAAGGTCGAATCAAAGCCGGTAGCGACCTCGAAGGCGCCAGCCCCTATTACGCCGATCGGGTCCGGAGTCGCTACCGCTGGCACTGGCCCCGTGGACGATGAGGGTAATGTCGTGGGGGATTACCAAGCTTATAAAGCCGCGCGGAAGGCGGGAAAGATTCGATGAGCCAAGAATCCCCATTGCGACCACAACAGCTCCATCTGGCGATGGAGATATACCAACGCACCGCCGTATACGGGCGCACGGATCAGGAAATGAACAAGGTGGCTGCACTAGACGCATTGGAGATGGCTAAGACCTTCTTCGACGCAGTGGAGAATTGGAAGCCTTAGTTGACAACGCACCAAACTCGGCTATATTAGCGAGACTCGCCCACCGAAGCGTATTCGGGGCCATTCGCGGCCTCCGCGTTATTGAGGGATTAGACCACTCAATCACAAGGAGCCACTTATGGCTAACAATGTCCTTACGGTCTCCAAGATCACCAACGAAAGTTTGATGGTCCTGGAGAATGAGTTGACCTTCACCGCGGAAGTGGATCGTGAGTATAACGACCAGTTCCTCGACGGTGACGCCAAGATCGGCGACACGATCAACATCCGCAGGCCCGGCCGCTTCATCGGCGTAGAAGGCCCGGCACTCGGTGTTGAGGACTTCAACGAAACCTCGACCCCCCTGGTTCTTTCGACCCAGTACCACGTCGATACGCAGTTCACCACCAAGACCCTGAAGCTCTCATTGGGCGATTTCACCAAGCGCATCATCAAGCCCGCGATTGCGACGATTGCCAACAAGGTGGACAGCGATGGCCTGATCATGGCGACCAATGCCACGGGCAACATCGTCGGCACGCCCGGTACCCCTCCCTCTGCCCTGCTCACCTATCTGGATGCCCAGGCTTATCTGGATTCGGAAGGCGCACCGCGGGACGGTGAACGGGCTGCGATCATCAGCCAGTGGATGGGACCGCCGATCATCGATACCCTGAAGGGCCTCTTTGTACCGGCTCGCCAGATCGAGGAGCAGTACACCAAGGGCTTGATGGGCCGCGACTCGGGTGGAATGAACTGGAAGCAGGACGTGAACGTGCAGAGCCATACCTTCGGGTCTTGGGCTGGGACGGCGGGCGCGATTACCGTCAACGGTGCTAACCAGGGATTGGCAACAGGCTGGGCGCGGACCTCGACTATCAACATCAGCTCCACCGAGATCGGCACCCTGAACGTCGGCGACTGCATTAACTTTGCCGGGGTCTACGGTGTCAACCCACAGAACCGCCAGTCCTATGGGAAGCTCCGCAACTTCGTGGTCACGGCTGCCGTATCGCTGACGAATGGCAACACCTCCGTCACGATCCAGCCCGCCCTGATCTACGGGGGTCAGTTCCAGAACGTCTCAGCAACTCCGGCAACCGGTGCGGTGGTGACGCCCTTCAATATGGCCTCAACCACTGCGGGGGCGGTCACCTCTCCCCAGGGGCTCGTGTTCCACAAGAGCGCGTTCACCATGGCGATGGTGGACCTTCCCCTCCCGGATGGCGTGGCCTTTGCGGGTCGCGCGGCCGACAAGGAAGCGGGCATCAGCCTCCGTATCGTCCGTCAGTACACGATCAACAACGATTCGATCCCTGCACGCGTTGAGGTTCTGTATGGCTGGGCGTCCCTCTACACCGAATTGGCCTGCCGTGTGGCGGCTTAAGGAGAATCTATGAGCAATCCAGGGCCAGCAGTCGATAACACCGGGAGTCTTGTCCTCCCGATCAGTAACGTCACCGAAGCCGTCGTCTTGGCCGTTGCCTTGACTCCGGTCGCCGTAGCGCCGGCCACCACCGCCGAACAGACCTTTAGTGTTGCGGGGGTACTCGCGTCCGACTTCATCTCCGTCAATCCGGCCTCCCCTACCGCAGGCATCGGCATTGTCGGGGCGCGGGCATCGGCGGACGGTGAGATCGCGATCACCTACGTCAATCCGACCGCAGGAAGCGTCACACCGGCCGCAGGAACGTATCTGGTCAAGGTCGAGCATCTGATGGGTGCTGCGGGTCTCGCTTCGGCACCGTACTAACCTGAAGGGGCCTTCGGGCCCCTCTTTTCAGGAGGCTTATGTATCCACGCACCTTGTATCTTTCAACGACTCGCTGGGCTTCTCCCGCCGAATTGGAAGAAGCGGTGGTGCAGGAACTCGTGCATTCCGTGGTCGCTCAGGATTATGTGTCCGACGTGAACTATCAACGCCAGGGCTACCGACCCATGGCGGACGTGATTCGGCCCAAAAAGAGTAAGGGCTGATGCAACCCACCGACCTGATCCGCCTCGCGTTGGTGGATATCGGTGCGCTGGCTCAAGGCGAGCCCTTGACCCCGGATATGGGCAATGACGCCCTGATTACCCTGAATATGCTGATTGACGAATGGTCCAACCAGCACCTGATGGTCTACGCGATCCAGGAAGTCATCCACGAGCTCACTTCGGGGCAGTACCAATACACGATTGGCCCCGGTGGCTCGGTCGGAGCCTCCTTTACCGGCTCGATCGCGGGGAATCTCCTGACTGTCACGGCGATGACTTCAGGGGCGCTCTCAGTCGGTCAAGTGATCCAAGGGACCGGCTTTCCCACGGCGCCCTCGATTACTGCGCTCGGGACAGCCTCAGGGGGTACGGGAAACAACGGCCTCGGAACCTATCACCTGAATCTCTCGGGCACCTTCGCCAGCGGGGCCTTGACCTCGTATGCCGTGCGGCCGATTCGCGTCAACAGTGCCATGGTCCGAATCTTCAACACGATCGCGGGGACTCTGGATTACCCCGTAGAGCCGATCACGCAGGAGCAATACGCGAGGATCGGAATTAAGACACTTCCGGGTCCCTGGCCGCGCGCCGTCTATCTCCAGCCGACTGAGCCCGTGAGCCTGTTGAGTTACTGGCCCGCTCCGGGACAAGGTGAAGTCCATCTCTTTTGTGACTCGGTGCTCAACCAGTTTGCCACCTTGTCCGACACGATCAACCTTCCCCAAGGGTATCAAAATGCCCTCCGCTGGGGTTTGGCTGAACTCCTCATGCCGAGCTACGGAAAGTCCGATCAGATGCAGGTTCAGATGGTCGCGCAGTTCGCGGGTCGTGCGAAACGCTGGATTAAGACCAACAACCAAAAGCCCAACTATGTGGCGGGATTCGATGACGCCCTTTTGACCGGCTCGCGCGCGGATGCGGGCTGGATTCTCTCGGGAGGCTACTGATGGCGGCCTTCCGTTTTATCGGCGCGAGTTACCAAGCCGCTTCCAGAACACAAGACGATCAGGCCTGCATCAACTGGTATCCGGAAGTGGATCCCGAGGATATCCCAAGAAACCCGTGGAACCCGACCTATCAAGGCGATCGCGGCGTGGTGACCCTTTACCCCACTCCCGGGCTGACCCAGAAGCTGGCGCTCCCTCTGGTGGCACCGGTGCGTGGCTTCCGCGTGTTACCGGGCGGTGGAACCCTCCTGGTCGTGTGTGGGAACCAGCTGTACTCCGTTGACTTGAGCTATCAGGTGACCACGATTGGCACGCTCCTGACCTCGACCGGCCCTGTGTCGCTCACGGATAACGGGGTTTCAGCCTACATCGTGGACGGGCAAAACCGGTACTACTACACCTGGGGCACCGACACCTTTGCGACCGTCTCGGATGGCGCGTTTAACGGTGCCAATCTTACGGACGTGATCGACGGATTCATGATTTACGACAATCCCAGTTCGAACGAGTGGGGCTGTACCAATGTGGATTCTGTGGTCTCCGGAGGCACCAATTTCGCGGCCTTCCTGTCGGCCCCAGGCAACATTATCGGTCTGATTGCCGATCACCGGCAGGTTTATGTGATCGGGGAGGTCGCGACCGAGGTGTGGGTCGATGCCGGTAACTACCCGTTCCCGTTCCAGGCGGTCCCTGGGGCCACGATGCAGCATGGGTGTGTCGCCAAAGGATCCATTGCCCGTTTTGGGGAGTCGTTCGCGTTCCTCGAACAGGACACACGGGGACAAGCGGTCGTCATTATGATGAACGGCTACGCGCCCATGAGGATCTCGACCCACGCCGTAGAGTCGGCCATCTCGAGCTATTCGATCATTACGGACGCGGTAGCCTACGTGTACCAGATGGCCGGCCACGAGTTTTATGTCCTGACCTTCCCGACGGCAGACAAAACCTGGGTCTTTGATCTCGCCACAAGTCTCTGGCATGAACGCGCCTCGATGGATGCTTATGGGGTACTTCACCGTCACCGGTCCAACTGCTGCGCGGTCTTTGGGGGCGAAGTCATCGTCGGGGATTACGAAAACGGCGTGATTTACCAACTGGACGCGACCAACTACACCGACAATGGAATGCCGCTCCCGTGTATCCGTAGGGGACGACACATCACAGACGACCTGAAACGGGCCTATTTTCACAGCCTACAGCTTCAGTTTGAGCCCGGAGTCGGCGTATCAAGCGGCCAGGGATCGAATCCACAGGCCATGCTGAGGTGGTCTGACGACGGCGGCTTCACCTGGTCCAACGAGCACTGGAAGTCTTTGGGGGCGATGGGGGCCTATAAGAACCGCGCGCGCTGGACTCAGTTAGGACAGGCTCGGGATCGCATCTTCGAGGTCAAGGTGACCGATCCAGTCTATCGAGTCCTTGTGTCTGCGAATCTCGAAGCCACGGCGGGGATCTCATGAACCTGACCCTCCCAAGCTCTGTAGCTCCCGTATTCGACCTCAAGACGGCGGTCTTTACGCCCTCCTGGTATCTGTTTCTGTCGAAGCTCATCAACACCTTGAGTAACCCGTATGCCTATTTTACGCCGCTCACGGGAACCACGGTCCTTATGGTCAAGCCGATTGCCGTCTTGAATCCGGCGGGAACCTTGGCGAACCGTTCCGTGACCCTCCCCGCGAAACCGGCGAACGGACAGATTGCTGGGGTTGCGACTACTCAAGCCGTGACGGCCTTGACCGTGACCAGTGATCAGACGGTGACCGGTGCGCCTTCGAGCCTGACCGCAGGCCAGACCTTCCGCATGATCTCGCATCAGGGATCTTGGTACCCGTCACCATGAACCTTGAGACCCTCCACCGGCAAAAGATCGCAGACCTTGAAAGCGCCATTATCGCGGCGGGTCACTGTGAGATTCCGGTGCGCCATTACCATGCTCTAGGACTTTACGCTCGGGAGATCTTTATTCCGAAAGGCGCGACCGTCACGGCCAAGATCCACAAGTTCGAGCACATGGACATTGTGTCGATGGGCGATATCACCACGGTGACAGAACACGGGCTTGTCCGGATCAAGGCGCCACATACCCAAGTGACCCCTCCGGGCATTAAACGGGCCGCTTATGCCCACGAGGACACGATCTGGACCACGATCCTTGCCAATCCGATCGAGGAACGCGATATCGAGGCGCTGGAGGATTATTTCGTGGTGGGAACTCATGAGGAATATCTCGAATGGCACCGTAAGCTGCTAGGAGGTCACTGATGGCCTTTATTGTCACCTCGACCCTAGCAACCCTCAGTAGCGGAATCGGGGCCTATGAAGGGGGTAAACGGCAGGCCAACGCCCAGAATCAGGCCACTTTAGCCCAAGAGGGCATGTTCAACACGGTGCAGAATGAACAGGCCCCGTGGAGACAGGCGGGCCAGACCTCGCTCAATGCCCTGATGTACGGCTTTGGAGAACCGGGCACCGGCTCAGGTCAAGGCGGAAGCACTACGAACCCTGCGGGGATGACCTCGGGGCAGTTTGCGCATCAGTTCAATGCATCTGACCTGAAGACAAATCTCGCGCCCAACTATCAGTTCATGCTCGATCAGGGGATTGGTGCCACCAAGAACCTGGAGAACCAGGCCGGAGGGGCGTTAAGCGGGAATGCCATTCGGGCCATCGATCGATACTCCCAGAATTATGCCGGGAATGCCTACCAGCAGGCGTTCCAGAACTACAACACGAACCAGACCAATATCTACAATCGCCTGGCCGGGATTGCGGGGTTGGGTCAACAGGCAGGGTCGGCCAGTACCACAGGGGCGCCGGCCTTCTCCTCCGGGATTGCCAGTACGATCTGAGGGGCCGTAACCGCGAGTGGGGCCGGAGCGGTGGGCGTCGGGAATGCGATCAGTGGAGGCGTGAACAACGGAGGGAGTTGGTACATGCTCAACAATTTCCTGAACAATAATCCTACGGCGGCGCAGAACTACACCGCCAACGTCCTGGGGCTCTCCTAATGCAACCGGTCGCCTTAGCCGCTCAAACCCCGAATACCATGCAGACGTTGGGGAATGTCATGCAGGTGGGTAATCAGATCCTGGCGCTGAAACGCGCTCAAGGGACGTTAGGCCCTGCCATTGCCGAATCTCAAGCGAATGCGAGAAGCGCCCAACTTGCGGCTCAGTATGCCGGTGAGACCATGGCGCCAAGAGTGGCACAGCAGACCGCGACGACCAATCTGGCTCAGACCCATGCGCGCGCGGCAAAGTTCGGGCTCTCAAAACAACAGGTTCAGACGGCGACTCAGATCATCGGCGCCGGTGTCGCAGCGCCTTGGGCGAACTCGGGAGACCCCTTACAAGCGGTAGCCGGGATCCATACCCTGAAAAAGGAGGCATTGGCGGCAGGGATTTCCCCGCTTCAGGCAGATGTGATGTTCTCAGGGCTCACCTTGGCCGCAGTCCACAACCCCAAAGCCTTACCGGGCCTGATGGCGACGATTGCGCGTTCAGGCATGGAAGGGGGGACGCAGGTCGGTGCGAGCACGCAGTCCGGGCCGGTGGAAGTCAATGGACAGCAGATCATCCCCACCAACACTAATCCGTTTGCAGCCCCGGTTGGGGCGATTCCGGGGGTTACGGCACAGGTGCAACCGCCGCCGACTCAACCGACCTTCAACCCGAGCACGAATACCCCCTCGGTATTGGGCGCACAACCCCCGGTGGGCATCCAGCCTGCCGGGACTCCGAATGTGCCCGTCGCAGAGGCTCCGATTCAGACGGAGCCCGCGCCCGGGCAGGCGCAGAACTACGCCCAGATGGCGAACACGGCCCAGCAGGACTACCAGCACGTTCTCCAGACGGCGAATGTCGCCAGCCGCAATATCGGGCTGCTGGAGAACATCAAGGAGCAGGTGGCCTCGGGGGCTTTAACCGGTGTAGGAGCCGAACAGAGGGCATGGATCGGCGGATTGAGTCAGTTCCTGGGGCTGGCCCCGAATGCTCTCACCCATTCGCAGATCATCTCGAAGCAGATGGCGCTCCTGGCCGGTATGAATCCGACGGCCGCGACCGATATGGGCCGTCAAATCGCCCTCTTGGCAACCCCGCATAACGGCATGACCGCAGAAGCCATGAACCGGGTAGGCAATGAACTGATCTCCCAGCTCCAGATGACCCTCAAGGAGCAGCAGTTCCTGTCTCAGCATGTGACCAATCCGCAGAGCTATTTGCAGGCCAGGAGTCTCTTTAACCAAGTGAACAACCCCCGACTGTTGCAGTTCGCCCAAGGCTCACCGGCCGAACGGGCACGCATCACGCGGGGCATGAATCCGGCTCAGAAGGCGCAGTTTGTCCAGCAGTTGGAGATGGCCGATAAAATGGGGTTGCTCAAGTGACAAATTGGGCTCAAGCGGTCGCTGAAGCCTCGGGAGGGCCGACCCCAACTGCGCCCACTCCGACGAATTGGGCGGCACTCGGCAATCCCAGCGCCCCTACAAAG